>Ga0265338_10000100_pt1 | contig 159619 bp, 150 predicted proteins | sample 42126metaG_FD_193579 | JGI IMG/M metagenome (GOLD analysis project Ga0265338, IMG submission 193579) | Rhizosphere microbial communities from Carex aquatilis grown in University of Washington, Seatle, WA, United States - 4-21-26 metaG | ecosystem: Host-associated > Plants > Roots >...
GTCTGGGGGACTGGGGGTCGTGGGTTCAAATCCCGCCGCTCCGACCACCTTTCAGAGCGTCACGCGCACGCCCGCGAAGAACGAGATCGGCGGTGCTGGGCTCAGGCTGCGCGGATTGGTGGCGCCCGGCACTTCGTTGATCGGCACGTCTGATGTTGGCGAGAACGCGCCGAAGGTCTCGTATTTCGTGTCGAGCACATTGTCGACCTCGCCGAACAACTCGAAACGATCGTTGAGGTGATAGCGCGTGGCCAGGTTCAGCACGAAATAGGGGTCGGTCTTCGGATTGAGGTTGGATTCGTCGCCGCGCAGATATTGTCCGTCGGCATAGCGGCCGCTGAGCGAGACAATCCATTGGGACGTGACCTGATAGTCAGCGTTGAGCTTGAGCATGTTGTCCGGGATGCCAGGCAGGTGATCGCCGGGAACGACATGGATCAGACCGTCGTCGTCCGCGAAGGGATTGTCCTCGCTGTTGAGCGTGAGTGCATGGCGGAACGTCGCGTCGGTATAGGTGTAGCCGAGCGAGAACCGCCATGGGCCGGTCGTGTAATCGCCGGAAGCCTCGATGCCCTGGCGGCGAGTCGTGCCGATATTCTCGAAGAACGCGCGGCCCGTGATCTCGCTTGCGGCGAACAGAATGTCGTTATTGGCGTCGGCGCGATAGATGCCGGCGTGCCATGAGAATGCGCCGTCATTGCCAATCGCGCCGTGTCCGCGAAAGCCCGCTTCTATGGTATGAGAGACGACCTGTTTCAGATCCGGATCCGAAACGAAGAAGTTTGTCAGGCTGCACGGCCGGGTTGGATCTGCACATGAGAATTCCGCGGGAGTCGGCGCGCGATTGGCCTCTGCATAATCGGCGTAAACCGTCGTCGCGGGCGTGATGTCGTAGGTCGCGCCGATCGAAGGATTGAGCCGGCTGTATTCATGCGACCCGTTCAGCGCGGTCCCAAGCTCGTCGTGCAGCACGATCCGGCTGTGGTTGTAGCGGGCGGACACCGTGATGGTGAAGCCGTCTGTCGGTTTGAAGATCTCGGCGGCATAGAGACCGAAATAGTCGTTGTCGCTCCCGACTTGCACGGGCGCGATCTCGCCGTTGGCAGTGTCGATCAGAATCCCTGGGCCACCAAAGCCGCGATCCGGCGTGAGCACGCCAAGTAGAGAATCCGCTGAAAAGCGCGAGCGACCGGCGTCATAGGTCGCGCCAGCGAGAAGCTGGTTATCGTGGCCGAACAGCACGCCTTTCAATAGACCCTGAACGGCGCCCCCGAAGCTTGTCGAGTCGGTCGCGGTTTGATTGAGCTGTGCGTAGGTTCCGTCCTTGCCCAGAAAGTTCGGGATCGGGTTGCCATCGATGTCGGTCAAGATCGTTCCATCGTCGAGGCACAGCTCCGTTTTGTGATGGCATGGATCGGCATCGCTGGCATCGCCATTACCGGTGGTCTGATGCAAATGGCTGAGATACGCGTTGGCCTGAAGCGACAGCGCGTCGGTTGCCTGAAATGTGCCGTGCAGGTTTGCGAGTCCATAGGAGTTTTCCTGATTGTCCGGCCACGTGAACACGGCGGCGCGATCGACCGCGAGAAGTTGAACCGGCGTTGTGCCGTTGCCGGTGAGGTTCGTGTCGGCGCCGATCAAATCGAGATGCACTTCGGCCTGCCCATGGCGCCAGCCGAGATCGGTGTATAGCTGCGCGCCGCGCGACGACGAGAAATCGCGCCAGCCCGTTTCGTGCATCGCGTCGCCGGCGGCGTAGAACGAGGTGTCATCGTCCTGCCGTCCGTATTGGAAGGCGCCGCCATAGCGATCGAAGCTGCCACCGCTGGCTTCCATCTCCGTTCCGTCCCAGGTGAAGCCATTTTTCATCTGTACGGAGATCGAGCCGCCGAGCGCGTTCAAACCGAACACGGGATTTGAGCCTTCGACGGTGACGTTGCTGACGGCGATATCCGGGATTAAATCCCATGCAACCGCATCGCCGAACGATTGATTGAAGCGAACGCCATCGACGTAGACCGCGAGGCCTTGTGCGTCGCCGGCCAGCGGAGAGGCCTGAAAGCCGTGATAGTACACGTTGGGCTGAAACGGATTGTCCTGCGCATCGGAGAACGACACGCCGTTCACGGAATCGTCCAGGCCGCGAAGGATACTCGCCGGCCCGCCGCGTGTCAGATCGGCTGCGGTGATGATCTGAGTGGAGAGAGGCACTGTATTGGGGTCGAGCGCGGTACCGGGCAGGGCACTTGCCGTCACCACGACGGTCTCGACGGAGTTCTCGTCGGCAAGCGCGGGCGCTGAGAGGAGCACGGCCGCCACGGTGAATGCGCTGACGTCGCGTCTCATGCTGACCCCTCACCAAAGAAGCCGAATGTGGCGAGGCCATGGGTGTATCGTCCATGGGACTTTTTCCCGATCTTCCGGATTCAGGCGTTTTTCTAGGGTTTGCGCTATGATGGTGCTTTGCTGAACGGCAAACCATGAGCCTCAAGTTCCGCCTTTTTCTGTCGATCGGGATCGGCTTCGCGCTGGCTCTGCTTCTGGGTGGCGCCTTGGCTATCCTGCGGGCCAAACAATCCGTGCAGACCGAAATGGCGGCTGCACTTCAGGGTGGCGCCGATATTGTCGCCGATACGCCAAAGGCGCGCCTCTCCGATCTGGAGCACATCGTTCGTGGGTTTGACGGCGTGCGCCATCTGCAGGTGACTTTGCGAAACCCGGCCCGTCAGATTGTCACCGTATCGAGACCTGCACATTCCGTTCACGAAGCGCCTTGGTGGTTTGCGTCTCCTATTGCGCCGCCGGTCTCCTCACTTCGCATCTCCGGAGCGCCGATGCCTGCGCGTTGGTCATTGGAGATTACAGCCGATCCCCGCAACGAAATCGCGGAAGTTTGGGGCCAGACGCGTGATGCGTTTGTGGCCCTGATCGCTTTCTGCGTTGGCACAGGTGTGCTTGTCTATTTGCTCGTCGGCCGCTCCCTGGGATTCCTTGGCGGGTTGGGGCAGGCACTCCGTCGTGTGGCCGAGGGCCAACACGACATCACATTGGCTGAAGAAGGCCCTCCGGAGTTTGCCCGTCTTGCCCGCGGATACAATCGGATGGCGCTGCGGCTGTCGCAATACGAGCGAGAGAATAAAAAACTGCTGAGCCAGATCGCCGAAATACAGGAGGACGAACGCGCGGAAATTGCGCGCGATCTGCATGATGAGGTGGGGCCGTTGCTGTTTTCGATCAATGTCGATGCCGCCGCGCTGCCGGAGCTCGCTGTATCCCAGGACTTTGACGGCGTGAAGGAACGTGCCGGCCGGATCGGCGATGCCGCAGGCCAAATTCAGCAACAAGTCAAAGGCATGTTGCGGCAGTTGAAGCCCGTGGACGTCCTCGATTTCGGACTGGATGTGGCAATCCGCGAGTTGTTTTCCTTCTGGGAAACGCGGTTTCCGGACCTGTACCTCTCGCTTCAAAACATGCTGAACGGACTAAATCCGGATCGCGTTCGGGAAGAAGTCGTCTATCGCGTTGTGCAGGAGAGCCTCAGCAATGCCATTCGTCACGGTCAGCCGAGATCCGTTGCCGTGCTCATCGCCGCACCGTTGCCGGACCAACTCGTTGTTACGATCACGGATGACGGTTGCGGGCTGTCTGTCCCGCGGCCGGCCAGGGGCGCCGGGCTCACAGGAATGGCCGAGCGCGTGTTTAGTCTCGGGGGCAGCATGTCGATCGAGAACAACAAACCAGCCAACGGTGTCGTGGTGAAGGTGACGCTGCCCGTTGAGCGGACTCTCAACGCGGAGAAAAGCGTCGCATGACGACCCTTCTTCTTGTGGAGGACCATGCCATTGTGCGCGCAGGCCTTGGCCGCCTCTTGTCTACGCGTCCCGATGTCGTTCTCCACAATGTGGTTACCGCCGATGAGGCTCTTGCCAGGATCAGGGCGGCGATCCCTGAACTGATCGTTCTCGATCTGAATCTTCCGGGCCTAAGCGGTTTCGAGGCGTTGCGGCGTCTGCGCCTTGCAGCGCCGGATACGCCCATCCTTGTCTTCAGCATGCACAGCGAACCGATCTATGCCGACCGAGCGCTTGAGGGTGGTGCGATGGGCTATGTGAGCAAGAGCGCCCCGCCGGACGAGCTTCTTGCCGCCATCGATGCGCTTTTGCGCGGTGAGACCTACGTCGAGAAAGACATTGCGCGAGAAATCAGCGACGGGCTGGCACAGAGCGGCGACTATCTGCGGCGCCTCACCGGCCGCGATCTTGAAATCCTGAGGCTGCTCGCCGAAGGCCGAACGCTGACGGAGATCGCGCAATCCCTGGGGGTTGCCTATAAGACGATTGCGAACACCTGTACCCGCATTCGCGAGAAGCTCGGGGTGCGCAGTCTGGCCGAGTTGGTGAGTGTTACGAAGGGGCTCGGGCTCGCTTAGCATCGCGAAATATCGAGCACGCGCCTTGCAGAGGCCGGATTGCGCTTTTGTCATGGCCGGTCTTCGCCGCGCATGACAGAATGAAGCGGAGGATTTCGCCATGCGCTCGCTTCACGCCGGACTTCTTTTCATTCAAGGCATCCCCGTCGTGATCGCCGTCGTGCTGGCGATCTGGATCGCCTATTATCTTCGTGCCGCGGTCATCGAACTTCGCGCGATCCGCGGCTATCTCGAATGGTTTGCGGATCGGGAGGAGGACAAGGAGAAAGGTTCAACGGACAAAAAGACCGTGCCTTGATGACAGAGCGTGCATTGCTGCTTGTCGTGGCTGCCGCCATGGCGCCCTGAAATGAAACACACTGCTGAGCGCTTCCGCTCGATTGCGATACTCCACGACAGTTTTTTCGCGAAATTGGCCGATGCGCTGGACTTTAGCGCTGCCGATTAACGCTTCGGCAATGCATAACCGCCAAGATTTTAACTATTAAAATCGGTGGATCGGCCGAAGAGCCGGCGGGGGAAAAGACCTATGAAACAGTTGATGGCGGAGCTTGCGTGCCTTGGACTGCTCTTAATGGGGACGGCGGGCATCGTCACCGGCCTCTTTGTCGGGTCGCGTGCGCAGCTTCCGATCACGTCGCTTTTCTCCCTGGTGATGATTTCGGCCTGCGTCGCGAAAATGCTTCTTCCGGCCAGAGACGGGGCCACCAAAGGCTAGCGAAATTTTTCGTCGCCCCCTTGTAGCGCAGTGCTCGAAACGCCACTTGCTCTAGACCCATGTAGAAGCGTCCAAAGCCCATCCGCGCGGAGGAAGCGTGGCGATCCGGCGGCGCTCCGAAACTCCAGGCGGTCTTATTTGGCGGGGCTAGCCTTGAAACCGGCGCTGGCACTCCAATATCTCAAGTGCCGGGAAACCCGTGCTAGGGTACCGGCACAAAGATTCTCAAGGGGTTTTCGACAATGTTCTCATCGATCCTCAAGCAGGCCTCGCGCCTTGCGCTGGCGGCTGCAGTTTTGGTTGGAGTTTCCGGCTGCGGCATCAATGCCGTGCCCACACAGGACGAGCAGGTGAAGGCGGCGTGGAGCGAGGTGCAGAATGAATACAAGCGCCGCTCCGATCTGATCCCGAACCTGGTGCAGACCGTGAAAGGCTATGCCGCACAGGAGAAGTCGGTGCTGATCGGCGTCACCGAAGCGCGTGCGAAGGCGACACAGATGACGATGAGCCTTCCCGCCGACGTCACCTCGAATCCCGAGGCGTTTCAGAAATTCGAACAGACGCAGTCGCAGCTCGGCGCATCGATCGGGCGGTTGCTGGCGGTGAGCGAGAAATATCCCGACCTCAAATCGAATGAAAACTTCATGGCGCTGCAGTCGCAACTCGAAGGCACTGAGAACCGCATCACGGTCGCCCGCAAGGACTATATCGATGCGGTGCAGACCTATAACACCACGCTGCGCACGATCCCCAGCCGCTGGATTGCCGCGATCTTCTATCCCGACGCCAAGGTGAAGCAAACTTTCTCGGCGCCCGAGAACGAGCAGGAAGCACCAAAGGTGTCGTTCTAAGATGTTGGAACGCGCCTGGCTGAGCGTCTGCTATGTGCTGGCGGGTATCGTCTCGCTCGCCTGGCTGACTCTCAGCCACGCGTATGCCGCTCCGACGTTCCCGCCGCTCACTGGCCGCGTGGTCGATGAGGCGGGAATCCTGTCGGAGGATACCAAACGCGAACTCGATGGCATCCTCGCTGGCGACGAGCAGCACTTCGGCGGCCGGCAGATCGTCGTCGCGACGCTGAAATCACTGCAGGGTTATGAGATCGAGGATTACGGCTATCAGCTCGGCCGGGCCTGGGGCATCGGGCAGAAGGGCAAGAACAACGGCGCGCTGATCATCGTCGCGCCGACGGAACACAAGGTCCGCATCGAGGTGGGTTACGGGCTCGAGGGCGATCTGACCGACGCCAAGAGCCGCGTTATCATAGACCAGTACATGAAGCCGGACTTCAAAAAGGGCGATTACAACGCCGGCGTATTGGAAGGCACAAAGGCGGTGCTCGCCACGCTTGGCAACAAGAACTTTGCGGCGCCGGATTACGAGCAGATCAAGGACGATGAAGAGGCGCCATCCGGCTGGTCGACGGCGTTGATCGTTCTGTTTCTGGTTTTCTTCTTCGCTGGCCGGTCATGGTTCTGGCCGCTGTTCTTCCTCGGCGGAATGGGCGGTGGACGCGGCGGATGGGGTGGCGGAGGCGGCTGGAGCAGCGGTGGCGGCGGCGGAGGATTTTCCGGCGGTGGCGGATCGTTCGGCGGTGGGGGCGCGTCAGGCAGTTGGTAGATGCGCTGCATAATTTGAGTGAATCTGATCGCAAGCGTGTCCGCGCCGCGATCGAAGCCGCGCGCAAATCGACCGCCGCTAAGTTCGATTTTGTGGTCGTGCCGGCAAGCGATCACTACGCGCTCTATCCGGTGGTGTGGAGCGCGGTGCTGTCGATTACGCTGACGGGAGCGCTCGCGTTGTGGCGGCCCCATCTCACCATCGGCGCCGGTGTGATCGTGACAACGGCGCTGTTCGCGCTGCTGAGCTTCTTGCTGGAGCAGTGGTTTGTGCGCATGGCGCTTGCGCCGCGGAGCGTGAAGCGCGCGATGTGCAGCCGCATGGCGCGGCATCAGTTTTCGGCGCATGCGATCTCGCGTGATACGGAGCACAACGGTGTGATGGTTTTCGTGTCGCTCGCCGAACATCATCTGGAGATCATCGCGGAGCGCGACGCGCATGCCGCCGCGCCGGCGGGCACCTGGGATCGCATAGTTGCAAGCGCGACCGCAAAAATGTCCCTGAGCCTCGCCGACGGCTTGGTTGATGCGATCTCCGCCTGCGGCGCCGTTCTGGCGAAGGCTTTTCCGGCCTAAGCCGACCGAATATCGGCAACGTCAGATTGTTTTGCACACCGATTTTGCCGCATAATCCGCGGCACCGGGGGTGGGACATGAGAATTCAAAGCATTTTGGCGGCGCTTTTTGCGGTCGCTCTGACATCGGTCGCGCGCGCGGAGACCTGCTCGCTCGCACAAATGGCATCGCTCGACATGACGATGCTGCCGGATGGCAAGTTTGCGGTGCCCGTTTCCATCAACGGGACAGAGCACAAGTTCATGGTGGATACGGCAGGAATTTTCAGCCGCCTCGCCGAAAGCTCCGCACAGAAACTGAGTCTCAAGACCGCGCCGACAGGAATAGAACTTTATGGGGTCGGCGGAAAAATCCACATGGCGTCGGCCGATATCGAGTCGTTCAAACTTGGAAACAACGAAGCCAAACATTTCCACCTCGGCATCGGCGGCTTCGACTCGCGTGGCTCAGATGTGGACGGGATCCTTTCTCAAGATCTGCTGACGTTGTTCGACATTGAATTCGATTTTGCCGCCAAAAAGATGAACCTGTTTTCGCCCGAGCATTGTCTAGGCAAAGTCGTATATTGGACCCGATCCGGTTATGCGGAGTTGCCGTTCCATTTTACGAGCGGGGCTGTCAACGCGATTCAACATATCGATATGGATATCAGTCTCGACGATCAGAATTTGACAACGGATTTCGATACCGGCTCACCATCGACCTGGCTGCGCTATAAAGCCGCCGAGCGTTCGTTCGGTCTGGATCAGAATTCTCCCGGCGTTACGAACTCTCCGTTGTCAACGAAGGACCAACCCGCCTTTCGCAAGCAGTTCGGCCTGTTGAAGATAGGAGGCGTCGAGGTCCGCAATCCTGTCATCGATATCATCCCGGATCATTTCGATGAGGCGTTCAAGCATGAACACTCTGAGAAGTCGCGCGACGACCCGATCTATGGGAGCGTTATGAATATGGAGCCGCTCACGTTTGGAATGGATGTGATCAGCAGGCTCCACACATACATATCCTTCAAAGAGCACAAGATTTACGTCACTGCCGCCGATGCTCACTAGCTAGAGCGGGCTTTTGCGTGTGAGCATCGCAAATTACATGTCCTATAAACTGGACATATTGTATTCTATTATATACATATAGTCCGAGATATTTGATATCAGAGGGCTCTAGACATGTCTTTTCGGGAAAAAAGCGCCTGGATTTCGCTATTCGCCAATCTGGCGATCTATGGATTCTACTTCGCAAAGGTTGGGTCCGCGCTGATGCGCGGCGAGCTAGACAGGCTCTCCGTATTTGGTCTGTTCATGGCCTGCCTCATTGCCTTTGTGGTGGTCATTGTCGTTCTGACCGTGATCACCGCTGTCCTGGCGCCCAAAGAGGCCTCCGCACCGGCCGACGAGCGCGAGAAGCGGATTTCGCTGAGGGGTATGTCGCTTGGCTATTTCGTGATGGCTGGCGGTGTGGTGATGGCGATGGGTGCGGCTTGCTTCGGCTCCAATGGCATGGTCATTGCCAACGCGCTGTTCTTCACGCTCGTGCTGGCTGAGGTCGCACGGGACGGAACGCAGATTTTCTATTACCGCCGGGGCATCGGATGAGCGGCGAGCAGATCCGCAACGATATCCGCCGGCTGCGCTTTGAGCACAATGAGATGACGCAACAGGAACTGGCGGAGAAAATCGGTGTCACACGCCAGACGGTCAATGCCATCGAGCAAGGGAAATACTCGCCGTCGCTGGAAGCGGCATTTCGTATTGCCGCCGTGTTCGGCGTGCCGCTGGAGCGTGTTTTCCAGTATCATCCGTGACGCGGGGGCGGAGGAAACAATGCGATTGTGGAATATTGCGGTGGGATTGTTCGCGCTGCTCGTACTCGGCGCATCCGCGCCGGCGCCGAAAGCGCCAGAGCGCACGGTGGTCGTGGTTCTGTTCGATGGCTTCGCGCCGGCAGAACTCGATGCCGCAAAGCCTACGCCGAATTTCGACCGCCTGAAGCGCGAAGGCGCATGGTCGCGGCATCTGGTTCCGGCGTTTCCAACAATTTCCCTGATCAATCACACGACCTTTGAAACCGGATGCTGGCCGGAGCACCACGGAATCATGTCGAACATCTTCTACGATCCGCAGAAGGGACTGTTCAGCCATGGCGCCAAGGAATCCGATGCGGATTGGCGCACTGGCTGCGAATCCATGTGGGAGGCGGCCGAACGCCAGGGCATAAGGACGGCGGCGTTGAACTGGATCGGCCGCTGGTCGACGAAGCGCGGCAAGCTTTCGACCTATGCCAACGACAATGCGCCGTGGGAGCATCGCGAGTCCGACGCCACAATCGTGTCGAAAGCGATCAGGCTTTTGCATGATGATGGCCCCGATCATCCGCGCCTGATCGCGCTCTATTTCGACATCCCGGATCATGTCGCGCACTTCAACGGCGTTGCAGGCCCGAAGACACAGGACGCCGTGCGCCGCGCGGACGCCATCGTCGGCAAGCTGACGGCGGCGATCAATTCGATGCCGGCGGGCCGTGAAGGCACACTCATCGTCGGGACCGACCACGGCATGATGGACATAGGTCCCATGATTAACATCGGGCGCCTGATGAACATGTACGATATCCATGCGAGGCAGGCGTCAGACGGCGCGACGACGTTCTTCTATCTCGACAAGGGCGAGAGTGCGGATCGCGTGGCGAAGGCGTTGAGCGGTTATTCCTACGCTTTTGATGTCTACAAAAAAGGTCACTATCCGTCTTACGCGCATCTGGGCGATGGTCCGCGCGCGGGCGATCTTCTGCTTGTCGCGAAGCCGCCCTACTGGGTGGTGGGGCCGGAAGAATTTCCCGCATGGGCCAATTGGCTCGGTGTGACGCATATCTGGCCCGTGACCTTCACGCCGCCTGTCGATGTTCTGAAGGCGACGCACGGCTACGATCCCCGCATCGTGCAGATGCACGGCATTTTCTATGCTTGGGGTTCTGGTGTCGTGCCGCACGAAATCAAACGGCTGGACATGATCGACATTCATCCAACGGTGATGTCGCTCCTCGGCCTTCAACCCGGCCGACCGGTAGACGGTCACGCGCTGACGTTGAACTAGCGCGGCTCGCGGTACATCCAGGGCAGCGTCAAGCCGATGGGGACGATCCAAAGCGTGCCCGCGAGCGCGTAGTAGAGCAGCGACACATACCATGGCGCGTGCGGCAGGATGTGAACGCCGATACCCATCGCGACCAGCGCGTAGATGGGCAACCAGATCAGCATCACGAACGTGCCGATGAGCTTTTTGTACCGCGGCGACATGAAGATTTATCACCCTTCGACAAGCTCAGGGTGAGGGTTTACCCCCACTCCCTCATACTGAGCTTGTCGAAGCATGAAGGAACGTCAAAAGCGCGAGGACGCGAGCTTCACATCGGCCATCGACCACGCCTTGTCAAACTCGGCGCGGACGGATTTCGCCTCGGCCGTCTTGCCTTGCGCCTTCAACGCCTGTTCCAGTCCGAACAGTGCCCAACCGTCGATGCGATGATCCATCAGACTGTGACGATAGACCGCTTCAGCCTCTGCCGGCTTATGCGCCTGCAGAAGCGCCGCGCCATAGATGTGGCTGACCGGCTCATGCCAATAGTCGGGCTCCGTATAAGGGATTGCTTCGTACAGATCGTTAGCTTCTTTGAAGTGGGCGAGCGCTTTCGGCAGATTGCCCTTCACCCGCGCCATTTCACCGTCAATGAGCACAACGCCGAGCTGCGCCATCGTCGTGCCTGGCGTGCCGAAGGCATCGATGGCGTCGAACTCCTTGTTCGCGATCATCTTGGAGAGCGTTGCGCGTTCTGCTTTTGCGTTCTTGAAGTCGTGCTTGTTTGCGTAGGCGAAGCCGCGCGCGTAATGGAACATCGCCGTCGTCAGTTTCTGATCTGCCGGCGGCATTTTTTCTTTCAGGACTGCGCCCCATTTGCCGAAGCGCAGTTCGGTGACCACAGGCACAATCCGGTAAAGCTGTACCGGCGGCAGGTTGGCCGCCATCGGCAATCCGGCGTCTGAGGCCTTGATGACACGCAGCGCTGCATCGTGTGCGGCCTCGTAGCGGCCCATCATCTCCGACGATGTCCACAGGAAGTGGATGTTGTGGGAATAATAGGCGAGGGGATAGAAGCCCTGCGCCTTGCAAGCGGCGATGTAATCCTCGTCTTTCGTTGCGGCCAGTGCGTTGACCTTCATCGCATCTTCGTAGCGGCCGACACGGAAATAGATATGCGACGGCATATGCACGATGTGGCCGGCGGCTGGCATCAACGGTTCGAGCTTGTCGGCGGCGGCTTCCGCACGCTCCGGCGTGGTCGAGGCTTCGACGGCGTGGATGTAGAGATGCAACGCGCCGGGATGCAGCGGCTCTTTCTTGAGGATGCCCTCCAGCGTATCGACGATCTCGCCGCCATGGCCCTTCGGCGTTTTCGCGTCGGCCTGCCAGTAGTCCCAGGGTTGGGTATCCATCATCGCTTCGGAATAGAAGACACCCGCATCGAGATCGTCGGGATATGAGTCCCAAACCTTGCCCATTGCCTGTGCGAATGCTTCATCGAGCGGATGGCGGTCGGCGGGCGGCTCTTTCGCATAGCGCGCGCCGAGCGCTTCGATCCGTGCGACTTCTTCTTTCGATGCTTTGGGTTCGAGGGATCGGGCCATTTCCAGTGCGGCCCAGGCAGGCGCCACAGCATCCGGCTGCATCGGCAGATTAATGTTGGGGCCGAGCGCGAACGCGACGCCCCACCAGCACATTGCGCAATCAGGGTCGAGCCGCGCGCCTTCGCGGAAGGAGCGGATCGCCTCCGCATGATTGAACGCGAACAGCAACCGCACGCCCTGATCGAAATAGGCCTGCGTCCTCGGGTTTGATGTCGTGATCTTGTGCGCATGATCGCCATAGCCGTCGAACAGCGGTGCACCTGGTTTGTCCGGCGTGCCTGCGTAAATCGCAGGCATTGGCGGCAGCGTCATCTTCATGTTCATGCCGCCCATGTCGGGCGGCGCGTCGGCCATCTTCATGCCCGGCATGTCAGAGGCGATGGCGGCGGTGGTGGCGAACGCGGCGGCGAGAATGACGCTGAGCGATTTCATGGCAACCTCCCCAAAGGTGCTTTGGCTCAGAATGCGTCCGGCGCGGCGCCGCGACAAGATGGCTTTGTTGCTGGTTGGACGGCGGGCCGCCGGAGGATTATCAGAAAAGCCATGGCAATGGCGGCTTCTCCCGGTTTCTGGCGCTCGCGAAAAGCAGTGGGCATTTGGCTTCTTGCCGTCGCGGCGATCATCATCGGCATGGTCACGCTCGGCGGACTCACGCGCCTTACGGGTTCGGGCCTGTCGATCACGGAGTGGGATCCGATCGTGGGCGCGATCCCGCCGCTCAACGATGTGCAATGGCATGACGCCTTCGCCAAGTATCAGCAAATTCCGCAATATCGCCTCGAAAATCACGGCATGTCGCTGGAAGGATTCAAGGCGATCTTCTGGTGGGAATGGACGCACCGGTTGCTTGGGCGATTGCTTGGCATCGTGTTCTTTGTGCCGTTCGTGTGGTTCGCGTGGACCGGCGCCATCGCGCGCAAGGAATGGCCGCGTATGGTGTTGTTGTTCGCGCTCGGTGGGCTTCAGGGATTCGTCGGCTGGTGGATGGTGCAGAGCGGACTGGAGACGCGCGTCTCGGTTTCACAGTACCGCCTCGCGATCCATCTCGGTGTTGCGATCATCCTGCTTGGCGCGATCCTGTGGACCGCGCTGGAATATCTTCGGCTACCCTCTACCCCTTTGAGGGGGAGAGGGCAGGGTGAGGGGGCGTCTCCACCGAACTCGCTGCAAGTCCCCCTCACCCCGACCCTCTCCCCCGGTTCCGGGGGAGAGGGAGTGCGTTTAATTGGGTTCGTTCTCGTAGGGCTCGTCTATGTGCAGATGCTGCTCGGCGCACTGGTCGCTGGACTACACGCGGGTCTGATCTACAACACCTGGCCGTCAATGGACGGCCGCGTGTTTCCGGAATTGAATTTCACCGGAACGAGTTTCTTTGAAGATTCCGGCCTTGCGCAATTCGATCATCGCATTGGCGCTTACGTCGTATTCATTGTCGCAATTGCAATGACGGGGCTGGTGCATCGCGCACGTCTTGGCAAACACGCTATTGATGCGGCGAGCCTTGTTGGCGGCCTTGTCGTGTTCCAGGTCGGTCTCGGTATTTGGACATTGCTGTGGCAGGCACCGCTTGGACTCTCGGCGCTGCACCAGCTCACCGCCGCGCTGTTGTTCTGCGCGACGGTGTGGCAGGCGTTCGAACTGCGTTATGCGGTCCACCCTTCGACAAGCGCAGGGTGAAGGATCGAAATACCCCTCATGCTGAGCCCTATCGAAGTATGAGGGTGGCTGTTACGCACCCAAGGCCTGATCCAGATCGGCAATGATGTCCTCGACGCTTTCGATGCCAATGGACAAGCGCACGACATCGTCACCGGCCCCGGCAGCGGCGCGCTGGTCGGACTCAAGCTGGCGGTGCGTCGTCGAGGCGGGATGGATGATCAGGCTGCGCGTGTCACCGATATTGGCGAGATGGCTGAACAGCTTCACGCTGTTGACGAGTGCCTTGCCGGCCTCATAGCCGCCCTTCACGCCGAAGGTGAAGATGCTGCCTGCCCCCTTGGGGCAATAGGTTTTGTGCAGACCGTAGCTCGCATCGCCTTCAAGGCCCGCATAGTTCACCCAAGCGACCTTCGGGTGCTGCTTCAGCCATTTCGCGACGGCGAGCGCGTTGTCGCAATGGCGCTGCATGCGCAAGGGCAGCGTCTCGCAGCCGGTAAGGATCAGGAACGCGTTCATCGGTGCAAGCGACGGGCCGAGATCGCGCAGCGAGAGCACGCGGCAGGCGATGGCATACGCCATGTCGCCGAAGGTCTCCCAGATTTTCATGCCGTGATAGGACGGGCAGGGCTCCGACAGGGTCGGGAATTTGCCGTTGCCCCAGTTGAACTTTCCGCTGTCGACGATGACGCCGCCCATCGAGTTGCCGTGGCCGCCGAGAAACTTGGTCGCCGAATGCAGCACGATGTCCGCGCCCCACTCGATCGGCTTGATGAGATACGGCGTCGCCATCGTGTTGTCGACGATCAGCGGCACGCCTGCGTCATGCGCGATCTTCGCGATGGGTTCGAGATCGGTGATGATGCCGCCGGGGTTGGCGATGCTTTCGACATAGAGCGCCTTGGTCTTCGGCGTGATCGCGGCTTTGAACGTGTCCGGCTTCTGCGCGTCCGCGAAGGTCACATGCCAGTCGAACTTGGCAAAGGAGTGTTTGAATTGCGTGATCGAGCCGCCATAGAGCTGGCGCGCCGCGACGAAATGATCGCCGGGGTTCATCAGCGGATGGAACGCGATGAGCTGCGCTGCGTGTCCCGACGCAACTGCAAGCGCCGCGCGTCCGCCTTCAAGGGCCGCGACGCGCTCCTCAAGAACCGAATTCGTCGGGTTCATGATGCGCGAATAGATGTTGCCGAAGACCTGAAGGTTGAACAGCGCCGCGGCATGGTCCGCGTCCTCGAACACATACGCGGTCGTCTGATAGATCGGCGTCGCGCGCGCGCCGGTGGCAGGGTCGGGCTGTGCGCCCGCATGAACGCTCAGCGTGTTGAAGCCGTACTCGCTCATCGGTCGTTCCTCCGTGGGGGATTTTATATACTACTAATACAGTAGAGTTTTGTGTCAACGCTTCAGGCTGCCGCCCTTGCCGAACAACAGGGGCTTGCGGTTGTCGATGACGTTGCGGCTGACGCCGAGCCAGCCGATCTCGCCGGACATCCGTCCATATTCGATCTTGGGGCAGCGGTCCATGACGACGTTCAGCCCCGCATCGGCGGCAAGCTTCGCGCCTTCGTCGCTGACGACGCCAAGCTGCATCCAGATGGTCTTGATGCCGAGGCGGTCTCTTTCGGCCAGCGCGTCGCGCACGATCTCCGGCGCGACGTCGGCGGTGCGGAAGATGTCAACCATATCGACCAGCGCGGGCACGTCCTTCAGCGAGGCATAGACTTTCTGACCGAGGATCTCCTTGCCTGCCATGCCAGGATTGATCGGATGGATGATGAAGCCTTTCGCGAGAAGGTATTTCATCGCGAAATAGGACGGCCGCATTTCATTGCCGCTCGCGCCGACCATGGCAATCACCTTGGTCGAACGCAGGATGCTTTTGATGTAGTCGTCGGTGTAGGTGGGCATTATTGTCCCTTCGCCCAAGCAAAACACGCCGCTTGGCACTCGCGTAGAAAACTCTTCTCGTCAGTCACCGTCAGCCCAAGCCGTCTCGCGCCTTTGATGAAGCCCTCGAGCGACCCTCCCGAAAGATCTCCGTCTGCAACCTCACTCTGCTTTACACACAAAGCAGTGAGTAGCGGCCAGCCCTTCGAGTGGCAGAAATCTAAAATGGAATCCAGGTGCTTGCCGACTTGCCATCTGACGGTATCAAAACTCACCCCGCTGGCCGTTGCCACATCTTTATACGAAACAAAGCCTTCTCGTCGGGCAGCATCCATCAAGAGCGCCACGGTCTTTTCGACGATTAACTTTTTTGAACAGCGCTTAGCCCGTTCCTCGACTAATTCACGATAGAGGTCCGTATCTGTCACGCCTTTCTCTTGATGACGACGGATCGCGCCTTCAATAGCCTTGTCGTCATAAGTAGAAAAGTCGAACACCTGTTTGCCTATTCCGGCCACTTCGGGTCGCGTTTTTCGACGAAGGCGCAAATGCCCTCGTTGGCCTCGGCGTGGAGCATGTTCTCGGTCATGACTTTCGATGCGTAGTCGTAGGCGTCGCTCAGCGGCATTTCGAGCTGGCGGTAGAACGCCTCCTTACCGATCTTCACGGTCGCGCGCGGTTTGGACGCGATCTGCTGCGCCAACGCCATGGTTTCGGCTTCGAGCGTCTCCTGCGTCACCACGCGATTGACGAGGCCCATGTGATAGGCCTGGCTCGCGCTGATCATATCACCGGTGAGCAGCATCTCCATCGCGTGCTTGCGCGAGACGTTCCGGGAGAGGGCGACCATTGGCGTAGAACAGAACAGGCCGATGTTCACGCCCGGCGTCGCGAAGCGTGCGTTGGCGGAGGCGACGGCGAGATCGCAACTCGCGACCAGCTGGCAACCGGCCGCGGTCGCGATGCCCTGTATCTGCGCGATGATGGGCTTCGGATGTCGCACGATGGTCTGCATCAGTTTGGAGCACTGCGCGAAGATCGCGGCGAACGCGGCCTCGCCGGCGTCGGCTTCCTTGCGGTGTGCGGTCATCTCCTTCAGGTCGTGGCCGGAGCAGAAGGCGGGGCCATCTGCCGCGAGCACGATCACGCGCGAGTCGCCTTTTGCCGCCTCGTCGAGCGCGTTTTGCAGCGCGGCCATCAGACCTTCGCTCAGCGCATTTCGCGCGTTCGGGCGATTGAGCGTCAGCTTCAGCACGTGGCCGTCGCGCGACGTGAGAACAAGCGGTTCGGAGGTGGGTGCGTTCATGGCATCTATATAGAGAGTCAGTGGTCGGATCGCTACTTGCCCAGTTCCTTGATCAGCGCCTGCGCGGCCGCCGGGTTGCGCTCCTTGGCGCCAGAGATGAAATACATAAACACATCTGTCTTTACCGGCTTTGCCGGTTTCGCGATGACCGGCAGATCTTTCGGCGATTTGCCTTGTGACCAGTCTTCGGCGCGTACCTTCCATTTCTTGAGATCGGCGGTGGTGTAGCCGGTCTCGACCTTCGCGGCGGTGGACTGCAGGCGCGCGTAGACAAAGTCGGCGGTGACATCGGCCGCCTCTGCGTACTCGTCGTGGTGAGCATAAACAATGGCGGCGTTGTGCTTGCGCAGCAGCGCCATGAACTCCGGCACCAGGAAACTTTCGTGGCGGACTTCGATGGCGTGACGCAGCTTCAATCCTTCGACAGTCCTGGGGAGCAGGTCGAGGAATTTCGCGAAATCGTCCGGCTCATATTTTTTATGCGGCGCGAACTGCCACAGGATCGGGCCGAGCTTCTGTTTCAGATGATGTACGCCGCTGGTGAAGAACTTGTCGATCGACGGCCCGGCTTCGGCAAGGATGCGGCGGTTTACGGCGAAGCGCGGCGCTTTCATCGAGAAGACGAAATCGTCCGGCGTCTCTTCGAACCATTTCATGAAGCTCGCGGGCTTCTGTGAGCCATAGAATGTGCCGTTGATCTCGATGCTTGTGACCTTTTGGCTGGCATATTCGAGTTCGCGCGCCTGTGCGTGGCCCTTGGGGTAGAACATGCCGCCGCGCCACGGCTCAAAGGTCCAGCCGCCAATGCCTACCCGGATGTCGCCGGCAGCCTTCTTGTCCGCCAAAACCTTGCCCTTTCATACGGTACTATAATACCGTTATCGAAATCTGCCTGATTATGCATGATTTTCTGGCCATTGTCCTTGACCATTCCTATTTGGGCCGCTACATCGCGCGCCTTCCGGCGCTTCGCCGCCGGGTCATGGAGAAATGCTTATGAAAACCTACTCGGCAAAGCCGACCGAGATCGAGAAGAAATGGATCCTGATCGACGCCGAAGGGCTCGTCGTCGGCCGTCTCGCCTCGATCATCGCGCTGCGTCTGCGCGGCAAGCACAAGCCGACGTTCACGGCGCACATGGATTGCGGCGACAACGTCATCGTCGTCAACGCGGCCAAGGTGCTGCTGACCGGCGACAAGCTGAAGAAGAAGGTCTACTACCACCACACCGGCTATATCGGCGGCATCAAGGAGCGCACCGCGGGCGCGATCCTAAACGGCAAGTTCCCGGAGCGCGTGGTGGAGAAGGCGGTGGAGCGCATGCTCCCGCGCGGACCGCTCGGGCGTCGCCAGCTCTCGAACCTGCGTGTTTATCCGGGTACGGAGCATCCGCATGAGGCGCAGCAGCCCGAGACGCTCGACGTCGCGTCGCTGAATCCCAAGAACAATAACTACAAAAAGAAGGTGGCCTGATCATGGCGGAAGAGACCAAAGGCTTTGGCGATCTGAAATCGACGCTCATCAAGGCGAAGCCGCAAACACCGTCAGGCCAGGCATCGGAGCAGGGCGCGACGAAGCGCGACTCCAAGGGCCGCGCCTATGCGACCGGCCGCCGCAAGGAATCGGTCGCGCGCGTATGGATCAAGCCGGGCCGCGGACAGATCATCATCAACGATCGCGACGAGAAGGTATACTTTGCACGTCCCGTGCTGCGCATGATCCTGCGCCAGCCGCTGATCGCGACGAACCGCGATGGCCAGTTTGACGTTATCGTCACCGTGAAGGGCGGCGGTCTCTCCGGGCAAGCCGGCGCGGTGCGCCACGGCATCAGTCGCGCGCTCGTGGCTTACGAGCCCACGCTGCGCGCGGCGCTGAAGCCGGGCGGCTTCCTGACCCGCGATCCGCGCGCTGTCGAGCGCAAGAAGTACGGCAAGCCGAAGGCCCGCCGCAGCTTCCAGTTCTCGAAGCGCTGATATTCGCCGGAACCTTGTAAACAGCAGCGGTCTGACGAAAAGTCAGGCCGCTGTTTTTTTGCGTAAGTATCGAGAGAACAGAGGACTTTTCGATTCATAATATTTGAATCAAAGCATCGGAGCTTTTCGAACTCTTTATCGCGCTAAAACCGCAATCATCGAACGCGCCGCTACACCCGCAATCACAAATCTGTTACCTGTTGCCAGCCGGGGCTCCACTCGGGGAAACAGGAGAAACTCATGCATCGACTGTTATCAGCAAGCTTGTTGAGTGCTTTTGCCGTACTCTGCTCTGCCAGTGCGAACGCACTGGACGTGCAGCGGTCCGGAAATACCTATCATATTGCGGCCTGCGGGCCCGTCGCGGGTCATGCCGCGAGATGCCATGCGCGCATCGTCAGCGACGCTTCGGGCCATATTCATGCGAAAGCCAATCCGGACATTTCCGGTTACAGCCCGGCCAATCTCCACAGCGCCTACAACATCACGACGAACGGAAGCTCCTCAACGATCGTCGCCATCGTGGATGCCTACGGCTATACGAATGCCGAATCGGATCTCGGTGTCTATCGTTCGCAATTCGGTCTTGGCGCTTGCACAACGGCGAATGGCTGCTTCAAGAAGTTGAACCAGAACGGCGTGCAAGGCAGCTACCCGGCGCAGAACACCGGCTGGGCGCAGGAATCCGCGCTCGATCTGGATATGGCGAGCGCCATGTGCCCAGGCTGCAAAATCTATCTGATCGAAGCGACTTCGGCGTCTTATGCAAATCTCGCAGCCGCTGAAAATACGGCGGCGGCCCAAGGCGCGCACGCGATCTCCAACTCTTATGGTGGCAGCGAGTCTGGCACGAACAGCTATGAGTCGTCCTACAATCATGCCGGCGTCGCGATCACGGCGAGTTCCGGCGACGACGGTTATGCGGCAGGCCCGCAATTCCCGGCGACATCCCCGCACGTAACGGCGGTCGGCGGAACGCATCTCGTCACGGCATCGAACAGCCGTGGCTGGAACGAAACGGTGTGGTCTGATGCCGGCAGCGGCTGCAGCAAGGTCTATGCGAAGCCGACCTGGCAGCATGATCCAACCTGCACCAAGCGCATGGAAGCAGACGTCTCGGCGGTCGCCGATCCGAATACGGGTGTTGCCGTGTACGGACCCACGAGCGCGAAGAAGTCTGGCTGGCTTGTGTTTGGTGGCACCAGCGTCGCTGCTCCGCTCGTAGCCGGCGTCTACGGCAACAATGGCGGCGCCGTGACCTACGGCAGCGATCCCTATAGCCATACCAGCGCGCTCAACGATGTGACCTCGGGCAGCAACGGAAGCTGCGGTGGTACATATTATTGCACCGCTGTTGTTGGCTATGATGGCCCGACAGGTCTGGGTACACCGAACGGCACATCCGCGTTCTAAGCAAAATATCCATATCCGGCGGGGGCATGGCTCTCGCCGGATGTGGATTCGTTTCCTTCCGCTTGATTGCCTGCGCATGTGCGCTTTGAAATGATCGGCGCATCTGTTAAGGAAGGTGATAAGCAGTCTCAATTGCTGGCATGAAGCGAGCCCGCAACCGATTGCCACCCAACGAGGAGGATCCCATGTATCGCGTTCTAACCGGCGGCATTCTGTCTGCCGCCATCGCGTTCGGCTTAGCGCCTGGCGCAAATGCTCAGACCGTAGAAAGATCCGGAAACACCTTCCACGTCGCGGTTTGCGGCGAAGTGCCCGCCGGATTTGCGCGTTGTCATGCGCATGTCATCACAGATTCCCTGGGCCATGTAATAACGTCCGAGGGCCCGCGCATCACCGGATATGTTCCCAGTGATCTTCGCGATGCGTACAAGATCACAGGAAGCGGCAAATCTTCGACGATCGTAGCGATCGTGGACGCGTATGGTTATACCAATGCTGAATCCGATCTCGGCGTCTATCGCGCGCAATTCAGTATCCCGGCCTGCACCACGGCGAACGGCTGTTTCAAGAAACTGAATCAGAATGGCGTGCAGGGTAGTTATCCAGCCCAGGACAATGGCTGGGCGACTGAATCCGCGCTCGATCTGGATATGGCGAGTGCGATGTGCCCGAACTGCTCGCTCATCCTCGTCGAAGCCAATACCAGCAGTTACAGCGATCTCGCGACGGCGGAAAACACGGCAGCGTCACAAGGTGCTCACGTGATTTCGAATTCCTATGGCGGCGGCGAAAGCGGAACGACGGGTTTCGAGTCCTCCTATAACCACGCTGGTGTTGCCGTTACAGCGAGCACGGGCGACCACGGTTATGCCGGAGGTGCGCAATTCCCGGCGACTTCGCCCCACGTCACTGCGGTCGGCGGTACTCATCTGACGAAGGACGGCAGCTCCCGTGGTTGGACGGAGAGCGCGTGGAGTGGCGCGGGCAGCGGTTGCAGTGCGGTTTATTCGAAGCCAAGCTGGCAGAAGGATCCCAACTGCTCCAAGCGTATGGAAGCCGATGTCTCGGCCGATGCGGATCCTGCGACGGGCGTGGCCATTTATGGCCCGGCCGGCAACGGCTCCGGCTGGTTCCGTGAAGGCGGCACCAGTGTCGCGGCGCCTCTGATTGCGGGCATCTACGGCGTGAACGGCAAGAAAGTGAAGAGCTACGCCAAGACGCTCTACAATGCGAAAGCCAAGCTGTTCGACGTTACGTCCGGCAGCAACGGTACGTGCGGGGGCACCTATTTCTGCACCGCTGGACCTGGCTACGACGGTCCGACCGGCCTCGGCACCCCCGACGGCTCGAAGTCCTTCCACTGATCCACGTAGTCCAATTGAGAGCAGCGGCCTGGCGACAGTCAGGCCGCTGTTTTTTTATGCCGTTCGTTTGAGCTATCATCAGGTCGCAGTGTGGCGAACGTGCTGTGCGGCAATATCGATTCAAGACAGCGGACAGCAAAACGCCACTCCCCATGGCGGAGGAGTGGCGCCAGGAAGGCTGAAGAGCTGAGCGGTTAGTTGGGTGTCCACACCGGCGGCGGCGGACCGTAAGCGTTGGCGTCGGCCTGACCTGGCTGTGCGCAGAAATAGATTATGATGATCGAAACCACGAGCATCGCGAGATTGATAAGCCATCCGATCGTGAAGAAAAACGCGAGGAAGGCGAGGGCGCCAAACGGACCGGTCAATCCGATCAGAAGATTGATGACACCGTAGATGCCGCCGACGATAACCCAGACCCACACAAGCTGACCGCTGCGACCGGTATCCTGCATCCGGCGTGCCGCCATGCCGGCATTCGGGAGGAGCAGGCCAAGGCTCACCACGGCGCTCAGCAATGTCGTACCGGCAATCCCGCCAATGATGCCCGCGGCGACTCCGATCACCACCACCACGAGGATATAGTACCAGAACTGCGCTCTCGGAACGCGTCCAGCAAAATCCATGTAATGGTTCTGGACCGTGTCCATGAAATTCGCCCAAAGCTTGTTGAAGTCCATCTGCTTCTCCCCACGAGGCAAGGCCTCGTCCCTGGTTGCGCTGCGCGATTCGAAGGACTCGGAATCGGCACTCGGAATGAGCTAAAAGGCCGCGTAATCTTCTGTCAATGATGCGCGGGCGAACCGCTCGGGAACAAACAGGTTTATGGTAGCGAAAGTCTTTATCGACGGGGCGGTCGGCACCACCGGGCTCGAAATCCGGGAGCGCCTTGAAGGCCGTAGTGAGTTCTCGCTCATGCGATTGAGCGACGCCGAGCGCAAGGATATGTGCGCGCGTGCAAATGCACTGAATGATGCCGATGTCGTCATTCTTTGTCTTCCCGACGAAGCTGCGCGCGATGCCATTGCCATGATCGAAAACCCGGCCGTACGCGTAATCGATGCATCGAGCGCGCACCGCGCCTCACCGGATTGGGTTTATGGTTTTCCGGAGCTGGAGAAGGATCAGCGCGCGAAGATCGCGGCGGCAAAGCGCGTGAGCAACCCCGGCTGTTGGCCGACGGGTTTTCTGGCTCTGGTGCGGCCGCTGGTGCGCGCCGGAATTGTAACGCCGGATTTTCCGCTGACGGTCACCGGCGTATCGGGCTATTCGGGCGGCGGCAAGACGATGATCGAGGAATTCGAGGCCAAGAAGTCGCCGCGCTACGTCGAGACGGTCGTGCGCACTTATGCGCTGACGCTTTCGCACAAACATCTGCCCGAGATGCGGGTGCATGCCGGCATCGCACATCCGCCGGTGTTTTCGCCAACGGTCGGTCGGTTCTATCGCGGCATGATCGTGGAAGTGCCTCTGCAGTTGTGGGCATTGCCGTCGAAGCCGAATGTGTTCGATCTCTATCGCGCAATCGGGGATGCCTATCGCGGCGAGCGGCTGATCGAGGTCGCAGGTCTGGACAAGGCCGATCTGACGATGAGTTTGAAGGCGGCCGCGGCAGCGGGCCATGTATCGCTGCCGGTCGGCGTGCTGCAGCAAAGCATCGACGCGGAGATGCTCAAGCTCACCAACGGCATGAAGCTGTTTGTGTTGGGCAACGACAAGACGCGGCAGGCGCGCCTGATCGCGGTGCTCGACAATCTCGGCAAAGGCGCGAGTGGCGCCGCCGTGCAGAATCTCAACATCATGTGTGGCTTGCCGGAGACGGCAGGTCTTGTGTGATGTGCCGGCCGCCAGCGTTCGCGACGGACGATCTTACGGCGATTCACGATGTCACGCGCGCCAGCGTAGTCGCAGGCCGTGCCACCGCAACAGAAATGCGGAGGACGCGCACGTGATCGGGCGGCTGGTCGTCTGCAGTTTGCTTGTGGCTATGCCGGTGCGGGCCGCGGACTATATCCCGCCTCCGGGCGATGCTTGGGCAACGCATTTGCCGGCGCAGGAAGGTTTTGACGCCGGAAAGCTCAAATTCGCCATCGATTTCGCGGTCGCGCATGAGACGAAGCTGTCGCCGTCGCTCGATGGCGTGATCGATCAGCGCGATCTGCGCATTACAAATCCGCTCCAATTTGCCGGGCCGTTTTCCGATCCTATTGGCCCGCTGGCGCCGCATGCGCCTGCAAACGGCATCATCATCCGTCATGGCTACGTCGTTGCGGAGTGGGGCGATACTCATAAAGTCGATATGGCGCATTCGGTGACGAAGACGTTTCTGTCTGTGACGGCGGGCGTCGCCTTCGACAAGCATATGATCCGCGATGTGAACGATCGCGTGCTCGACTATGTGCATCCGTCGCCGGATTTCGAACTTCCGCACAACCAGCCGATCACGTGGGATGAGATGCTGCGCCAGACGTCCGGCTGGGTCGGAACAATGTGGGGCAAGCCGTGGTGGGCGGATCGTCCGGGCAAGAACCCATGGGATGAACTCGCTGCTGGACCGCCGCCGGTTGGCAAGGAATGGAAGTACTCCGACGTGCGCGTGAATGCGTTCGCGCTCGCGCTCACGCATCTGTGGAAACGGCCGCTGCCGGACGTGCTCAAGGAATATGTGATGGACCCGATCGGGGCGTCGCACGACTGGCACTGGGAAGGCTACGACAATTCGTGGATTACGCTCGATGGTCAGCGCGTCCAGGTCGTGCCCGGTGGCGGACATTGGGGCGGCGGGATGTTCATCTCGGCACGCGATCTGGCGCGGATGGGACTGCTCGGTCTGAACAACGGCAAGTGGGGCGACAAGCAGATCCTGTCGGACTCATGGATCAAGCTTTCGAGAACGCCGACGGGCACGAACCCCGGTTATGGCTACATGAACTGGTTCCTGAACACGGACCGCAAGCTTGCGCCGGCCGCGCGCGAGGATGGCGTGATGTTCATCGGCAACGGCGACAACATCGTCTTCATCGACTACGAACACGACATCGTCGCGGTTGTTCGCTGGATCGACGACGCACAGAAGGCGGAATTTGTAAGGCTGCTCGAAGAAGCGATGGTGAAGTAGGATGTTTCTGAAAACTTTAGTGTGCTCAAGTGCCTTGGTTGTCCTGTCGATATCGGCTTGTGGCGCGGAGCCGATACACTATCTGACGTCACGAGTCCTATCGTCTGGGACGGTCGCGACTAAGGGCTTCAGTTTAGATCCGCAAGCGTACGGCAATTACGATGGTTGGGTTATACAAAGTGACGACGGTAAAATTTTTCATTTGCGTACTGAGACCTGCGATTTCGAAATCGGCGAGATTCCGCCGTATGCGATGCTCAAGGTAACAGTCCATGATCCAAAGGAGGGAGAGCTTAAGTTCCGCTATGGTTTCGTGTTGGGCCAAGCCAAGAGATTATTGCAAAAGGGACTAGTGAGCGGAGTCGTGCCTAGAGATGAAGACGACAACTGGTCAGAATTTTCGCTCAAGCGCACGGGCTTCGAACTCGGCAAGCTCACCCTCGAATATAGCTTTCTTGGAATTCTGACTTCCCCTAATCCACTACAGACTAGTGCCAAACCGCGCGCGATGCTTCAACCAGCGTGCGATCCTAAGGCAACGATTTCAATTTATTTTGGGCGGGTAGCGGAGCCAGCACCGGCGGCTCTCGTTGAAGTATATGAATTTTATGATGTCTTCTCGCCGGAAGCCGTTGAACAATTCAAGAAGGGGAAATTCTCTTTCAACCTTTACATGGCTTGGATGAAAAGTATGACGCCACCCGCAAGCGGCACAAAGGTCGGTCGAGCGCTACTTGAAATCTCAAGACCCTGACCGTTTGGGAACGGAACTTTGAAACGAACTATCCCGCCTTTACCTTCACATAGGTTCCCGGCGCATCGCCTAGCACCTTGAGCTTTCCGCCGCCGGGTTTGCGCGCGGGGATTTTGTCGCCGGAGAGCTTTGACAACCAGGCATCCCAATCGTCCCACCAGGAACCCGGGTGTTCGTTCGTGCCGGACTGCCATTCCTCCACGGTCGCCGGATAGGCGCCTTTGACTTTGCCGTCCGGTTGCGCGCCGACCTTGTCGTTGGTCCAGAACTGATACTTCTTGGCGCTCGGCGGATTGATCACGCCAGCGATATGTCCCGAGCCCGCGATGATGAAGCGGATCGGTCCGCCGAACAGGCGCGTGGATTTGTAGACCGACCTGAACGGCGCGATGTGGTCTTCCTTCGCGCTCTGCAGATAGATCGGGATCTTCACCTTCGACAGGTCGAGCTTCACATTGTCGAAACTCATCCTGCCCTGGCTGAGCGCGTTGTTCTTGTAGAACTCGCGCAGATAGAAAAGATGCGTCGCCTCCGGCATGCGCGTCGTATCGGAATTCCAGTAGAGGAGGTCGAACGGCGCCGGCTCCTTGCCGAGCAGGTAGTTGCTCACCACGAACGACCAGATCAGGTCGTTGGCGCGCAGCATGTTGAAAGTCGTGCCCATCTTCTTGCCTTCAAGCACACCGCCGGCCTGTTCCATCTGCTGGCGCATGGATTCAAGCTGCTCGTCGTCGATAAAGACCTGAAGATCGCCGGCTTCGCTGAAGTCGGCCTGCGCCGCGAAGAATGTGGCGGAGTTCACCCGGTCGTCATTGGTCGCCGCCATATAGGCGAGGGTGGCGGAGAGCAGCGTGCCGCCGATGCAGTACCCGATGGTGTTGACCTTGTTGACGCCAGTCGCGGCCTCGACCGCATCCAGCGCCGCGAAAATGCCGTCGCGCATATAGTCTTGGAAGGTCTTCTGCGCGAGCTTGCGGTCTGGGTTCACCCATGAGGCGATAAAGACTGTATAGCCCTTGTTCACGGCCCAGCGGATGAACGAATTTTCCGGCTTCAGGTCGAGGATGTAGAACTTGTTGATCCAGGGTGGAAAGATGAGGAGCGGCTTCTCGTAAACGTCATTCGTCGTCGGATCGAACTGCAAGAGCTCGATCAGTTCGTTGCGGAACACGACCTTGCCGGGAGCAGTCGCGATGTTCTCACCGATCCGGAACGCGTCGGCCGATTGGCGGATGGAGACCTGCCCCGTATCGGGGTCCATGTCTTCAAGCAGATTGTTAAGACCCTTCACCAAGTTCTCGCCGTTGCTCTGCATTGTGGTGCGGAGCACCTCGGGGTTGGTGAGCACAAAATTGGTCGGGGCGATCGCGTCGGCGAACTGCTTTGTATAAAACGCGATACGCTTTTGCGTCTTCTCGTCGAGGTCGCCGTCTATCTTCGCGACGGTGTCCTGCATCCAGTTCGCTGTGAGCAGGTAGCTTTGCTTGATGAAGTCGAAGACCTGGTTCTCTTCCCAGTCCTTGTCCTTGAAACGCTTGTCACCGGATTTCGGAGACACCACTGGCTTGCTCGCCCCGCCGAGCATGCGATTCGCGGTGCTCTCCCACAGGCTCATATAGTCGCGCCAGAGCTGGAACTGCGCCTCCATGATGACGGTGGGATGCGCGGCCATGCTCTTGAGCAGCGAACTGAAAGTGCCCATCAGGTTGAGCGGATCTGCCGGCCCCGAATTCCCCTTCGCTGTCTGCCGCTTCATGAAATCGGCGAGCAGGCGCTGCGACCGCTGGCCCACCTGCATCATGTTACGCGTGAACTCAGCCGGGTCGGCGATGGAATAGTCGCTCTTGGCCGCTTCCGGCGTGGCGTCTTTGTTTTTCGAATTCATCGTTACCACTGGAGGGGATTCCCGCGTGTGATAGCGCGCCATGCTGCGGTGCCGCAAGCGAGAGCGGTTTTGGGGTCCGTAAAGCCAAGTTATTACAACATTTCATGGATTTGACCGCCGTTTCGCTTGGAACGGTGGCGTCGCCCCTGTATATGGATTCCGCTGTCCTGCGGCAAAGCTGCGGGAACCGGAGACATTTCTATGATTGTTGAGTTCGTCGGTCTGAAGAAGCTCTGTGCGCGCGCCACGGTGATCGGCATGGTCGGATTTGGGGCCAGCGCCTGTTCCAGCGCGCCGGATTGGGTCGATCCGACAAACTGGTTCGGCGGCGGTCCGTCCGACACCGAGGGATCGGCAGGTGCGACACCCGATCTGGCCTCTATTCCCGATCGTCCGGCGCCTGCATCGACAGCGGATGAACAGCAACAGGTCGCGTCGTCTCTTGCCGCGGATCGCGCGCGCGCCAAATACAGCGCCGACGCGTTGCGCGGGGGCACTGAAACGGCCGCGCCGCCTCCGCCGCCAGCGGATGCCTCGAATGACGCTGCCGCGCCTCAGTCAGGTTCAACGCCGCCCGCCACAACATCTTCTGCTTCACCTTCGGCTTCGAACCCTCAGGTAGCCAGCAATGAGCCGCCGCAAACCCAAACGGCGCCTCCGCCACCTCCCGCAGCAGAAGCGTCTTCATCGATAGATGTATCTGCCGCTGCAACACGGGCAGCCCCACCGCCGCCCCCGCCTGCAGCAACCCAGTTGCCGCCGCCGCTAGCTGTCGCCGCTACCGCGTCTCCTTCCGGACAACAATCGCAAACAACAATGGCGATGGTATCGCCGTCCGATGCGGCGCTCGGCTTCAAACCGTCTTCTGCGCCGCCGCTCGATCCTTCAATCGGCATGTTTGTGCCGCCGCCGCTGATTGCGCGCTATGACCAGACCGCGAACGCGGCGGGGATTGCGGGCAATATGCGCGTGGCTTCATCCGCGCTTATAAGGACACACGGCAGAGCTGTCGGCGGTCCCGAGAAAATGACCGGCGCCGTTGTCGCCAATCTGGATGCGCTACAGGCGACCTCAACCATGGCTGCGCCTGCCTATAGCGCCGGTGGAATGACGCCGGCGTCGGTGGTTCTGTTTCCCGGCGATGGAACGCTGCTGAACGCGCAGGCGAAGCTGCAGGTTCGTGCGGCCGTCGAACAGTTCAAGCGTTCCGGCGGCCAGGGCTTCATCCGCGTTGTCGGGCATGCTTCGAGCCGCACGTCGAACATGCCGCTCGAAAAGCACCTGGAAGTGATCTTCAACAAGAGCCAGGACCGCGCGAACGCGGTGGCGCAGGAGGTCATCAAACAGGGCGTGGCGGCGAACCGTGTGCTTGTGGAGGCGGTCGGCGACAGCCAGCCCGTCTATTACGAGTCGATGCCCCAGGGCGAAGACGGCAATCGCCGCGCCGAGATATTCCTGCAAAGTTGAGCAGGGAAGCCGGTCGTAAGCGCCTATGAAGATTCCGCTGCGCATCGCTATCGCGGGTCTCGGCACCGTCGGCGGCGGCGTGCTGAAGGCGTTGCGCGCGCGGGGCGATGAGCTCGCCGAACGCGCGGAGCGCAGGCTCGATATTATTGCGGTTTCGGCGCGCGACAAAAACAAGGCGCGCGCTTCCGACATCTCCGGGTTCAAATGGATAGACGATCCCGTCGCGCTGGCGCGCGCGGACGCCGATGTCGTTGTGGAACTGATCGGCGGCGAAGAAGGCGTGGCGCGCGAACTGGTTGAAGCGTCGCTGCTTGCCGGAAAGCATGTCGTCACGGCCAACAAGGCATTGCTCGCGCATCACGGTGCGCATCTCGCCAAGCTCGCAGAAGACCGCGGTCTCGCGCTGAAATTCGAGGCCGCCGCGGCCGGCGGCATTCCTATCGTGAAAGCGCTGCGTGAGAGTCTGATCGTACACGGCGTGAATTCCGTGCGCGGCATCCTCAATGGGACGTGCAACTATATCCTCACCAACATGGAAAAGACGGAACGTTCATTTCCGGATGTGCTGATGGAAGCCCAGGCGTTGGGCTATGCCGAAGCCGACCCAACGCTCGATGTCGGCGGCGGCGACACCGCGCACAAACTCGCGATTCTGTCGTGTCTTGCTTTCGGCACCGCGCCGAATCTGGAGCATATGCAGATCGAAGGCATTCAACATATCAAGCCGGATGACATCGGCTACGCGCGTGAGCTCGGTTACCGCATCAAGCTGCTTGGTATCGCGCGGCGCATCGGTGGCGGCATCGATCAGCGTGTGCAACCCGCCATGGTGCGCGCCGGAACGCCGCTCGCCGATGTCGATGCCGCGTTCAATGCCGTGTCTGTCAACGCCGGCGAAGCAGGACCGTTCTTCTTCGAGGGGCGCGGCGCGGGCGAAGGCCCGACGGCATCGGCCGTCATTGCGGATCTTGTCGATATTGCGCTCGGTTCCTTCGAGCCCGCTTTCGGCAAGCCTGCCCATACGCTGGCGCCACTGGTTCCCGCGGCGCCGGAGGCCGCATCATCAGCGTATTATCTGCGCTTCGAGGTGCTCGACATCCCCGGCGTTTTGGCCGAGATCGCCGGGTGTCTCGCGGACTTCAAGGTCTCCATCGAAAGCATGCTGCAGCGCTCAAGAAGCCCGGGCGAGCCGGTATCGATCGTCATGATTACCCACGACACTCCACAGCTTGCCGTCGTACGAGCCTTGAAGGCTATCTGCACGTCGGACAAGGTCTTGGCGCCGCCGGTCATGATTCCCATGGAAGCGGGTTGAATAGTGATTACGTTTGCCGCTCACCCTTCGACAAGCTCAGGGTGAGGGTTCAGCAAGTCCCTCATACTGAGCTTGTCGAAGCATGGAGCATTTATGACGGGTCATCTCGATCGTTCCTTTTCCCTCGAGGCCGTTCGCGTCACCGAGGCTGCCGCGATCAGCGCCGCACGCCAGATCGGCCGCGGCGACGAGAAAGCCGCTGACCACGCTGCCGTTGAGGCAATGCGCGCCGCGTTCAACATCCTGCCGATCGATGGCACGGTGGTGATCGGCGAGGGCGAGCGCGATGAGGCGCCGATGCTCTATATCGGTGAGAAGGTCGGCAGCGGTGGCATCAGGGTCGACATCGCGCTCGATCCACTCGAAGGCACGACGCTGACGGCAAAAGCATTGCCCAACGCGCTCGCCGTCATGGCCATGGCCGAACCCGGCACGCTGCTCAATGCGCCGGACACGTACATGGACAAGATCGCCATAGGCGGCGGCTATCCGGAAGGGACGATCGATCTCGACGCCGACCCCGCGGACAACATCCATGCGCTTGCGAAAGCCAAGGGTGTGAAGGCCCACGAGATCACGGCGTTGATCCTCGACCGCCCGCGCCATGAGAAGATCATCGAGGCAGTGCGCAGCACCGGCGCCGCCGTGCAGCTCATCACCGATGGCGATGTCGCGGGGGTGATCGCGACCAGCGATCCGGCGACGGGCATCGATATCTATATCGGACAGGGTGGTGCACCGGAGGGTGTACTCGCCGCTGCGGCGTTGCGCTGTGTCGGCGGACAAATCCAGACGCGTCTGGTGTTCAAGAAGGAAGACGAAAAGCGCCGCGCCGAGAAATTGGGCATCACCGACTTCAACAGAAAGTATTCATTGATGGACCTTGCGTCGGGCGACGTCGTGTTCTCCGCCACGGGCGTTACAAACGGTTCCATGCTGCGCGGCGTGCAGGTCACGCGCGAGCACATCTTCACCGAGAGCATCGTGATGCGTTCCGCCACCGGGACGGTGCGCTGGATCCGCGCGCGCCATCGCCGCAAGGATGTCCGCTAACGCGCGCGCCCACGAGCCTGCTGCGGCGTTTGGCGTCGCACGCTCTTTCTCGGGCCGGAGATGGATTTTGCAGCAGGCCGATGAAGATGCGGCGCGCGAAATTGCGCGTGTAAATGGCATCTCTTTCGCGCTTGCGCGGCTGCTGGCTGGACGCGGCGTCAAGCCGGACGATGTCCATGATGTTCTGAATCCTACGCTCAAGCGGCTGATGCCTGATCCGCTGGTTCTGCTGAACATGGACAAGGCGGTCGCGCGCGTCAAAGCGGCCATCGAAAACGGTGAACAGATCGCGATCTTCGGCGATTACGATGTCGATGGCTCATGTTCTTCCGCGCTGTTGCACGATTTCCTGGTAGCGCTGGGTGTCAAACCGCGCATCTACATCCCGGATCGCATGACCGAAGGCTATGGGCCCTCGGCGAATGCGATGCACATCTTGAAGGCCGAGGGCGCAAGCCTTGTCGTCACCGTGGATTGTGGCGCCACTGCGAAAGACGCGTTATCCGCCGCGCGCGATGCGGGGCTCGACGTTATCGTGCTGGATCATCATGCCGTAGAAGAGGCGCCGCCCGCTTTTGCCCAGGTCAATCCCAATCAGGCGGGCGACGCTTCTGGTCTGAGCTATCTCTGTGCCGCAGGCGTGACGTTCATGTTCGTTGTCGCGCTCAACCGCGCGCTGCGGGATGCCGGCTTTTACACGGAAAGAAATATTCCCGAGCCCGATCTGCGCGATCTGCTGGATCTCGTGGGGCTGGCGACGATCTGCGATGTCGTTCCGCTTATCGGCGTGAACCGCGCGTTTGTGCGCAGCGGGCTGGCGCTTTTCGGTGCGAAGCGCGTGGGGCTTTCAGCGCTTGCGGCCGTTGCGAAGGTGGCGGGACCGTTCACGCCCTATCACATGGGCTATGTTTTCGGGCCCCGGATCAACGCCGGTGGGCGTGTCGGGCGCTGCGCGCTGGGCGCCGATCTTCTGACGACGCGCGACGGCATCGAAGCGGAAGAATTTGCGCTTGCGCTCGACAATCACAATCGCGAACGCCAGGCGATCGAAAAGCTGATCCTCGAAGAAGCGATCGCGATGGCGCACACCCAAGACAATGCGCCGTTCCTGTTCGCGGCGAAGGAAGGCTGGCATGCCGGTGTCGTCGGCATCGTTGCGGGGCGCCTGAAAGACCGGTTCGGGAAACCGTCTTTCGTGGCGGGTTTCGAGGGTGGAGTGGCGCGCGGCTCGGCGCGTTCCGTGCCTGGTGCCGATATCGGCGCCATTGTGCGCGCGGCGAAAGACGCCGGACTGATCGCGAGCGGCGGCGGCCACGCGATGGCGGCGGGGTTCTCGCTCACTGCCGATCAGGAAGGCCCGTTTCACGCATTTCTCGCGCAACGATTTGCGGAGGGCGGCGAGGCGCTCGCCGGCGCGCTCAACCTTCACATCGACACGCTGGTCTCGCCGTCCGGTGCCACCGAAGCGATGGTACGCGAGATTGCACAAGCCGGTCCCTATGGCGCGGGCAATCCGGAGCCGTTGGTCGTGTTGGCTGACACGCGCGTCGTGTTCGCGGATATCGTCGGCAAGGATCACATCCGGTTGCGCCTCGCGGGCGGCGACGGCGCGCGGCTGGACGCGATTGCATTCCGTGCGGCGGACACCGATCTGGGTCGCGGTTTGATGGCCTCGCGCGGCAAGGCAATCCACGCCGCCGGGCGGCTCAAGATCGACGAATGGCAGGGGCGGATTCGCGTCCAGCTTCAGGTCGAAGATGCTGCTCCGGCAATGGTTTAGCCTGCGTCTTGCCAAGCGCGGCGTGTCCCGCTAAACCCGCCCGCTCTGCGCCCTTCGTCTATCGGTTAGGACTCAGGATTTTCATTCCTGCAAGAGGGGTTCGACTCCCCTAGGGCGCGCCATTCCCATAAAAACTGTTTAATTTCAGAGATGTCGGATTTCGTGAAATCTGGCTCTTGTTTCAACGCACCAATCGAGCATGTTTTAAGATGAAGCTGCGCTAGTTCTCTGCACGCGCAACGTTGGTCCGCAGCAATTCTGTCGTTTTGGCTACCCCGCTCAGTCGGTTCGGAGGAATCCGTAGTTCTCGCCGTTGCTGCCCCAATAATAGCCGGCGATCGCGCCCGCGCTGTTGATGGATTTGGGAAAGGTCCCCACGGCGCCGGGATAGTCAAAGTCCGTGATGGTTCCTGCCGCATCGCGAACGAAGCCGTGCCAGTTGTTGCCGTCGAAATAGTTTCCCGTGACCGCGCCCGTCGAACTGATGCCTTCCGCCTCCGTCTGGACTGATCCCGGCGCGGCGAACGTCTCATACGACCCGTCGGTATCGCGCACGAAACCGTGGATGCGGCCGCCGTCCGTTCCGTCCTTGAAGTATCCCGCAATCGCGCCGGCCAAATTGATGGCGGTGACGTAAGTGCCTCCCGAATTGGGAGGATCGAATATCTTTGTTTTTCCGTTCGCGAAACGAACGAACCCGTGCTGCTGTCCCGCGCCGATAATCCCGGCGATCACACCTTTGTCGTTGATGCAGGCGGGCTGCGTGTAATTCGATCCGTTCGCGCTGAACTTTCTGAACGTGCCATCCGATCCGCGGACGAATCCGAAGCGAACTCCGGGCACGTCCCAGACTCCGGTGACCGTGCCGGGCGTGTTGATGCCTATGACATAGAATTGGTTATCTCGGCTCATTACCGGATTGAAGACGGGCGTAAGCGTTCCGTCCGCATCGCGCACGAAGCCGCCATGGGTGGTCCCGCGGAGCGAAGATCCTGCCACATCGCCGTTGCCGTTTATGCCGGAAACTGCCGTGACGTTGTCCTGCTCGCCGCTGCAGGGGTAGAGGCTGAACGTCGCGACAGTTCCGTCGGCCGCACGGACAAAGCTGCCCTCTACCGATCCGCCGCAGCCGTAATAACCCGCGATTACACCCTGATCGTTGATGACCACGGCCGTCGTTCCGTAGAAGCCGCCGTCGAGATCGATGTTCGTGTACGAGACTTGCGCCGCGGCCGGACCCGCGCCTGCGAGAACCCACATCGTTGCCGCTGCTGACAACACTGCATTCCTCGCTGCAAGGGCTGAATGGCGCAGAGTTTGCTCGCCCGTCATGGCTCGCTCCCAGATATTCGATCCAGAGTAGTTGATCCGACATCCGCCGAGGTTGCAACGGAGTTTGTGCTGTGGCTCATCAGCGTCTCCGACAATATCGTGCAAGCAATGTGTCACCATTGCCCGAAAGCCTGGCTCTGCATCAGGTTGGTTTCTTGCCACGAACTGTCGAAGCGATCAGACCGTCCCACCCAGGGCGCAACGTCCGTCGGTAATGGCTGTGGAAACGTGCTGCAATACGAAGAGTTGGCCGGGGTCTAGTATTCGACGCGGGAGTGCATTGGTTTGTTAAACGCGGGCTTCCTGCCGCTATACAGTGCCTCTGGAACATTGTTGAACGGCCAGAAGACCATCCAGGGCAGCACCAACTCTGCTTAGCGGCACTTCGACCATCACGTCGTCAGGACAGGGTTCAACACAGCTTTGTAGGTGTTTCCTGACACCTGACTGCAGGGCTGGCCAAGCCTGCGCGCGACAGTCGAGCCTTACCCAATTCTCAGCAGACGCCGTTGGGCTCGGCGCCGCGGTAGATGGCCACCCACCGGAAATCACAGGTCAATTGCGATCCGTCAATTCGAAGTTCACCCCGTCCTATGGGCCATTTACAAAAACTGCGATCCAAAGCTTGACAAGCCGCGACGATGAATGCGGCTTCGAGAGATCGCTTTGCTACCACCGGTCACGTAAAACAGGCACGGAACAAGCGGCATCATCGCATGCAATACGTCAGCACGCGCGGGCAATCTCCCGCGCAGACATTCGCCGAAATCCTCCTGTCCGGCCCCGCGCCGGATGGCGGGCTGTGGCTGCCAAAAGTGTGGCCACACATCGGTGCGGACGAGATCGCGGGATTTCGCGGCGAACACTATGGCGAGGTTGCGCATGCTGTCTTGTTGCGATTTGTCGGCGGCGACTTTGCTTCCGAAGAGCTGCGCGAGGACATAGACGCCGCTTACGCGGTTTTCGATCGGGCTGAGATCGCGCCCGTGAGGCAGATCGGGGAGAGCCGTTATCTGCTTGAACTGCTTCATGGGCCGACGCTCGCGTTCAAAGATATCGCGATGCAGCTCCTGGCGCGCCTGTTTGCGCGCGTGCTCGAGCGCGAGGACCGCCGCGCCACCATTGTCGTCGCGACCTCGGGGGATACCGGCTCGGCCGCCATTGCGGCGTTTGCGGGACTGCCGCACATCGAACTGTTCGTGCTTCATCCGCATGGCCGCATCAGCGAGGTGCAACGGCTGCAGATGACGACCGCCACCGCGCAAAACGTCCACAATATCGCGCTGAACGGATCGTTCGACGAGGCGCAATCCATCGTCAAGGCGCTGTTCGCGGACGCAAGTTTCGCGCGAGGCGCGGCGCTGATGGCCGTGAATTCGATCAACTTCGCGCGCATCGTCGCGCAATGCGTCTATTATTTCACGGCCGCCTCGCAACTTGACGGCGCGCCGGTGTTCGTGGTGCCGACGGGAAATTTCGGTGACGTGTTCGCAGGCGCCTGCGCCGCGCGGATGGGTTTGCCCATCGGCAAGCTTGTGATTGCGACCAACACAAACGACATCCTTGCGCGGGCGTTGCACACGGGTGCCTACAACAGGGAAGAACTTCGTCAGACGCTGAGCCCGTCGATGGACATCCAGATCGCGAGCAATTTCGAGCGTGCGCTCTATCTGGCAAGCGGTGAAGATCCGGAATGGACCGGCATCGCGATGCGATCGTTCGGCGAAACTGGCGCTCTGGCGATCCCGGCGGACATGCTTCATGCGCTTCGGAAACGCTACCTAGCGGCCAGCACGGATGACGAAGGCACGCTTTCGGAGATGACGCGCATCCACAGGGATCGCGGCATGATGATCGATCCGCACACCGCGGTGGCGTTGGCGGTTTCACGAAGCCTGGATGCAAGCCCCGATGCTCCTGTCGTGACGCTGGCCACAGCGCATCCAGCGAAGTTTCCGGACGCCGTGCGCCGCGCGACGGGTGTTCAAATCGAGATGCCGCCGTCCATCGCGGCCATGTTCGGAAAGCCGGAGCGCGCGGAAAATCTGCCGCCTGATGTGTCCGCGGTTAAAGGCTTTATCGCACGCACGCTTCGTCAGAGGATGTAGTCGCCGGCGCGCTGGGCTTTTGCGTGGAAGCGCAGGCGCTTGGAAAAGTCGCGAGGATTTTTCTGCCGGACCATCGCCGTCTTGTCCGGGTGAAGCCAATCATAGAGCCGTGTCAGGAGAAAACGCAGCGCGGCGCCATGAGCGAGGACCGGCAGCGCGTCGATTTCGGCTTGCGAAAGGTCGCGCTCGCGCCGATAGGCCGCGATCATCGCGCTGCCCTTCGTTGTGTTATACGAACCGTCGCTTTCGAAACACCACGCGTTCAGCATGATCGCGAGGTCATAGGCGAACGCATCGTTGCAAGCGAAATAAAAGTCGATCAGCCCGGAAACCCGGTTGTCCGCGAACAGGACATTGTCGGGGAAAAGGTCGGCATGAATGATGCCTGCCGGCAGCCCCCGGGGCCAGACACGGTCGAGATGTGATAGAGACTGCGCGATAAGAGCGCCTAGCCCACGTTCAACGGTATCGGCCCTCTCCAGCACGGCGTCCGCAAGCCTGTGCCAGCCCTCAAGTCCAAGCTCGTTCTGCCGTGCCAGCGTCAAATCGCTGCCCGCGATATGCAGCTGTGCGCAGGCGGCTGCCGCGGCCACACAGTGCTGAACCTGCGGGCGGTCGCGCGAGCGGCCCTGAAGGAATGTCAGCAATGCCGCCGGCTTGCCCTTGAAATAGCCCCACAACGCGCCATCGCGCCTGCGCAATGGAAGCGGACAACGCACGCCGCGTTCGGCAAGACCCGCCATCAGCGACAGGAAAAAGGGCAAATCGTCCGCCCGCAGGCGCTTCTCATAGATCGTCAGGATGTAGTTGGCGCGATCCGTCTGCAGCCGATAGTTGGAGTTCTCGACGCCTTCGGCGATCCCATCCAGTTTCTGTGGCAATCCCACATCGTAGGCGGCAAGGAATTCGGTGAGCTCCTCAGGGGAAATAGCGGTATAGACGGCCATTGCCTCAGTGTACTTTAGCGCAAGACGGGAGCAACGCCGTCAGGCCGCGACCGATTCATCCATACGGGCATGGCCCGCCACTTTTCCCGATTTGCGGCGTTCCCTTGGCCCGCAACGCAGGGTATCTCTTCTTCATGCTGACCGAACGCAAATCAGAACGCGGGCTCTGGATCGACCTGCTCGATCCGACGCCGGAAGAAGTGGAGCGGGTTCAAAAGGAGCACGGTCTGCGCGTGCCGCCGCGCAGCGAACTTGAGGAGATCGAATCGTCCAGCCGGCTGTCACGCGATGGCGATGTCCTGCACATGAACTTGCCGGTAACGACCGCCGACAATGACGGGGTTCTGACTCCATCGCCGATGGGCTTTATCCTGTCGGAAAACGTGCTGGTCACCATCCATTTTGTGCACCTGCATACGACCGGCGCCGTGCTCGACCGGCTCAAGACCGACAAGGCCCCATCCGCCAGCGCGGATGTGTTCGCGATGATGATGGAGGCGATGGTCGATTTCAGCGCCGATCAGCTCGAGAAGATCGCCGCCGAACTGATGCAGATTTCGCAGCGTGTCTTCCGCCGTACCGAAGTACCGGAGATGCAGAACATCAAGCGCATGACCAGGCTGCTGCGACAGATGCTGACGCGGATCGGGTACGAGGGCGAGCATCTCTCGCAAATCCGCGAGACACTGCTCGGCCTGCAGCGCATCATCACCTATACGATGGAAAGCTGCGCGCACTGGCGCGACAGGGCGTTTCTCTCGCGCCTGGAAACGGCGCGGCGCGACCTCCAATCGCTGATCGAGCATGAGACCCATCTGTCGGACAAGGCGCAGTTCTTGCTCGACGCCAATCTCGGCTTCATCAACACCGAGCAGAACGACATCTTCAAGGTGCTGACCATCGTGTCCGTGGTCGGCATTCCGCCGACCTTCTTCGCCAGTATGTGGGGCATGAATTTCCACAACATGCCGGAGCTGAGCTGGCACTACGGATACTGGATCGGGCTCGGCATCATCGCGCTCAGCACGATCCTGCCGATGGCCTGGTTCAAATATCGCGGCTGGTGGTGAGGAAACTTCGGGCGGTATGATCGTTTCCTAGGGTCCATCCGGGGAACACAATGGCCACGAAGAAGAAAGTCGCTCCCAAGAGGAAGAAAAAGACGGCAGTGCGTGGGCCCGCGCGCAACGAGGGCGCAGCCGAGCTCAGTGCGCGGCCGATCTGGCAGGGCCATTTGCGCCTTTCGCTGGTGTCGTGTCCGGTGGCGCTCTTCACGGCCACGTCGCGGTCTAGCGATATTTCATTCCATCTGCTCAACCCGGAGACCAACAACCGCATCCGCATGGTGCCGACCGATCCTGACACCGGGCCGGTGGAGCGCAGCGATCTTGTGAAGGGCTACGAGGTCTCAAAGAACAACTATGTCATCGTGACGCCAAAGGAGCTGGAGGCCGTCAAGCTCGAGACAACGCACACGATGGAGATTGAGCGTTTCGTCGATGCCGGTGACATCGACCGCTTGTTCTGGAATCAGCCTTATTATCTGGTGCCGAACGAAGACAGCGGCGTGGATGCCTATGTCGTGATCCGCGATGCATTGCGCGAGACAGATCGAATCGCGCTCGGACGCGTGGTTATGCATACGCGTGAGCGGCTGGTGGCGCTGGAGCCGCGCGACAAGGGCATCGTGGTCTATACACTCCGTATGCGGAACGAAGTCGCAGACCCCAGGCACGCTTTCCACGATATTCCTGATGCGCGTCCCAGCAAGCAGATGGTGGAAATTGCGACCAAGATCATCGAGCAGCAGGAAGGCTCCTTCGATCCCGGCAAATTCCAGGATCGTTACGAGAAGGCCTTGCGCGACCTGATCCGCCGCAAGGAGAGGGGCGAGAAGATTGTGCAGGCCGAACCGGTCGAGGACACAAATGTCATCGACCTGATGGCCGCGCTGAAGAAAAGCCTGAAGCACAAAGGCCGCGCCGAAGAATCTGAAAAGCGGGTGCGGCGGCGGACGAAGCGCTAGCTCTTCGCCAGTTTCCCGATCGCTTGCGCCAGCGGTCTCTCGGAATCGTGATACTCCATCCACGCCTTGCTCTTGCGGATGAGCGCGAGTGCCGTGCGCACCGTGAACCTCTTGGGATCCAAGCCTTTTTTAACTTGCGCCCACGTCAGCGGCATTGACACGGTGGCGCCTTCACGCGCGCGCGGCGAGAGAGGCGCGACGGCGGTCGACGTGCGGTCGTTGCGCAGATAGTCCAGGAATATCTTTCCGTCCCGGTCTTTCTTGGCCATTGTGACGAGATAGTTGTTCGGGCTGTCGGCCGCCATCTGCTGGCAAATGCTGCGCGCGAAAGCTTTTGCTTCCTTCCAACCGAGTTTGTCTTTCGCAGCCGCCGAGAGCGGTGTGACGACGTGCAAACCTTTGCCGCCGGTGGTCTTGCAGAAACTGACCAGCCCGAGATCTTTCAATCGATCGCGGATTTCCAGGGCGCCTTCGATCACTTTGTCGAACTTCACGTCCGGCGCCGGATCGAGATCGAAGACGAGGCGGCCAGGAAGATCGGGCTTGAACGGCGCGCAATTCCAGGGGTGCAGTTCGAGGCCTGCTATCTGTGCCACGGCGACAAGTCCCTCTACCCGATCGATCTGCAGATAGGGCTGGCGGTCGCCAGAGACCTTCACAAGCGTGAGCAGGCTCGACGTGCCCTTCATGGCATGACGCTGGAAGAAGCGTTCGCCGCCGATGCCGTCCGGCGCGCGAACGATAGAGCAGGGCCGGCCCTTGATATGCGGCATCATCCATTCGCCGGCAGTTTCGAGATATTCGGCGAGTTCGAGCTTTGTCACCGGCTTCTTGTCGCCGGCATCGGGCCACCACGCCTTGTCGGGATGAGAGATCGGCACGCCCATCACGACACTTGAACCGGCTTTTGCCGGTGTCTTCTTTGGGGGCATTTTCGCTGCCTTTGGTTCCGCCAAATCCGTTTTGCTCGCGACCGTGGGTTTTTCTGCCTCGACTTCATCGGCCGGCTTGTCATCGCGCAAGCCCTTGAAGGCGGCCTGGCGCACATTGCCGTCGCCGGTCCAGCCAGCAAATTCGATTTCGGCGACGAGAACTGGTTTCACCCAATGGACATTCGGGCCGCGCTTCGGCGCGTTGTCGCCGCCGAACGGGCTTTCCTTGGTTTCGACCTTCTTCAAGCGCGGGAAGATGCGCGCGACAGTGTCGCGGCCATAGCCGGTGCCTACTCTGCCGACGTAGACCAGATGCTTGCCGCGGTGCACGCCGACGAGAAGCGAGCGGAAACGGCCCTCGGTCTCGTCCCATCCGCCAATGACGACCTCATGCCCTGCGCGGCATTTCGATTTTGTCCAGTCGTCGCCGCGGCCAGAACGATAGGGCGCATCGAGCTTCTTGGAGACGATCCCTTCCAGCGACATGCGGCAGGCCGACTGCAGCATTGCGTCGCCACCGCTTGCGAAGTGTTCGACGTAACGGATGTTCGAATGGTTCGTCGGCAGGTTGTCTGTCAGGAGATTTTGAAGACGTTGCTTACGCTCCGACAAAGGCAAAGGCCGCAGGTCTTCCTCGCCCGCAAACAATAGATCGAAAACGAAATAAATCAGTTGATCGGTCTTGCCGTCGGAGAGCGCGGCCTGAAGCGCCGCAAAATCCGGCGCGCCGTTGCGATCCAGTGCGACGATCTCGCCGTCCAACATGCAATCGGAAAGTTGTGCGCCGGCTTTCGCAATGGCGCCGAACTTCTGTGTCCAGTCCAAGCCTTTGCGCGTGCGCAAGACGGCCCTTCCATCCGCCACGCGCATTTGAATCCGATAACCGTCGAATTTGACTTCATGCACCCAACCGGCGCCGGACGGCGGTCGGTCATAGAGCTTCGCCAGTTGTGGTTCGACGAAACGTGGGATCGACGTGACGTGTTTGACCCTAACGGCCTTGCGTTTGGGCACAGTGGCTGCAAGCTTCGCGATCTTGCGCGCTTTCGCGGCATCGCCCTTGTCGGAATTCCATATCGCGTCCTTCTTTAAGCTGCGGCCTTTGCGCATGAAGGCTGTCGGCTTCTTTCCCTTGCCGTCGGCGATGTCCTCCATCTTGCGGCCGGATGCGACGGAGGTGCCGTTCTTGTTGAGCCATTTCTCCGCATCACCTTTCTTCGCGTTGGCGTCGTCATGCTTGATGAGCAGCCAGTTGTTACGTTTGCTTTTGTATTTGTCGTTGCGCATGCGTACGAGCACCCAGCTGCCGCGAAGGCGCTCGCCATCGAGCGTGAATTTGAGATCGCCCTTTTTCAGCATCGTCTCGGCGTCGCCTTCGGGCTCCCAAGTGCCGCGATCCCACAGCATCACCGTACCGCCGCCATACTGCCCTTCCGGAATCGTCCCCTCGAAATCGCCATAATCGAGCGGGTGGTCCTCCACTTCCACCGCCAGGCGTTTGTCGGCAGGATCCAGCGAAGGCCCGCGGGTCACGGCCCAGGATTTGAACACGCCATCCAGCTCGAGACGGAAGTCATAGTGCAATCGTGTCGCATCGTGCTTCTGGATCACGAAGCGCAGGTGCTTCGATTTCGCGATTTTTCTCTCGCCGCTCGGTTCAGCGGTCTTCTTGAAGTCGCGCTTCTTGCGATAGGCGGAGAGCTTCTTCGTGACCACGATCAACGCCGTTTGAAATATTGAACTTCACGTTCATGCTTTTCGGCGGCCACACGCGATTTAAAAGTTCCAAGACTGCGGCGCTTGCCAGTCTTGGGATCATTCTTGCGCGAATAGAGGCAATATTCGCCGGATTTGAGCTTGCGGATCATGGCTGGTTTCCTTGGACGGAAACAAGCGACAGGCTATCGGGTTCCACGGAGAAAGTGGAGTAGATACGAAAACGCCGCCGGCGGATATCCGCCAGCGGCGCATCGAAGATATTCGCGAACGAGCCCGGCTCAGGCCGTCACGGTCCAGGTCGTTTCGTTGTCGATGGTACTGCCGTCATAGCCCGTGCCGGTCGTGGTGACCGTGCGGACGCCGCCGGAGTTGCTGGTCATGCGATCGAGCGTTTCGGTCTCACCCTTCGCATTCGTGCGGGTGACGTCGCGTTCGACTTCGCCGGTCGCGCTTTTCGACACGCTGATCGTGCTGTCGGTCGTCTTTCCGTTAGCGTTTGTCGATTCACGGGAGATCGTCACATTGCCGTTTGCATCGCGTGATTTGGACACGTCGATGGTCGATGTCTTGCCATTGGCATTGGTCTTGGTGACGGTCTTGCTGCCGTCGGCGTTCATCGTGATCGTCTTCTCGACGTCTTTGGTCTTGCCGTTGGCATAGGTGACCTCCATGTCAACGACCTTCTGGCCATTCACCTCTTCGACGGTCTTGCTATAGGTGCCGTCGCCGTTTTTGGAGCTCGACACCGTTCCTTCGGTGGTCTGTTCGCCGGCGTTCGGATCGAGGGCCAAGGAGGCCAAGTGATTGACGCCCTTGCCGTTGCCGGGGTCGCCGACACTGTTCGCAGTGTGGTCGAAGCCCGCCGTGCCTTTGACCGAATTGGCGCCGGCAGTGCTGGCCAGGATGTGGTCGAAATCGGATTTTCCAGCGCTCGTGGCGGAGCCGACGGTGCTGCGGCCCTGCGGAGCGACAAGGTGGCTGAAGTTCATGGCATGGCTTGCAGAGATCGTCATGGCGTTCCCTCATTAAAAGGCTTTGCGTTGCGTTTTGGAGGGAGCAAAGGCCGCGCCAAGTTGAAAACCGCGGCAATCCGCGGAAATTTCCGCGCGCAGCCGCCGGGGGCCAGTCAATTCTCGCCGCGTGCGGCAAGAATTTCCGGCTCAAGATGACATGGCTCCGTCTTTTCTTCGCGCCTTTGCCGTGCCAGCTTCGACGAAACACCGCGTCTTTGGGAGGATTCTTATGACACTGCGTATGCTGCCCGTCGCACTGGGTGCATTGACGATCGCCGTTTCCGGTCCGGCTCTGGCAATGCACGCGAAGCCGGGTGAGTGGCAGGTGACGGTCAAGATGGACATGGCGGGCATGCCGCAGATTCCGCCCGAGCAACTCGCAAAGATGCGCGCCATGGGAATTCATTTGCCGGTGGGCGGCGATGCGATGACCGTGACTCATTGTATGACGCCGGCAGAAGCCGCGATGGACAAGATTCCGGCGATGCCGAAGGAGCGCGAGAAATACTGCTCCATGCAGAACCTGAAAACGTCCACCGACGGCGTCAGCGCCGACATGGTGTGCACCGGCAAAGTGCAGGGGACCGGCCACATGTCGGTCCGGTTCGACTCCGCCGAGCACTATGCCGGCAAGGTGTCGATGAACGTGGTGGCGGACGGGCATCCGATGAATTCGACCAGTACCTTCGACGCGCAGTGGCTTTCCGCCGAGTGCAAAGCGGACCACTGAACTCGGCCCTGTTCCTTGACCGCTGACCGCGATATCGGCGCACTCGCCACGATGCTGGGTGAGGCGCGCAGGGGTGTGGTGTTCACGGGCGCCGGGATTTCGACGGAGTCCGGCATTCCGGATTTCCGCTCGCCTGGCGGCATCTGGACGCGCATGGCGCCGATCGACTTTCGCGATTTTGTCGGTTCGGCGGAGATGCGCCGCGAAGCCTGGCGCCGCCGCTTCGCAATGGAAGAGTCTTTCGCTGCGGCCAAACCGAATGCCGGGCATAAGGCCATCGCGTCACTGGTCGCTGACGGACGCGTCAGTCATGTCATCACCCAGAATATCGACAATCTGCACCAGGATTCCGGCGTGCCGGAAGACCGGGTGATCGAAATCCACGGCAACACGCGTTATGCCAAATGTCTCGAATGCGGCGCGCGCATGGAACTGGCGCCGATCCGCGCGCATTTCGAGACGCATGGCGATCCACCAGACTGCGCGCTCTGCGGCGGCATCGTGAAGACGGCGACGATCTCGTTCGGACAGGCGATGCCGGAACTGGAAATGGCGCGCGCCGAAAAGGCTACGCTCGCCTGCGATCTGTTCGTGGTACTGGGATCTTCGCTCGTGGTTTATCCTGCGGCTGGTTTTCCCACACTCGCCAAGCGTAACGGTGCGCGCCTCGTCATCATCAACCGCGAGCCGACGGATCAGGATGAAATCGCCGATCTGGTTCTGCATCGCGAGATCGGCCCGATGCTCGCCGAAGCCACCCGGCGATAATGAACGAAAAGCGGACCGAAAAACGCTGAATTTCCCCGAAAAGAAAAGGGTTTAGTCGAAGGGGCGGGGGCCTTATGATTCTGTTCAACCCTGCCGCGCTCTATTATGCCGCCAGAATCACCCCGTACCGGAGATACCGCCTTGCGCCTGTTCGACGAAGACGACGACAAAGAAGAGAAGACCACCGCTCCCGAACCGCAATCCTCGCCGGTCGCGCAGGCGCTGTTCAAATCGCGCACGGTCCTGATCTTCGGCGAAGTCGACATGAAGATGGCCGAACGCGTGACCGCGCAGCTTCTCGCCTATGCCGAGAGCGAAGGCGATATCCGCGTGATCGTAAATTCGCCCGGCGGCCATGTCGAAAGCGGCGATACGATCCACGACATGATCCGCTTCGTCGGCCGCGTAAAGATGATCGGTACCGGCTGGGTGGCGAGCGCCGGCGCGCATATCTTCCTCGGCGCGAAGAAAGAGAACCGCTTCTGTCTGCCGTTCACGCGCTTCCTGCTGCACCAGCCCTTGGGCGGCGTGCGCGGGCAGGCGTCTGATATCACCATCGAGGCGGAAGAAATCCTGAAGATGCGCGAGCGTCTGAACCGCGAGATCGCGGCGGAGACCGGCCAACCTTTCGAGAAGGTGGTCCAGGACACCGAGCGCAACTATTGGCTCGGGGCCGAAGACGCGGTGAAGTACGGTCTCGTCTCGCGCATCGTCCAGACCGCGAGCGAAGTCTAGTTCTTCAGCCCAAAAGCGTAGAGCCCACCGTAGACACCAACGACATAGACCATACCGTTCGCGACCACCGGAGATGTCACTGCACCGTTGCCGGTGCCCCCACCCCCGAGCAGCTCACCGGTCTTTGGATCCAACGCAAAAAAACCTCCACCATTGCTTTCGTAAAGAACATGGTTCGCGAGGGTTGGAGAATACTGGATGATCCCACCCTTAGGCTTTATCGATTGGGCGGCGCCTGAGTTGGTATCGAAAATCCAATAGCAGTTTATGTTTTGCTCGAACAAATAGAGGTGGTTCTTTTCGAGGGCCAACGCTCCGGCGACATCATGGTATTTTCCCGCATTTTTTTGCCATACGAGATGTCCCGATTTGGCATCGAGCGCCGTCACAAGGCCCCAGGATGCCCAACCCCGCTGGTCCGCCAGAGATCCGTCGGCAATAAAATATACATAGACCCGCGTTCCGTCAGTCGTCAGAGTTTCACTGGCGATTGAGCCTTTGCGCGAATATTCCCAGATTTCCACTCCAGTGCGCGCGTCATGGGCAACCACATCGTACTTACCGTTTGTCGAGATAACCACGCCGTTGGTCACGACCAGAGCGTCGAGGCACGCACCAGATGGCTGGGTTGCGTCCCACTGCAGCTTTCCTGTCCGTGCGTTGAAGGCATAGACGCCGCTGGAATCGGCTCGAATAAAGACTTGTCCGCCAGAGACGATCGGAGAGATAACGCAATCGCTCCTGAAGCCAGCCTGCGACGTCCAGAGTGTCTTCCCGGTTGCGGCATCGAAAGCATAGAGAATGCCGGTGCAATTGGCCGCGTAGACGACTCCGTTTGCGATCGCAGGCGACGAACAATTGTTATCGACCGCGACGGACCAGATCGGCGTTCCGCTTACCGCATCGAACGCATAGACTTGATCGGTGCTGCTCGCATAGACAACACCGCCTGCTACGGCGGGCTGAAAAGGCGCGTTAACCATAGGAGCCGTCCAGACTTGCTGAAGAGACTTGACCGTTTGCTTATTCAGCACGCTCTCGGAGGGATTGTAGCGTGTGCCGTGTCCATCGAAGTTCAGCATCGGCCAGTCGCCATTGAGAGGCTTTGCGTCTGCCGAATTTGCGAGTGCGCAAAACGCAGCGACCGCACACGTTTGCCAGAATAATTTGCCTAGATTCCCAGCCATCGTCGTCTCCACGAGCCACCAATGGTTGATTAGGCGACGGCAGACGTGAAGGGAGAGTAAAGCTTCAAACTTTAGCGAATGCTCGCGATCGGCGCGGCTTCCCGGCTTTTTGCACGGCACCGGCGGTAGTCTAGCTTTGCGCATTGCGACTCGGAGAGCAGGATGACGGACGGCGAGAACCCCTGGTGGCGCGGCGCGGTCGTCTATCAGGTCTATATCCGCAGTTTCTGCGACAGCAATGGCGATGGGCAGGGCGATTTCGCCGGCCTGATGTCGAAGCTCGATTATATCGCGTCGCTCGGCATCGATGCGCTGTGGCTGTCGCCGATCCATCCGTCGCCGAACCGCGACTGGGGCTACGATGTCTCGGACTATGATGGCGTGCATCCCGACTACGGCACGATGGCCGATTTCGACGCGCTGCTCGCCGCCGCGCACGCGCGCGGGATCAAGGTGCTGATCGACGAGGTGCTGTGCCACACCTCCGACGAACATGCGTGGTTTTCGGACAGCCTGAAGAAGGGCTCGAAATCGGATTGGTATGTCTGGGCCGATCCGAAGGAAGACGGCACGGCGCCGAACAACTGGCTATCGGCGTTTGGTGGACCGGCCTGGGCGTACCGGCCGGAGCGGCGCCAGCACTATCATCACAAATTCCTGCGCCAGCAGCCCAAGCTAAGCTGGCTGGATGCCGATGCGAAGACGGCGGCGCTCAATGTTCTGGATATGTGGCTGGGCCGTGGCGTTGACGGGTTCCGGCTCGATGTTGCCAATGCGTATCTCCATGATGACGCGCTCAAGGACAATCCGCCGATCCCGATGGAGCGCCGCACAAATGCGATCTGGGGCCACGCCGCGAATTTGCAGCGTCATCTCCATGACGCCAATCTGCCCGGCAATGTCGAATGCCTGAAGGACATCCGGCAGACGGTCGAGCATCATTCCAATCGCTTCGTGTTCGGCGAGTTCTCGGAAGGATTCGAACGCTCCGGCGCCTATCTGCCGAGCGATGTTGGACTGCACGCGAGCTATACGTTCTCGATGCTGCGCGCACATCGCCTGTCGCCGCAGTTCGTGCTGGAGGACATCGCGGCGCTCGCCAAACATCCCGCGCACTGGCCGTGTGTCACGCTCTCCAACCACGACATCGTGCGGACAGTGACGCGGTTTGGCGGCGGCCGCGACGGCAATCCCGCGCTGGCGAAGCTCATGCTTGCGCTGTTGTTCTCTCTGCGGGGAACGGTGCTGCTCTACCAGGGCGAGGAGTTGGGGCTGCCTGAGGTCGATCTCGCGCGCCGCCAACTGCGCGATCCGGTCGGTGATCTCTATTATCCTGCCGCCAAGGGCCGCGACGGTTGCCGCACGCCGATGCCGTGGAGCGCGGATGCGCCCAATCTCGGATTTACGACGGGCGCGCCATGGTTGCCGCTCGGCGCCGCGCACAAGCCGCTTGCTGTATCGAGGCAGGACGGCGTTGCGCAATCGGTGTTGAACTTCGCGCGCGCGTTCCTCGCGCGGCGTAAGAAAAGCGCGGCTCTGCGAGGCGGGGACATCGATCCTATTGCTGCGCCGGCGCCGATCCTTGCGTTCGCGCGCACGCATGGCGAAGAACGCGTGACCTGCGTGTTCAATATGAGCGCACAGGAAGCGAAGTTCGAAGAACAGCCGCTTGAGCCTTTCGGCTTTCTGATCGGGTAAACCCAGATTGTCATCCCCGGCGAGCATCGCGTGCGAAGCATCCGATGCGAGGGAAGGGGACCCAACTTCACCACGGATCCAATCTTTTCAAAGTTGGGTTCCCTTCCCCTTCGCGAAGCTGTCGCTTCGCTTGGCCGGGAATGACAGGAACCATCAATGACAGGAGTTATTTCAGCGCGTCGAATGCCAGCATCACGGCTTCGATCGGCAAAAGCACGCAGCGGTGCCGGTTGCGGTGCTCGGTCACGCCGTCAAACTCCGCATAGATATTGAATGGCGCCAGCGGTGCTTCGGCGCCTTCGCCGAGCATCGCGAAAACCGCGTCATGCAGCGCCGCGATCTCGTGACGGCTCAAACCGGTAGCGTCGCCGCCGAGGATGGACGCGGACGCCTGTGTCAGGACGCACGCCTTGGCCTCGATCGCGATGCCGGTAATGCGACCGTCTTCGATGGCGAGGTCGACCACGACCTTGTCGCCGCAGGTCGGATTGTGGGCGGTCCCGGTGCAATGCGGATCGGGCAGGCGGCCCGCGCCGGCCGCGTTGGCCGCGAGGCGGAGCAGGGACTTCTTGTACAGGGGATCGCTCATCGCGCCCGGTATGCCGCAAGCGCTTCCGGCGTGTCGATATCGATCAGCGGACCGTCGTTCTCCGCCTCGACCTCCCACACCTCTTCGTCATGGACGGACATCAGATGCTTGGCCCCGATATCGCCTTCCAGCGCCATCATCTCGTGGAAGAACCGCCGCGCCCACAGCACCGGGTTCCCGCGCTTGCCGTGGCGTGTGGCGACGCAGATCGCCCGGTCGTCGTCTGGGTCGAATGCGGCGATCAGCCGGTCGATCAGGGTGGGCGCCACATCCGGCATGTCTCCGAGCAGGATCAGGGCCCCGTCACAGTCTGGCGGCAAGCCGATCAGGCCGCACTTGAGGGACGAGCTTAAACCTGTTGAGAAATCTGGATTATTCCGGAGTTGAATAGCCAAACCGCTTAAGGCCTCTCGGACTTCGGGTTCGATATTGCCGGTGACAACAACGACGGGGTCGAGCGAACTGGCCAGAGCCTGCTCCACGGACCGGCGGATCAATGGCTTGCCGTCGATCTCCGCCAACAGCTTGTTGGACCCCATTCGGGAGGAGAGGCCCGCTGCCAATACGATGCCCGCAATCCTCGGGCGGTGCGGCGCCTCGGCGACCGGTACGTCACGGGGCTGAGGCCTGGATGGAATCTCGTTCAGCAGGCCGCCCACGCCCATCGCCGCCAGTTCCTTCCGGCCGACCGATAGTCCGGCCGCGATCCGCTCGAGAACCCAATCGAATCCATTCAACTGGGGCGATCGCGCGCAGCCGGGCAGGCCGACAACCATTGCGCCGTTCAGCCTTCCGGTCAGCAACAGGTTCCCGGGATCGACCGGCATCCCGAATGCTTCGATGGTTCCACCGGCGGCTTCGATCGCCGCGGGCACGACATCGCGCCTGTCCGCAATCGCGCTCGCGCCCATGATCAGGATTGGATCGGCGCCGACAGCGTTCCGGATCGCGGCGGTGAGGGAAGCAATATCGTGGCCGCCGCGCTGCTCCGAGATCAGCGTCGCGCCGACGGAGGTCAACCGCTCTTCCACAATCTTGCGGGTCTTGTCGATCAACGAGGGCTTGTCCCCCGGAAGCATCGTCGAGATCAGCGCGGCCCGGCGCGGCACAAAAGGTGCGATGCGCAGGATTGGATTGTCACGCAGAAGACGCTCCGCTGCTTCGACATGCACAGCTGGCGTGGCAAAGGGAATGATCTTGATCGTGGCCAGCATCTGGCGCGGTGCGACGCGCACATAAGGCGCCACCGTTGCAAGAGTGATGGATTCATCGATGGCGTTGAGCGCATCGACAAGCGTGGTGTCGATAAGTGCCACCCCCGCGGCGTCGGCATACAGATTGGCCCGTCCGGTAAACGCTGGGCCAGCAACCGCGCCGCTCCCCGCGCAAGCGGCCGCGATGCATCTCGCGGCTTCGTCTTCGGGAATGTCGCCAGTATCCAGGCGCGCGACGAAGATTTCGAGCACGCCCGCGGCGCGCAGGGCAGCGATGTCCCGATCGGAGAGCACACGACCCTTGCGGAAAACAGCATTACCCGCTCGCACGGAATGGCCGAGAATCGCGCCGACCGCGGCGTCCACGGGAACAGACCCAAACTGCATGCGATCAGATTACGCGGCGGCGGCCGTTCGCGGCAAACGCAGCCTGGCGCGAAGGCCGCCTCCGGCCTTGTTCTCAAGCGTCACGCCGCCACCGTGGCCTTCGGCAATCGCTTTGACGAGCGTCAGGCCAAGACCGGTGCCGCCGGTCGCTTCGTTGCGCGAACTTTCCAGGCGCACGAAGGGATCGAAAACCCGCCCGCGATCGGCTTCGGGAATACCGGGGCCTTCGTCTTCGACGACGATTTCGTAGTCGTTGCCGGCCTGCGAGATTCCCACCTGCGCCTTGCCGCCATAGGAGACGGCGTTCTCGACAAGATTGCGCACCGCGCGCCTGATCTCGTTCGGACGGCACGTGAGCGGCGCGGGGGTCTGCGTCGTGCAGGTCACGGGTTCGCCCAGTTCGTCGAGATCCGCGCACAGGCTCTCCACCAGCGCGGAAAGATCGACATTGCGTTTGATCTCTCCGCCCGTTCCGCGCGCCGCCGACAGCACCGCCTCTGTCAGTTCCTGCAATTCGCCCAGATTGGCCTGAAGCCTGTCGCGCAATTCCGGATCCTCGACAAACTCCAGGCTGATCCGCATGGCGGTGATCGGCGTACGCAGGTCGTGACCGACGGCGGAGAGCAGCTGTCTTTGACCTTCGAGGGTGCGTGTCACCTCGTCGGTCATGGCGTTGAAGGCGATGGCGGCATTGCGCACATCCTGAGGCCCCGTCTCGTTCAGGCGAGGCGCCTTGCCGCCCCTGGCGACGGCCGAGGCCGCGCGGGCAAGCTCCGACAGTGGGCGCGTCACGCGGCGCGCAAAATATGCCGCGGCAGAGGACGCAACCATGATCGCGACGAAGGCCGCGATCAGAACTTCCACCGGCCACGGAGTCGTGGCGGGACGGTAGAATTTTGCGACGACTTGCGTCGCTGCGTCGACCGGTACGGTGAACTGGATGGTTTGTCCGATGTCCTGCGGCGGATTTCGGGAAGTGGGCTTTTCCGGTTCGTGAATATCGACATCGACGGCCATTCTGGCTGTCGATTGTGGCAGCAGCGCGCGCAGACGGGACGCCAGCTTTCTTTCGCGATCGTCCATTGTGTTGTCGATGGGTGTGCTCTTGTGCAGCGAGAACGACCAGACGCCACTGCTCAAGGTTTGCGCGGCGGCCTCGCGCGAATTTGGCGGGATGACCGCGAGCAGGGTCGCGGTCGATGCCGCGCGGTCCAGTGCGCGGTCTATCAGCGCGCTTTCGTTCTGCCGCTGATTGCCGAACTCAAACCAGGTCGCCACCGCAATGTTCGATACCGCCACCGCCACCGCCGTCACGGCGATGAGCTGCATGCCAAGCGTGTTCGGCCAGAATTTCATTCGGTTTCCGGCTCCAGCGCGAAGATGTAGCCACCGCCCCACACCGTCTTGATGTAGCGCGGGTTCTTCGGATCGGGTTCGATCTTCTTGCGCAGGCGGCTGACGTGGTTGTCGATGCTGCGGTCGAACAGTTCGGCGTCGCGGCCCTTGGTGAGATCGAGAAGCTGGTTGCGGGTGAGGGCGATCTTCGGACGTTCCAGCAATGTGGTTAGAAGCCGGAACTCGCCGCTGGAAAGCGGCATCGCGACGCCCTCGGCGCCGATCAACTCGCGTTGACCCGTGTCCAGCGTCCATTCGCCAAAGCGGATACGCGCGGACTCCGGCGGCTTCTGGCGCGGAGGCAGCGCCTGCGTGCGGCGCAGGACGGCCGCGATACGCGCCACCAATTCGCGCGGCGAGAATGGCTTGCCGATATAATCGTCAGCGCCCATCTCCAGCCCGATAATCCTGTCGACCTCTTCCCCGCGCGCGGTGAGAAGGATGACGGGGATCTGCGAGGTCTCGCGGATGGAACGGCAAAGGCTGAGCCCGTCCTCGCCTGGCATCATGATGTCGAGCACCACGAGATCGATCGCGGCGCCCTTCATGACCTTGCGGGCATTCGCCGCGTCGATCGCCGTGGTGACGCGATAGGCATGTTCGCGAAGATAACGCGCCAGAGGTTCGCGGATATCGCGCGCGTCCTCGACGATCAGAATGTGCGGTCTGGATTCGTCCTTTGTCATTGACTGCATTTTCGGCTGTCGCGCGACGGCCTGCAAATTCCCAATTGCCACAAAGTGTGTCGGCCGCAGGGGCGGGCGACGATCCCGTTTCGTTCCGGAATCGACGATGCCATTCATGAACGATAGTTCAGGTCTGCAGGCGCAGTATCTGGGTCATCTCGGCCAGAATGGAGATCGCGATTTCGGCTGGGCTCTTCGCACCGATGGCGAGGCCGATGGGACCGCGAATACGGGCGAGGGCGTGCTCGTCGAATCCGTTTTGGCGCAGACGCTCCAGACGGCCGGCGTGTGTCTTCTTCGATCCCAATGCGCCGATATAGAAGCAATTTGAGTTCAGCGCCGACGTCAGCGCCGGATCGTCGATCTTCGGATCATGGGTGAGGGCGACAAGCGCGCTTCGTACGCCGAGAGGCGATTTTCTGAGCGCTTCATCGGGCCAGTCATGCGAGATCGCGACATCTGGAAAACGCTCCGCCGTCGCAAAGGACGTGCGTGGGTCGATGACGCGCACGCCGTAATTCGCAAGCAACGCGATGCGCGTCAGCGGTTGCGCGATATGCGCCGCGCCGACGACGACGAGATCGAGTGGCGGATTGTAGACGCTCAAGAACCAGTTTCGTCCCTCGATCTCCACCGGACCGCTCTGGTCGGCGCGCGCGGCGTTCGCCGCGGCGATCCCCAGTGCGCCGATGTCGCTCGCCGGATCGACAAGTTTTTCCTCGCCGGTTTCAAGATCGGTGGCGCGCACGACAGCTTTGCCTGCGCGCTTCGCTGCGTTCAGAGCCTGAAGAATTTCACGCCGCATGATTCAGACTACGGGTTCGACAAAGACTTCGATATGACCGCCACAAGCCAAACCTACGTCCCAGGCTTGCTGATCGCTGACGCCGAATTCCAGTTTCCGTGTTTTGCCGTCTGTCATGGCTGCGCGTGCCTCCTCGATCACCGCGCCTTCGACACAGCCGCCCGAGACCGAGCCGACGAAGGCGCCATCGTCGCGCACGGCGATCTGGCTTCCGGTCGGGCGAGGCGAAGAGCCCCACGTCCGCACCACGGTGCCCAACGCGACGCGATGACCGGAATCGATCCAGCCGGCCGCGGTTTCGAGAACATCGTCGCCAACGGCGTTCATTGGGCAGCGGCCACTGCGCGCTTGGCCATCGCTGTCACGAGGTTGGCACGATACTCAGCCGAGCCATGGATGTCGGAGTTCAGATCGCTTGGATCGATTGCAATGTTCGCAATGGCGTTTGGAGAAAAATCGTGCGCCAATGCCGCTTCCATCTCGGGCACGCGAAAGACACCGGGCCCCGCGCCGGTGACCGCGACGCGCACACCGGACTTCGTCTTGGCGACGAACACACCCGCCATCGCATAGCGCGATGCCGGGTTTGGGAACTTGGCATATTGCCCGCGTTCGGGGATAGGGAACGACACCTCGGTGATGATCTCGCCATCGTCCAGCGTGGTAGAGAACATCCCGGTGAAGAATTCATCGGCTGCGATGCTGCGGCGTCTGGTGGTGACCGTCGCATCCAGCGCCAGAACCGCTGCGGGATAATCCGCCGCCGGATCGTTGTTGGCGAGCGAGCCGCCGAGCGTTCCCATATGGCGCACGGCCGGATCGCCGATGGTACCGGCGAGCGCCGCCAGCGCCGGGATGGCTTTGCGCACGACTTCGGAGTCCGCGACTTCGTAGTGCTTCGCGCCCGCACCGATGACGACGCGATCGCCCTCCGCACGGATGAACGACAATTCCCTCAGGCCGGAAATGTCGATCAGATCGGATGGCTGCGCGAGGCGCATCTTCATCGCCGCGATCAGTGTTTGCCCCCCGGCCAGCAGCTTTGCTTCGGGCAAAGTCTTGAGCATGGCCTCGGCTTCGCTGAGCGATGCCGCGCGATAATAATTGAAGCTGTAGGGGATCACGCGGCCATGCCTTTGGCGTCGTCCGCCATGCGTTTCGCCGCGTCTTCGATGGACGTCACGATGTTCTGATAGCCGGTGCAGCGGCAGATATTGCCCTCGAGTTCGGCGCGGATTTTCTTGCGATCCAGATCGGGGATACGGCGGATCATATCGACGGCGGTCATGATCATGCCCGGCGTACAGAAGCCGCATTGCAGTCCATGGTTCTCGCGAAACGCTTTCTGAACCGGATGCAGTTTTCCGTCCTTGGCGAGGCCTTCGATGGTGAGGACATCGGCGTCCGCGGCTTGTGCCACGAACATCGTGCAGGATTTCACCGCGCGGCCGTTCACATGCACGACACAGGCGCCGCATTGGCTCGTGTCGCAGCCGATATGCGTGCCGGTGAGGCCCAGTTGCTCGCGCAAAAAATAGACGAGCAGCGTGCGATCTTCGACATCGGCCGAAACCGGTTTGCCATTCACCGTCATGGAAACGTCAGTCATTAACGCGCCTTTTCACACTGAGGAAAGTTTTGAGTGCCGGACCGGCACCGTCAAGTCATGTTATCGCGGCAATACGATGCCGAAGACCAGCAGAAGAATGACGACGACGCCGACCAGCCCCACGACCCAGATCTCCGGCGTCACGACTTGACGCGGCGGCCGAATAGGCGCCGCCGGTCTTTCCACCGGTGCCGGGCCGGCCGCGACAAGTGGATCAGGTTCCAGCGCCACGGGTGCGGCTTGTGTCAGCGCCTGTGTGAAGCGGCCGAAGAAATCGTCGGCGATCTGCTTGGCCGCGCCATCGATGAGCCTTTGGCCGATCTGTGCGAGCTTGCCGCCGACGGTCGCCTTCGCGGTGTAACTCAAGACCGTTCCGTCGTCGGCCGGGCTGAGCACGACTTTGGCTTCGCCTTTGGCAAAGCCCGCGACACCGCCCTGGCCCTCGCCGATGAGACGGCAATAACGCAGCGGATCGAGATCGGCGAGCGTGACCTTGCCGCGGAACTTCGCTTTCACAGGACCGATCTTCAACGTCGCCACCGCGACGAAGTCCGTCGCGCTTGTTTTGTCGAGTTCCTCGCAGCCGGGAATGCAGTGCTTGAGAATTTCAGGATCGTTCAGAGCGGCCCAGACCGCATCCGCGGGCGCCGGAATGACATAGCGGCCTGTGAAATCCATTCTCAAATGCTCCGGGGAAAAGTGGAAACTAGAACGAATAGAGCGGCTTAGCCAAAGACGACGAATGGTTGAAATTTGCGATGATTAAATGACAGATTCGCTTCACCCGGGTTCCGATTTGTGTTAACCTTATTTTTACCACGAGTATTGGGGGTATGGGGATGGAGACGCGTGAACTTGATTCGCCGAGCACAGGCGAACTCGCGCAGGAAGTGATCGGTCAGGTCAAATGGTTCGACCTCACCAAGGGATACGGCTTTATCAAACAGGCGAGCGGGCAGGGAGATGTGCTTCTGCACCAGACCTGCGTGCGCCAATCCGGTTTCAAGGCGGCCTATGAAGGCGCCAAGGTCGTGTGCGAAGCCGTGCAGGGGCCGCGCGGTCTTCAGGCGCGCAGGCTGATCTCGCTCGACAACAGCACGGCGGCGGCGCCGGTGCATGCCGTGCAACGCTCGGCGCGCTATCTGGCCGAGCCGACAGGGGCACCGTTCGATGCCACCGTGAAGTGGTTCAACCGCGGCAAGGGCTACGGCTTCGTTTCGCGCGGGCCGGAATCGCCGGACATCTTCGTCCATATGGAAACGCTGAGACGCTATGGCATCCGCGAGCTGGTCCAGGGCCAGCGCGTCCGCGTGCGGACGGGCGATGGGCCGAAGGGCCAGCTGGCGGCGGAAATCACCATCCTCGACGCCTGAACGCATCCTTTTGCCAAGCCGCGCGCGTTGCGGCACTCTTGTGCAACACAAGAGGTTTTTCATGCGCGCGTTTTTCGTCGCTTTTGTTGTCCTGTTCTTCGCGACATCCACGGCCTTTGCATTGCCGGTGGAGAACATCTCCGTCGATACGAAGAAGGGCTCCTACATTTTCAAGGTGGAGGTCGCCGCCGATCACGACTCCCAGGAAAAGGGACTCATGTTCCGCAAGAAGATGGCGGCGAATGCGGGCATGATCTTCGATTTTCACCAGGACGTCATGACGACGTTCTGGATGAAGAACACGATCCTGCCGCTCGACATCATTTTCATCCGCGCCGACGGCACGATCTCGTCGATCGCGGCCAACGCCGTGCCGATGTCCGAAACGCCGATCCCGTGCGTCGAGCCGGTCCGCGCCGTGCTGGAGCTCAATGCCGGCCGCGCCGCCGCCCTGGGCATCGTTCCGGGCGCCAGGGTCCGCGCGCTGACCTTCGCAAACGCCCGTTGAACGCTGGGGGCCGACGTTGTAAGCACCCTCCCGTCCGGTGATTGGTCGCGGGGCGTAGCTCAGCCTGGTAGAGCATTAGCTTTGGGAGCTAAGGGTCGCGAGTTCGAATCCCGCCGCCCCGACCAAGCTTCGCTACGCGGTAGCGGAGCAAAGCTTGGCCCGGCGAAGCCCGTAGGGCGAATCCTGGGCCGGTTGCCGCGAAGCTTCGCTTGGCAAGCCAGGCTTCGTCGAACGACGATGAGGGAGTGTTTGATGCGCGCGCGTATCTATCAGCCTGCGAAGAACGCCATGCAGTCGGGCAAGGCGCGAACGAAATTGTGGGTGCTGGAATACGAGCCGGAAAAGCCGCGCGAGATCGATCCGCTGATGGGCTGGACGAGTTCGTCGGACATGCGCCAGCAGATCGAGCTGGAATTCGCGACAGCGGAGGAAGCGGTCGCCTATGCCGAGAAGAACGGCATTCCCTATCAGGTGTTCGAGCCGCACAAGCCTGCGGCGAAGGCAAAATCCTACGCGGATAATTTCCGATTTGATCGTAAAGTGCCCTGGTCGCACTGAATCGATCCCGTAGCTCAGCTGGATAGAGCACCTGCCTTCTAAGCAGGGGGTCGCTGGTTCGAATCCAGCCGGGGTCGCCAGCGTTATCCACAGGATGCGAACCCTTTCAGTCGCATCGATGTCTTTTAGTTTGTGGCAGTCATCGGCCGCGCTAGTCGCTTAGAAAACGGGTCTGTATTGAAATTCACGCGAGAGAGCGATGAGCGACATTCCGGAATTTCGTCTCTACGGGGACGGCGATCCAGAGATACAAGAGCGACTGCAACCAAAGCTTGCACTCCGAAGTTGGAGCGAACTCTCACGAAGCGACTATGAGGTCATCCTCCAAGAATTATTTAATCGCGGGTGGATTGGCCCCAAGATGGAGGTGCTTGCTGCCGTAAATTATCTCAATAGAAAACTCCTACGAGATCCTCCGGGAAAACGCCTTCATAAGACGAGGCCTGGTCACGGGCCGGAATACGAACGTCAAGAAGTTGCGTACGCAGATTTTCGTGAAATTGTTCAAAAATCTACTAGCGAAGACGTCGTGCTTTTGATGCTGAGTGCTTTTGTTGAAGCGCATATCAAGTCATATGCGCTGAATGCAGCGAGGAAAGAGAGGGGCAAAGTCAAGCGTCGAGAATATGTCGATGACGCTTTCGAGTATGTTGATAGGCTGGCGACGACGTTCAACTACATCTTTCGGCAGTTTGTCTTGAATCTTCGGGTTACTAGGAATGGATTTGTCCCTGTTCAGGACGCAAAAATAGCGGAGGCCATCTACACGCCCGCGCTCAAAGCACTTTCTGATCCTAAGTACGCTGGCGTCAACGACGATCTAGCTAAGATGTTTGCTGACTACCGATCTAGAAACTTTAGCGAGGTTATCACTAAAGCACACAGCGCCGTTCAACGGTTTTTACAAATCCACGCTGGGGAAGAAGGAAAGAACGCGAAGGGTGAACTCGGTCAGCTATTTCTTGCTGCAAAGACGAATGGATTATTCTCAACCACTCGCTTTGGCGAACCCCTTATCAATGTCTTGAAGGGCTACTTTCCTTCTGAGCGCGCAACTAAAAGTACTGCAAAGCCTGCGCTCGCAGAAGCTACGTGGCGTGATGCAATGCTAATGATGGACCTTACCATGGTTTTTTTGAAGCATTGCCTTGACGCGTGAGTTGCCTGCGGTTCGCGGCGACTTCCGACTACTTGAGCCGCCGGAAATAGAAACGCAGCGCATGAGATCTCCCACGCGCTGCGCTGATTTCAGACTCTGCCGCTTTTTAGTGAGACGGCGGAGGAGGCGGGGGCGGATAGTCGCCCGGGCCCGGGCCGTAATCACCCGGCGGTGGCGGCGGCGGAGCATCGTACATCCGGCGCCAGTGGCGCGGACGCGGGCCCATCGGCACATCGTTGCCGCGCGCCTTCATGCACTGCGCATAGGCGATATCGTAGATGCGCTGCACATGCGCCTGATCGTATCCGGCGCCTGAAGCGCTACCGAGCACGGCGCCGAGGCCACCGCCGATCAGAGCACCCTTGGTGTTGCCCGCGAGCGCACCGATGCCGGCGCCGAGCGCTGCACCGATCACGCCGTTGCGCAGCTCCGTATCGTTCGCCTGCTGGACCTTGCCGCTCGATCGTCCGGCCGCGTAGTTCTCGCAATAGGATTCGTCCTGCTCGAAGGCGGCGTTCGTCTTGCCGGGTCCGGGCATGGCGGGGATTTCAGGCCCCATCGGTTGCGTCGCGCAGCCGGCAAGCAGCACGACGGCAGAAAGTGCGGCCAACGCCGCTGTGCGAATTCTCATGGCAATGAATTCCCTGTTTGTACGCTTACCACAACGCGGAAGCGGCCCCTGAAGAACCATCCCGCATCATTGCGGCCAAGGTGCGGCATTCTACCTGAACGGCCCATGAACGGGATCGGCGGTTTGATGAACAAAATGATAGCAGAATCGCCCCCGATCCTGCGATTTTGAGTCGATGTGCGGGAAATTCACCCAGAGAAACGAATGGCGGGAGATTGTCCGGCTCGACGAGATCGCGCGCGCGGACACGTCCGCGAGTGTCGAAACGATCACGCCGATTCGCACTGCCCAGGTCATTGCGCTCGATGGCAACGGCGAACGCCGATCGGTGCCGATGCGCTGGGGGTTGATCCCGTCGCATGCGGTCGACGCGCGCGAAGCCAGGCCGCATATTCACGCGCGCGCGGAAACGATCGACAGCAAGCCGACGTTTCGGGAGTCCTTTTTGCATCGCCGCGGATTGTTGGTTGTCTCGACGTTCAATGAAGGCGAAGAAGTCGGTTCAAAGACCGTGCAATATGTCTGCACGCCGAAGGACGGAAAACACATCGCCATCGCGGTGATCTGGGATCGCTGGAGCGATGGCGGGCCCGCGTTGCTCTCGTTCGCGATGGTGACGACACCGCCCTGCGAAATCATATCCACGATCACCGACCGTATGCCCGCGCTGCTCGAAGATACCGATTGGCCGAAATGGCTCGGCGAGGAACCGGCGAGCGTTGACGAACTCAAGGCGATGCTGCGCGTCTCGACACGCGATCTCGACATGGCGCGCGCAGGCAAACCGCCGCCGCCACCAAAACCGCAACGCGACAGCGGGCAGGCGGAGTTGTTCTAGGTTTGCGAACGCGCCGCGAGCACGCCGCATAAGCTCATACGGTTTGTGCCTCTTGAACACACCGCTGCCGCTCCCCATTTGCGCTAGTCCGGCGCGGAGAATGTTCTTCCGCCGACAGAGGAGACGGGGGCGGAGGGGGTATGGCGAAACATGAAAACGACTGCTTCGCTGTCACACCTGCCACAACATCTTGCGCTCTGCTGCATAACTCAGGCGGCGTTGTGCCGGGGTATTTGAATTGCGATTTCGCGCCACATCATCGTCGCGGTGAAAATCGCGGTAGCGCGCTCCTTGGCCGGAAAGTTGTTGAGAAAGCGATCTCAATTCTCAAGCTGTTGTGGTTTTCGGGCGTGAGTACCCAAACCTTGAATCGGGTGATCTCGGGGGAGGGGGTGCTGCTTTCTGGCGAACAATTATATTGCCCTAAGGCGGTGAATCAGATTCAAGAAGGAATATGAAGGGTTTGGCAAAGGTTCTTGAACCTCCGCCCGGCACACTTCGTTGACAGCACGGGCCGTGTTGGCCACTTTCCCGGCCCTTTTGGGTTCTATGGCCAGGGCCCATTCGTCAGGACGCGATGCACGCTTATCTGGATTTCGAAAAACCCATTGCCGAGCTTGAGGGCAAGATCGTCGAGCTGCGCCTGCTCGCCGACGCCGATCCGACTATGCAGATCGACGGCGAGGTTGCGCGCCTGCAGTCCAAAGCAGACGCACTGGTGCGCGACACCTATGCGAAGCTCACGCCTTGGCAGAAAGTGCAGGTCGCGCGCCATCAGAACCGGCCGCATTTCTCCGATTATGTGAATCACCTGATCGACGAATTCACGCCACTCGCCGGCGATCGTCTGCACGGCGAAGACGCTGCGGTGATTGCGGGCCTCGGCCGCTTCCGCGGACGCGCTGTCGCGGTCGTTGGCCAGGAAAAGGGTAACGACACCAAATCGCGTCTCAAGCACAATTTCGGCATGGCGATGCCGGAAGGTTATCGCAAGGCGCAGCGCCTGTTCGACATGGCGGATCGTTTCGGATTGCCGGTGCTGTCTCTGGTCGATACCTCCGGCGCCTATCCCGGCGTGTCGGCGGAAGAGCGCGGCCAATCCGAAGCCATCGCGCGTTCCACGCAGGCGGGGCTCGAGCTGCGCGTGCCGTTCATCTGCACGATCATCGGCGACGGCATGTCAGGCGGCGCTATCGCGATCGCGGCCGCAAACCGCGTTTATATGCTAGAGCACGCGATCTATTCGGTGATCTCGCCGGAAGGCTGTGCCTCGATCCTGTGGCGCAACGCCGACAAGGCGCAGGACGCCGCGACCGCGCTCAAGATCACGGCGCAAGATCTTCTCGATCTCAAGATCATCGACGGCGTGATCCCGGAACCCGTCGGTGGCGCGCATCGCGCACCGCCGGAAGCGATCATGAACGCCGGCGAGCAGATCGCGAAAGCGCTTGCCGAACTTTCGTCCGTCTCCGGCGAAGATTTGCGCCGCCAGCGCCGCGAGAAGTTTCTCGCGATGGGCCGCAATCTGGTTTGATGACGCTTATGGCGTCAGCTTGAATACTGTGCCGCCGCTGGACTGATTGCCGCCGCCGTTGGTCGTGCCGTACAGCGCCCCTGATGCGTCAAGTGTGAGCGGGGATTGCGGCGCAAAGCCGTCCGAGCAATCGCCGTCGCTGCAGAAAGTATGCAGCACGGTGTAGACCGACGTCGCAGGATCGAAGGAGAATACGCGGCTGTCCTGTGCGGTCACGCCATACAGCAATCCGGAAGGCGCAAGTGTCATCGAAGCCTGGGGACCGTCGCCGTCGGCGCAGTTTTGCTGGTGGCAGAATGAATAAAGCTGCGTGAACTGCCCCGCTGAATCGATGCGATAGATGCTGCCAAGGTTTCCTTCGCCGCCGTTCGGTGTCGTTCCATACAGATTCCCGCTTCCGTCCATCACCAGACCGGACGGCGTGACTCCGTCTTCGCACTCCTGTTCCGCGCAGAAGCTGTGAAGAACCGTCTCGGTCCATTTCGTCCGCTTGGCGTTCGGTGTGAGCTTGAACGTCGTGCCGTCGCCGAATTGGCCACCACCGCTCGTCGTGCCGTACAGGTTTCCCGCTGAATCCGCGATAAGGCCATATGACGGGATCATGCCATCGGTGCAGCCGACAGAGCAGAAGCTGTAGATGACTTTCTCCGTCCAGCCTTTACCCTTTGGCGTGAGTTGGAATACTGCGCCGAGAGCACTGCTGCCCGTGCCGCCAAACTGGGCGGAACCATAGAGCGGCGCTTTTCCATCGTAGGGGATGCCCGAGGCCGCGCCGACATAGGTCAACATCACGGGGACTCGGGCATCGGTGCAGCCGCCCTGACCGTTGGGGCAGAAGACGTAGATTTCCTCGTACGTCCACCGCGTTTTCTTTTTGTTGGGGCGCAGGCGATATACCAAACCATTTCCGTTCGAGCCGCTGCCCAGCCCCGAGAGAGTTCCATCAGCATCCTGGATCAGGGGACCAAGCGGCCATGTACTCGCTGGGAAATCGAACACGTCCTTAAATTTCTTACCATTGACGAGTTCGAACAGCGTGCCGCCGCCATTCGCGCCACGATTCTGCGCAGTCCCATAGAAATTGCCGGTAGCGTCCTGAACCAAGGGCGACTGAAGCGGATTGGCGCCGTCGCTACAGGAATCGTCAGCGCAAAATGTGTGAAGCGTTTTGAACGTCTGCGCCGCCGCAGACGATACACAAGCGGATATGCACAGCGCAGCCGCCAGCCCGGCTGCGAAAGACACGACACGCATCACGGTTCCCCAATTTGACAGGCGACGACACTAGCAACCAACAGGTTTCGGCGTCTATGCGGTACTGGTTCAAGCGGTTCGTGCAATCTTGTGCTTAACGCAGACCGTTCGCGAACGAACGGATATCCGCGACCAGATCATCGCCGCGCTCCAGCGCCGCGAAATGGCCGCCTTCGGCGAAGTCGCTCCAGTGCGCCACGTTCATATGCCGCTCGACCAACGAGCGCGGCGGAAACGGGATCAGGTCGATCGGAAACGCCGCGATACCGACGGGTTTTTCGATGCGCGCTTTTGGGGCTACCGGTGCCCCAGTAAGATCTTCAACAAGACCGCGATACATCCACGTTGCCGTGTTGAAGGTGCGCGTCACCAGATAGATCATCACATTCGTGAGCAGTTGGTCCTTGGTGTAGACGTTCTCGAATCCTTTGCGGATGTCAGACCAGCCGTGGAATTTCTCCACGATCCAGGCGCAGGTTCCGACAGGCGAATCCATCATGCCGTAAGACAGCGTCTGCGGCTTCGTTGTGTGCTCGCGAAAATATGCGCCCTCCATTTCGAACAGCTGCATCGCGCGCTGTGCATATTCGACTTCTTCCTTGGTTTCGGGATGAACGCCCGGTGAGCGCCAGCCGAACATGTTCAGATGCGCCGCGCGACAGCCTTTGCCCTCATAGGCCATCCATCCGGAGATCGCGCTGCCCCAATCGCCACCCTGCGCGATGTAGTCTGGCAGCCTCAGGATATCGGTCATCAACGTGTCGAACAGCCGCGCAACCGAGCGCGGTCCGATGGGGCGCGCCGGCTTTCCGGAAAATCCGTAGCCGGGCAGGGACGGCACGACGACCGTGAAATCCTTTGCAAGCGTGTCGATGATGTGCAGGAACTCGAATACCGACCCCGGCCAGCCATGGCTGAGGATCAGCGGCGGACCGTTGCCGCCCACGCGATAGAAATGAATATCGATATCCTCGACGCGCGCGGTGAACTGCGGAAAGCGATTGAGCTCTGCTTCCCATTTGCGCCATTCGTAGCCGTCGGCCCAATAGGCGCAGAGCGATTTCATGTAATCGAGATTGGCGCCATAGGCCCATGAGTTCTCAAGCCCGGAACCGCGCGGCATCTCGTGCCACTCATAGGCGCGCACCCTGTCGCGAATGCCGTCAAGCATTGCCTGCGGTACGTCGATCCTGAACGGCTTGATGTCAGTCATGTCAGCCTCCCGATGTACGCGCATGTTGCGTCGCGCGACCACGAACGAAAAGGGGGCCACGCGGCCCCCTTTCACGCGTTCCGCTGCGGAAGATTATTTCGAAAGTTCGAAAGACATCGACGACACCCAGCCCTGATTGCCGAGTTCGTCTTTCACTTCCCACATCGCGCCGTCTTTATTGCCGGTCGGATAGAGCATCATTCCGGAATTGAGGCTGCGCACGACTTTGCTCTCTGGCGAAGCCGTCGTGTACATGCGGCCCGCGCGCGTCATGGTGACAGCCTGCGACGGTGCCTGCGCGGACGCGCCGCCCTGCGCCGCTGATGGCATGCCGCCCATGTCGTTGACCAGTTTCGTGTAGGCATCGATGTAGGCGAGTGTAACAACCTGACCGATGTCCGTGTTTGTGTAACTCGACGCTGCTGCGCCGCCGAACCCGCCCCACGAACCCCAGCCCCCGCCAACGCCGAAGCCCAGATCGGTCTTGGAGCCGTGGCCTTGCTCGATCGGGCCATCCTCGCTGGTGCGCACATTGACGATGGAGAGCACGACGTCGGCTGTGGAACTGTGGAGACTGATGTTGCCGAGGATGGCACCGGCACCATGGCCCACGAATCCGCCAAGAATACCGCCGATATTCGTGCCACCCGCATCGGCGTTTTTGGAGGCGATGTCGGGGACGAGAATGTAGTCGGCGGCTTTCACCTGTCCCGCGCCGACGTTGGAGCCCTGCTGCAGCGAACCGCCGGATGCGAGCGCGCGTTCCTGCTGCGCCATCTCGAAGCCTTTGCCGCGATCGACCAGCGTGAAGCAGCCCGACTTGCGGACGAAAACCTTGATGAGCACTTCAGGTGAAGCGAGGTTGAGGTCGGTCCACCAGTTATGTTCCGGCTCGCGCACCGCGATGGTGCCGAGATTGCGCCCGCACGTGGGAATGTCCGCTTCCTTGCGCTGGGTTTTGGCCTGGATGGATTCAGCAAAAGAAGGTGTTGCAATCGCCACCGACAGTCCCAAAGCGGCCGTGATCCCCAGCGAACTCGAGATGCGCATCTGAATACCTTTCTGAAAATATCCCCCGGAGGACGCATGGGTTCGACGCGTCCGCGGCCCTTACCGCGAGCGAAATCTAACAAAAGGGTAACGATTTGCAACCGCGTGGACGTTAAACCAGCGCACCGTGGCAGTGCTTGAACTTACGTCCGGATCCACAAGGACAGAGCGCATTGCGTTGCACCTTGCCCCAGGTTTGCGGGTTGTTTGGATCGACCGGCAGATCGCGCACGCGCTGCGCATTCGGATCGAATCCCGCCGGTGCCATCTCGTCTTCGCCGGTCAAAGGGTTGATGTGCGATGCCTGCATCTCCGGTAACTGCTGCCGGGCCATGTCAGGCGGCGGTTGCACGCTTATCTGGATGTGCATGAGCTGCGTCACAACGTCGAAGCGCAGTTTGCTGAGCAAAGCCTCGAACAGTTCAAACGCTTCGCTCTTGTACTCGTTCAGGGGATCGCGCTGGGCATAGCCGCGCAGACCCACGTACTGACGCAGGTGGTCGAGGTTGACGATGTGCTCGCGCCAATCGTGATCGAGCGTCTGCAGCAGGATCGCCTTCTCTGCATAACGCATGACTTCTGGCCCGAAATTCGCGGCGCGCTCCGCGGCACGCGTCTCGACCGCTTTCTGGATGCGCTCGCGCACCTCTTCGTCGGCGATGCCTTCTTCCTTGGTCCAGTCGACAATCGGAAGGTCGACACCGAAGGTCTTCAGTACTTCCTGGTGCAGGCCCGCCGCATCCCACTGCTCGGCATAAGCCTTTTCCGGGATGTGCCGCGCCACGAGATCCTCGACGACCTCCTCGCGCATCTGCGCGATCTGGTCGCTTACATCGACCGCCGACATAATCTCCTTGCGCTGCTCGAACACGACCTTGCGCTGGTCGTTCAGCACGTTGTCGTATTTGAGGATGTTCTTGCGCATTTCGAAGTTGCGCGCCTCGACCTTCTGCTGCGCTTTCTCGAGGGCCTTGTTCACCCAGGGATGGGTGATGGCTTCGCCGGGCTCGAGACCGAGACGCGTCAGGATGCCGTCCATGCGCTCCGATCCGAAAATGCGCATGAGGTCGTCCTGAAGACTCAGGAAGAATTTCGACGCGCCCGGATCGCCCTGGCGTCCTGAACGTCCGCGCAGCTGGTTGTCGATACGCCGGCTTTCATGACGCTCGGTGCCGACGACGTAGAGTCCGCCGGCGGCAAGGGCCTTTTCTTTGTCCGCAGCGATCTGCGCGCGGATTTCCTCGATCTTTTGCGCACGCGTTGCTTCGTCCATCTCACCGCCAAGCTCGTTGCGCACGCGCATATCGAGATTGCCGCCAAGCTGAATGTCCGTTCCGCGGCCCGCCATGTTGGTGGCAATCGTCACCGCGCCAGAATGGCCCGCCTGCGCCACGATCATGGCTTCCTGCTCATGATACCGCGCATTCAGAACGTTGTGCGGGACCTTGCGCTTCTTGAGAAGTTCGGAAAGCTGTTCGGATTTCTCGATCGAGGTAGTGCCCACCAGAACCGGCTGTCCGCGCTTCTGACACTCTTCGATCAGCTTGATGATCGCCTCGTTCTTCTCGTCGTAAGTACGATAAACCTCGTCATCCGCATCGATGCGCTGTACCTGAACGTTGGTCGGAATTTCCAGAACATCGAGCTTGTAGATGTCCATGAACTCCGCCGCTTCGGTCATCGCCGTGCCGGTCATGCCTGCGAGCTTGTCGTAGAGACGGAAGTAGTTCTGGAACGTGATCGAGGCGAGCGTCACATTCTCCGGCTCGACATCGACGCCTTCCTTGGCCTCAAGCGCCTGGTGCAGGCCGTCCGAATACCGCCGGCCTTCCATCATGCGACCGGTAAACTCGTCGATGATAACGACCTTGCCGTTCTTGACGATGTAGTCCTTGTCTTTCTGAAAGAGCTTGTGCGCCTTCAGTGCCTGGTTCGCGTGATGGACAATGCCGATGTTTTCGATGTCATAAAGATCGCCGGTTTCGAGAAGACCGGCCTCGCGCAGCAGCTGCACCATGTGCTCATTGCCGGCATCGGTGAATGTTACCTGTCGCTGCTTCTCGTCGAGTTCGTAGTCACCCTTTTCCTCCGGCGTCGCATCCTTGCCGGATTTCTTCGGCGGAACGAGGTGCGGAATGAGGCTATCGACTTTACGGTAAAGTTCTGTGCGGTCCTCGGTGGGGCCGGAAATGATCAGCGGCGTGCGCGCTTCATCGACAAGGATCGAGTCCACTTCGTCGACGATCGCGAAGGAATGCCCGCGCTGCACCATCGTATCGATAGAATACTTCATGTTGTCGCGCAGATAGTCGAAGCCGAACTCGTTGTTCGTGCCGTAGGTGACATCGCACGCGTAGTTCTCGCGGCGCTGTTCATCGGTCAGACCGTGGACGATGCAACCAACGGTGAGGCCCAGGAAGCGATAGACCTGACCCATCCAATCCGCGTCGCGCTTGGCAAGGTAGTCGTTGACGGTGACCACATGCACGCCTTCGCTGGCGAGCGCGTTCAGATAAACGGGAAGGGTGGCGACGAGCGTCTTGCCTTCGCCGGTCTTCATCTCAGCGATATTCCCGAAATGCAGAACCATGCCGCCGACGAGCTGGACATCGAAGTGCCGCTGGCCAAGCGTACGCTTTGCCGCCTCGCGAACGACCGCGAAGGCCTCCGGCAACAGATCTTCGAGCGTCTCGCCCTTGGCAAGCCTATCCCTGAATGCGGGCGTCATGGCTTTGAGCTGGTCGTCGGACATCGCCTTGAAGCGGTCCTCGAGCGCATTGATCTCCGCGACCCGGTTCATCAGGGGCCGGATTTTCCGGTCGTTGGACGAACCGAAGAATCGTTGTGCAATCGCGCTGATACCCAGCATGAAAACCTCGAATTGGGCCTGAAACGGCCAGCCGGTGGGCAAACCGGCATGACAGCCGCGCCGGAGAGATAAGAACCGGCCACCCCCTTGTCAATTCGGCGGATTCCGGCCACATCCGCAGCCGTTTGGAAGGCTTTTATGACCCGCAAGCTACCCAAGACCGGAAAGGCCGCTGCAAAGGCCACGCATCCTGTTTCGCCGCTCGCCCCCAAATCCCTCGCCAAGCTGCCACCTTTGGCCGGCGTCCGGCTTGCTTCGGGCGCCGCGGGTTTGCGCTACAAGGATAGGACTGACGTCCTCGTTGCCGTGATGGCGCCGGGCACGCAGGTCGCCGGCGTGTTCACTCGATCCAAAACGTCGTCCGCGCCCGTCGATTGGTGCAGGGCACAGGTAAAGTCGGGTGTGGCGCGGGGGTTGGTCGTGAACAGCGGCAACGCGAACGCGTTCACGGGCAAGGCTGGTTATGAAGGTGCGCGGCAGGTCGCGGAGTCGGCGGCTGCAGCGATGGGTTGTCGCTCTCAGGAGGTATTTCTTGCATCTACCGGCGTGATCGGCGAGCCGCTACCCGCCGGGAAGATCACGCGCGTGCTCGCCGATCTTGTCGAAGCCGGTTCCGCCGGCGCTTGGCGCGAAGCCGCCGAAGCGATCATGACGACAGACACGTTTCCGAAACTGGCGACCGCCTCAGCGATGATTGATGGCCGCAAGGTCACGATCAATGGTATCGCAAAAGGCTCTGGCATGATCGCGCCGGACATGGCGACGATGCTGGCCTTCGTGTTCACGGACGCCACTCTGCCGGCGCCGGTCCTGCAGGAGTTGCTGTCGAGTGGTGCAGAGCGGTCATTCAACGCCATCACGGTCGATAGCGACACCTCAACCAGCGACACGCTTTTGCTTTTCGCGACCGGCAAGGGCAGCAAGCATGCGGCCATCGCGAAAGCGAGCGACAAGCGTCTTACCGAGTTCCGCCGCAAGCTCGACGAGATTCTTCTCGATCTCGCACTTCAGGTCGTCCGTGACGGGGAGGGCGCGGAGAAATTGATCCGCATCGACGTGACCGGCGCCGAATCTGACAAGGCCGCCAAGCGCATCGCGTTTTCGATCGCAAACTCGCCGCTGGTGAAGACGGCGATAGCAGGAGCGGACGCCAACTGGGGGCGCATCGTCATGGCTGTCGGAAAGAGCGGCGAAGCGGCAGACCGCGACAGGCTGAAAATCAGCTTTGGCAATCAGGTGGTCGCGGAAAAGGGTGAACGCGCCGCTAAGTATAACGAAGCCGCCGCGACGAAAGCCGTGTCCGGCCGCAACGTCGAGATCGCGGTCGATATCGGTCTGGGCAAAGGGCAGGCGCGTGTTTGGACTTGCGACCTGACGCACGGCTACATCGACATCAATGGATCGTATCGTTCCTAGTTCTTTAACATTGTCTTAGGGCTGGCCCGGCAAACAGGGAGACGCGCCGATGGAACCGCGCTTAATGTTGGTCGTCGCGTGCGCCCTTATCGACCCGGACGGGCGCGTGCTCCTTGCGCAGAGACCTCCGGGCAAGAATATGGGTGGGCTATGGGAATTCCCAGGCGGGAAAATCGAAGCCGGAGAGGCGCCCGAAGAAACGCTTATCCGCGAGCTGCAGGAAGAACTGGGCATAACGGTCAAGGAAGCCTGTCTGGCGCCGTTCACGTTCGCCTCGCACGCCTATCCGGAATTCCATCTCCTGATGCCACTGTATGTGTGCCGCCGTTGGGAAGGCACGCCACGAACGATCGAGCACGCCGCGTTGAGATGGGTTCGCCCGAAAGACATGGGCTCGTATCCAATGCCGCCTGCAGATTTGCCGCTTATTCCAATGCTGCGGGACCTTCTCTGAAGCGCTTTGCAAGGGATGAAAGCGGGACTACGGCCATTGAATACGCTTTGATTACGACGATTATCACGATCGGTATTCTGACTTCTATGCAGGCAATAGGCACCACACTCACCAACTTTTTTAACTCGATCAAGTTTGGTGGCGGCTAATCGTTCCTGATTTTGCGCTCGGATGTTCCGAGCGCATCGGCCAACCGTGTGGTTGCGGTGCCGGGCTTGAGCGGCTTTTGCTGACTCGCGTGTGGCGCCCAACCCGTTAGATAAACGATGTCGAACGTCGCGCGCAAACGGCCGTCCGGGTCCGCGTGACGGGATTGATAGTGTTCAAGCAACGCGGCCAGTGTCTTGCGGCGCAGCGGTTTGCGGCTGCGCTGCGAGAGCGCATTGGTTTCTCCATGTAGGCGCAGGTCGCGCACCAGATCCGCGAAATTGCGATATCGAACGGTCGTTCGCTCGACGTCGGCGACTGGCAGCGCAAAACCAGCGCGCTGCAGCAGACCACCGAGATCGCGAACGTCCGCAAGCGGCGCTACGCGGGGGCTGATGCCGCCGGTCGTTTCGGCTTCAGCGCTGGCGAAGGAGTTGCGCAGTTCGGACAAGGTGTCTCCACCGAAAAGAGCTGCGAGAAACAGACCGTCCGGCTTCAGGGCACGTCTGATTTGTGCGAGCACCCCTGGCAGGTCGTTTATGGCGTGCAGGGTCAAAGCACTGACGACCAGGTCGAAACTCTCCGGCTCGACCGGCAGCGCATCGTTTTCCGCCAGTGAAATATCGACCCAATTGCCGGCGGCTGCGCCAAGCCTCGCTCGTCCTTCGAGATCCAGGCCGTATTCGAAATGCCGGTTCACGGCAGCCAGTCTTTCGGCCAGGCCACCGGAGACTTCTTCCAGGAGAAAAGCATCCCCCGGAATGCCCGCAGCGCGGCTGCGATGACGCAAAACGGCCTGACGATCAAAGAGAAGAGGCGGACCCGCATTCATTGCGCTACAATAGCGTTCATGGGGGCGATCCTGAAAAGTGGCTGGCGCACGGTCGGGCGGAACGCCCTCGATCTTCTCTATCCGCCGCTTTGCATCGCCTGCCGTTCACAGGTCTCCGAACCGGGAAGTCTGTGTGCTTCCTGCTGGAAAGACATCGAATTTCTCGAAGGCCCCGCCTGCCGATGTTGCGGGTTGCCATTCGACCTCGATCCGGGGATCGACACGCTTTGTGCGGCCTGTCTGGCCGATCCACCATCTTTCGATCGCGCCTGTGCCGTCTTGCGCTATGACGAAAAGAGCCGAAGCCCGATCCTGGCTCTGAAGCACGGCGATCGCCTCGATCTTGTGCCGGGCTTCTCGCGTTGGCTGGATCGGGCCGGACGAGCTCTTTTGAATGAAGCCGATTTTATCGTTCCCGTGCCCCTGCATCCGGGCAGGCTCTGGAAACGCCGCTATAATCAGGCTGCCGAACTGGCGCGCCATTTGGGAAAAGCAGCCGGCAAGCCAGTCGCCCCCTTGGCTTTGCGCCGCGTCCGCGCCACCCCGAGCCAGGGCGCCATGCCGTCCGCAAAAGCCCGGCGCAGGAATATGCGAGGCGCTTTTCAGGTTCCGGACTCTTACTTGGCGGCAATCCACAATCGAGACATACTTCTGGTCGATGATGTGCTGACGACCGGCGCGACCGCTGACGCCTGTGCTCGTGTCCTGAAACGCGCAGGCGCCGCGAAAGTGAATGTATTGGCGCTCGCGCGCGTTGTTCGTCCATTAACTGGCGTTATATAAGCGTCACACATTGGCTGGGGCTGTGATTCTGTCGAGTGTCGCGTATGTCCAAGGTTCGTATCTATACCACACCGATTTGTCCCTATTGTGTTCGCGCCAAATCTCTTCTGAAGAAGAAGGGCGCTGATATCGAGGAGATCGATGTTTTCATGGACTGCGATGCGCGCTCCGAAATGGAGACAAAGACCCACGGCCGGCGCACCGTTCCGCAAATCTTTATCGGCGAAAAACATGTCGGCGGCTGCGACGATCTCTACGATCTGGATCGCGCCGGCGAACTCGATCCGCTGCTGGCGGGATGACCGGCGCCTTTCGCGCGGCCTGCGTTCAGCTTCGATCTTCGGATGACGTCGCGGAGAACATCCGCGCCACATCGGATTTGATCCGCGAGGCGAAGGCAAAAGGCGCGCAGTTCATCGCCACGCCTGAAAACACAACGCTCATGGCGCCGGACGGCGGTGCGAAGCTCGAGCGAAGCTTTCCGGAAGACCGCGACCCGGCAATACCTGCATTCACGGCCCTCGCCAAAGACCTGGGCGTGTGGCTCCTGATCGGATCGCTTGCGATCAAGGTCAGCGACACCAAGACTGCGAACCGCTCATTCCTGATCCGCCCCGATGGGGGCATCGCCGCGCGCTATGACAAGATCCATATGTTCGATGTCGATCTTCCATCTGGCGAAACTTATCGTGAGTCCAACACGGTCGCTGGCGGTTCGCGCGCCGTGACCGCCGATCTGCCCTGGGGCAGGATCGGATTGACCATCTGTTACGATTTGCGCTTCCCGCAGCTTTATCGCGCGCTCGCGCAGAAAGGCGCGTTTCTCTTGACCGTACCGTCGGCGTTTACGGAGACGACCGGCAAGGCGCATTGGCATGTGCTTCTGCGCGCACGCGCCATCGAAAACGGCGCGTTCGTGATTGCGCCGGCGCAGGGCGGAACGCATGCGAACGGGCGCCAGACCTACGGCCACTCGCTGATCGTCGCGCCTTGGGGCGAGATCCTCGCCGAGGCTGGAACGGAGCCGGGGGTGATCCTCGCCGATATTGATCCGGCGCTGGCTGAAGCCGCGAGAGCGCGCGTGCCCAACCTCAAACATGACCGCGCGTTCGAGGGGCCATGATCGTTTACAATCTGCGTTGCAAGAACAGCCACGAATTCGAAGGCTGGTTCAAAAACAGTTCCGCCTTCGATGCACAGGCCGGGAGCGGAAAACTCGTCTGCCCGGTCTGCAATTCGAAGAAGGTCGAAAAGGCGATGATGGCGCCCGCTGTCTCGGGCACAAAAAAGGCCGACATTTCCGCCCCGGAAGAGATGCGCAAAATGCGCCAGTTCATGACGGGGTTGCGAAAGCATGTCATCGAGAATGCCGAGAACGTGGGGCCAAAGTTCGCCGAAGAAGCCCGCAAGATTCACTACGGCGAAGTCGAGGAGCGCCCGATCTACGGCGATGCGACCGTCAAAGAAGCCGTTGAACTCGTCGAGGAAGGCATCGACGTGGCGCCGTTGCCGCCCGATCTGGATGAGGCGGCGAATTGACTTGAAGCCTCAGCGCGCGGCGACCAGCATGTAGTTCACGTCCGTATCGGTCGAGAGCTTCCAATTCCAGGATAGAGGATCAAACGCGACCCCTTGTTGTCTCTTGACCGTAAGTTCCGCCCCTTCCAGCATGGCGCGAAGCTTTGCGGGTTCGACGAACCGGCTCCAGTCATGCGTGCCGCGTGGGAGCCATCCGAGAACGTATTCCGCGCCGATCTTGGCGAGCGCCAGGGACTTCAACGTCTTGTTGAGCGTGGCCACGAACATCAGTCCGCCCGGCTTGACCAGCCGCGCGCAAGAACCGATGTAGGAGGAAAGGTCGGCAACATGCTCGACCACCTCCATGTTCAGGACGACATCGAAGGCGGCCCCTTCTTCCGCCAGCGCCTCCGCGGTCATCTCGCGATAGGTAACGGGCAGGCCCGTCGCTGCAGCATGGGCGGACGCCGTCCTGACGTTACGCTCCGACGCGTCCGCGCCAAGGACATTAAACCCTAACCGTGCCATCGGTTCGCTGAGCAGGCCGCCGCCGCATCCGATGTCGAGCAAAAACAGGCCGTCAAAGGGAACGAGCGACCGTGAGTCGCGCCCGAAATGATCTGCTGCCACATCGCGGATGAAGGCGAGCCTGACGGGGTTGAACTTGTGTAATGGGGCGAATTTTCCCGTCGGGTCCCACCACTCGTCCGCTATGGCGGAGAACTTTGCGACCTCAGCGGCATCTATGGATGGAGTTTCGGTCATGGGTGCGTTTCGGCGTTGAGCATAGGCCATGTGCCGTCTATGTATGGCCTCAACGGGTTGAGTGCGCAAACGAATGTCCAAGATCGTCATGAAATTCGGCGGAACGTCGGTCGCCAATATCGACCGCATCCGCCATGTCGCCACGCTAGTGAAACGGGAGGTCGATCGCGGCAATCAGGTCGCCGTGACGGTTTCAGCGATGGCAGGCGAAACCAACAAACTGGTCGCCTGGACGCGCGAACTTTCGCCTATGCATGATGCGCGAGAGTATGACGTGGTCGTGGCTTCCGGCGAGCAGGTTTCGGCCGGTCTCATGGCCATCGCGCTACAGGCCATCGGTATCACGGCGCGGTCCTGGATGGGCTGGCAAATCCCCGTGCGGACCTCGTCGGTTCATAGCGCGGCGCGGATCGAGAGCATCGATCCCGCCGATCTCAACACTCGTCTGGCGAATGGCGAGACGGCCGTGGTGGCGGGCTTTCAGGGCATTACATCCGACAACCGCGTTACGACCATTGGCCGCGGCGGCGGCGATACCAGCGCTGTCGCTGTGGCAGCGGCACTCAAGGCCGACCGCTGCGACATTTATACGGATGTCGATGGCGTCTACACGACCGATCCGCGCATCGTGCCCAAGGCCCGGCGCATGGAGAAAATCTCCTACGAGGAAATGCTCGAACTGGCGTCTCTAGGCGCGAAGGTCCTTCAGACGCGGTCTGTTGAAATTGCCATGCTTCACCGCGTGCCCGTCCGGGTGCTCTCGACTTTCGATCCAGAGGCCGGCGGCACGCTTGTCTGCGACGAGGAAGATATTGTGGAAAAGAAACCAGTCACCGGCATCGCCTATTCGCGCGACGAGGCCAAAATCACGCTGCATAAGATTCCCGACCGTCCGGGTATCGCGGCGGCGATTTTTGGGCCACTCGCCAATGCGGGTGTGAATATCGATATGATCGTACAGAACGTATCGGAAGACGGCCGCAAGACTGACCTCACATTCACGGTGTCGCGTGGAGACCTGGCGCCGGCGCTTGCGGTCATCGAAAAAGCGGGGCCGACCATCGGCTATCGCGACATTACATCCGACTCCAATGTCGCGAAGGTTTCCATCGTCGGCATCGGTATGCGCGCGCATCCCGGCGTGGCTCAGACGATGTTCCAGACTCTTTACGACAAGGGCATCAACATCCAGGTGATCTCGACATCGGAGATCAAAGTCAGCGTTCTGATCGCTGAAGAGTATGTGGAGCTCGCAGTGCGCGCCTTGCACTCGGCATATGAGCTGGAAACCGAATGAGAACGGATCGCCTCTGATGGTCGCCGGCGGTCCGCGTATTCTGCTCCGCCGTCTCCGCGAAATCATGGCGGAGCAGGTCAGCGCGCAAACACGCCTCGACAAGCTCGTCTCCCTGATCGCAACCAATATGGTCGCCGAGGTCTGTTCGATCTATCTGCGCCGCGCGGGCAAGGCGCTGGAGCTGTTCGCGACGGAAGGCCTGAACCGCGCCGCTGTTCACAACACGCGCCTCAGGGAGGGTGAAGGGCTTGTCGGTCTTGTCGCCGCGAGCGCCGAGGCGGTGAACCTGAGTGACGCGCCCTCTGACCCGCACTTTTCCTATCGACCGGAAACCGGAGAGGATCCCTACAAATCTTTCCTGGGCGTTCCGATCGTCCGAGGTGGACAAGTGTTCGGCGTCTTGACGGTGCAGAACCGCGCCGCCGTTCTCTATGCCGAAGAAGAGGTCGAAGCGCTGCAGACCGTCGCCATGGTTCTGGCGGAGGTCGTGGCACAGGGCGGTTTGTTCGATGTCTCCGAACTCGACGAACCGGAGCTGCGCGCCGACAAGCCATTGACCTTCAAAGGCGAGGGTCTTTCCGAGGTTGTTGCCGTTGGACACGTCGTACTGCACGAGCCGCGCGTGGTGGTCGAGCGCATGATCGCCGACAATCCGCAGGAAGAGCTTAAACGCCTCGACGATGCGATCGCGAAACTGCGCGAGTCCGTCGATCTGATGCTGGACTCGAGCGAACTCGATCTGACAGGCGAGGGGCGCGAAGTCATCGAGGCCTATCGCTTGTTCGCCTACGATCAGGGCTGGCGCCAGCGTATGCGTGATGCCGTGCGCACCGGCCTGACGGCGGAAGCCGGCGTGGAACGCGTGCAGGACGACATGCGCTTGCGCGTGCAGCGATTCAACGATCCGGTCTTGCGCGAGCGCGCGCACGATCTGGACGATCTGGCGCGGAGGCTATTGCGCCATCTGAGCGGCGATGGTGACCGTGATCCGACAGAGGACTTGCCCAAAGACGCCGTGCTGATTGCCCGCCTGATGGGGCCAGCGGAGTTGCTGGACTATGGCCGCGACAAACTTGTCGGCCTCATTCTGGAGGATGCCGCATCGACATCGCATGTCGCCATTGTCGCGCGCTCAATGGGTTTGGCATTGGTAGGTTCTGTAAGCGGTGTGGGCGACGCCGCGCGCGCCGGCGACATCATCGCGGTCGATGGCGAAAGCGGGGAGGTCCATCTCCGCGCGATGCCCAGCGTCATCAAGACCTTCGAGGCGAAGCGGACGCTTCGTGCCAACCGCGTCGCGCACTTCGCGGCGATCCGCGACACGCCCGCGGTCACGAAAGACGGTGTCCACATCAAGCTGATGATGAACGCCGGATTGATGCTCGACATGGAGCATCTCAAGGAATCCGGCGCGGACGGGATCGGCCTGTTCCGGACCGAGCTGCAATTCATGATCGGCGAGACCATGCCGCGGCTTGCCGATCAGACGGCGTTCTACAAGCAGATCATCGACGCCGCCGGTGACAAGCCCGTTGTGTTCCGCACGCTCGACCTCGGTGGTGACAAGGTGTTGCCCTACGCCCGATGGGAGCGCGAGGAGAACCCTGCACTCGGCTGGCGCGCCATCCGCATCGCGCTCGATCGCCCAGCTCTGCTGCGTTACCAGATGCGCGCCTTGATGCAGGCGGCGGCAGGACGGGTGCTCAACGTGCTGCTGCCGCTGATCAGCGATGTCGCGGAGTTCAATGCTGCCCGGGCTCTGATCGACCGTGAGACAGAACGCGCGCGGCTTTTGGGATTGCCGCAACCGCGTCAGGTCCGTGTCGGCGCGATGCTCGAGGTTCCGGCGCTGGCCTTCATGTTGCCGCAGATCATGCGCAGTGCCGATTTTGTCTCCATCGGCTCGAACGATCTTCTGCAATTTGTCTTTGCAGTGGACCGCACCAATCCGCGGGTTTCGCGGCGCTATGACCCGCTGAACCCGCCGACGCTGACGCTGATCCGGCTCATCGTACAGAGCGCGAGCGAATCAGCCGGCGACCTGTCGCTGTGCGGGGAAATGGCGGGCAGGCCTTTGGACGCGATGGCATTGATCGGACTGGGCCTTCGGACACTCTCCATGCAGCCGGCCAATATCGGGCCGGTGAAGATGATGATTCAAAGCCTTGATCTGCGGGAAGTGTCGCAATTCGTCGATAAATTGTGCGGCCGGACGGACGGAAGCCTGCGAACCCGTCTTGCAGCCTTTGCCGCCGAGCGCGGCATTGTCATCAAATAGGCGAAATTCTAAGGTTTCCAATTGTCTATGCGGTATCCTTCGCGTAGATAGCGCCATGTGGGCGTTGGGGCGCTGATACGGCCTGAGCATGACAAAGGTTACGCATTTGACGGTGGATGAGAGCGGGCAGAAAACGCGCCGCATTCATCTGCGCGAGATCTCCGGCGATCCGGATGCCCCGCTCGATACGGTCGGGCAGGATTTGCGCGCCGCGCGACAACGGCGCGGGGACGATCTCGCGACGGTTTCCAAGGCGCTGAAGATTCGCAAGGACCACCTCGAAGCCCTGGAAGAGGATCGCATCGACAATCTTCCCGGCCGCACCTACGCGGTCGGATTCGTGCGCACCTACGCCGACTATCTCGGTCTCGATGCCGGCCACGTGATAGAGCGCTTCAAGACGCAGATCGCGGGACGTACCGACGACGCCACGCCGACAATCACCGTCATCGACGAAGACGATCATCGCCGATTGCCGCAAGGATGGAAGATCATCGCTGCGGTCGTGGTGCTCCTCTTCGCCTATGGTGCGTACCATCTGCTCGTGCCTGCAGCTGACAGGTTTCTTTCGCCGCCGGTTGCGCCCGTGCCCACGCAATACGCCCCCAAACCGGTCGTCGCGAAGAGTCCGCCGCCCAAGCCCGTTCAGACAGCAACGATCCCGCCCCCTGCGACCACGTCCGCACCGTCAGACACGAGTTCCGCACCCGCTCAGCAGGAAGCAGCAATCCCGCAGGGCAAAGTCTATGGCCCGCAGAACCGCAATGCGCGCGTTGTCCTGCGCATGAAGGACACCACGCGCATTCTGGTACAGGGGCCGGACGGAACGACCTATATCAATCGCACGCTTAATGCCGGCGATTCCTTTATGGTGCCGGATATGGTTGGCCTTTCTCTGACAACAGCGGATGCCGGCGCGGTGGAGATCGATCTCGACGGCGTCGCCATGGGCATTGCTGGACGAAAAGGTCAGATCGGTGAAACGATTTCCTTGAATCCGCAAGCCGTCGCGGATCGGTTTAACGGGCATCCCGGATAAATATCATGAGTGTAAGAGCCTATCGCGATATTCACCGCCGCAAATCCCGCCAGATCATGGTGGGCAAGGTCCCGGTCGGCGGCGATGCGCCGATTACCGTGCAGACGATGACGAATACGATCACAGGCGATGCACGCGCGACCATCGATCAGATACGAAAGATCGAAGAAGCCGGCGCCGATATCGTGCGCGTGTCTTGTCCCGATGAAGACGCCACCAAGGCGATGAAAGCCATCACCCGCGCGTCCTCCATTCCGGTCGTGGCCGACATCCATTTCCACTACAAGCGCGCCATCGAGGCCGCGGTCGGCGGGGCTGCGTGCCTGCGCATCAATCCCGGCAATATCGGCAGCGCACAGCGTGTGAAAGAGGTCGTGCAGGCAGCCAAGGATCACGGCTGCTCCATGAGAATTGGCGTGAATGCCGGATCGCTGGAGCCCGATCTTCTGGAGAAATACGGTGAGCCATGCCCGGAAGCGATGGTCGAGAGCGCGCTCAACCACGCCCGCATTCTCGATGACAACGATTTCCGCGAATACAAGATTTCAGTGAAAGCGTCCGATCCGTTCCTCGCGGTGGCCGCCTATCAGGCACTCGCTGACGCGATCGATTGCCCGTTGCACGTGGGCATCACCGAGGCGGGCGGTATGATCTCCGGCACGGTGAAGTCCTCCATCGGCATGGGCATGCTTCTGTGGAGCGGTATCGGCGACACGATCCGCGTTTCGTTATCCGCCGATCCTGTGGAAGAGGTGCGCGTCGGCTTCGACATTCTCAAATCGCTGAACCTGCGCCATCGCGGCGTGAACATCGTGTCGTGCCCGTCCTGCGCGCGGCAGGGCTTCAATGTCATCGATACGGTCAAGGTGCTGGAGGAGCGGCTGAAGCACATCGCCACACCGATGTCGCTCTCGATCATCGGCTGCGTCGTGAACGGGCCCGGTGAGGCGCGTGAGACAGATCTCGCGTTCACCGGCGGCGGCGCGGGCAAAGGTCACGGCATGATCTATCTGAATGGCAAGCCCGCGTACAAACTCGGCAACGATAAACTCATCGATCACGTCGTTGAGCTTTGCGAGAAGAAAGCCGCCGAGATCGAAGCCGAACGCGGCAAAGTCCTCGAACCGGCGCATTAGTACAACGTGCCGCAACGCTCTCTCGCAAAGGCGGAAGCCGATATCATTCGCAGACTTCTTCAGTTTGCAAATCGGGAAGATCTGGCCCGGGACCTGACCAATGCAGTCGTCGAACCAATGGGAGATGGCGGCATGGGAAGCCTGCGCTTTCGTTATGGAGAAGATCGTGAGCAGCAATTGGGGAAGGCCATTGCTACCGCGCAGGCGCTGGATCGTGATGGGGTGGTATTGAGCATTGCATTGAACGTTGATGCCTCTGGGCGTCTCTTCGAGCTGGACGTTTGGAAGGTCGATTTTTCCGCTACAAAGCAACTTCCTCCAGCAAGCGAATTGACTTTTTCCTAGAATGATCCCAACGGCCACCCTCGAACGTCTGCTTGACCGCTTTCAAGCGCTGGAGGCGGAGCTTGCCTCAGGCACGGCGGGCAACAACTTCGTCAAGCTCTCCAAGGAGCACGCGGAATTGGCGCCCGTGGTCGAAGCGGCGCAAGCCTATCGCGAGACTGAGAAACAGCTGAAAGACGCCGAGACGCTGATCGAGGATCCATCTACCGATTCCGATATGCGATCTATGGCGGAGGAAGAGCGTGCTGAATTGAAGACGCGCTTCGCCGAACAGGAACACGATCTTCAGATCAAATTATTGCCTAAGGATGCTGCGGACTCATCGTCGGCCATTGTCGAAATCCGTGCCGGCACGGGCGGCGACGAGGCGGCGCTGTTCGCGGCCGATCTGCTCGAGATGTATCAGCGCTACTGCCAGCTTCAGGGCTGGAAGACCGAGGTGATGGACCGTTCCGAAAGCGACCTTGGCGGCATCAAGGATGCGACGCTGGAAGTGAACGGCACCGGGGTCTACGCCAAGCTCAAATTCGAGAGCGGTGTGCACCGCGTTCAGCGCGTGCCGGTCACCGAGGCGAGCGGGCGCATCCACACCTCGGCTGCGACCGTTGCGGTACTGCCCGAGGCAGAAGACGTCGACATCCAGATCAACGACAAGGATCTGCGCATCGATGTCTATCGCGCGCAGGGCGCCGGCGGTCAGCACGTCAACAAGACCGAAAGCGCGGTGCGTATCACCCACCTGCCGACCGGCATCGCGGTCGCGCAGCAGACCGAGAAATCGCAGCACAAGAACAAAGCGCATGCGATGAAGCTGCTGAAGGCCAAGCTCTACGAAATTGAACGCGAGCGGCTGGACAAAGAACGCGGCAGCGCACGCAAGAGCATGGTGGGCTCTGGTGACCGCAGCGAGCGCATCCGTACCTACAACTTCCCGCAAGGCCGCGTCACCGATCACCGCATCAACCTGACGCTCTACAAACTCGACCGCATCATCACCGGCGATGATCTGGGCGAGATCGTCGATGCGCTGGTGGCGCATGATCAGGCCGATCGCCTCGCCGAACTGGAAGCGGGAGACGCGTGAGCGATCTGCGCACGCTTCTAGGCGACGCAGCGTTACGCCTGTCGATCGCCGGTGTCGAAAGCCCGCGTCTCGATGCCCGCCTGTTGCTCGCGCATGCGATGAAGGTGCGGCCCGACGCACTGGTCGGCTCGGTCGATGTGCCACCCGAAACACTTGCCGATTTCCAGGCGATGCTGGGCCGCCGCGTACTGCGCGAACCGCTCGCCTACATCACAGGCCGGAAAGAATTCTGGAGCCTGGAATTCGATGTCGGTCCCGGCGTTCTGGTGCCGCGCCCGGAAACGGAGACGTTGATCGAGGCCGTTCTTGAACACTTCCCGGACAAATTGGCGACGCTCGATATTCTCGATCTCGGCACCGGGACGGGATGTCTGCTGATCGCCGCATTGAGCGAATATCCGAACGCTCGCGGTGTGGGTGTTGAGGCCTCGCAAGCGGCCTGGCAATGGGCCCGCCGTAATGTCGAACGCCATGGTTTTGCCTCACGCTGCCACGTTCAGATGGGAGACTGGGCTCAAGTTCCTTCCAGCGTGGCTGATGTAATTCTCTCCAATCCTCCCTATGTGCGGTCTGGAGACATCCCCACTCTGGCGCCGGAGATCCGCAAGTTCGAACCGGTTTCGGCGCTGGACGGCGGAGCGGATGGGCTGGACGCATACCGGTCTCTGGCCCCCTTGGTCCGGCATCTGCTGAAACCCGAGGGACGGGCTTTTCTTGAGATCGGACAGGGGCAAGAAGACGATGTTCCCGCGATCTTCCGGGCTTATGGGCTTCAAACTGCGGAAATCCTGCCCGATTTGGCCGGAATCGGCCGCTGTGTCGTGGTGAAACACTAGGAAATGGAACCCAGGGACCCGCAAAAAAGGGGTTGAACTACACCGGGGAGTCGCTAGTTTCCTGGCCGTGGGGATGCAAGAACCCGCCGGCAGCCGGAAAAGTAGGGCGGCTGTCACTAGCGGCGTTGCGCGATGGACGCGCCGTTTCTTGCGCAAAGCGAACGACGAACCCGAAGTGCTAGGGCAGTACGCGCAATTCTCGCGTCACTCGCCAACCACGGTTCAGGTGCTTGGTTATGAGGTTTAGACAGATGAGGGGCTTTTAAGTGAAACGCTCACGCAGAGGCGGCCGCAGACCGCCGTCACATGGCGGCAGCCACAACAGCGGTGGCAGCAGCAGTAATAACAATGGCGGATATCTCAATCCGAACCGGACCTATGATTCCAACGGTCCCGAGATCAAGGTTCGCGGCTCCGCTTCCCATGTCTACGAGAAATATCTCCAGCTTGCGCGCGACGCGAACACCCAGGGTGACAGGGTGATGGCAGAGAGCTATCTGCAGCATGCCGAGCACTATTTCCGCATCATGGCGGCGATCCAGGCCCAACAGGCGCAACACGCCCAGAACAATCCGCAGGTGCAGCAGGGCGCACAGGCGAACGGCAACGGCCAATATCGCCAGCCGAACGGCTCCGGGGAGCAACCTTATGTTCAGGGCGCGCCGCAACCTTCAGGTCCGGCTTTTTCCCTGAACGAAGCACCCATGCCCGAGGAAGAAGGCGCGGAATAAGCGCCTTTTGCGGACACCACCCCTTGCGGCGGGTCGGGTTCGACCACACATAAGTTCCACGGGAGCGGCGCCTGATTGGGCCGTATCCTGGATCAATGAGACTCGGTCAGGCGGTCCGAAAAGGGGGTCTGGCGAGGGCTTGAGAGGAACATATGGACGTCGAGAAATTCACCGAGCGTGCGCGCGGATTCATGCAATCGGCCCAGGGGCTGGCGCTGCGCTCCAATCACCAGCAATTCACGCCTGAGCATCTGCTCAAGGTCCTCATCGACGATGAGGAGGGTCTGGCCGCACGGCTGATTGCAGCTGCCGGTGGAAAGCCGGAGCAGGTGCGCGAAGGCGTCGAGCGCGCGCTTGCGAAGCTGCCTCAGGTGCAGGGCGGGCAGGGACAGGTCTATTTGTCGCCTGAAGCTGCGCGCCTGTTCGACAATGCCGAGCAGGTTGCGAAGAAAGCCGGAGACAGCTTCGTCACCGCCGAATACCTGTTGCTTGCGCTCGCGATGTCGAGCGGCGACAGCGCGCGTATCCTGAAGGACGCGGGTGTCACACCGCAGAATCTGAACAAGGCGATCGCCGATCTGCGCCAGGGCCGCACCGCCGACAGTGCGACCGCCGAGAACCAATATGATGCACTCAAGAAGTATGCCCGCGATCTGACCGAGACTGCGCGCAACGGCAAGCTCGATCCGGTCATCGGCCGCGATGAGGAGATCCGCCGCACCATCCAGGTGCTGTCGCGGCGTACGAAAAACAATCCCGTGCTCATCGGCGAGCCCGGCGTCGGCAAGACCGCTATCGCGGAAGGCCTCGCGTTGCGCATCGTCAACGGCGACGTGCCGGAAAGCTTGCGCGACAAACGGCTGATGGCGCTCGACATGGGTGCCTTGATCGCCGGCGCGAAATTCCGCGGCGAGTTCGAGGAGCGGCTGAAGGCCGTCCTCAACGAGATCACGGCAGCGCAGGGCAAGATCGTGCTCTTCATCGACGAGCTGCACGTTCTGGTCGGCGCGGGCAAGGCGGAAGGCGCGATGGATGCGTCGAATCTGCTCAAGCCGGCGCTGGCGCGTGGCGAGCTGCACTGCGTCGGCGCGACCACGCTCGATGAGTACCGCAAGTACATCGAAAAAGATGCAGCACTGGCGCGGCGTTTCCAGCCTGTATTTGTCAGCGAGCCGACCGTGGAGGACACGATCTCCATCCTGCGCGGGCTGAAGGAGAAATACGAAGTCCATCACGGCGTGCGCATCACCGATGCCGCGATCGTAGCGGCGGCGACGCTCTCCAACCGCTATATCACCGACCGCTTCCTGCCCGACAAGGCTATCGACCTGATGGACGAGGCGGGATCGCGGCTGCGTATGCAGATCGATTCCAAGCCGGAAAAGCTGGACGAACTCGACCGTCGCATCATGCAGCTCAAGATCGAGCGCGAGGCGCTGAAGAAGGAAAGCGACAAAGCCTCGCAGGATCGCCTCGCGACCCTGGAACACGACCTGGCCGGGATCGAAGAGCAATCGTCGGCGCTGACTGCCAAGTGGCAGGACGAAAAGAAATCCGTCCAGAGTGTGCAGAACCTGAAGGAGCAACTCGACCGTGCGCGTGCGGAGGTCGAGATCGCGCAGCGCCGCGGCGACTTCGCCAAGGCGGGTGAGCTGACCTATGGCGTGATCCCCGGTTTCGAAAAGCAGATCGCGGAGATCGACGACAAGAACAAGGCCGCGCTGGTGAACGAGGCGGTGACGCCGGAGAACATCGCGCAGGTCGTGTCGCGCTGGACCGGTATCCCGGTCGACAAGATGCTCGAAGGCGAGCGCGAGAAGCTGCTGCACATGGAGTCTTCGTTGGAGAACCGAGTCGTCGGCCAGAACGAAGCCGTTCGCGCGATCTCCAACGCCGTGCGCCGTTCGCGCGCGGGATTGCAGGATCCGAACCGTCCCATCGGCTCGTTTCTGTTCCTTGGCCCCACGGGCGTCGGCAAGACGGAACTGACCAAAGCGCTCGCATCTTTCCTGTTCGACGACGACACCGCGATGGTACGCATCGACATGAGCGAGTTCATGGAGAAGCACGCGGTGTCGCGTCTCATCGGCGCGCCACCGGGCTATGTCGGTTATGAGGAAGGCGGCGTGCTCACCGAAGCGGTGCGCCGCAGACCCTATCAGGTCATCCTGTTCGACGAGGTCGAAAAGGCGCACAGCGACGTGTTCAATGTGCTGCTGCAAGTGCTCGATGACGGGCGGCTGACCGACGGGCAGGGCCGTACGGTGGATTTCAAGAACACGGTGATCATCCTGACTTCGAACCTCGGTACGGAATTCCTCACTGGCGAAGATACCCGCGAGTCACGCGCGCAGGTGATGCAGGCTGTGCGGGGGCATTTCCGGCCGGAGTTCCTGAACCGTCTGGACGAGATCATCCTGTTCCACCGCCTCACGCGCGGAAACATGGACAAGATCGTCGATATCCAGATCGCTCGGCTCGACAAGCTGCTCGCTGACCGCAAGATCGAGATCGCGCTCGACGCCAGGGCGCGCGAATGGCTCGCGAATGCGGGCTATGACCCGGTTTACGGCGCGCGTCCGCTGAAACGCGTGATCCAGCGTCGTTTGCAGGATCCGCTCGCGCAGATGCTGCTTGAAGGCAAGATAGCCGATGGCGCCAAGATCAAGGTCGGCGCCGGCAAAAGCGGGTTGACGATCAACGGCCAGGAGTTTGCGGCCTCGGCCGACGAGCTTGATATCGAGCAGACACCGAGCCACTCGATCCACTGAGCGGAACAAACTTCCTCGCAGCGAGTTTCCTTAACCGGAACTCGTTGTGAGGAGATTTTCATGCGTCTCAAGATAGCGCTTCTGTTTGCGCTACTGCTTCTTGCGGCCTGCGGCACGACGGAGAAAACGGTTGTCGTGAATCCGCCGCCCAACAGCACGACTGTGGTCGCGCCCAATGGCGACACCACCGTCGAACATCACGATAATAACTAGGCGCTACTTCGCCTTCGCTTGACGAAGGTCCGTCGAGATATCGGCGACCTTTGTCTCGAGTTTCATCGAGGCAAGCAACGCGTCGATATGAATGCGCTCGCCCAGGAACGCCCGAAGGGCCGCGCCCGCCAGGCGAATGCCTGCGGCCACTTTCACCGCCAGCGGATTGACCTGATTTCCGTTGACGAGGATTTCGTAGTGCAGGTGCGGTCCGGTCGACAGACCCGTGTTGCCGCTATAGGCGACGACCTGTCCCTGGCGTACGTGGCTTCCCGCCCGTATTCCAGGCGCAAGGCGCGACAGGTGACCATAGGCGGTGCCGTAGCCGTTCTGGTGGTTGATCCGCAGGTAATTGCCGTATCCGCCGAGATGTCCGGCGATCTGCACAACGCCAGAACCTGCTGCCATCACCGGCGTACCGACCGGCACGGCGAAATCGATACCTTTGTGCATGCGGCTGTAGCCCAGCACCGGATGGAAGCGCATCCCGAAGCCGGATGAAATGCGCGCGCCATCGACAGGCGTTTTCATCAGCATCGATTTGGCGCTCTGTCCGTGCGCATCGAAATATTCCGCCGGCGAATCCGGATCGGGCTGATAGCGATAGAGCGTCACGGTGCGGCCGCGCAGGTGCATCGTGGCGTAAGAGATCGTGCCCTCACGCGCGGGCTGACCCTCGGGCGTGTAGTAGTAGTTGTAGAAGACCTCGAACGAATCTCCAGGCCTGATGTCGCGCTGGAAGTCGACCTCGTATGAGAACATGTGGATCATCTCGACCACGACATCGGCCGGGATGCCCGCCTTCATCGCGCTGAGATAGAGGCTGCCGTCGATTGTCGCTCCGGCGCGGTGAACGTGCGCCTCGAGTTTCTTTTCGACGTCGCTGGCCTCGAACGTGCCGCTCGCGGTGCGCGCAATGGTGATGTCGTGCTCGACGGTTGGCGAGAAAGCGATGGACACGAGGTGGTTGACCGGCGTCGTCGTGGCCGGACCGACCGCGCCATCCGCGCTGGCATCGTCGTCGTCGGTGGCACCGATCGGCATGTCGGACGTTTCGTCCGCGGCGGCCATCGCCTGTGCCGGAGTCGAATAGGTCAGATCGAAGGATTGCCCAGCGCGCAGGCTGCGCAAATTGTAGATCTTCGCGAGCGCCACCACGGCGGCGCTGGAATCGTCGATCGAGATGCCGGCATCCTCGAGCGCGCCGGCAAGCGTGTCGCCACGATCCATCGTGATGGTGCGTGTCTCCACACCCGGCATCTGCTTTCCACCATCGGATTCTTCATCCGCGAGGTTGGCATCCAATTGCGCTGGCGGTTGTTGTGCCGGCTTCTGCGAAAGCGCCGCGCCGAACGGACCGAGCGAGGCATCGTTGGTGGACGACGCGAGCTTCTGAAACAGCTGATAGGGCAGGAAATTCGTCTGATGGCCCACGCCGAAACCCCGCGCGTGCATCGGCGGCATCGTGCCAACAGCCATCCAGGCAATCGAGCCCGCGATCATGCCGGTGAGCGATGTCGTCAGAAGCGCCCAGCGGCCTTCCGTCGACGAAAGCGACACGGCGGCGGAACGTGCGGTCGCACGCCAATCGGTCAAAGCGGACGTCAAAGTAAACTGGCTGCGTCGCTGCACATCGGCTCCTGAGTTTCACAGAGCCAATTCCCGGCCCCAGCCCATAGTCATGCGTCCGGCGAACCGGCAGTAAGCCCTTATAGCGCAAAGGCTATTAGACGCGTCAACCCTTACCTCCGTATTAATGCTGATGGGAAGATGCGCGGGATTGTCCGGGAAATCCCGGGTTCCTCGAAGTTCCGCTCAAAAAAATAGCGCCGCGAATCGAACGATCCGCGGCGCGGGGTGGTTGGCCGGATCAAGCCCGGCCATGAAGGGATTACAAGCGAACCAGAAGCACTTCGGCGATGCGGCCATGCAGCCAGCCGATGGCACGTGCGATGTGAAGGACGACGAAGAACATCAGCACGCCGAGGAAAGCGAACAGGATCAATCCGGGTGCGGTGTGCAGCAGATGTTCGAGCCACGGCACGTCGTCGACGTGGATGTGGCTCGCGTCGTTCGTCAGCAGCGAATAGAAGCAGCCCGCCGTGACGCCGAGAGAAACCGACAAGCCCACGATCGCGGTCACGAAATACGCGATGCCGAGCGGCAGCATCAGGAGGAAGTAGAACATCGACGACCACGTGCGGCTGTCGCTGAGGCCGTCTCTGATGCGGGTCCAGAGAGTCTCATCCGCTTGCGTCGCGGGTGGCAGGCGTCGCGGCATGCGGACGCCGAGCAACCCTTCCACCACGCGGCCCTCGATGTGGCTGAGGACGCGGATGGATCCCATGAACAGCAGCGCGAACGGGATGCCGATGATAAGGATGGCAAAACCGATCGTCAGCGAAATGCCCGTTACCGTCCAGACGAAGTAGAAGATACCGGTCACGAGCGACAACAGCATGTAAAGCAGCGCGCCATAGGTGCGCGGATCGGATACAACATTGAAGAAACCGAAGCGGCGCTCGGGCGCGTCTTCGGATTTGGGGAAAGGTCCGCCAATCGTGGCTTCCATGTCTCTGTACTCCTCTGCGATTTCTTGCGGCGTGCCGTAGGTTTCGATCACGGACGCCAGGATTTGGGATTCCGGAACGTCCGGATTGTGTGCAATCTCGTTGTTGAGATGATCTTCGGTATCGGCGAGCGCGTCCGAAATCAGTCCCGCGGGCGCGCCTTTAAGCGCGTGCCTGAGATCGGCCAGATAGGCCCGGACTGTTTCAGGCGGACGGTCTGGATTCATTGCCCGATCCTCCGCCGGTGCTTCCGGCTTTCAGAGCGTCGTCGACAAATTCACGCATGTCCCGCCACGCGTACTGCCATTCGGCCAGCGCGCGGCGTCCATCGTCGGTGATGTTGTAGTAGCGGCGGGGAGGGCCGAAGGCCGACGCCTCGACACGGCTTTCGAGAAGGCCGGTCGCATGAAGCGACCGCAGGACCGGATAGATAGCGCCCTGCTTGAAGATCAACCCGCCTTCGCCCTCGGCCTTAACCGCCTTGGCGATTTCGTATCCGTACATTTCCCGTCCGGCACGTGCGAGCACGGCCAGCAGGACGAGCGATGAAAGCCCGGCCATGAGTTCCTTACGGAATTTGCGCGTGTAATCGGATTCTTGTGCCACGCCGCGCTACTCCCGCCTCCCTACTATTACGCACTCACATCTAGCATGGAGTTCGTAATATACAAGAGTGCCCGATAGAGAAATTCCAGAGAACATGGAAAACTATATAAAAACAATATCTTGCCAGCCGACTAGGACTCCTTCCTTCGGCGGCTGGGATCGCTGTTCGCACGTTTTTGCGGCTTGAGAGCCAGAATCTCCTCGGCAAACCTCGGGGTCACCGCCGCGATCCGACCCAGTTCGCTGCGCTGCAGAATGGTGCACCCGGCCCCGGTCAGCATTCGTGTGACAACGTCGATATTTTTCACGCCATCTTTGGCGTAGTAGGCCGCAATATCGATGACCTTGATCCTGTCCAGCACGCCCAGCGCGCCCTCCAGAACCGCGATTTCCGCACCATTGACCTGGACGTTGATGTAGTCGGCCACATCGATGGCATTTTCATCGAGCAGATCGTTCACCGCGAGCAAGCGTACCTGTTCCTCATGGCGCATCTGCTCTTTCCAGTCGTCGGTCGTCTCCAGAAACCGGCGCGTCGAAAAATCGTGCTTTTGAACGCCGTTGCCGCTGCTGCTCCAAAGGCCGGCGTGAACGGGCGTAATGATGCTCTCCAATTTGTTGTCGGCGATGTTGGTGCAAAGCACGTTGAAGTTCGCCGCGCCGATTTCCACCGCCAGAATTTTCCTGGGTTTGCCGAGATCGGCCCAGCGAATGGCCTTGAGCCCCGTGAAGCAACCGCCTTCGACGTAAATCCCGCCGCGCGGAATGTACCAGGGGAAGGGAATGCCGTAGTAGCGGCGCTCGATATCCAGCGCGAGCTTATAAGCATCGCCATCGACCGCCGCAGGAAGGTGTTGAGAAAGAACCTGATACAGAAAAAACTCTTTCTGGTTGGAGCGGTGGCCAGTGAAAACGCGGCCGTCGCCAAGCGCGATGCGCACCAACTCTTCGCTGATACGCTCGCAGTGTTCGATGGGCAGGGACGGTAGGAGATAGGCGCGAAGTGCGCGGTCTGGCAAGACCGCCAAAGTCCGCTCCAATATTCGAAGCGAAGCCTCCGCCTCTGAACAGCCCATGACGTCGGCCATGGCTTTCAGCTTCATGCGCGCGAGCGGCATGAGCCCGTCGGCGGGCGGATTCGCAATAGGCTCGTCCGGCTCACTTTCAGGTGTGCGCTTTGCTTTCGTCAGAGCGCGATAGCGCAGCCAGTGCGCTCGAAGTGATCGGAAAATCTGCCTTGCCTGCACGGGCGGACCGCTAAACCCACGGCTGACACGAGTAGCCTAGTCCGGCCGCCAGCTAAAGCGCCTTGTGTAAATCCGGAAAAACCGTTTCGTTGCCTTTCATGACTGTTACAACCGGCAAAACGGCGAAGACTGCGCCTCTCCGCGTCGGCATCGTTTGCGCCGATGAGACCTACGCGAGCGAGTTGACCAAAGCGCTTTCCAAAGGCTTCGCTTTGGCCCAAGGCGGCCCTGTCGTTTCGCCCCGGTCTGACGCGGACGCACTTGTGTACGCCTTTCTGGAATCCGACGTTGCATCCCCGGATTTTGTTGCGCGGCAATCGGCCGCCATTCGCGACGACGCCGCGCCGACCAAAGTTTTCCTGGAGCTTGTCAGCAGCGAAACCTTGGGCACGCGCGCGCAGCAAGTCGCCGCCCGCAACAAACTGATCGCTCAGTTGGCGCACGACCATGGCGGCTATCTCGTGCCGCTGATGTCGAAGTTCATGCGTTGGGATCCGGAGCGGCTTCTGACCGGAACGGGCGCGTTGAACCGGCGCGGCTATCAAGCCATCGCGCGCACGGTCGCGAAGTTCCTGGACCGGTTCGAGGTCCGGCGATCGCTCGACGAGCACGCCGATGATGCCCATGAAGGCGGCGGGATGTCCGCCGATGCGATCCTGTCCAGGATTCGCTGGAACGGTACCGACCCGCCACGGACGATCAGATTCGCGCCGGACGAGGGCAATGTCTCCGATTTTCTTGATGGCCATGCGTCGTTTCCGTCCTATCCGAACTGGGGGCGCGTCCAGATCGGAGAACCAGTGGACTGGTCGATGCCCGGCCCGAACAGGAGTTGGCAGTCCTATTTCCTTGGGCTGGATTTTCTCGGCCCCGTACTTGCGTTGTATTTTGCGCTGACAAGCGAATCTCGGCTTCGCGACGCGGACATCTTCAAAGGACTTTTGGAACGGAAGAAGGAGGATCCGGCGTCTATCCTCAAGCGATCCGGCGAGATCATTTCAGATTTCCTGGAGGCCAATCCGCCCGAAGCGCCGATGGCGCAGCGCGCCTGGCACGAAGGCACCGTATGCCGGCGCATCAAAGTGCTGCTGATTTATCTGATCTGCTGCCGATCCGCACAAAAGCGCGGCGAAGAGATCGACGAAAGCACGGTGGTCGCGACTTTCAACAGCCTGAAATCCTCCATCGAGATGCTTCGAAGCGACAGGGTCTATGTCAAATCGGGCAATCATGGCGTTCGCCAGGACGCCTTGATCATCGTTACGGCACTCCTGTTCGGCGACACGGGCGCGTTCAGCGGATTGCTTCGCCAGGGCCTCGATCGCCTGACGCGCAACCAGCTCGATACGATGCTGACGGCGGACGGCGTATGGCAGGAGAATTCCTTCGAGTACCACCGCCTTATCATGGGACTGCTTGGCGATCTTGTTTTCGACATGCACACGGCCGGCGCGGAAGGCGTGAATCTTCTGCTCGACGCGCTGAGCCGCATGGAAACGTTCGCGGAGGCGGTGGTCAAATGCGACGGACAGGCGCCTCTCATCGGTGACACGACACCGCGCGAAGCGCTCCGCGCGATCGTATCGGCACGATCGTTGGTCTCCTCTCTGCGCGGCGCCCGGGAAGCGATCTCTACCGAGACGTTCGAGCGCGCGCGGGAAACCTATTTTTTCCCGGCATCCGGCTACTTCGCAAGCCACAGCAAACGTTCGCTTGACCCCGATGTGTCCTCGCTGATCTTCTACGCCAATCTCAGCGCGCCCAAGCACAAGCACGCGGACGACCTGTCCGTGCTGTTCAGTCAGGGCGCTATCGATCTGTTGATCGATGGCGGTACCTACAACAAGGAAACGTCCGACGACATCCGCAATGCCGCGCGGTTCGACCCGGCAACACACAACACCTACCGCGTCAACGGCAAAGGATATTCCATACGCGCCCGGAAAGGCGGACCTCTTGCTGGCGTGACGGCACAATGGAGCGGCGATGGCTGGGCGGCCGCGCGTGGGTTCAACAGCGCTTACGAAGGCGGAACAGTTGAGCGCTACGTCATTCATCTCAGGCGGCACTCGGCCCTGGTTGTTGTCGATTACCTGAAGGGCAATTCGTTCCTGTCGCCGTGCGAATTTGAACAGTTCTGGCACATCGCGCCGCAATTTCGGCTGGCGGATTCACCCGCAGAGTCCGACGGACTGACCTTTGCTTCGGAAAAAGACGGCTATCTGCTCGCCGCATTCGAAGATAGAACGGCGACTTGCAGGGTCGAGCAGGGCGGTCCGGGCAATCCGATCGCATGGCTCATGACGGATGATGAGGAGATTGTGCCGACGCCTTATATCCGCCGCGAGCGAAGGGCGCGAAAGGCGGTGATGGCATCGCTGTTCCAGTGGTCGCGCGAACCCGCAGCCTCTGAAATCGCCTTGTCCGGCAATCGTATCGAGATCAGAGCAGCGGAAGTCGCGGCGACGTTTTCGGTCGGTGGGGGCGGCGTGAAATGCCTGCGACTGAGCGGTTAGTCTCGCCGGAATTCCAAAACGGTTGAGCGCATGTTGGGTACCTCCGGATAGTCTCTGACAACACTGGTCCTGTGCTGCTTTACAAAAGTCAGAGGTTTCAGCCCAGCAATATACATGTCCAGCGGATAGGCCCAGCCGCGGCTGCGAAAGCGAACGGTACTGTCCGAGAGTTTCACGTCGAAGAACAGCCGCGCGCCGGGCTTGGCGCAGATTGCACGAAGATTGTCGAGATAGGCGCCGGTCTCATCCGGATGCACGTGATACGAGACGGCGTTCGAAATCACGGCATCTGCGCCGAACGCAACCGCGCTCCGGATCGATATATCGTCAATCGCGAAAAGCTGCGGCCTCTTCTGAGTGATGAGTGCGGGCGCCGCGGAAACACCGATGTCGATGAAGTCGCGCGTGACATCCAGTCCAAAGTAGTTCGCCGCGTCGAGAAACTCGATGAAGTGGATGCCAAGACGCAGGCTTCCGCAGCCGTAGTCCACGACCCTGTCGGTAGCGACCAAGCCGCAGAACTTTTGATACCGGTTAAAGGCGGCGCGCCCGGCTTCAAAATAATCTGTCTCTTCCGTCTGACCCGGCTGTTCGCACAGCCGTAGCCCCAGGGTTGTATGAGCATTGCCGCCGGCAATGGTCTGCTTCGCCTGCCAGACATAGTACTGCGCGAAGCTTGCGCCCGGGTTGTTCTGCTTGAACTGCTCGAAACTATCGTTTCGCTTGTTTTTCGCCGTTGGCGCCCTTCTGAGGCGAACGAATTGCGCAGCGCGACGTTTGAGAAATGTCCACATGTTAGCGGGCCTATTCCAATGTCACGTTCCACTCGAGTATCCGGTGGCCTGCAGGAAAGACATCTTCGCTGGAGCGATAGCTGAAAAAGGTTCCGTTCACAGCGGCGCGGCTTGCTTTTGAGAACGTGAATCCTGGCCGGTCGCGCGAAGGATACGTGTCGAGGTCGCAAACATGGAAAAGCCCCGGCGCGCCTGAGGCGCGATTTTTCGGCATCAGGTAGACGCCGGGACGGGCATCGGCTCGAGAGGTATGCGCCACGTTGCTTTTCTGGGAGATGAACAGCAGGTGATCGCCGATATCGACAGCACTGCGGAAGTGCCATTTGCCGATGCCAACGAGTTCCGGCTTCAACCGCCCTCCGATTCTGCTTTTGAACACTCGCGCTCCGGGCGGTACTCCCGACCCCATATAGTCGTCCGTTCCCCAGACGACTTCGTCACCCAGCCACACAAGATCGGTCAAACGGAACAGATCGCGCTTATAAAGCTCGCCGGAAGCTTCGACATATTGGTCTTTCGGGACGCTGACTTCGTTCCAGCTTTCACCAGCGTCCTTGGAAACCCAGATGTGGCATTCGTTGGGAAGGTCGCCCGAGGTCAGCCACCACTCGCCAGCCACGCCAGGCCGCGGCTGTAAAAAATGGAAATGACGAACGTTCGCGCCGCTCTGTTGAAAAACAACCTGCCATGTGCGGCCGCGATCGCGGCTGCGCCAGACACGGCAATCGACAGGACGCCGCCCATTGACCGCGATGTTGCTCAAATACTCAGCGAACATCAGCGTTTCACCGGACCTCCCCATGGAGCGGCATCCGTGCCAGCGATGACTGTGGCGCGGATGTTTTGCGAGCACCGCGCCGTCCTCGCTGACGACCAGCAAATCGAGCGGAATGACTTTCGACGCGCGGTCTTGAGCGGGGAACCCTTGAACTAGAAACTCGCCGCCGCCGATATCCCCAATTTGAAAAAAGCTGTGTCCGGAGTGGCCTTTTATCTTTACGGTTTTCCAGGTCTTTCCCAGGTCGCGGGAGATGGCGAAACCTCCGGTCCCCAAAGCCAGCAGCGTCTGGGTCATTCGGCCTTGCTCGTCCACCACATGATCGGCGAATGCGAACTTTGAAACGCCCCGCAGAAAAGGAACGCTCAAGCGCAGGGTTATCTTTTGCGCCCCGGAACCTTCCGGCAAAAGCGCCGAGTACTCTTTGAAAACCTTACCTTTCGCCTGCTGTGCGCTGAATTTCGCCGTGGCGCGCCGGCTGCTGATGCGCGCGAAAACTGCGTTTGCGAGATCGCCTTGCGCCGAAAGTTCGCGCGCGCGACGCAGGTAATGTTTGATCTGGCCCAACATAAGGAATCGTCGCCTACCGAGTGTCAGCAAGTCAATTGATGCACTTTATCGTACCATGATGTTCCCTGTATTCTTCCGGCATGGATGTTCGGGCTTATCTTGATCGTATCGGACTGTCGGGACCGTTACCGCCGACGCTGGACACGTTGAAGCGTGTCCATGCGGCGCATCTGCGCGCGATCCCATATGAAAATCTGGATGTGCAGCTCGGCCGGCCGGTGACGATCGAGCGGCCGGCGATTTACGACAAGATCGTCAACCGGCATCGCGGTGGCTGGTGCTACGAGATGAACGGGCTGTTGGGATGGGCGCTCGGCGAGCTCGGCATTAAGGTAATGCGCGCGACCGGCGCCGTAATGCGCGAGATGTTCGGAGAAGCGACCGAAGGCAACCATCTCGTTTTGCGGGTGGAGCTGGATGAAGGCCTCTACCTCGCCGATGTCGGGTTTGGCGACGGACCGGTCGAGCCAATCCGCATTGTCGAAGGCGATTTCACCTCGGGCGGCCTGCCGTTCTCCGTATCGCGCGTCGATAACGATTGGTGGCGGCTGCGCAATCATCCGTGGGGCGGTGCGCCGAATTTCGATTTCAATCTCGCGCCGGCCGATGAATCCAAATTCGCCGCGCGTTGCAATCAGCTTCAAACCGCGCCGGACTCGCACTTCGTCCTGAACCTGTTCTGTTTCCGCTTTCGCCAGAACGGCGTCGTCGGCGTGCGCGGTCGCGTGGTGCGCACCGTCACGCCCGATGGGTATGAAGACCGCATTCTCAACAGCGCCGACGAGTTGGTACGGTTTTTCGACGAGGAACTCGATCTGCGCGACCCCGAACTCGCATCGCTATGGCCGAAAATCTGCGCGCGGCATGAGATCGTGATGGCCGAGCAGGCGAAGAAGCCCGGTTAACTGGTGGGCGTCGCGTCGGCGACCGTCTTCTGCACCTTGACGTAATCCGTCTTGCCGGTGCCGAGCACCGGGATGTCGTCCACGCAAATAATGCGGCGCGGGATCGCAAGCTCGGACACACCATGGTTATGCGCCCAGCCAACAAGATCGACGCGGTTGGCTTCATTGTTGGTCGTCACAAGAACGATCTGCTCGCCCTTGCGTCCGTCGGGGATCGTGACGGCCGCATGACTGAAATCCGGCCACAGCGCAGAAGCGCAACTTTCCACCACCGCCAGCGAAACGGACTCGCCGCCGATCTTCGCGAAACGCTTGAGACGGCCTTTGATCGCGATGAAACCGTCTTCATCGACCGACACCACATCGCCGGTGTCGTGCCAGCCGCCTGTGGGGGGAACGATCTTTCCCGGTGCATCGGGCTTCAGATAGCCGAGCATGACATTCGGGCCTTTCACCACCAGGCGACCGGCATTCGGGATTCCCTCAACCGGATCGAGGCGCAACTCCATGCCCGCCATCATCTGACCGACCGTGCCGGGACGGTTCGCGCCAGGACGGTTCGCCGCGATCACAGGCGAGGTCTCGGTGACGCCGTAGCCCTCGAGCAACTCGATGCCGTGCTTTTTGCGCAAGAGCGCGCGCGTCTCATCGCGCAGCCGCTCCGCGCCGCAAACCGTCAGCCGCAGCGACGACAGATCGCCCGGTTCACCCACGCGCGCGTACTGCGTGATGAACGTGTCGGTGGAGACGAGGATTGTCGCCTGGTGTTTCCGGATGCGCTGCACGATTTCCTTGGGCTGCAGCGGCGTGGGATGACACACGACCTTGAGGCCCAGCATCACCGGCATCAGCGATCCGACCGTGAGTCCAAAGCAGTGAAACGCGGGCAGGGGATTGAGCAGAATGTCGGACGGATAAAGCTCGAGATGCACACGCACCTGTTCGACATTGGCAAGGAGGTTGGCGTGGCTGAGCGCGACGCCTTTCGGCTCGCCTTCCGTGCCCGACGTGAACAGCACCACAGCGGGCGCCTCCGGCGAGGAATTCTTCGTCACCAGTGAAGGGAAAAATTGCCCGACGCCCGCCACGGCCTTGTCCAAGATCGAGAGCTTCTCGCGAACGTCTTCAAGATAGACGATCTCCACCATGCCGGAGATTTCGTCGATCAGCGGCTCAAGCCCGGCACTGCTGATGAGGCGATGGGCGGTCACGACGCGTCTGATCTTCGCGGTCCGGATCGCCGATTTGATCGCCGCCGCACCAGAGGTGAAGTTCAGCATCGCCGGAATGCGCCCAAAGGCGGAGAGCGCGAGGAACGCGACGATGGCGCCGGCCCCGGTCGGCATCATCACGCCCACATACTCGCCCGCTTTGGTTCCGGGCTTCAGCGCATGCCCAAGCGCGAGCGATCCACGCAGGAGGTCGTCATAGGTGCGGGGGCTGTCATCAACGTCAGCGACGCAAACCCGCTTGCCGCCGAATTTGCTGCGTGCCCTGGCGAATGCCCGGAACACCGGCTGGCTCGTGGTCGAGATATCGAAGGGGCAGATATCCTCGCCCGAGGCGGCAGCGACGGTGGACAGGGTCAAGCGAAACCTCCCGGGAATCGGCGGCTTTGCCGCTCCGACATTGTGGCTATGACGTTAGCGGAACCAGGTGATTTTCGCGAGGGCAGTGTATATGTCTCAGCCCATGACCGTCGTCATCGATCGCTTGAACCCGCCGCGGCACCCCGAAAAGGCGCATCGGCCGGACAGCATTGTCCAGCGCAAACCGGATTGGATTCGCGTCAAGGCGCCCGTCAGCCGCGAATATGCCGCGACCAGGGAGATCGTCCGCGAACACAAGCTCCACACCGTGTGCGAGGAAGCCGCGTGCCCGAACATCGGCGAGTGCTGGACGCACCGCCACGCCACGATGATGATTCTGGGCGACACCTGCACGCGCGCCTGCGCTTTCTGCAACGTGAAGACCGGGTTGCCCGGCGCGCTGGACGCAGATGAGCCGGCGAACGTCGCCCGCGCAGTGGCGAAACTTGGTCTGAAGCATGTCGTCATCACATCTGTGGATCGCGACGATCTTCCCGATGGTGGTGCTGAGCACTTCGCCAAAACGATCCGCGCCATTCGCGCGATCAGCTCCGGCACCAGCATCGAAGTGCTGACGCCCGATTTCCTGCGCAAGGACAGCGCACTCGATATCGTGATGAACGCGCGGCCGGATGTGTTCAACCACAATCTCGAGACCGTGCCGCGGCTGTATCTCTCTGTGCGGCCCGGTGCGCGCTATTTCGCGTCGCTGCAGCTGCTCGCGCGCGCGAAGGAGTTCGTGCCGGACGGTTTCACGAAATCGGGGCTGATGGTGGGTCTCGGCGAGAGCCGCGAAGAGATCATGCAGGTGATGGACGATCTGCGCGCCGCGAACGTGGATTTTCTCACCATCGGCCAATATCTGCAGCCGACCAAAAAACACGCCGCGCTGGCACGCTTCTGGACACCGGAAGAATTCAAGGGCCTGGAACAGGTCGCGCGGGCGAAAGGCTTTCTGATGGTGTCCGCGTCGCCGCTGACGCGCTCGTCCTATCACGCCGACAGCGACTTCGCGCAGATGAAAGCCGCACGGCAGTCAAAGCGCGTATGACCACGCACAGCGAATCTCGTATCGTTCCGTATACGGCCGATCTGATGTTTCAGGTCGTGGCGGATGTCGAGAAATATCCGCGGTTCCTGCCATGGGTGAAGGCGCTACAGGTCATTTCGCGCGAGCAGACGGAAGGCCGCGAGACGCTAACGGCGCAGATGACCGTCGGGTTCAAAAGCTTTCAGGAGAGTTATGTCAGCCGCGTCGTTCTCGATTCTGCGGGGCGGACGATCGATGTCGTTCAGACCGAGGGGCCGTTCCGCATTCTGGAAAATCATTGGCGCTTCACGCCGGAAGGCCAGAACTGCAAGGTCGATTTCTCGATCCAGTTCGAATTCCGCAACCCGTTGCTGAACGTGGTCGCCGGCGCAGCCTTCGGACGTGTCATGCTGCGCACGACCGATGCGTTCCTGGAACGCGCACACAAACTCTCAAAGAAGTTTGCGTAGCAGATCGAGCGACGCTTCGATGGCTTTTATCCGCACTTCGCTACGGCCGATGTCGCCAAACCGGTGCGCCTCATGCAGGATCGTGCGGTTCTCTCTGGCTGCGGCGATGTGAACGAGTCCCACAGGCTTCATCGGTGTTCCGCCGCCCGGCCCGGCAACACCCGTTACGGCGACCGCGAGATGCGCGTTGGAGTTCTCCACCGCGCCTTCCGCCATCATGCGCGCGACCGCTTCCGACACGGCCCCCATATCGGCGATCAGATCGCCCGGCACGCCCAGCATGTCCTGCTTGGCGCGGTTGGAGTAGACGATGAAGCCGCGCTCGACCACGTCCGACGAACCAGAGATTTCTGTCAGCAATCCGCCGATCAGGCCGCCGGTACAGCTTTCGGCGGTCGCGATGCGCAGCTTCTGCTCGCGCGCTTCCATAAGCACGACTTCCGCGAGGCGCAGGAGATGGGAGGGGAACATCGCCTCAGAGTAAGCCGACATTCGCGAACACGGCAACGATGCCGCCGGCAAACAATCCCGCGACGAGATCGTCCGTCATGATGCCGAGCCCGCCGTGCAATCGTTCCGCCGCGGAGACCGGCCAAAGCTTGGAGATGTCGAACAGGCGAAACAGGACGAAAGCCGCGGCAAACCCTGCGATCGACAACGGCGCCATGGCGCAGGCGATGAACTGGCCCGCGACCTCGTCAATCACGCATTCGGACGGGTCGCTGTCGCCCTGTTCGGCGGCATAGAACTCGCTTGCCCACAATCCGAAGATGAACACCGCTGCGCCGAGTACGAGCAGCGCAATCGCACCGCCGAACCTCAAAACCAGCCACGCAATAGGAAGCGAGAGCAGACTTGCAACCGTTCCCGGCGCCGGCGCGCGCCCGATCCCGAACACCGTAGCGGCCATGGACCACATCACGGCATCCTCACAGTGGCGACGGCCTGTGCGGCAAGACCTTCGCGGCGGCCTTCAAAGCCCATGCCTTCCGTCGTCGTCGCCTTCACGCTGACGCGCGAAAGATCGAGCTTGAGAATCTCGGCGATCTTCTCGCGCATATCTTCGCGATGCGGCCCGATCTTCGGGCGCTCGCAGATCAACGTAACATCGCAATGGCTGATCGTGCCGCCGGCATCGCGCACGAGGTTCGCCGCATGATCGAGAAATTTCCACGATGGCGCGCCGCGCCAGCGTTCGTCTGTCGGTGGAAAGTGCTGGCCGATGTCGCCCGCGCCGATGGCGCCCAGGATCGCATCGGTCAACGCATGCAATCCGGCATCGGCATCGGAATGACCTTCGAGCGCGTGATCGTGCGCGATCTTGATGCCGCACAGCCAGACATGATCGCCGGGCGCGAAGCGATGCGCGTCATAGCCGAAGCCTGTGCGGCTGTCGCCGAGGCGCGCGGACAGAAGCTGTTCGGCCATGATGAGGTCTTTCGGCGTTGTGACTTTCAGGTTGGATTCATCTCCGGGAACGACAACGATATCGAGGCCGACACGTTCCGCCAGCGCCATGTCGTCTGTCAGGGCCAGAGTCTTGTGATCGCGGTGAGCTTTGAGGATTTTCTCGTAGCGAAAGCCCTGCGGGGTCTGCGCGCGCAGAAGACCTTCACGCGCGACGCTCACCCAGTGACCGTCATCCTTGCGCCGCAAGGTGTCCGCGACAGGGATCAGCGGCACGGCCGCATCGGCGCCCGCGCTCAGCGTTTCGATAACGGCCTCGATGATTGCGGCGGACACAAGCGGGCGCGCGGCGTCATGTATCAACACGAGATCCGGCTTGTGATGGGCGAGTGCTTCGAGGCCGTGCATGACGGAATGCTGGCGTGTCGCTCCGCCGGCGAGCGTCGGCAGCAACTTCAAGCCGCGCGTGGCATCGGTATAAGCGGCTTCATCGTTCACCCCGATCACGACCTGAACAAGATCGATCGCGGGGTGACGCGCGAACGCCTCGACAGTCCACCGCAGCATCGGCTTGCCGAGGAGGGACACGTATTGCTTGGGGATCGCACCGCCGACCCGCTCGCCTCTGCCTCCGGCAACAATCACGACAGCGATGCGCGGCATTCCTGCTCCGTGTGAAAACCAGCGAGACATCTAGGGGATGGCTGGCTTCCTTAGCAAACCCAGCGATTGACGCACTGCACAAAATTCTGTTGCATAGAATATGGTCAGTATAATCACTGCCTAAATTGTAGGCACTCTATGAATATCGAAAGCTCCTTGCCGCTTGACGCCGCCGCCATGATCGCCGGTGCGCTGCCGCTTCCTGTTTTGGTGGTCGGAGCCAATCAGCGGCTGGTGTTTGTGAATCCGGCGGCGGAGCAGTTCTTCGATAGCGGCGCAGGGCTGCTTCTCAAGCAGACCATCGACGCTCTTGTGCCCTTCGGTTCGCCATTGCTCGGCCTGATCGCGCAGGCGCGAGAACGCGGCGCCTCGGTCGGCGAGCGCATGATGGATCTGGCCACGCCACACCATGGCGAACGCGTCGCCGACGTGACCGTGACGCCGCTCCCCGAACCGGAGAACGCGGTGATCGTCACGCTGCAGGAACGCAGCCTCGCGCAACGCATCGAGCGCCAGCTGGTACACCGCGGCGCGGTGCGCTCGATGCACGGTATGGCATCGGTGTTGGCGCATGAGATCAAGAATCCGCTGGCCGGCATCCGCGGTGCAGCGCAACTGCTCGAGGAATCCGTTCCGGAGAGCGAAAAAAATCTCACCCATCTGATCTGCGCCGAAACGGACCGTATCCGCACGCTGATCGACCGGATGGAATCCTTCAGCGACACGCGCGGCTTCCAACGCAGCCCCGTCAACATTCACGAAGTGCTCTACCGCGTGCGCAGCATCGCCAGCACCAGTTTTGCCAGGGATGCGATGTTCATCGAAACCTTCGATCCATCCCTGCCGTCCGTGCTCGGTGATTTCGACCAGCTCGTGCAGGTGTTTCTCAATCTGGTGCGCAATGCTGCCGACGCGTTGCCAGAAGGAAGCGGCGAGATCACGCTGACGACAGGCTATCGTCCCGGAGTGCGTCTTGGCGCGGCAGCGGCCGGCGAACGCCAGAGCCTGCCGCTCGAAGTCACGGTGCGCGACAACGGCGCGGGCATTCCCGCCGAACTGATGCCCAGCATCTTCGATCCGTTTGTCACGACAAAGACCTATGGGCGCGGCCTCGGCCTCGCGCTTGTGGCCAAGATCATCGGCGATCATGGCGGCGTCATCGAGTGCGACTCCGCGCCCGGGCGTACTGTCTTCCGGATCCTCCTGCCGAAAGTGGCCGGCGAAGGCGAGGGGGGCTGAATGTCCAAAGGCCTGATCCTCGTCGCCGACGACGACAGCGCGATCCGCACCGTGCTCAACCAGGCGCTCGGACGCGCCGGTTACACCGTGCGCGCGACCGGAACGGCTGCGGGATTGTGGCGCTGGATCGCCGCGGGCGACGGCGCCCTGGTGATTACCGACGTCGTCCTCCCCGACGAGAGCGGCTTCGATCTGTTGCCGCGCATCAAGCGCCTCAGGCCGGAACTGCCGGTCGTTGTTATGAGTGCGCAAAACACCATCCTTACCGCGATCAACGCGGCGGAGCGCGGCGCTTTCGACTATCTGCCCAAGCCCTTCGACCTGAAGGAATTGACCGCCATCGTGCAGCGCGCGTTGGCAAGTCGTGTCGAAAAAAAGGAATTTGCCGCGCCTGAAGAGACGGAAGACCGCCTCCCGCTCGTCGGCCGCTCGGCCGCGATGCAGGAAATCTATCGCGTCATCGCAAGGCTGACGCAGAGTGATCTGACGGTGATGCTCACCGGCGAGAGCGGCACTGGCAAGGAACTCGTCGCGCGCGCGCTGCATGATTACGGCAAGCGCCGCCATGGCGCGTTCGTCGCGGTCCATGTGGCGGCGATCCCGAAAGAGCTGATCGAAAGCGAGTTGTTCGGGGTCGGCGCGGATTCAGGCGATCACAGCATCGGCCGTTTCGAACAGGCAGAAGGCGGAACGCTGTTTCTGGACGAGATCGGCGACATGCCGCTCGATGCGCAAACGCGATTGCTGCGCGTGCTCCAGCTGGGCGAATACACCGCGGTGGGTGGACGCGCACCGGTCCGCACCGATGTGCGCATAATCGCCGCGACCAACCGCGACCTGCGCCAGCTTATCCAGCAGGGCCTGTTCCGCGAGGATCTCTATTACCGCCTCAACGTCGTGCCGCTGCGCCTGCCGCCGCTGCGCGAGCGCGGCGAGGACATTCCCGATCTGGTGCGTCACTTCCTGCGCATCGCGGAAAACGAAGGCAGTCCGGCAAAGCGCGTGGAAGCTGACGGCCTCGAACTGCTCAAGCACCATCGCTGGCCCGGCAATGTGCGCGAGTTGGAGAATATGGTCCGGCGTCTCTCGGTACTGACCTCCGGCGATACCATTCCGGCTGTGACGATCGCCGGCGAACTTACCGAACCGCGTCGCTATCCCGATGCCGATGACGATGACGAGGCTCTGTCATTGGAGACCGCCGTCGAGCGGCATCTCGTCAAACTGTTCAAGGAGCATGGCGACGGTCTTCCGCCATCGGGGCTTTATGATCGCGTGCTCCAGGAACTCGAAAGGCCATTGCTGTCGATCAGCCTGGGGGCCACACGCGGCAACCAGATCAAGGCCGCCCGCCTCCTCGGCCTGAATCGCAACACGCTTCGCAAGAAAATCCGCGATCTCGGCGTGGAAGTGATCCGCAGGCCGGGGGCCGATTAACTCTGGCATTCATACAAATTGCCTTTAACCCTGCGCATATATAAACTTGACGTATGCGCCTGAATCAGCGTTATTCTACGCCGCCGCCTGGAAGTGGCGGATTTGGGGGCTGGAGTGCGCCTTTTGCCGCCTAAACTTCGCGCATTGGTTCGGAAGGTGCGGCCAGCGATTTGGGTCGCGGGCATCTTCTTCTTTGTCGCGTTCCTGCCCGGCAGGATTGAGCAATTACCACCAGCGTTTGCTCGCTGGGAGCATCTGATGCCCGACGCGGCTACCAGATGGTTCCTGTTTGCATGGGCGCTAGGGGCCTACATCGTTTGGAAAGACCTTTGGCCAGCTATTTTAGCGTTGCAGAGAAAAGAAGGGTTCAACTACCTGATATTTTCTACCGCCGCCGTAATGGCCGCGATTTTGATCTATGGGGTTGTGCGACCAGTCATCAAATATTTCGGACCTTACGAAGGACAAAGTGCGGATTCCGTGGTGGCACTCGATCTGCCCGTAAGTCTTGGGAAAAATCAGCATTACCCAGAAGTGCCGTTTGGCGTGAACCTTCGATTTTCAACGAAGAAAGATGCCGATATGTGCGTTAGTTCGACAGCCTTAGCGTCTCCCGTTCCTGCGCCGGTAAACTCAATAGATTTAGAGTTTAGTCGGCTACTGTGGGACGTTGATTTTGCGAAGGGAGATTGTCCCCACTTTGAGAGGAACCAAGGACATTACACAACGGCTTTTTCAAAGCCCCCGGAGTTCCTATTCAACAAGCAAATAGAAAAAGTCGCTCAAGGAGACGGCAACATTTATGCGCTGTATCTTTGGGAGTACAAATTGGAGGGCGATCCGAATTTTTATGTGACGGAATATTGCGCCGCTTATGATGGATCATTTGACAATACGCACGATTGTCCCGGCGACCACAACAGAACCTATATCCACATGGTGAACTGATGCCAGCAGCAAAACCGCTTAGTCTCAAAGATGTTGGAAAAAACCCGCGTCTGCTCGGCCGCTTCATCAGAGAGCGGATTCATTCTGGCGATGGTGTAGGCGATAGGAACGAGTTCGACGCCACGATTTCCTCGATGGTTAGAAACTCAAAACCAAACGAGCAAACATCAACTCAGGCGAATGACGCATATTGTAGCGATACTCAAACTCGCCCAAATACTTCGAGAGATGCTTCCTAGAAACATGGATATGAGTGCCACGAATAGAGCGCTTAATCATGGCGCAGAAGCCCTCAAGGCCGTTCGTGTGCGTGTCGCCGCGAACGTACTCTTTCGCCGCGTGGTTCACGGAGTGATGGACGTAGCCCTGCTTTTCAATGCCTTTGTAAGAACTGTTTTCGTCCGTGCTAATAACCGAGGGCTTCTCAATGTTCGCTTCGATGTGCGCGAACAGGGTTTCCTTGGTCGTGTTAGGGACAACCTTCGTCATTATGTCGCCGTGGCGTTCCAGCATCCCGAAAACGATTGTCTTACCGAGAGCGGCGCGACCACGCGGGCCCGGGCGAACGCCACCGATATAGGCTTCGTCGGCTTCAACGTGGCCAGAGAGAGGGCGATCTCCATCCGTGCGGCCCATGTGGATGCGGATCAACTGCGCCATGCGGAAGGCCGTTGGGTAACTGACGCCAAGTTGGCGCTCCAATTCCTTGGCGGGAACGCCGTGGCGTGTGGTCGTGAACAGATAGACGGCATAGAACCACTTGGTCAGGGGGACGTGGCTGTCCTGAAAAATGGTCCCCGTCATTGGATGAATGTGGTGGCCGCAATTACATGTGTAGGCAGGATGGCTGGCCAGCTTCCGAAACTTGCCGATTTCCCCGCATTTCGGGCATCCAAAGTCATCGCCGTAGCGCATTTTGAAAAGGTGGGCCAAGCAGGCTTCATTGTTCGGAAACTGCTTGAAAAAGTCCTGAATTGTCATATGCTTGGCCATGGCTTCTCTCCTAATGAGAGAAATATATGTAAACCTTTGACATATGTCAAGTTTATTATCGCGTAACCCTGTTGCAGTTTCGCATCGCAGCATTCTTGCAACAGGCTGTGGCTTGGCTACAATCCCGCCGGATTGCGAAGGCTGGCTAAGTGCTTAGCCCCCTTTTGCCTTGTTTCAGAAGAGTTTGAATGGCTTCCAGTGGGACGGTCTTAACACCTGCAGGCGGGTTGGTCGGCATCCTCCGATTTCTGGCCCGCCCGTGGCTTGTCGCGGCAGGAGCAATCCTGTTCGCCGGAATATCCGCGTTGGCCATCCTTAGAGCGCTGAACGGTTCGGCCGCGGTGTCCACGACCTGGCAGATCGCGATCGCGCTGATCTGCCTGACGCTCGGTCTGGGCGCACTGATTATCTGGCAGGTCGTGCGGCTGTGGGGCGAGCGGCGCTCCCGTCTCGCGGGATCGCGCCTGCATCTTCGGCTGGTGTTGATGTTCTCGGTCATGGCGGTGGTGCCCGCGATTTTCGTCGCGACCTTCGCGGCGACGACACTCAAGCTCGGTATTGAATCGTGGTTCTCGCCCGGCGTCCGCGCCGCCCTCGACAATGCCGACGGCGTTGCGCGCCAATACGCGATCGAGACAGGCCGTGGCATCACCATCGACGCGGGCGAGATGGCCGACGGCATCGAGCATGACCGCACGCTCTATGACGATCAGAACCACGTCAAAGTGGCGTTGATGATCGAGAAGCTGGCGATCATGACCAACGATCGCGGTCTGGTCGCATCGTTCCTCGTAGACAGTCACGGCAACGAACTGGCGAGCAGCGCGAAACTTAAATACACGACGGCGCTGAAGCCGGCGCCGGGCGACATCGCCGACGCCAAGGCAGGCCGCATCGTGGTCGATGCCGACCCGGAAATCGGCATCGTGCATGCGCTGATCGATCTTCCCCAGCTGAACGACGCCTACCTGCTGGCCGTGCGCGCCGTCGACCCGAAAGTGTTCCGCTATTACAGCCGCACCAAAAGCGCACATGACGAATACAAGCGTCTCGAAACCTATCGCTCGGACATCACACGCGAGTTCGCGGGATTCTATGCGGTCGTCGCGTTCGACGTTCTTCTGGCCGCGATCTCGACGGGCCTCTGGTTTGCGACGCGATTGGCCAGACCGATCTCAAGCCTGATCCATGCGGCGGAGCAGGTATCCGGCGGAAATCTGAAAACGCAGGTCGAAGTCGAGCGCGATGACGACGAAGTCGGAACGCTCGGAACCACCTTCAACCGCATGATCGGGCAGCTGGAGACGCAGCGCAGCGCACTGGTCTCCGCCAACCAGCAGATCGATGACCGCCGCCGGTTCACCGAGACCGTTCTGGCCGGTGTGAGCGCCGGTGTCGTCGGTGTCGACAGCGATGGGCAGATCACGATCGTCAATCGCGCCGCAGCGCGCCTGCTGAATGCATCGCCCGAAGAACTCGAAGGCCGTCATTACTCCGAGACCGTTCCGGAACTGGCCGGCCTGATCCGAAAGGCCATGTCGGAGCCCGTGGGACGCGCCAGTGGTGAGGTGACGGTGAAGCGCACCGGAACGCCGCGCTCGCTGAGCGCGCAGGTGGCGAGCGAACATGGCACACATAGCGGCTATGTCGTGACCTTCGACGACATCACCGATCTCGTTTCGGCACAGCGCACCGCGGCCTGGGCGGATGTTGCACGCCGCATCGCGCATGAGATCAAGAACCCGCTGACGCCGATCCAGCTTTCCGCCGAGCGTCTCAAGCGCAAATACAGCGGTGAAATTTCCTCCGATCCGGAAGTCTTCGAGCAGTGCACGAATACGATCATCCGTCAGGTCGGCGATATCGGCCGGATGGTGGACGAGTTCTCGTCCTTCGCGCGCATGCCCACGCCGGTGATGCGCCGCGAGAACGCGCAGGAGCTTTTGCAGCAGGCCGTGTTCCTGCAACGTGTGGGCAATCCGCAGATCGCCTACGACGTAAAAGCGCCGAAAGAGCCTGTGTGGTTCGAGGGCGATGGCCGTCTCGTCAGCCAGGCGCTGACCAATGTCATCAAGAATGCGGGCGAGGGGATCGCCTCGCGCATCGAGAAAGGCGACGACGCACCGGGGCACGTCACCGTGGCGATCGAAACGCTCGACAACAAATTTCTTTATCGCGTGACCGACAACGGCATCGGCCTTCCGCCGGAGCACCGTCACAGGCTGACGGAGCCTTATGTCACCACGCGCGTGAAAGGTACCGGCCTTGGTCTCGCGATCGTGCGCAAGATCATGGAAGACCATGGCGGTGAGATTGTTTTGCAGGACAGGGGCGACGAGCAACACGGGGCAGAAGTGACGTTGGCATTCCCATTGCGTCAGAAGATCGCCAAAGAGAAAGGGTTAGTGGATGAGCAAGAGCGGGTCGCCGCAAACGACGGCTGAAATTCTGATCGTCGATGACGAGGAGGATATCCGCGATCTGATCGCGGGCATCCTCAAGGACGAGGGCTACGACACGCGTGTCGCCGGCGACGGCGACGCCGCGATTGCCGCCGTGCGGGCACGCCGGCCGCAACTGGTGGTGCTCGACATCTGGCTGCAGGGCTCGAAGCTAGATGGCATACAGGTGCTCGAGGTTTTGAAGCGCGAGCACCCCGACCTCCCGGTTGTGATGATCTCCGGCCATGGCACGGTCGAAACCGCCGTCGCGTCGATCAAGAAAGGCGCGTACGATTTCATCGAGAAGCCGTTCAAGGCCGACCGCCTGATCCATGTCGCCGGCCGTGCGCTCGAAGCAGCCCGGCTGAAACGCGAAGTCGCGGAGCTGCGCCTGAAGGCCGGCGACGAATCTGAACTCGTTGGGCAGTCATCGGTTGTTTCGCAGCTGCGTCAGCTGGTCGAGAAGATCGCGCCGACCGGCAGCCGCGTTCTCATCGCGGGACCGTCCGGTTCCGGCAAGGAAGTCGTCGCGCGCCTCATCCACGCGCGCTCGCGCCGTGCCGGAAACGCGTTCGTCGCGATCAATTGCGCCACGATGGACCCGGCGCGCATCGAGAGCGAGCTGTTCGGCGTCGAAGGCGGCGATGGCCAGCGTAAGATCGGCCTGTTCGAGCTTGCACATAACGGCACGCTCTACCTCGACGAAGTCGCGGACATGCCGATGGAAACGCAGGGCAAGATCCTGCGCGTGCTGGTCGAGCAGACCTTCACCCGCATCGGCGGCACCCAGCGTGTCCAGGTCGATGCGCGCGTGATCAGCTCGACCACCGCCGATCTGCGCATGGAGATCGGCGAAGGCAAGTTCCGCGAGGACCTTTATCATCGCCTCAATGTCGTGCCGGTGCGGGTGCCGTCGCTGGCCGAGCGCCGCGACGACATTCCGCTGCTGGTGTCGCATTTCATGAAGCGGCTGTCGGCGACGTCGGGCCTCGCGATGCGCGACATCGGCGACGATGCGATGGCGGTGCTTCAGGCGCATAGCTGGCCGGGCAATATCCGACAACTGCGCAACATCGTGGAACGCCTGCTGATCCTGGCCAGCGACGATGCTGAACAGGCGATCAGTGCTGACCTTCTTCCGTCCGATCTTGGCGCCAGCGCGCCATGGGGCGGGCAGGGGCGCGGCGATCTGGTGATCTCCATGCCGTTGCGCGAGGCGCGCGAGATTTTCGAGCGCGACTATCTGATGGCGCAGATCAACCGTTTTGGCGGCAACATCTCGCGCACGGCGGCGTTTATCGGCATGGAGCGCAGCGCGCTGCATCGCAAGCTGAAATCGCTGGGTGTCGGCGGCAACGGACGCGAGCAGCAGTACAACGCGTAAAAGCTTGCAAATTTGGGGTCTGTAGCGTATATACCACTAGTATATACGTGAGGACTCCAATGGTTGCGCGCTCCACCGTCTTTAAAACCAACCGCACGCAAGCCGTGCGGCTGCCGAAATCCGTCGCGTTCCCAGAGGGCGTTCGCGAAGTAGAGATTATCAAGGTCGGCAACACACGTATCGTCAGCCCAGTCGGTCATCGCTGGGATGAGTTCTTCAAGAACGGTCCACATTTTTCGGAAGACTTCGAACGTGACCAGCCGCCAATGCAAGAGCGGAAATACTAAATGCTCCAGTACATGCTGGACACCGATATATGTATTTATATCGGCAAGGCCTATCCTCAAAAGTTGCTCGATCGCTTCAACCAATTGACCGGAAATCTTTGTATCTCCGCCATAACCCTCGCCGAGCTTTGCTTCGGCGCCGAGAATTCCGAACGGCGGACAGACAATTTGGAAGCGATTGATCGCTTCGCCGGACGCTTGGAGATATTACCCTTTTCCGAAAAAGCTGCTTCGCACTACGGTCAATTGCGCGTGGAACTACAGCGGGCCGGCAAACTCGTTGGACCTTACGACATGTTGATCGGCGCGCATGCACGTGCGGAAGGGCTTACACTCGTGACCAACAACGAGCGCGAATTTCGTCGCATCTCCGGGCTGCGGGTGGAGAACTGGATTTGACGATCGATCACTGGAACACGCGCCAGCCTTCCGGACGGTTTGCCTATGTGAACGGGCGATACGTCCCGCATGCCGACGGCGCCGTGCATATCGAAGATCGCGGGCTTCAGCTCGGTGACTCCATCTACGAGGTGTTCGCGGTTCGCGATGGCCGCCTGCGCGATGAAGAGGGGCACCTCGACCGTCTCGTACGCTCCGTCGGTGAAATCCGGATCGCAATGCCAATGGCGCGCGCGGCGCTGAAGCTGGTGATGCGCGAACTCGTGCGGCGCAATCGCATCCGCGACGGACTTCTCTATATGCAAGTCTCGCGCGGCGCGGTGAAGCGCGATCATCCGATCCCAGCCTCGGTTCCGCGGCCGACCTTGATTCTCACCGCACGGCCTTACGATTTCATCGGCGCGGAACGGCGTGCGTCCGGCGGCGTCGCCGCGATCACGCAGCCCGATCTCCGCTGGGGACGTTGCGACATCAAGACCACGCAACTTCTGGCAAACCTTCTGGCGAAGACCGAGGCGCGCAAGGCAGGCGCCTATGAGGCGTGGCTGGTGGACCGCGACGGCAACGTCACCGAGGGCGCCTCGACCACGGCCTGGATCGTCGACAAGGACGGCCATGTCGTCACCCGCCAACTCAGCAACGCGATCCTGCCGGGCGTCACGCGCCGGGTGATCCTGGAAGCTGCTGCAGAGGCGCAGATGACCATTGTCGAGCGCGCCTTTACGCCCGACGATGTGAAATCGGCGCGGGAGGCCTTCATTTCCTCCGCCGCCAACGCCGCGACACCGATCACATCCCTCGACGGGGTCAAAATCGGCGATGGCAAGCCGGGGCCTCTGTCCCGCCGGATCGCCGAACTTTACCTCGGGATGTCCGCCCGCCGGGCCGCGCCATAGCGCCCCTTCGCTTATGCAGCATTGGGCTGTATGCTTGATTCTGCTTCGCAGGGGCGCGAGGCGCAATAAGACCAAATGGGCAAACCCATGAGCGAAAAACAACAAAATCTGCAGGACACCTTTCTCAACGCCGTGCGCAAGAGCAAAGGGTCGGTGACGATCTTCCTCGTCAATGGCGTGAAGCTTCAAGGAAACATCACTTGGTTCGACAATTTCTGCGTCCTCCTGAGGAGGGACGGGCAAGCCCAGCTCGTCTACAAGCACGCGATCTCGACAGTCATGCCGATGGGTCCGATCCAGCTCATGGACGCGGAAGTGGCCGTCGAAGCGACCGCCTGAGTTCCACCACGCGCGATCCCGACATCCGCACCGCCATCGTGCTCCACGTCGAGCCGAAGGCGCGCAAGAGCGCATTCGACCGCGATGCGGAAGCGCGACTTGCAGAAGCAGTAGGTCTTACCGCCGCAATTGGATTGCGCGTTGTCGCAAGCCACATCGCGCCGCTTGCGCGGCCGGTGCCCGCGACGTTGATCGGCAGCGGCAAGGTCGAGGAGATCGCCGCAGAAGCGCGCGGCCTCGAACCCACGGTCGTCGTCGTCAACGCGCAGCTTTCGCCGATCCAGCAGCGCAATCTGGAGAAGGCGTGGAACACCAAGGTGCTAGACCGCACCGCGCTCATTCTCGAAATCTTCGGCGAACGCGCGCGCACGCGGGAAGGCCGCTTGCAGGTCGAGCTTGCGCATCTGACCTATCAACGCTCGCGCCTCGTGCGGTCATGGACGCATTTGGAGCGGCAACGCGGCGGCTTCGGATTTCTCGGCGGTCCCGGTGAAACACAGATCGAGACCGACCGCCGCCTGATCGGCGAGCGTATCGTCAAGATCAAAAGCGAACTCGAAGGCGTGAAGCGCACGCGCGGATTGCAGCGCCGCGCGCGCAAGCGCCTGCCGGTGCCGGTGATCGCGCTGGTCGGCTACACCAATGCCGGCAAATCGACCCTGTTCAATCGGCTGACCGAGTCCGAGGTGCTGGCGAAGGACCTGCTGTTCGCGACGCTCGATCCCACCATGCGCGGGCTGAAGCTGCCGGGCGGGGCGAAGGCCGTGCTCTCCGACACGGTGGGCTTCATTGCCGATCTGCCGATCGAACTCGTCGCCGCCTTCCGCGCCACGCTGGAGGAGGTGCTGGAAGCCGACATCATCGCCCATGTCCGCGACGCGTCGCATGACGAGACCGAGGCGCAGAAGGCCGATGTGTTGAAGGTGCTGGCGGATCTCGGCGTTGAGACGGATGGTGAACGGCCCTTTATCGAAATCCTGAACAAAATCGACCTGTTGGACGGCGATATTCGCGCGGGACTTCAAGCGCGAAACGTGGCGCGTCCTGACGCGCCGGTGGCCGTTTCCGCCATCAGCGGCGAGGGCATCCCGGCACTGCTCGCGCGCTTCGAGAAAGCGTTGACCGCCGAAAACCTCGAGCTTCATCTGACGCTCGGCCACGCGAATGGCGAGGGACTGGCCTGGGTCTATCGCCATGCGCAGGTCCGCGAGCGGCACGACACGGACAAGGGCGTCGAATTGTTACTCACAGCCAATCCACAGGACGCCGAGCGGCTTGCATCACGCTTCGGCCAAAAAGTATCGGTGAGATAAAGGCTTCTGAGGGGAAGCTGTTGTGAACAATCAACTGTGGACAAGACGAGGCCTGATCGCCGGGGCGACTATGTTGCCCCTAGCCGCGCGGGCCGGCGATAATCCCGTCGGACTGATCGAAGCCATCGAAACTCGCGCCGGCGGGCGGCTGGGCATGGCCGCGCTCGACACGGGGTCCGGCCGGCGGATCGGCTATCGCGCGGACGAGCGCTTTGCGATGTGCTCGACCTTCAAGCTGCTGCTCGCTGCCGCAGTGCTGCACAAGGTCGATCTCGGTCAGGAGAATCTCGACCGCCGGATCGCCTACACCAGGGCCGATATCCTGCCGCATTCGCCGGTCGCCGAGGCGAACCTCGCGAAGGGCAGCCTTACCCTCGAACGCATGGCCGAGGCCGCGGTTGAGGACAGCGACAATCTCTGCGCCAACAAATTGATCGCGTCGCTCGGCGGCCCGCCGGGTGTGACGGCCTATATCCGCAGCCTTGGCGACACCGCCACGCGGCTCGACCGCACGGAGCTTGCGCTCAACACGGCCATTGCCGGCGACGAGCGCGATACGACCACGCCGGACTGGATGCTGCACGATCTGAAAGTACTCACGCTGGGCGATGCGTTGTCGGCGGCGTCATGCGACAGGCTCTTGCGCTGGCTGGTGGCCTGCACCACGGCCGCGGCGCGGATTCCTGCGGGCCTTCCGAAGGGCTGGAAGAGCGGCAACAAGACCGGTACCGGCGACAACGGCTCCACGAACAATGTCGCGATCATCTGGCCGCCGGGCCGCAAGCCTATTCTGCTCGCGGTCTATTTCACGGAGTCGAAGGTCGATCTTCCCAAACGCGAAGCCGTAATCGCCGATGTCGCGCGCGTGGTGAGCAAGGCGTTTGTCTAAGGTGCGGGCTTTGCCAAAGACGCGGGTTGGGACCAAGCTAGGAAAGATCGCTAGGGCGAAGCCGAAGGGCAAATAAATGGACGCGACCGCTGGCAGTATGCTCAAGACTTGGTCTTTTCGGTTGGACATGAACCGTAGAGGCGTTACGTCTCAATGGACGCCGCTGCTCCGCCAAACGGTGGAGAACCTCATCGAAAAACTCAAAGCTCTAGAGCCCGCTGAAATCATTGATATAGATGGCGATCTCGAACACAGCGTCAAAATCGTTAGAAGTAAGACCGGCGAAATACTGTGTCAGTTCGAGATGCTGCCGAATGCGGTAGCTGAAGGCCTGTCAAAGTCCTAGGCGCGTGCTGCTAAAATAATATCGCCACAAAAACGAAAATCATCATCTTGGGTTGACGGGCAAAGCTGCACCCAGATTTTGGGATGGTGTGCGCGGTGCTTACCGCATGGCGAATTTAATCTCCGACACCTCTTGAACCTCGGCAAAAATGTTCCCATTTCGTTCTACGAGGCCTGTGTCAGGTCTTGGGTGCCTTTTGCTGGCTTTTCTCCCGAAGAAGGAAGGGGGAGAGGGGGTGGGGGGAGCGCTCAAAATGAAAAACGACTCTCAAGCTGTAGTGGGTCCGGCCCCGGCAGCGCCGAGGAAGGAAAACGAAGGGAGGGGACCCCCTCCGGGAATTTGAGGTTCAAATGGGCAAGCGGACGGGGCGGCCGAGAGGCGCGCCACCCGGAAACACCAACCGCCTGAAACATGGGCGGTATTCGAGGATCCACCTCGCGGAACGTGCCGAGGTGAGTGCCTTGCTGCGCGACTCGCGGCGATTGGTCCGCCGCGCACTGCTGTTCCTGCGGCTGCGGAAGGTGCTGCAGAGGAAATGGGAGCTGGCTGTTCGGGCTGCTCGTGTCATTCCCGGCGAACATTGCGCGCAAGGCGCGCGATGTGAGGGAGGGGAACCTAACTTCCTGGGTATTTTGGCATTGCAAAAGTTGGCTTCCCTTCCCTCGACGCGTGCTCGCGCACGCGCCTCGCCGGGAATGACAATGGAAGCAAGGCGGATGACGCAACGTCATGCGGCAACGATGACAAACCGGCGTCAGACCGCTATGCCGTTCGCCGCAAAATTCGCGATGGCGTTCCCATGAGAGTTGTTGGCGGCAAGTGGTCGAACTGGTCGGGCGGCGTGCGCTGCAAGCCGAAGAAGATCGCAGCGCCGAAAGACGAGATCGATCTCGCCGTGACCGTGCGCCAGGCAGAGGGGCCGGTGCGCGTGCCCGGCAGCGGCCATTCCTTCACGCCCGTCAACGCGACCGACGGAACGCTGATCGATCTTTCGGCCTTCACCGGCCTCAAGAATGTGGACGCGCGCAGGGAGACCGCGACGCTGGCCGCCGCGACGCCGCTGTGGCAGGTGGGGCCGCTGCTTCATGCCCAGGGTTTCGGGCTGAAAAACATGGGCGATATCGATCGCCAGACGCTGGGCGGTGTTGTCGGAACGGGCACCCATGGCACGGGACGCACGCTCAAGAATTTCTCCGCCGAGGTTGCCGGCTTCCGTCTGCTGCTGGCAAGCGGCGAGTTAATCAACTGCACGGCCAACGAAAACGCCGATGTGTTCAACGCGGGGCGCACATCGCTCGGCGCGCTTGGCGTGATGACCGAGATCACAATGCATGTGCGGCCGGCCTATAGACTGATCGAGAACAATTTCGTCATGCCGATCGACGAAATGCTGCGCATGTTTAAAAGCCTGGTCGCGGACAACCGGCATTTCGAGTTCTTCTGGTTTCCCTATGCCGATGTCGCGGTGTGCAAGACGCTGAACGAAACCGATGCGCCGGCGCCGGAGCCGCGCAGCGCCGGGGAGATGTACGAGCGCGGCGAGCAATCGACATCGGATCAGCGCGCGTTTGGCTGGATCAACGAAGCGTTGCCCTATGCGCCGTTCATGCTCAAATCGGCGCACAAATTGTTTTCAAACCTGATGCCATCGAAGGGCAAGGTGCGCTGGAGCCACGAGATCTTCCCAAGCCCGCGCACGACGCGCTTCAACGAAATGGAATATGCACTGCCCTATGATCGCGGGCTCGATACGCTGCGCGAGATCGTGGAGATAGTGCGCAAGAAGCGCATCAACACGGGCTTTCCGATCGAATACCGCACGGTGGCAAGCGACGATGTCTGGATGAGCCCGTTTTATGGGCGCGAATCCGCCACAATCGCCGTGCATCAATATCACCGGGTCGATACGGGGAAGCTTTTCGATGCGTGCGAGGCCATCTTCCGCGCGAACGAGGGCCGGCCGCATTGGGGCAAACGCCACACGCGCGCGGCCACAGAGCTGGCGGCGCTCTATCCCAAATTCGACGATTTCCGCGCCGTTCGGCGCAGGCTTGATCCGTCCGGCAAATTCCTCAACCCGCATCTCAAGGGCATGTTCGAATAGGGAAGGGGTTTGATGCGCAAACGGACCATGTTCGGAATCCTCTCGGGGCTCGGCGCGATGATCCTGACCGTGCTCGCGGATTCGAACTGGGTGCTGGCCGCGATCGTGGGCGTGGGTCTGGGCGCGGTGGTGTTCACCTTCGTGCATGCCTATCCGCATGACATCGCGCCGCCGAGCGACCGCCGGCACGAGAACACGCTGCGCAGGCGCGCCGCCGCTCAGCGCGAGAGCTTGCGATAGAAACAGCTCGGCGCGCCGGTGTGACAGGCGGGACCGGTTTGATCGACCTTGAGAAGCAGCGCGTCGCCGTCGCAATCGATCCAGGCTTCGACGAGATTCTGCGTATGGCCGGACGTGGCGCCCTTGCGCCAGACTTCCTGCCGCGAGCGCGACCAGTAGGTGACTTCGCCGGTCTGAAACGTTTCTTCGAGCGTGTCGCGATTCATCCACGCGACCATCAGGACTGCGCCGGTCTTTGCATCTTGCGCAATCGCCAGGATCAGGCCGTCGTTGTTGAACTTGACCGCGTCGATGAAGGCTTCGCGCGTCAGCAGATCGGTCACGATGCCGCTTTCATCCGCACGAAGGCTGCGTCGATATCGGCAATCAGATCGTCGGCATCTTCGAGGCCGGCATGAAAGCGGATGATCGGACCTTCATGATCGAATTTCCTGGCGGTGCGCTTGAACTCCGACGGGATCACGAGGCTCTCGAAGCCGCCCCACGAATAGCCGAGCCCGAAATGCGCGAAGCCATTGAAGAACGCACTCATGGCTTTGTCACCTGTGGGCTTCAGCTCGACGCCGAAAAGCCCAGACGAGCCCTTGTAATCGCGCTTCCAGATCGTATGTCCGGGATCGCTTTGCAGGCCGGGATGAAGGACGCGAATGACCTCGTCACGATGTTGGAGCCAGCGGGCGATCTTGAGCGCACTCTCTTCGTGGCGCCTCAGACGCACTGCCAGTGTGCGCACACCGCGCAACGAGAGATATGTATCATCGCCACCGAGGAAAAGGCCTGTGTCGCCATAGAAGTCCACGAGCCGCTTCACATGGCTCTCATTGGCCGTGACCGTGCCGACCATCACATCGGCATGGCCGCCGATATATTTCGTGCCCGACATGATCGAAAGATCGACACCGTGCTCCAGCGGCCGGAAGAACACCGGCGTCGCCCAGGTGTTGTCCATCAGCACCGACACGCCACGCGCATGTGCCGCTTTGCTGATTGCCGAAATGTCCTGGATTTCGAAGGTCAAAGAGCCCGGACTCTCGCAATAGATCGCACGCGTGTTGTCGCGGATCAGCGCCGCGATGCCGTCGGCGATCAGCGGATCGTAATAGGTCGTCTCGATGCCGAACCGCTTCAGGGTCTTGTCGCAGAAATGGCGGGTCGGCCCGTAGCAGCTATCGGTCATCAGCAGGTGATCGCCCGCGCCGCACACGGACAGGATCGCCGTTGCAATCGCATTCAGGCCCGATGGAACGGCGACGCAACGAGCGCCGCCTTCAAGCTCCTCGATCGCGCTCTCGAAGCTGCGGCTCGTCGGCGTGCCGCGACGACCGTATTTGTAGGGCTGCTTCTCACCCTTCAGCGATTCCACATTCGGATGCAGGATCGTGGAGGTGCGATAGACCGGCGTGTTGACCGCGCCAAAGTGCTCGCGCGTCATTCGTCCCGCAGAAACGGCGATAGTGTCGGGCTTGTCTTCGTTGCTCACGGTTACTGCTGCGGCTCCAGAGCTGGCGGCATCGGATGCTCGGGCTTCACTTCAAGCGTGGACTTGAGCGGCCCGTTGAATAGCCACGTCACGACCGATGCGCCAAGCGCGAGCCCCGCGCAAAGCAGGAAAAAACTTACCTTGTCCATGCGGCTGAAGAAGGAGCCGACATAGCCTTGCAGCAGATTACCAGTGAAGCTGGTGATGAACCATAACCCCATCATCGCGGAAAGAATCTGTTTCGGCGCCACGCGTGCGACCAGCGCAAGGCCGATCGGCGAGAGATACAATTCGCCCAGTGTGATGATCACGAAGAACAGCAATAGCCACAGCCAGCTTGCGTGCCCGCTTGGACCGGTGACGTAAGCCGCCAAAGCCATGGCAAGATAGGAAAGCGCCAACAGAAAATCGCCCAACGCCATTTTGGTAACGGTCGTTGGTTCCTTGCCTCGTGCCGCCTGCCGTCCCCAAAACGCGACGACCAGCGGCGTGAAGGCGAAGATCATGAACGGATTGAACGCCTGGAACCAGGTGACGGGGATTTCCCAATCGACCACACCGGGGATCAGATGGCGGTTGGTGAACTGCTCGGCCCAAAGGCTGATCGTGTTGCCCTGCTGCTCATAGACGGCCCAGAAGAAGCTGGTCGGGATGCAGAGGAGAACGAGCGCGATGACAGCCTTCCAGTCGGCCGCGGTCAGTGGCTTTTTTTCTTCTGTTTGAGCTTGGAGCCGCGCGATACGGTCCTTCGGCAGCGTGCGCAATGCGAACATGTAGACGAGCAGGCCGAGCACCATGCCGACGCCGGCGGCGAAGAAGCCCCACTTGTATCCGAACGCCGGATCCTCTGCGAGGCTGCCGCAAATCAGTGGCGAGAAGAATGCGCCGACGTTGATACCGACATAGAAGATCGAATAGGCGCGATCGATACGTGCATCGCCGGGCCGATAGAGATTGCCGACCTGCGTGGAAATGTTCGGCTTGAAGAAGCCATTGCCGATGATGAGACAAGCGAGGCCAACGAACAGAAGCGATGGCTGCATCAAAGCAAACTCGCCGATCGCCATAATCACGCCGCCGACGATCACGCTATAACGCTGACCGATCCACCGGTCAGCGATCATGCCGCCGAAGAACGGCGTCAGATATACGAAAGCGGTGTAGTTACCGTAGATGATGGACGAGAGAGGCTGCACGCCAAGCGGTTGGCCGCCATTGAAGAGGGCCTCGAACAAGCCCTTCATTGCGTGATAGCCGACGACATTGTCGGCGATGGGATTCAGCAGGACGACATTGGTCAGATAAAGGATCAGAATCGCGCGCATTCCGTAGTAAGAAAAGCGCTCCGCCATTTCGGTTGTGAACAGATACGTCAGCCCGAGCGGATGCCCGAAAAGAGTTCGCTGCCGCGTGTCTGCCACGCCATCCGTCGTCGCCATACCTGAACTCCCACCCGTTTATGACGGCCGGACTGTGCCCGTTCCGTGAACGGAAGGAAATGGCCCTCACGGCATTTCGATATAGCGGTCCTCGCGGGAATAGGGAACGAAACCGACGCGTTGATAAAGGGGCAGGGCGCGCGGATGATCCAGCGTGCAGGTGTTGATCAGCAGCGACGGGATGGGCCTCGACCATGCAATCGACGCGGCCTGATAGACAAAGTAATAGCCAAGCCGTCGCCCCACATAATCCGGCATCAGCCCGAAATAGGCGAGTTGCGCCGATGCGTTTGGTTTGAATTCCAATTCCGCCATCCCCGCCGGGCATCCGTCCGCATACAACACATAGAGTTCGACTTCGGGGCTATGAATGATCGTGGTGAGTGCTTCATCCGTGAGCTTTCGGCGATCGACCCAGAGATAGTCTTCGCCGATCGTGTTGTAGAGATAGCGATAGAAATGCACAGGAGGTCTCTCGGCGCGCAGGAGCGCGATTTTGCCTTTGGGCTGTGGGGGCGGAAGAGCAGCCGGGCGCGCGTGCATCTCCAGAAACGTCACCGTCATCGGGACGCGCTTCTTGCTGTTCTCGGGCGATATTTTCAGCATTCGACCGGCGCACCATCTCGCGCGCCCCAATCGGCCCAGGAGCCGTCATAGAGCGCGAGATCGCCCGCGCCGGCAACCTGAAGGGCCAGCATCTCAATCGCCGCTGTGATCCCAGATCCGCAGGTCGTCACAACCGGCTTGGCCAGATCGATACCGCGCGCAGCAAAAATGGCACGCAGATCATCTGGCGATTTGAGTGTTCCATCGTGGCGGACCAGTTCGGCGTAGTGGATATTCGTGCTTCCCGGGATATGTCCGCGCCGCACGCCCGGGCGAGGCTCATGCTCCTGGCCCGCAAACCGCGAGGGACTTCTGGCGTCCACGATTTGCGCGGAACCGCTTTTCTGAATGTCCAACATTTGCGCGAAGTCGCGTATCAGCGCGTGGTTCTGACGCGGCGTGAAATGCCGCTGATGGCCCGGCGCCGTCATGTCTTCCACCGGCCGGTTTTCCGCTCGCCATTTGGGCAGTCCGCCATCAAGAACTGCCACATCCGCATGTCCCATCGTCCTAAGCATCCACCACGCCCGCGGGCTCGAATAGATGCCCGCAGTATCGTAGACAACGATCAGATTGCCGTCGCCCAGCCCGAGCTTGCGCATACGGCTGGCGAACTTTGGCGCCGGCGCCAGCATGTGCGGCAGCGCGCTCTTTTCATCGGACAAGTCTTCGATGTCGAAGAACACGGCACGTGGAATGTGCGCAGACTGATAGTCCGCCTTCGGGTCCCGTTTCTTCTCCGGCAGGTACCAGGACGCATCGGCGACGCGCACGTCCGGCGCATCGATATGCTCGGCGAGCCATTCGGTTGTGACGAGTGGTGCGCGCGTCATGTCTCAAAGGGCACTTTCATAGGCGGACGCGGCACCGCGAGCCAATTCGGAACCGGCAGGCCTTTCGACTTCAGAAAACCGGGGTTGAACAACTTGCTTTGATAGCGTGTGCCGTAATCCGCAAGGATCGTCACGATCGTATGTCCAGGTCCCAAATCTTTCGCAAGCCGAATTGCGCCCGCTATATTCACCCCCGTCGATCCGCCCATGCACAGCCCTTCGTGCTCGAGAAGATCGAAGATGATCGGCAGCATTTCCTCATCCGGAATTTGGTAGGCATCGTCGATCGGTGCCCCATTAAGGTTGGCAGTTACCCGGCCCTGTCCGATGCCCTCTGTGATGGAGCTCCCGTGCGCCTTCAGTTCCCCGGTCTTGATCCAGGAATAGATGGAGGCACCCATCGGGTCGGCAGCTGCAATGCGGATTTTCGGATTTCGATCTTTTAGCGCCATTGCCACGCCGGCCAATGTTCCACCGGTCCCGACAGCGCATACGAAGCCATCGACCTTGCCGTTGGTCTGTTCCCATATTTCAGGGCCGGTGCCTTCGATATGCGCTCGACGATTGGAAACATTGTCGAACTGGTTGGCCCATACCGCTCCCTTGGGATCGCCATCAGCGAGTTGTGCGGCGATGCGGCCGGAGATTTTGATGTAGTTGTTGGGATCCTTGTACGGGACTGCCGGAACCTCAATCAGTTCGACACCCAACAGGCGAAGCGCATCCTTCTTTTCCTGACTTTGGGTCTCCGGAATCACGATCACCGTACGGTAGCCCATTGCGTTTCCGACGAGAGCGAGCCCGATGCCGGTATTTCCGGCCGTTCCCTCGACGATCACGCCGCCGGTCTTCAAGGCTCCCCGTGCGATGGCATCCCTGACGATGAAAAGCGCGGCGCGGTCCTTCACCGACTGACCGGGGTTCATAAATTCGGCTTTTCCGAGAATATCGCAGCCCGTGAGCTCGGACGCACGCCTCAATCGAATCAGAGGGGTATTCCCAATCGCATCCAGAACGTCATGCTTGATTGTCATTGCAAAATCCGGAAGGGCGTCCCCGAACCTAATGGCCTGCTTTCCCGCCAGCAAGCGAGCGGCGGCCCACGCATCTTTGCTGCTGCGTCCGGATTTTCTTTGCCATATATGAAAGCTGGATCGAACGGAACGTGGTCGCCGTATGACGCTTTGCATCTTGCATCTCGGCTCGGAGAAGACAGGCACATCAAGCATTCAAAAGTTTTTCGGTGCCCGGCGCGACGAGATTTTGGCGGATGGCTTTTGGTATCCGCGAAGCTTCGCCAATCCGGCGGCCAATGTTCACCTCGGGCTCAGCCGTGCAGCGTTGGACGCGACGTTGACCGACAAATCCCCCGCTGTCGCCGAGTTTCAGAAGGAATATCGCGCCGTGTCCCAAACGGGCTTCAAGGCGGCTATTTTTTCCTCCGAGTTTTTCCACAGCGAAATGCGAGACGCCGAATCAGTAGGCCGTCTGCGCGAGTTCCTGTCCCGCTATTTCGACCGCTTCAAGCTCGTCTATTACGCGCGGCGGCAGGACCAGATGCTCGCAAGCATGCACTCCACCGCGGTGAAAGGCGCGTGGACCTCGAATCCCAACGCGATAGCCGTTTACGAATCAAAGGGGCGCTATTATTTCGACCATCTCGCCGTATGCGATCTCTGGTCTGGCCAATTTGGCCGCGACAACCTGGTATGTCGCGTGTACGAGCGCGACAAACTTGTGAAAGGTGACGTTGTCGACGATTTCGGCGCTGTTGCGGGCGTTCCCCTGGAAAAATATCGCGCGCGCGCCTCAATAAACGAATCGCTGTCCCTGGAAACGATGTGGGCTCTTCTGTTGTTGAACGCGTCGCCGCACAAAGACAACAAGGAGTTGCGACGAAAACTCATAGCGATGGGCAACAAGCGCAACGGAAAGCGCGTGCCAATGCTAACCAGAGTTGAAGCGGAGGAGTTTCTGTCGCGATTTGCGCAGTGCAATCGCAGCTTTTTCCAGAGGTACGTGGATCCGAGTCTTGGTAGCGAATTTTCGATAAACTTTGCTACATTTCCTGAAGAAATTCCGAAGCTGACTTCGAAAGAGATTGTGGAGTTTATATTTACCAAACCTCTATAGTAGACGCGCGAGAAGTGATTTGGGTTTGGCGCTCGTCGGCGGACCGCGGGAATAGTTGGCGGCCCGGTTAGCTTTGGATACGTTTTGCTTCTGCGGGGAAAGCGGATTTGGTCGCGCAAAGCACGATATTCTACGCCGATCTGGACATCGGTTCTGAGCGGCCGCCATCGGGAGTGGCCGCGGCCTTGGCGCGCGCTGCGAACGAGAGTCTTTCTCGTGGGCAGTTCGATGTCAGGCTTCAACCGCTTTCGGCTGAGGACGTGGCCCGGGCCGTCGCTGAATTGCCGTGCGGGCATGACAGGCTTTGCCTTGATAGAAACCTTGTCCTTCTCGGTGCCGGCGCTCTCCTTGCCTATGCGCCGTACAGGGCCCAGGCGATTTTGACATGCGATCCCTTTGACAGTGCAGAGAGTTTGTCTGCAGAACTCGGGATAGACATCGACATCATTCGCACACGGATGCATGACGCGCTTTTGGCCGCACACAAAGTTGTCGCTCTTGAGCAAGAAGCTTTCGACGCCGTTGCGCAACTGCTGCCACGCAGACCAGAAGCGATATCGTTTCCGGCAACGCCGCTTCGTCCAGATGTTTCTGGCAAGGGCGCCATCCTGCTGGTCAGCAACGACAATGAGCGCAGCAGCCTGCGTGCCAAGTCGCTTGTCGAGGAACTGCTCGCCAATCAGAAATTCGAACCCTACGATCCGGGTATCGCGTTCAAGCAGCCTTGGACAGCCGTGGTTCATCTGGGTGTGGCGCATTCAAGCCTGCCGGGCGCCAGGCTTGGCGATGCGTGGGCGGGTGGAGTACCCGTGCTGCAGATGGTCAGTCCGCGAAGTCTGAGCGCCTATCGCCGCAGACGCGCCGGGCAGCTTTCAAAAATGGTTGTAGATCACGGAAAAACTGGGCTTCTCGCCCCAACCCCCGAGGACCTTGTGGCGGCCGTGAGCGACCTGCTCATCGATCCTTTGCCAACGCGTTCGGTCGCCAAAAGCGTCAAGCGCTGGATCGATCCAGCAGCGGAATGGGATGTCCTTCTCAGGTCGGTGCTGCAGTGAGCGAGATGCCCCGCATTGCATGGCTGTCGCCGTTCGGACCGAAATCGGACGTGGGCGCTTTTACGAGATGCCTGTTGCCGCATCTCATCCGCCCGGACGTCGCGCCATTCGAATGCGATCTGTTCGTCAATCAATATGGTCCGACGTATGATTCACCTGTACCCGCCATGGAAATCCCCTCTGGCGGGATCAGCGAAATTCTATCTCGTTATGACGCAGCGATTTTCAACCTCGGCAACAACGTGGAAAACCACGCGCACATCGTGGATGCCCTGAGGCGTGTCCCGGGCGTCGCGATCATGCACGATTATTCCTATCACCACTTTTTCGCGCATCGTTGCTTTGTCGACATCCATTCGCCGCCAGCCTACGCCCGGCTGATTCACGACTACTACGGCAGCCGTGGATTCAATATGGCGATCAGATCGGGCGTCATCACGCGAGACGCCACGCTTTATGCCCCATGGGACGGGGAGAATGTTGCCGACTACCCCTTGATCAGGCCGCTTGCTCAACTCGCAGCAGCAGTTGTCGTACACTCTCCTTTTATGGAGGCGGCTGTCAGGGAATTCTTCAAGGGCCCGATATTAAAGCTTTACCTGCCAAGCGATCAGAAAGTGGCCCCCTCGGCCGACAGCATTGCCAGATGGCATTCCGAAACCGCCGGCAAGGAACGCTGCCAATTCACGACCTTTGGCCATGTCAGCAGAGCCAAATGCATCGATACAGTCATCCATGCCATCGCGCAGTCGCCGCTGTTGCGCGCCAAGTCGCAACTGGTTGTGGCGGGCCATCCCAGCGACAAGGAATATGTCCGCGAAATAGAAGCCTTGGTCGTCAAGCTCGGATTGACCAAACACGTTACCTTTGAGTACGACGTCACCAACGAACGATTGTTGGCGATCAAGGACGAATCCGACGCCTTCCTGAATCTTCGTTTCCCCAACACTGAAGGTGCATCCGGATCGCTCATCGAAATGATGAATGCCGGAAAGCCCGTTATCGCATATCGCGCAGGTTCATATGCTGATGTCCCGCCCGACGCCGCTTCGCTGATCGAACGCAGCGCAGGAGTCGAAGGTGTCATCGTGGCGATGGAAGCGCTGGTCTCCGATCCCGATCTGCGGATCAAAATCGGAACAGCCGGCGCGAAATCCGTGGGCGAACAGAATAGCGCGGCCTACGCGCGTTCGCTAAAAACTTTCCTATTGGATATTCGGGAAGACCTTCGGAGGCGATCGGGACTTGTCGCGCCTATCCGGGATGGGATGGCCTGGAAGGCAAGCGACGTTGTGGAAGCGGATTCTGAATGGTTCGCCGATCTGACGCACGCGCGCCGCTCGCTGCTCCTGCTTGATCGCGACGATGCGGTCTTGTCGCCCGAGACGTTTCTCACTTGGCCCATGGACGACTTGGTTACGTTCATCAGCCGCGTCCTTCTTCATGCCAAGGTTCGCGATGGGTTGGGGCAGCTTCTGGTCGACTATGCGCAGCGCCTCGGGCGATGGCCGTTCTATCGCCTGATATCGAGCATTTGCAGACGCCAGGCACTCACGGAGCACGATCAGGCGCCGCGAGAAGACCTCGCGGTATATGGCGTGCGCGTGCCCGACGTCGCCTTCTGGGATATCGCCACGCGGCTTGAGCCGGAGCGCTTTGTGCGCATGCTTTACCTCGGCGTCCTCGAAAGAGGGTGGGGGCAGGACGAACATGAAAGCTGGGTGAAGCGCATGCGCCAGGGAATGGCGCCGAGTATGATCTTGCTCGAATTTCTTGGAAGCACGGAATACCGTCAGACCTTTACCGACGAACTCATGCAAGACGTCGAGGACTGGGCGCGCCGTGAAAGCGCTTTTTCGACCGGGCGCCGCACCACGGCCCAGCCGCGGATCATCTGGCCGCTCGGATCCGTCATTCGGTTCAACGACGCCAATCCGACGACGGAGGCGTTACTTGGCAGGCTCTGGCACGGAAGCGATGCCCAGGGACGGTGGAGCAATGGACGCGTTGGCGACCTGCAATTTCATCTTCCCGCTGAAGTCGAGAAATTGGGCGGCTCGCTGATTTTGCGCGTGCGCGTTACCGGAACACGCTACACCGGTCATCGTGTGGCGGTGGCGCAGCACAATCGCCGCGAGCTCGCTTCGTTGACGATTCGAGATGATTCTCCAGTGACCTGGAACATCCCGCTTCCGCCGGGAATTCATTCCAGAGAGGGCGTAAGTCTGGTCCTCATGATCGATCAGGACTTCTCTCCGGCTGCCGGCGGTCAATCCGCGGACCGCAGGTCGTTGGGAATGATGCTGATCGAAGGGCGGCTCGTATTGAGTTCGGCCGACATCGAACAGGTCATACAGCAAGAACTTATCGTGCTGCCGGGAGGCAAATCAGCCTCAGGAACGTCCTAGCGCAGAATCTGCCTGGAAGGATGGCTCCCCGGGCCGGGATCGAACCAGCGACCAACGCATTAACAGTGCGTCGCTCTACCACTGAGCTACCGAGGAACACTGGCGGTTCTGTAGCGTGTCCCGCTGGGCGTGGCTACTCCAAATTTCCCGCAGAACTGACCGCTGGAAGCCTTCCTTGGGCACGTATATTTCGACTTCGGCGCTTCGTGTCGTACGGCGGCGTCTATCGACTCAATCCAGTGATTGCATAGGACATCGAAGGAAAATCAGTCCAATGGGGCTGGCCACTGAAGCTGCATATACCCCAAAGAAAAAAAGGGCCGGGTGATTAACCCGGCCCCAAGGCGTTGGGTAATGGTGGGGTGTCTTCAAGGGAAGACAACCAGAGAGTGCCTCGATAAGGTTAATAAATACTTAACAGAGGCGAATCAGTGGGTTGCACTTCGGCCCCGAACTGTCAGCCACTGAAATTGTTTTGATTTGGCCGTCTGACCTGCGCGTTTCAACCTTCACCGTTTCATAAGCAAAGACTGGAGGCCACGCCCGGAATTGAACCGGGGTAAACGGTTTTGCAGACCGCTGCGTAACCACTCCGCCACGTGGCCTCAGGACGGACGCGGCCTATATCAGACGAAAGCGGCCAACGCCAATGCCTCATTGCTCGAAGTATGAATTGCACTAGTGGGTTTTTCGAAGACCGTTGGATTCGTCTCCTGAAACCCTATATCCGGGACGCAGGAAGGGGATTTGGACAATGACGGTCATCCGTAGCGGCGCGTTCGTTGCTGCTTTTGCGGCCATCGCCGTGGCAAACCCATGTCTGGGGCAAGGCAAGCACAAACCCGCCACACCGGCGAAACTTGCTCAGTCTGTCGTTTCACCAGTTCTTCCGGCGGAGCAGGCCCCGGCCAGTACACCAAGCATGACGCTCGAAGATGCCTTGGGGATTGCCTACGAGACCAATCCCGATTTGGCGGCGGCGCAGGCTGGATTGCGGGCCAGCGACGAACAGGTGGCTCAGGCGAACGGCGCCTGGCGGCCCACCATCTCCATCGACGCTTCTTACGGCGTGCAACAATACTTCTTTCCCGTTCCGGTCACGAGCGATGGGCTCATCAGGACGAACATCAGCACGCCCGTTGCATCGAGCACGCATATCGTCGACGAGTCGATTACAGACCATCCGCTGAATGGCCAGATCACGATCTCCCAACCATTGTTCCGGAGCGGCCGCACGATTGCAGAGATCAGCCGCGCGAAGGCACTGGTGCGTGTCGCAAGAGCACAACTGACCGCGTCCGAGCAGACCATTCTGCTCAACGCGGCAACCGCGTATATGAATGTCGTGCGCGACAGCGCTATTGTGAGTTTGCGCGAGCACAATGTGGAAGTCTTGAGACGCCAGCGGGATTCAACACAGCTTGAATTCAAGGCCGGGTCGCTGACGCGCACCGACGTCGCCCAATCGGAAGCGCGCCTTGCCGTTGCGCAATCCGATCTCACGACGGCGCGCGGTCAGCTCGCGATGAGCCGCGCCGATTTCATGCAGACCATCGGGCGCCCTGCGGAGACACTGGAAGCAAAGCCGGCACTTCCCAAAGTGCCGGGCGATCAGGATGCGGTGCTTAGTCTGGCGTTGAAACAAAGTCCGGCCTTGCTGCAGGCACAGGCCAACGAACGCGCCGCGAATTATGCCGTCGATGATGCCTGGGGCGCGATGGGCCCAACGCTTTCTCTGCAAGGACAATATCAGTACTCGCAAAGCGTTCTGAACTCGGTTCAGGGTTTTAGTGCCAGCGGCAGCCCGGAATCGGTCGCGGAACATGCGCTTGTCGCACAGGCGCAGCTTCACATCCCGATCTATCAGGCGGGTGTCGAGGAAGCCAATGTTCGCCAGGCACGAGAGCTTCACGCGCAGTCGAAACTCACTGCCGCATCGACAGATCGCCAGGTGCGTGACGCAGTGGAAGCGGCATGGAGCAATTTCCAATCCGCGCTCGGAACGATCGAATCCAACGCGGCGACCCAGAAGGCCGATGAGATTGCTTTCGAAGGTGTCAGCAAGGAGCAGCAGGTTGGCGGGCGCACGGTTCTTGACGTGTTGAATGCCGAGCAGGAGCTTCTGAACGCGCAGGTCGCTCTCGTCAGTTCGCAGCGCAATGCCGTCGTCACCGCTTATCAGGTACTGGCCGCCGATGGCGCGCTCACAGCCAAGGCGCTGGGTCTGAAAGTGAAGCTGTATGACCCATTGGAGCATTACGACAATGACGCCGGAGCGTTCGTTGGCTTCGGCGGCTAAGCTTTTGTGACGTTAAGAGATTCTTTGCGTTCCACCGGCGAGTATCCTATGGTTACTTTGCGTTAGAAAAGCGCGGCTGGAGCGATAAGCATGGCGTCGAGCCCTCAACATGAACCTACGATGGAGGAAATTCTCGCCTCCATCCGCAAAATTATCTCCGAGGACTCTTCGGAAGGCCAACCGGCGGCCGCCGATGCAACTGCGCCTGCCGAAGCAGACGTCCTTGAGCTGATCCACGAAATCCATGACGAACCGCCGGCACCGGTTATCGCCGCTGCTCCGCCATCGCCACCCGCTCCAGAGCCGGTTCAGGCGGCGCCGGAACCGGTTGCCGAGACCAACCCGGACCATGATGTTGTGTTCCAGACGATCGAGGAGGTTGCCGTGAGTAGCGAAGCGCAAGCCGTTACACCTGCCCATGAAGGCATTTTCTCCGACAAGACGCGCAAGGCGCTGGAAGACTCCTTTGCCAGCATTCACGCGCCAGACGCTGAGCCACCGGTACAGGAGCCCGTGCATGTCGATCATCCGGCCGCGACGCCCGAGGGAGCCTCTGTTCAGGCAGTGTTCGAGAAGGCCGTTCGCGATGGCTTCGGCCCCGTTCTTCATCAGTGGATCGGCGACAATTCCGGCGCCGTGCTCGAGAATCTGAAACCGCTCGTCCGCGAGTGGATGGATGAGCACTTCCCGGCGCTTCTCGAAGGGGCTGTACGGGCCGAAGTAGAACGCATCGCGCGCGCCCGTCACTGAATTCGGTCTCATCGCAAGGCTGAACCGGGGCGGACCAGGCCCCGGGTAGCCCCTTGACGTTCAGGCTTCCGGGCTTCACCAAGCCTCCAACAGCCGGAACGCAAGGGAATTCTTTCACATGCTCGACAAGACCTTCACGCCCCAAGAGGTGGAGGCCCGCATCTACGAACAGTGGATGGCGTCGGGCGCGTTTCGTGCCAACCGCAGGCCCGATGCCGAACCGTTCTGCATCGTCATTCCGCCGCCGAATGTCACCGGCCGTCTGCATATCGGCCACGCGCTGAACAACACGCTGCAGGACGTGCTCGCGCGCTTTGAGCGCATGCGCGGCAAGGACGTGCTCTGGCAGCCCGGCATGGACCATGCCGGGATCGCGACCCAGCTGGTGGTCGAACGCCAGCTAGCGGAAAAGCAGCAGAGCCGCGTCGGGTTGGGACGCGAGAAATTCCTCGAAGCGGTCTGGAAATGGAAAGACGAATCCGGGGGCGCCATCGGGCAGCAGCTTCGCCGCCTTGGCGCGAGCGCGGACTGGTCGCGCGAACGCTTCACGATGGACGAGGGCCTTTCGCGCGCGGTGCTGAAGGTCTTCGTCGAACTCTACAAGCAGGGGCTGATCTACAAGGACAAGCGCCTGGTCAACTGGGACCCGCGCCTGCAGACCGCAGTCTCCGACCTCGAAGTCGAGAGCATCGAGATGAAGGGGCATCTCTGGTACCTCAAATATCCTATCGAAGGGCAGGCTGGCCGTTTCATCGTCGTCGCGACGACACGACCCGAAACGATGCTTGGCGACACGGCCGTGGCCGTGCATCCCGATGACGCACGCTACAAGGATCTGATCGGCAAGAGCGTGGTGTTGCCGCTCGCGAACCGGCCGATCCCGATCGTCGCCGACGAGCATTCCGATCCGGAGAAGGGCACCGGTGCGGTCAAGATCACGCCGGGCCATGACTTCAACGACTTCGAGGTTGGCAAGCGTCACAACCTTCCGCTCATCAACATTCTCAACAAGGACGGCACGCTGAACGACAGCGTGCCGGAAGCCTATCGCGGCCTCGACCGTTTCGAAGCGCGCAAGCGCATCGTCGCCGATCTCGAGGCAATGGAACTGCTCGACAAGATCGAACCCATCACCCATGCCGTGCCACACGACGAAAAGACCAAGACCGTCGTGCTCGAACCGTTCATGACGGAGCAGTGGTATCTCAACGTTGAGCCGCTTGCCGCGAAGGCCATCAAAGCGGTTGAGGAGAAAAAGACGGAGATTTTTCCCAAGCAATGGGAAGATGTCTATTTCCGCTGGATGCGCAATATCCATCCCTGGTGCATTTCGCGGCAGCTGTGGTGGGGGCATCGAATTCCAGCTTGGTACGGACCGCGGGTCGTTGGTGATCCGTTATTTGGACAAAGCCCGAAAGAGTTTGTTGCGCTATCTGCTGGCGATGTTTCAGATCAGGCGAAGGCATATTATGGTAGTCATGTTGACATCGCATTTACCGATGAGAATCTTTGGGCACACCACGGAGCAGAACGACGCTCATCTAATGAGTTAACGGCGGTCCAGCTTTATCGCGACCCCGACGTGCTCGACACATGGTTCTCATCGGCGCTTTGGCCGTTCTCGACGCTAGGTTGGCCCGATGAGACGAAGGAGCTGAAGCGCTACTACCCGACCTCCGTTCTTGTGACGGCGTTCGACATCATCTTCTTCTGGGTCGCTCGCATGATGATGATGGGCATCCATTTCATGGACGACGTGCCGTTTCATCGTGTCTTCATTCACACCCGCGTGCTCGACGAGAAGGGTGCGAAAATGTCCAAGACGAAGGGCAATGTGGTCGATCCGCTCGATCTGGTCGATGCCTATGGCGCGGACGCCTTGCGCTTCACGCTGGCACTGGCCGCCGGCACCGGTCGCGACATGCGCATCGGGCCGTCGCGTGTGGAGATCAACCGCAACTTCGCGACCAAGCTCTGGAACGCGGCGCGCTTCTGCGAAATGAATGGCTGCGAGACGCGCAAGAGCTTCGATCCCGCGAGGGTCGAGCACACGGTCAACCGCTGGATCGTCGCCGAATGCGCGCGCACGGCGGCCGAGGTGACCGCGAACATCGAAGAGTTGCATTTCAACGAGGCCTCGGGCGCGATCTACCGGTTCGTCTGGGACGTTTATTGCGACTGGTATCTCGAACTCATCAAACCGCTGCTCAATGGCATGGACGAGGGCGCGAAGGCGGAGGCGCGCATGACCGCCGCCTGGACACGCGACCAGATCTTCAAGCTTTTGCATCCGTTCATGCCATTTATTACAGAGGAATTGTGGGCACGCACCGCGGAGCATGCCGATGCGCGCGACAGCCTGCTGATCGAAGCGCCTTGGCCGGAACTTGCATCGCTTCCGAAGAACGAGGCTTCCAGCGCCGAGATGCGCTGGATCATCGAACTCGTCATGGGCGTGCGCTCGATCCGCGCCGAGATGAATGTGCCGCCTTCGGCGAAGATCGCGCTGGTGCTGAAAGATGCGAGTGCCGAATCAAAGGATCGCCTCGACCGAAACCTCGGTGTGGTCATGACGCTCGCCCGGCTTGTCGGCGCACACGCTGCCGAAACGCTCCCGCAAGGCTCCGCGCAATTCGTGCTCGGCGAAGCAACAGTCGCGCTGCCGTTGGGCGACGTGATCGATTTCGCCAAGGAGCGTGCGCGCCTCGAAAAAGAGCTGAAGAAGGCCGAGGAAGAGATCGCCCGCTTTAACGCCAAACTCGGCAACGAACAGTTCGTCGCCAAGGCGCCGGAGGACGTTCTCACCGAGCAGCGCGAGAAACTGGCGGAAGCGACCGCGCTGGCGTCGCGCCTCAAGGAGGCGGTTGCGCGGCTGGCCTGAAGGAACTTTCCGGCGCCAAAGCGGTTTTCTCATCGGTCTCAGAAATCGCAGGAGTTCCAAATGCTCGCCAAAGCCTTTGCTGTTTCGATGATCGCGCTCTGCGCCATTTCAACCGCTGCCGATGCCGGTTGCGAAGGCCGCAAGACGACCGGCACCGTAGTCGGCGCTGGCGCGGGTGGTGTCCTCGGCAATGTCATCACGCATGGCAGCGTGATCGGCACCGTCGGTGGCGCGGTTGTCGGCGGCATCGCCGGTCATTCCATCGCGAGAAGCAACTGCGCCTATCATCGGCACTATTCGTATCGTAACGGCCGCCGCGGCTACTACGGCCGTGACAACCGCTGGCATTATCTGTGAAGCCACTGCGGTCCGATTCACCGCGCCGTGAAGATCGCGGGTGGCTATGGGCGAGTGCCACTCTCCTAATCTATTCTGGCTCACACAGACCGTACAATTTGGGCCGGAAATGTTCTTTCCGGGCCCTCCCACCTTCGCGTTAAGCGCCTTCCTTACCGCGACAGATTGGTGACGCTCCCGTCAGTCATGGTATAAAAGCGCAGCGGCTGGAGGTGAGGCATGTCTGTCAAACTCAAGGTGAACGGCGTCGAGCACGACCTCGACATCGAAGACGAAGCGCCACTCCTCTGGGTCATCCGTGACGAGATCGGCCTTACCGGCACGAAGTTCGGCTGCGGCATCGCGCAATGCGGCGCCTGTACCGTTCACGTGAATGGTGAAGCGCAGCGCAGCTGCGTCACGCCGGTCGGCTCGGTGCAAGGCGCGGAAATCACCACCATCGAGGGGCTGAGCGCAAAAGGCCTGACGCCCGTGCAGCAAGCCTGGATCGACCACCAGGTGCCGCAATGCGGTTATTGCCAGTCGGGCATGCTGATGGCGGTGAGCGCGCTGCTTGCGAAGAATCCGCATCCTAGCGACGACGATCTTGCGGCCGCGATCACAAACATCTGCCGCTGCGGCACCTACCCACGCATCCGCGCCGCTGTGCAGGCGCTCGCGAAAGCGGAGGGCTGAACCATGCCCACCCGCAGAACAGTTCTTCTCGGTGTCGGTGGCACCGCTGGCGCGCTCATCGTCGGCTACGCGCTCTGGCCGAATGGACGCATCGCTGCCGCCAATCGCATCGATGGCGCGGCAGACGATAAGTTCGTCACAAACTGGATCAAGATCGCCAATGACGACACGATCACGGTCGTCATTCCGCATTGCGAGATGGGTACGGGCACATTCACCTCGCTGTCGCAGATGGCAGCGGATGAGCTCGACTCCGACTGGAGCAGGATCCGCGCGGAGCAGGCGCCGCCGGAAGCCGTCTTTGCCAACGGCGCGATGATCGAAGGGTTCGCGCTCGACGGCAAAACGGTTCCGCCATTTCTCACCGGCATAGCCGCAAATACGTTCCGCTTCATGGCAGCGAACTTGCCGATCCCAGGCGTTGGCTATGTGCCGCAGATCACCGGCGGTTCGGCCGCGATCCGCTTTACCGGCATGAATGCAATCCGCGTCGCCGCCGCCGCCGCGCGCGAGATGCTGGTAAAGGCTGCAGCTGTGCGCTGGAACGTGTCAGTCGATGCGTGTGCCACGAAATCCAACCGCGTGATCCTCACGACATCAGGGAAGAGCTTCGGCTACGGCGAGCTGGCGGCAGAGGCCGCGAATTACGATCCTTCGTCGCGCCCGCGCCTGAAGGACAAAGCGCACTATGCCTATGTCGGCAAGCCGGTGCAGCGCTTCGACATTCCGCGCAAGGTCAATGGCACGACGAATTACGGTCTCGATGTCAAGCAACCGGGAATGCTTTACGCGGCGATCAAGATTTCGCCGGTGTTCGGTGGCAAGCTGAAATCCGTCGATGACAGCGTCATCAGGAACCAGCGCGGTATCAAGCACATCGTGAGGCTCGACGATGCCGTGGTTGTCGTGGCCGATCGTTTCTGGCGCGCGCGAGACGCTGCCGACGCGCTCGCTCCGGTGTTCGACACTGCTGGCAACGGCAAGGTCACATCCGCGTCGATCACCGCGCGGCGCGCCGCCGCGATCAATGGCGGCGACATCAAATCCGACGTGAAGACGGGCTCCGGCGCCGATGCGTTGAAGAACGGAAAGCTTGTCGAGGCGACCTATCAGGTTCCATATCTCGCACATTCGCCGATGGAGCCGATGAACGCGACAGCGATCTACAAGGACGGCGAACTCGAAGTGTGGTCTGGCACGCAGGACGGTCTCGGCAGCCGCGATTTCTGCGCGAAAGCGGCGAACCTTCCGATAGAGAAAGTGACATTCCACCTGATGCCGATGGGCGGAGGGTTCGGCCGCAGACTGCCTGGCCAGTGGAATTATCTCACCTATGCGGTGAAGACGGCGATGGCCGTACCGGGTGTGCCGATCAAGCTGATCTTCACGCGCGAGCAGGATACGCAGCACGATTTCTATCGCCCCAATGTGATGAGCCGCTTCCGCGCTACACTCGACAATGACGGCATGCCGGTCGCGTGGGTCAACGACTATACGACGGACGACAATCCCAACCCTCAGGCGCATATCGTCTACAGCATCCCCAATCAGGCGATCGGCGCTGCGAAAGTGCCGACGCATGTTCCGACGGGCGCGTGGCGCAGCGTAGAGGCGTCGTGGCATGGATTTTTTGTCGAGTCCTTCATTGACGAACTCGCACACGCCGCTGACAAGGACCCGCTCGAATACCGCCGCGCGCTTTTGGAGAATTCCCCGCGCCATCTTGCGACTCTGAACCTTGCGGCTGAAAAGGCCGGATGGGGCACGCCGCTTGGCGGGAGCAGGGCGCGCGGCATCGCGATGGTGGAAAGCTTTCAGTCGATTGTCGTTCATGTGATCGAGATCACCGTCGATCAAAAGGGCGCGGTGAAAGTCGATCGCGTCGTGTCCGCAGTGGACTGTGGCATGGTCGTCAATCCCGATGGATTCAAGGCACAAATCGAAGGCGGAATCCTGTTCGGACTCAGTGCGGCGCTGAAAGGCGAAATCACCATCGATAACGGCGCCGTCGTGCAGTCGAACTTCACGGACTATGAAATGTTGCGCATCGCGGACTGCCCGCAGATCGAGATCCATATTCGCGAGGACGACGGCCCGGTGGGTGGCGGCGGCGAACCCGGCGTACCGCCGGTCGCGCCTGCAGTCGCCAATGCAATTTTTGCCGCGACAGGCGTGCGCATTCGTGAATTGCCGATCAAAAACCACACATTGAAAGCGTAACCCGGGGGCTTGGATGCGTCTGTTTCTGCGCGGCCTTGGGGCCGTATTTCTGCTCGTGCTCCTTGCCGGAGGCTATCTCGCCTACACGACGGTTTGGGGCACGCCGCTAAAGTTCAACTGGCTTCTCAATCGGCAGGCTGTTTCCTACGTATTCGACCATCCAGAAGCGCTGACGCAGATCGGCGCGATCGATGGAAGCTGGATCGATTTTCACAGCGGCAAGCTCGATCCCTATTCGCTCGGCGAGCGTCAGGACGGATATGACCGCGCGCGCAAATTCGCGGACGAAGTCAAAACCTGGGATCGATCCAAGCTCTCCCCGCAGGAGCAACTCTCCTACGATATCGCCCTATGGAGTTACGGCCGGGCTCTGAGCGACGAGAAATATCCCTGGCTCGGCGCGAACGACAGCCCATACCCGGTCAATCAGGCGTTCGGTATCCAGAAAGAGCTTCCAAACTTTCTTCTTTCCACGCATCAGATCACCAACGCGATGCTTGCGCGACACTATGTGGATCGCCTTCGCGCCATGGGGCCGGTTCTCGATGCGGTCGCGTCCGATGTCGATCGTCAGGCGAAGCTCGGCGTGATTGCGCCGGATTTCATCATCGACGACTGCATCGACCAGATGCAGTCTCTGATCGCGCCAGAACCCGCAAAGAACACCTTGGTTGTCAATCTGGCCGAAAAGACCGCCAAGCTTGGCATGGGTGCAGACGCGCGGACGCAGCTGGTCGCCGACGCGACCGCGGCGGTGAAGGATGTCGTGTACCCGGCTTATCGGCGCCTGATCGCGGAGGAGAAAGCGATCCGTCCTCGCGCCACGCATGACGCAGGCCTCTGGCACATCAAGGGTGGCGACGCGTACTACGCCGACCAGCTCAAGCTTCTCACCTCGACCGATATGACCCCGGAGCAGATCCACGCTTACGGTCTTAGCGAAGTTGCGCGCATCTCGGCGGAGGCCGATGGCGTGCTCCAATCCATCGGCATGCGCGATGGCACGGTGGGCCAGCGCCTCGACAAATTGATGACCGACTCGCGCTTCCTCTATCAAAACGACGACAAGGGTCGCGCGCAGATGCTCGCGCACTACAAGGAGCTGCTCGGTCATGTGAAAATATTGTTGCCGAAATACTTTTCGCGGCTTCCGAAGGCGCAGCTTGACGTGCGGCGTGTGCCGCCCTTCTCGGAGAAGGGGTCGGCCGGCGCTTATTACGAGCCGCCGTCGCTCGACGGCGGTCGTCCGGGAATTTTCTTCGCCAATCTGCGCAATGTCGGAGAGACGCCGATGTGGGCGATGCCGACGCTGGCGTATCACGAAGGCATTCCCGGCCACCACATGCAGGTCGCGACTGCGATGGAAATTCACGATCTGCCATTGCTGCGCCAATTCGCGTTCCTGCCCGCGTTCGGCGAAGGGTGGGCGCTCTATGCGGAACATCTCGCAAAGGACATCGGCCTCTACAATAACGACCCCTATGGCGATCTCGGGCGGCTGCAGGCGGAACTCTTCCGCGCGACACGCCTTGTCGTCGATACCGGCATGCACGCCAAACACTGGTCGCGCGAACAGGCGATCCAGTACATGCTATCGACAACAGGCATGGCCAATTCCGACGTCACGGCGGAGATCGAGCGTTATGTCGTCTGGCCAGGACAGGCCTGTGCTTACAAGATCGGCATGAAAACAATTCTTGAACTGCGGGAAAAGGCGAAGGCGCAACTGGGTTCAAAATTCGATCTGCGTGAATTTCACGCAGTCGTTCTGGAGAACGGCGCCATGCCGCTGTGGTTGCTGCAGCAAAACGTGGACACCTGGATTGCGGGAAAACGCGAATCATCAAGACCGTGATGTCCAGTGCAAATCACGCTCGAATCGCCTTGTTGGCTTTTGTGGTGACGCCTAGACTTGGGCCGCTGTTCAAGGGCCGGATTCGATGAGGGCAGGAGCGGTCGTCGCGGCCGTTGCGATGGGGTTGGGTTGTGCGGTGGCCAACGCAGGCGCCAGCCACGACGACACGCGTATTGCTCTCTTTCAATCCCGCACGATCTTTCATTCCGGCCTGCGCGATACGCATACCGTCGCGCTGACCTTCGACGACGGCCCGAATGCCCGCACGAACGACGTTCTCGACGTACTGAAGGCCAGCGGCGTCAAAGCAGCGTTCTTCATCGTCGGCAAAATGGCGCATGCCCATCCCGATGTGCTTGCGCGCATCGCTGCTGAAGGTCACCTGCTCGCCAATCACAGCGCCACACATCCCATGCTGAACAGCCGGTTCGATGCAAACCCGGAACAGCTTCTCTATCAGCTTCGCGACGTCAACGATCAGATCGCGCCGCTGATGCGACCGGGCGACAGACTTTATTTCCGCGCGCCCTACGGGTCGTGGCGCCCCGCCCATGCGGCGATCCTGAACGACGACCCCGTCCTGCGGAAATATGTGGGACCGGTCTATTGGGATATAGGCGGCGATATTGTGAAGAACGATGACGGTTACATCATGAGTTCGGCGGATTGGGATTGCTGGCACCACAAATGGAACGCGGAAACCTGCGCGAAGGGGTATCTGCGCGAAATCCGCCGCAAGAATGGCGGTGTCGTGCTGATGCACTGCATTCACTCGCAATCGGCGGCGCTTGTCGCCGATGTTGTCCCTGCTTTGATCGATGAGGGCTACAATTTCGTCCGGGTCGATCAGATCCCGGATTATCGCCAGTACGACACGCCGCCGGATTCCGCACCGGTCGTCGCCAGCGCCGTCCTTGCGCCCGTTGTCGCGATATCCGCGGCAGCAGGTTTCAAGTAGCTTATGCGTTCGCGGCCCACGCGGCCGGGCCGATCGAACCCAACAATCTTCGACTAGGTCTTCGGTTTCTGGACGCGGATGATCGCCATCATCCCACCGTCCTCATGCTTGAGGATGTGGCAGTGATAGACAAAGTCGCCCACGGTCGCGCCCCTGAAATCCATCAGCACGGTGATGCTGGGGTAATCGCCGCCACCGATCCAGTAGGGCACCTGATAGGTGTCGTAGAATTGCTGCTTTTTCTTCGGGATCGGAACGCCGTTGACGGCCGTGAGCAGGAAGTGAATCTGATGGATGTGAAAGTCGTGCACTTCGGGCGCGCGGTTTTGAATGGTCCACTCTTCGACCGATCCCTGCGTCGTGGTGATGGCCGGCGGATTGTCGGGATTGAACGCAACCGGATCCTGACCGTCCACCGTGATGAAATACATGAAGCTGGCTTCCGAGAAATACAGGGTTCGCTGCGTGTCCACCTTCGCGTCGGCAAGGTCTTCGAACCGCTGCACATTGGGCGGACCGGAGCGTCTGGGGGCTTTCGGAAGCGTGCTGGGCCCATCGACATTCTGCAGGACGGCGAGGGGGCGCTGGGGATCCTGATCGCCCAGATGGCCCGTGTCGATGTCCTTAGTGATGAGTTGCGCCTTCTGAACGCCGACCGGTGGATCGGTCATGATAAATTCAACCCGGCCACCGGGAGGAACCACAACATCCTTCTCCATGACGATTGTGCCTTGGCGCTTGCCATCCTGCGATCCTGTCGGAACCCCGTCATAAGCCACGACCTGAAGTGGCTGTGCCTTGCCGTCGTATTTCAGCTCAATGTCGGCAATGGTGTCCGCCGATGCATTGGTGAAACGCCAAAACTCCTGCGCACCGGCGGTGGTCTGAACGACCGCCGGGACATATTTCGGAAACGACACCGGGATGTAGTTCAACGACACATCCCACGATGGTTGCGCGCCGCTCCGCTGATTGCTTTCGACGTTCTGATCGCGCATTACCAGGAAACGTTCCGGAAGGCCGGCGACGGCGGGCTGCAGATTGGCGATGCCTTCGACTTCGATCACGCCGCTAGCGCCGCCCAGTAGGGCCGCTTCGCTCAACGTGTGTACATGCGCATGATACCAGTACAGACCCGGCGGCTCATTCTTCGGGATTTTGATCGCATAGGAAAAAGTCTCGCCGGAATTGATCAGTGTATGGATGACTTCATCGCTGTGGCATTTCGGCGAAACGTTGGTTCCATGAAAATGGAGATTGACCGAGGCTTCGGTCATCGTCGTGTCGCCGCAGGCCTTGCTTTTGTCGAACATCACTTCCGCAGGTCCACCCTTGGGATTGGGAACCGCGTTGGTCAGCGCGACATTGATCGTGTCGCCGGGATTGACATGCAGCGTGGGAGATTCGGTGCCGTCTGGCGTCGTGAAGCAGAACAGGGTGCGGCCTGCATTGTCGACCGACGTGTTGTAGTTGAACGTGACGTTGAGCACGCCGTTGGCGCTGTAGAGATCGGGAGGGTTCGTCGCAATGCTGCCTGCAGCGGATCTCGGGCAAACGCCGCCGTCGGTTGCCTTGGCTTGTGCGCCGGTTCCAGCGAGAACCAACAGGATCAAGGCGGTCACGAATTTCTGCACGGCTTCCCTCGCTGAACGCGGAACCGCGCGAAAATACAGAATCGCTGCGTCTTTACAACGTATTCTGCGATTATAAGGTTGATTTTGCATGCGCTGGCGGAGGGGGTGGGATTCGAACCCACGAGACCCTTGCGAGCCTGCCGGTTTTCAAGACCGGTTCTTTCAACCGCTCAGACACCCCTCCGCAATGGAGATCAATTACTTAGCGGCGCTTCTGAATGCAACATCTTCGAAACTGCCACCGGAATGCCGCCGCAGCATTCTCAGATCGTTTCTACTCTGGGCGATCAGATGCGATGGGTGTGTGGCGCAGAACATGAAGTGATACACCCAGCCCGAGTTTCTTCGCCGCAATGGACCATTCCTTCATCAGGCCGTTCGGGCTTCGCCGTCGCTTCTCTAGTGTTTCTCGCAGTCCCGAAACAACTGCGGGTGCTGGTCATAAGGGATGACGGGCATAGCTCCCGGTCCCGCATTTCATTGAGAATCCCGCGCGGCCGATTATTCCAGAGGCCGGATAGACAGTGATACCGGCATCGCCGCCGGCTTGCAGTCCCAAATACACCGCCCCTACGATAGATGACGCTTTCACGGAGAACTGGCTCATGGCTGCGTGGGACGAACTTCTCGATGAATTCCGGGCGCTCGGTGGAATCGCTGACAACATCCAGCTAGGACAGGGGGAATTCGGACGCGGCCTCTTTCCTGTCGATCCCGCCAAGCCTGTCACTATTCATGTTCCTGAAAATTTGCTGATCAGCAGGGAAGACATGGATTTTGCCGACGGCAAATTGCGGGTGGGTTCCCATTCCAAAGTCAGCGATCGCGAACGGGCATGGCTTGATCGATATCAACAGACCTACGGGTGGGGCGGCGGCGGCGGCGACGAGGCTCGACAAGCGGTCGAAATGGCGGCCGCGCTTCCGGCTGTCTTGCGCGATGATCTGATAGCGAAATACCGGTTGGCTCCGTGGTTCCAAGACGTGACGGACGAGTTGGTTCAGAACCGCTTCATGTTTGCGCGCTCGATCTCATATCGGAATCGATCAGTCCTCATACCTGTCATGGAACTGGCGAACCATGGAGCAAGTGCTGGCTTCGAAATGTCCGATGGAATTTCGCTGCAAGGGACCTTTCCGGGAGAGGTTTGCGTGGAATACTCTGACTTCGACTCTTTCGAGTTTTTTCGCACGTGGGGATTCGCGACGCCGCGTCCGTTGGCATATAGCCTTCCTCTCGTTACAAACGTGCCGTCGATGCGCTTGCAGATCAAGCAAAATGCAGAGGGGTCGACGAGTTCGGAGCGCGATTGGATTCCCCCCATCGACAAAACCGCCGAAGCCATTTCTTTGCCGTTTCTAATGATAGGGAACCAGAAATTTCCGCGACTTTGTAAGGGAATTTTCTATCGGCTGATGCGCGAAGCCGGGTGTTCTGGCTTCGAGGAAGCGTTCGATGTTATCCAGCACAAAAACCGCTTATATTTTCTTGATCTACTCGCGGCAGTTGGTGACCTTGACCTGCCGATGGCGCGGACATTGCGCGCCATGGCGCAGTTTCAACTGCGCGCATTGTCGTTCTGTTTCGGCGTTCGGGAAATTTGACTTTGAAGTGCCGTACCTCTCTTTCGACCGCCACCCAAATCGCCACTAGACGGGTTAGCACGACGGCGGACGCGGCGGCGTAGGGTGCCGGGGTCAGCGTCGGATTTCCACGGAATTTCGGATTGGCCAGTAATAACTAAAACTCCAGCGGCACGCAGAAAGAATGGAAATCCATTCATATTTCCCATGCGGATTGAGCACTGGTTGGCATTCCACTACCTTGCTCGCGCTGGGAGCCATCGATTCGGGCCTCGAAAAATGCAGACCTCTCGCAAGCTGCTCGCCGTCATCGCCCTGAGCGCGCTCGCGGCCGCCTGCACAACCGAGAAAACCGCCTATATCCCCACACCCACGGCGCCGCAAAGCAACGGGGTCTACAAGGTTGGCAAGCCGTATCAGATCGAGGGCACCTGGTATTATCCGAAAGAGCAGCCGGACTATGACGAGACCGGTATCGCCTCCTGGTACGGCCCGAGCTTCTATGGCCGCCCGACCGCGAACGGCGAAGTCTACAACGCCGGCGACATCACGGCCGCGCATCGCACGCTGCCCATGCCCGTCAATGTGCGCGTGACCAATCTCGACAACGGAAAATCGCTCATCGTGCGCGTGAATGACCGCGGGCCTTACGCCAAGGGGCGCATCATCGACGTCTCCGAGCAGGCCGCGAAGCTGCTCGGCTTCTACAATCAGGGCACGGCGCGGGTGCGCGTGACCTATATGGCTCACGCCACAAAGCCAGACGGAAAGCCGCAGGACATCGACGAGACGCCGCCAGAAATCGCCTCCGCGGTTCCGGCCGCACCGACCCCGGATGTCGATATCGACCAGCTGCCCGTTGTGCCCAATGCCCCGGTGTCACCGCCCGTCCGTGTCGCATCGCTCCCCAAACCCGCGCCCGATCCGATTCCGGCGGAGGCCGGGCCGCCGACAGGGCAGGTGACGCAGGTTCCAGTTCCTGCGGCCACCCATCTCTATGTGCAGGTCGGCGCGTTCGGTTCCTATGAGAACGCAATGCGGCTTCGCGACGAGTTGGGCGGTGATCTTCGCGTCTCCACGACCAAGAAGAACGGCCAGACGCTCTATCGCGTGCGTACCGCACCGATGGACAACAATGCGGACGCCGATGCCGCGTTGGCGCATCTGAGCGAACTTGGTAGTAACGACGCACATATTGTCGTCGATCAGTAGATCGGCCTTCAGCGGAGCGAGTTCATGCGGCGTACCGGTTTCATCGGCCTTGCCATCTTTCTTATCGCATCGGTTCAGCCCGCTCTGGCGGCCTTTTCGACCAATGCCGAGCATGCGCTGATCATGGATGGGGACACCGGGCAGGTTCTGTGGGCAAAAGACGCGCTTGTTCCCATGCCGCCGGCTTCGATGAGCAAGCTGATGACCATCGAGCTTGTGTTCAAGGAACTGAAAGATGGCCGTATCAAGCTCACCGACAAATTCCCCGTTTCGGAAGCGGCGTGGAAGACCGGCGGATCGACGGGATTTACCCGCGTTGGCGACAACCTCACCGTTGAGGATCTGATCCAGCGCATCATCGTCGTTTCGGGCAACGATGCCTGCGTCGTCGTCGCGGAAGGGCTCGGCGGGACGACGGAGAATTTCGTCACGATGATGAATGCGCGCGCGAAACAGCTCGGCCTCACGCAATCGCATTTTGTGAATCCCAACGGGCTGCCCGAACCTCCGGGACAGGCGATGTCGGCGCTGGATCTCGCCAAGCTCGCGCGGCATCTGATCTACGATTACCCGCAATATTATCATTACTTCAGCGTCCGCAGTTACACGACGACCGATCAGGGCAAGCAGATCACGCAGCCCAATCGCGACCTGACGCTCGACAAGGTTCAGGGTGCCGACGGATTGAAGACCGGTCACACCGATGCCGCGGGCTATGGCATCACCGCATCGGCGAAACGCGGGGATCGCCGCATCATCCTGGTGCTGAACGGGCTGCGCTATCCCGAGTACAACAACGACTACTTTCCGAACATCAAGCGCAGCGAGGAGGCGGGCCGCATCATCGACATGGCATTCCGCGAATTCCGTCAGTACCAGTTGTTCAAGCCCGGCGACGCCGTCGGGCAGGCGCAAGTGTGGGGCGGCACGGAGGCCAGCGTTCCGATGACCGTGAAGGCGCCATTGGCGCTGACATTGCAGGTCGACTCCCGTGCCGGCATGAAAGTCACGGTGGCCTATGACGGCCCGGTCAAGGCGCCCATCGCGGCGGGCCAGAAGATCGGCACGCTGAAAGTGACGGCGCCGGATTTTCCCGGTCTCGCCGTGCCGCTCTATGCCACGCATGACGTGCCGCGCACGGGCATCTTCGGCCGCATGATGCTCGGCATCCAGATGATGTTCTCAGGCAAGAAGTGAGCGCACATTTCATCACACTCGAAGGCGGCGAAGGCACCGGCAAGTCCACGCAATCGAGGCGGTTGGTGAAAACGCTGGAAGCGCGCGGGGCCTCCTGTATCGCGACGCGTGAGCCCGGCGGCTCGCCGGGCGCGGAGGAAATTCGCAAACTGCTTGTGACCGGCGAACCGGGACGCTGGGATGCGCTTACAGAAATGCTCCTGCTGTTCGCGGCGCGGGCCGATCATGTTGCGCGCACGATCCAGCCCGCGCTGGATGCCGGGAAATATGTGATCTGCGACCGCTTCACCGATTCGACGTATGCCTATCAGGGTGTGGGCCGCGGCACGCCGCGCGAGACCATCCGCCGCATCGAGTCCGTCGTGCTCGAGGATTTCAGGCCCGATCTGACCCTGGTTCTTGACCTTCCGGTCGAGACGGGCCTCTTGCGTGCGCTGGCGCGCGGCAGCGAGGAATCGCGTTACGAAAAATTCGATGTCCAGTTCCATGAAAAGCTCCGTCAGGCGTTCCTGGACATTGCGCGCCGTTCGCCGGATCGCTGCGTCGTGATCGACGCCACCGGCAGCGAGGACGACGTGGCGCAGGCGATCTGGGATGCGGTCGCGCATCGTTTCGCTCTATAAGAACGCATGGCAAAGCGCTCCAAGCCCCTGGAAATTGTCGAGACCGACCGTCTCGAAGGCTTTGCGCATCCGCGCGAGACGCATCGCCTGATCGGGCAGGACGAAGCGCTGGCGCGCGCCGCACGCGCGATCCGCGGGGGGCGGCCGCCACAGGCGTGGCTGATCACCGGGCCTCCGGGTATAGGCAAGGCGACGTTCGCATACCGCATCGCGCGCTATCTGCTCGCATTCGGCGCGACAGCCGATGGTCCGGCCGATTTGTCAGTCCCGGAGAACAATGCAGCGTCGATCCAGGTAGCCTCTGCGTCGCATCCAGGGATGCTCGTGCTCAAACGCGGATACAACGAGCAGGGCAAGCTGATGACCGTGTTGCCGGTCGAGGAGATCCGCAAACTCGGCGGCTTCTTCGGCATGACATCCGGCGCTGGCGGCTGGCGCGTCGCGATTATCGATACCGCTGATGACATGAACGACGCGGCGGCCAATGCGCTGCTCAAGCTTCTCGAGGAACCGCCATCGCGCGCGATGCTGCTCCTGGTCGCGAATGTTCCAGGGCGCTTGTTGCCGACGATCCGTTCGCGCTGCCAACGCATCAGCCTGCGGCCCTTGAGCGACGATGCCGTCGAGGCCGAATTGAAATCGCTTACGCCAGAACTAAAGGCAAAGGAACGCGCTTCGATCGCGCGGCTGAGCGGCGGCTCGATCGGCCTCGCGCTGCAGCTCGCGGGCGGCGAGGGTGTCAGTCTCGCAGGGGAAGCCGATAACCTGATCGAACACGCCGCCGCGCCGGATTTGGCGGCGCTGATGACATTCGCCGACAAGCTCAACCGTATAACCGACGGCCTCGACAATTTCGGCGCGTTCCTGTCGCAGGCGCTGATGGATCGCATCCGCGCGCGCGCGACCAAAAATCCCGCGCGGCTCGACCGCTGGATCGAGGCTTGGGAAAAACTCGAACGCAATTTCGCGCGCACCGCGGGGCTGCATCTCGATCCGCGCCAGACGGTTCTGTCATCAGCGCGCGCACTCAACGACGCGGCGCAGTGCGCAGGAAGTTTGTGATGCTTGTCGACTCTCATTGCCATCTCGATTTCGACACGTTCCAGCCCGAACTCGACGCCGTAGTGCAGCGGGCACGCGATGCCGGCGTGAAAACCTGCGTCAGCATCGGCACCAAACTCGACAAGTTTCCGGGTGTCCGCGCAGTGGCGGAGCGTTTTCCCGATGTATGGTGCAGCGTCGGGGTGCATCCGCATGAGGCCGAAGGCGAGTTGCTCGACAACGCGGAAGTTCTGATCGAGCACGCCAAGCATCCCAAGGTCGTCGGTATCGGCGAGACCGGGCTCGATTATTATTACGAGCATTCGCCACGCGCACAGCAAATCGTCAATTTCCGTCACCATATCGAGGCTGCGCGACAGACCGGCCTGCCGCTGATCGTTCACACACGCGACGCAGACGACGACACGATCTCGGTTCTCCGCGAAGAAATGGCGCGCGCGCCTTTCACGGGGTTGCTGCATTGTTTCACGGGCACGCGGCGGCTGTCCGAAGCAGCACTCGAGATCGGCTTTTCCATTTCTGTATCCGGCATTGCGACGTTCAAGAATTCCGGCGAGTTGCGCGATACGCTCAAGGACGTTCCGGCCGATCGTCTGCTGGTGGAGACCGACGCGCCCTATCTCGCGCCGATGCCATTTCGTGGAAAGCGGAATGAGCCTTCGTTTGTCGTGCATACGGCGGCAATGCTGGCGGGTCTCAAGGGCATGACTCCGGAGGAGCTCGCCACCGTAACGACCGATAATTTCTTCCGGCTTTTCACCAAGGTTCAGCGTCCGCAATGACCGACATTCTTGAAGTAACGATCCTCGGCTGCGGATCGTCGGGCGGCGTGCCGCGTCTTGGCGGGGCGGATAATGCAGGCGATTGGGGCGCCTGCGATCCCGGCAATCCGAAAAACCGGCGCACGCGATGCTCGATGCTGGCGCGGCGCAGATCTTCCGCCGGTGAAACAACTGTGCTGGTCGATACGTCTCCTGACATGCGCCAGCAATTGCTGGATGCGCGTTGCGCCTCGCTCGACGGCGTTCTGATCACGCACGATCACGCCGACCAAGTGAACGGGCTTGACGATCTGCGCATGGTCGCAATGCACATGCGAAAGCGGGTCGATGTCCATACCGATGCTTCGGCGATGGAGGGCCTGATGGCGCGGTTCGGGTATTGCTTTGTGCAAGCTGAAGGAAGTTCCTATCCATCGATCTGCAATCTCCATGAGATCCACGAGCCGTTCGAACCGTTCACCATCCGAGGCGAGGGGGGCTCGGTGCCGGTTCTCGCCTTCGGGCAAACCCACGGTCATATCCGTTCCCTCGGCTTTCGTTTTGGACAGCTCGCCTATTCCAGCGATGTGAACGGCCTCAATGAGGCGGCGTTTGCCGCGCTCGAAGGCGTCGAATGCTGGATCGTCGATACGCTGCGCTACACGCCGCATCCCAGTCATGCACATCTCGAGCAGGCGCTAGGCTGGATCGCACATGTGAAGCCACGTCGCGCGATCCTGACTAATCTTCATGTCGATCTCGATTACGACACGCTGAAGCGCGAACTGCCGCCTGGTGTCGAACCGGCCTATGACGGCATGAAGATCGAACTGCCCATTTGAACCTCATTTTGTGAATCGACCGATTCAATTCAGCCGTGCTTCGGCGCATGCGGAATCTCTTCCGCAAACCTTCTTACGCAATCGTGGTGATGTGGAGGAAATGGCGTTTCGAGCGTTGCGCTTCAAGAGGCGTCCGAAAATATTTTTCCCGCGGAAATACTGAATCACCCCACACGCTGTCGTATGATAAGTGCCTCAAAATAATTTTCAGAGCGCCTTTCCCATGCGGATCAGAGGCACGGATACGCCCGACGGCGTCCCGGACCGGAAATGTTCGAGCGGACGATAGCCACAGGCGCGATAGAGTGGCTCGCCCGCCAATGTCGCCGCAAGTTCGACCCGCGTGAACTGCTCGGCCTTCGCTGCTGCTTCGCAGAGCTCAAGGATCATCCGTCCGACGCCACGGCGCGCGAAGTCTGGACTGGTATACATAGCGCGCACCCGCGCCGCGTCCCTGGCCGGATCGAGCAGGGCGGCGTTGCGGCCCGCGGAATGATCGCCGCCAAACAGGGTCGCGCGCCTGCTCCATCCACCACAACCAGCGATACAGCCATTGCTCTCAATGATGAAATATGTGCCGTCATCGATCAGCTGCGTGTCCAGCCCCATGACCGAGGCTGATGCTGCGATTTCCGCTTCGGATAAAAATCCGCGTTGCAATTCGCGGATGGCTGTCGCCATCAATTCCCGGAGCGCGGGGACATCGTCGCGGCATGCGAGACGGTCAGAAAAGGGAGGGGGCATGGACGCTGTTTTCAGGCTGGGACGGGTGGGCCAACGGGCGGTATAGTTTCGTCCTTCGATTCAGCCAATCACAATTGTGGCGGAGATTGTTTCGTGACGAAGAAAAAAACTTCCGGACACGACATTGCGCGGCGTGACTTTCTGCAGGGTGCCGCGATCACCGTCACGATGGGCTCGCTGGCGCCCGAATTGGCCGCCGCCGCAGAGGCGGAAAGGGCCGCGCAGGACGCGCCCGGCTACTACCCGCCCGCGCTCACCGGCATGCGCGGCAGTCATCCCGGCGCGTTCGAGGCGGCGCATGAAATCCGTGACGGCGATTTCTGGAACAACGCAGCCACGCTCATCGATACGCACGAGGCCTACGATCTCGTCGTGGTCGGGGCGGGGATCGGTGGGTTGTCGGCGGCGTTCTTCTATCGCCAGAAACATCCCAAAGCGCGCGTTCTCATCATCGAAAACCACGACGATTTCGGCGGCCACGCCAAGCGCAACGAGTTCAACGTGAACGGCCGCGTGCTGCTGGCCAATGGCGGCACACAGGACATGGACAGCCCCTATCCCTATGCCAAACCGTCGGCCGATCTGATGAAGGCGCTCGGCATCGACGCCAAGAAGCTGCACAAGGAGTGCTCCGATCCCGCGATCTACAAAGGGCTTTCGACCGGCGTGTTCTTCGACAAGGAAACGTTCGGCGCCGACAAGATGGTGAAGGTCGATACCGGCGATGGCGATCGCGGCGAGCCGCCGCCCGATGCCTGGATAAAATTCGCCAATGAAGCGCCGGTCAGCGACGCGGTGAAGCAGAGCATCATCAAGATCGAGACGGGGAAGGAAAATTACTTCCCCGGCCTCACCAGCGACCAGATCAAGGAAAAGCTCGTTCACCTTCCGTATAAGGATTATCTGCTTCAGGTCGTGAAAGCCGATCCCGGCATCGTGCCGCTCTACCAGCACAGGACCGACGACGAGTGGGCCCTCGGGTTCGAGGCCGTATCAGCGCTCGATGCGTGGGGATACGGGATGTCCGGTTTCGCGGGCCTGCCGCTCAAACCCGGCGGCAAATATCAAAAGATGATGGGCTTTACCTCGGCCGGATATTCGACGGCCGGCGGCTCGGAGTTCTTCCATTTTCCGGACGGCAACGCCTCGATCGCGCGCGCGCTGGTGCGCAAGCTCGTGCCGGGCTCTATCCCCGGAAAAGACATCTACGATCTCATTCTCGCGAAATGCGATTACGGCACGCTCGACTGGCCGGCCAATGCGGTGCGGATCCGCCTGAACAATCTCGTCGTGCGTGCGCGCAATGTGGGCAAGGGGGTCGAGATCGCCTATTCCGGCAGCGCTGGTGGCGGCAAGGTCTACAAGGTCGCGGCGAAGGATTGCGTGATGGCGGGATGGAACATGCTCATCCCCTACATCGTGCCCGACATGCCGGACGCGCAGAAATCCGCGCTGCACGCGCTTGTCAAATCGCCGCTGGTCTATTGCAACGTCGCGCTGAAAAACTGGAAGGCGTTCCATGCCGCCGGTGTGTCGCGCGTGATGGTGCCGAGCGGCTATTTCTCGATCTTCAATCTCAGCCAGCCCGTGAACATGGGCGGCTACAAGATGCCGCGCACGTCCGACGAGCCGATGGTCATTCGCATGCTGCGCACGCCTGGCGCACTCGGCATGTCGGAGGACGACCAGGCGCGCATGGGCCGCATGGAGCTGCTGCAGACGCCATTCGAGACATTCGAGAAGAATGCGCGCGACGAGCTGGGCAGGGTGCTTGGCCCATCGGGTTTCGATCCCGCCAACGACATTGCCGGCATCATGGTCAACCGCTGGCCGCACGGCTATGCGCCGGAGTTCAACGCGCTCTGGCACAACGATTACGATGCCAACACCGGACCCAATCACGCGGCGCGCAAACGCTTTGGCCGTATCACCGTTGCGAATTCGGACAGCGGCTATGGCGCCTATACCGATGTCGCGATCGACGAGGCCTGGCGCGCGGTGACCGAGCTGCCGGCATAACGGCTGTTCGCGAAACTGTGATCGCCGGCGGCGGGGCTTCACAGACTGGTGTTTTGCGCGCTTTGCAGGCGAGGCGTTCGATAGGGGCGGGGCTTTAAAGGGCATCGCCTATGAAAACGCACTTCAGACTTCTGGCCTGTGTGGCGCTCATGGCCTCGCCGGTCACCGCATCATTCGCGCAGACAGACGGCGACAAGACCGTCGTCGTCATGCCGGTTGCTCCCACAAAGGATCCCTCGCCGCAGACCGTCGAGGCGGAGACGCTGGTTTGCCGGGAGGGACGCGCGCCCATCGGCACGCGATTCAAGGGACCGCGCATCTGCAAGACGCAACGCCAATGGGATGCGGAGATGTACGAAGAACAGCACAACGTCGCGAAAAGCCAGATTCGCGGCTGCCTCTCCAGCGGGGTCTGTCCGCAATAGCGCGACGGACGGCGGCGCAAAGAAAGACGCGGCAACGGAGCATGGTCCGCGCCGCGCTTCTCGTCAGGCCTTAAGGCTTAGCGATAACGCCAGCCGTGGTGATACCAGTAACGATGGCCCCAATAGCGGCGGCCGTCCCACCAGCCACGGCCGCCGTAGAACACACCGATGCGCGGTCCAGCGACCACGACCGGACCGCCACAGGCGCCGGGATGGCGCCAGCACCAGTTGCGCGCATGGGGATGCCCGCCAATTCCAACGCCGACAACGACGCCAGCGTCGGCCGGCACGGAGGTGAGGGCGAGGCCGCCCAGCATGGCCGCGCCCATCGCGAGTTTTGCAAGTGTCTTCATGGTTTCAGGTCCTTCTCCCAGAGAGTACGGCGCCGATCACCGAATCCGCGCCGAATGATAGCCCAACCCTACGCCCGAAGTTCTGAACGGAATCGGAGCGGCCCGTTCATCTCCGGTTCAGGCAAATCCGGGGCGGCTTTCCGGTGAAATTTTGGACACGCGCCCGCCGCTGCGGGCCGGAACGCGGGTTTTGCTCTAATGTTCGCACCGCTGAGTCCGGAGGCGTTCATGGCTTTAACGCGCGCAGGCCTTTGCCTGCTCAGTTGTTTCATTTTGAGCGCCTGCGGCAAGACCGACAGCGCCAATGAAGAATATGGCGCCGCGGCCGCTGTGCTGGCGCAAAAGGATCATGGCGCGGCCAGCCTGGCGAAAAGCCTGCGCGAGAATCTGCGCGTAGAGAACGGTGTCGTGATCGTGGACGGGCCGATCGTGGACGGCGCCGTGACGCTGTCCAAGAACTCGTCATGGTCGGTGTCGTGCGGCGACGGCATCGCCGTCAACATCGGCAAGGGCGAGATCGATCTGATTCCGACAACATTAAGCATCAACGACACACGATGCGCGTATCTCACCAAACGACTGGGCATCGAAGTCCAGGCGATCCTGGACGGGCGTTCGTAGCGCTTTGGTACGACAGGTATACAACCGCCAAACATAAGCGCCGTGAATGGTGGCGTTCCACATGCGTGCGCTTTGGCGCTTCCGCGCTTGGCTTAGGAGCAGTTCAGGTTTAGGTTGAACCATCTTGGGAGGCTAAAGCCATGCGACGTACCGTTCTCGCAGCCCTATCATTATTTCTCGCAAGCCAAGCGGCACAAGCTGGGACGGTGACGTCAGTCACCGCACCTTGCAGGAGATTTGTCATCTACCAGCACGGAATTCTCGCGTCTGGCACAGGGGAAAATACCTGCGGCGGAGGCGATCTCGTGTTGGCGGGGACTAAAGCAAAATGGGGACGCACATGGTCCATATTACTCAGTTCGGTTTCAACAAAGGTGCCAGACAAAAACGCCTATGTTTACGCCTTACAATATCCGCTTGTTGATGGAGGCTCTTACGCATCCTACGTCACGGATAACGGTGGCCAGAGAATTAAGGCGTACGCCTTTGGCCACTACAGCGTAGTTGAGCAGAAATAGCTCTTACGCCTTAGCTCGTCTTTTTTTCTTAGTTGGATTAGTCGGACTCGATTTCTTCTTGCCGATAGAGGCGTGAGGCGTCGGCTTTGTCCTATTCTTTCGGAGGGGCTTATGGCGCGGGTCGGGGATTCAGGCACAGGACGGGCTTCACGGTCGAATTCGAGTTCCTACCCTTGGTATATAATCGCCCCATTATTGGCGACTATATACTTGACGCAGCATGGCACAATCCCTATACTTGGCTCAGCAAATCGGAACCGAGCCAATGGCCAAATTGTTCGAAAACAAGGTGTTTCAAGACCCCACAGCCGCCCGCGAATGGCTTGAGAACATGCTGTGGCCGAACGGCCCGATCTGCGGCCATTGTGGCACCGTAGACGGGGCCCGCGCCCTCTCCAGCCGTCCCGGCACCTACCAGTGCAACGCCTGCCGCAAGCAGTTCACGGTGACTGTGGGCACGGTTTTCGAGCGCAGCCATATCCCGCTGAACAAGTGGCTCATGGCCACGTTCCTGTTCACGTCGAGCAAGAAGGGTATCTCCGCTCACCAGATGCACCGCCTTCTGGATGTCACCTACAAATCGGCTTGGTTCATGATGCACCGTTTGCGCGAGGCTGTCGCCCCTGCCGGTGGCGAAGGTCCGCTCGGTGGCGCTGGCAAGGTTGTCGAGGCCGATGAGACGTTCATCGGAAAGAAGGAAGGCAAGCGCAAGGCTGACGGTGCTAGCGGCTACGCCCACAAGCGCGCGGTCCTGAGCCTAGTCGAGCGTGGCGGACGTATCCGCTCGTTCAAGATCGGTTCGGCCAGCCGTGACGATATCGCGCCCGCGATCTTCGCCAACGTCCACCCGGACAGCACGCTCCACACGGACGGCTCGCAGATTTACAAATTCCTCGGCGCGACTGCCGGTCACGAAATTGTCGATCACAACAAGACCTACGTTCGCAAGAGCAACGGTGGTGCGAAGGTCCATACAAACACGCTTGAGGGTTTCTTCTCGGTGTTCAAACGCGGCATGGTCGGCACATACCAGCACTGCGGAGAGCAGCACCTTCATCGGTACCTTGCAGAATTCGATTTCAGGCAGAACACGCGCGCCAAACTCGGCATTGACGATGAAGCGCGGGCTGAAAAAGCCCTCAAGGGCATCGTCGGCAAGAGGCTCACGTATCGGCGGACTAACCAAGCGGCTCACGCTTAGGCAGGTCGCTGTCGCGTATCTCCTTTGGCTTCGCGCCAACGGAAAACCGGCCATCAAGCGCAAGCGCGAGTTCTGGGGTCGTCACGCATGGAAAAAGCGATAGCATGAAAAGGTGAAGGGCTGGATTGCCGTCCAGCCCTTCCATCACTCACAGCCAGTTGGAGCCAGACATATGAGCGAACATGTAGTGAAGCTATCTGAATATCGCCGGAAGAAATCCGAAGAGCAGGACAAAAATGTGTGCTGGGTTTCCTTTATTGGTCACCCGTATATGGATGGCGGAAAGGCGAAAACGCCAAGGCTAACAATCGAAGTGCAAGACGGAGATTATGAAGCCGTGATTTCATCGGTGCGCGAAGATGGTGGCTTTTATATTCGCAGGCCTCTGGACGCGTTATTTTCGCCTTGGCCGTGCGCAGCTGTTGAAGTTCGATATTCCTACGCTCGCGACGCGCTTGATATTCCTCAAACGTCACCGTTTCGCTAACAAATATGGGGCGGTCGACCATACACAAATCATAGCGCATCACGCCATGCGCTGGAAACTGTATTGACTGCCTAAAGAGCGCCGGGGTCAGAAAGAACTTTGTAGCCCTTCCGGCGCATACAGTTCGTCACAGCGTCACCAAACTCAAAAGCGGTTTTGGAATATTCGGTGCAAGCACCGAGATCGTGGCTATAGATCACAGGATCGACGCCGGCCATATCAAATACGGGCTGTGTTCCAACACAGCCCGCAAGGATATGCGATTGCTCCGGCCGGGGCGAATTCGCAGGAAACGATACTTTACAATTTCTGTTCGCAAACGAATTGCGCGGATGGAGGAACTTCTGATGCAAGCCTTCTTCTGGGCCCGAGCGGCGACCTGTTCGGCGTCGCTTCGGTGGGCGGAACGGGCAACGGTGGTGGCGGAGTGCTATTCAAGCTGCACGGCACGACCGAGACCGTGCTCTACAATTTCTGTCTAAGCTGCAATCAGGTATTCGCGCCCGATGCCGCGCTGATCGAAGACGCATCCGGCAATTTCTACGGTACCGCCGTCGGGCAGGTCTTCAACAATTTCGGTGCGGTCTACAAATTTCAGCAGTAGACGAGGCGTGACATCGGCGAGGCGGCTGTTTAGGCCGCCTCGCGCTTTTGCTGGCTGAGCGGAAAATCGACGCTGACTTCGGTGCCGATGCCTTCTTCGCTTTCGATGCGAAGGCGGCCACCGTGTTTCTCAACCAGCGCACGGACGAGGGCGAGCCCGAGGCCGGTTCCGGCCTTTGCAAGCATCGGATCCGCGCAGACTTGCTCGAACGGGTTGCCCAGGCGCGGGATTTCATGCACGGGGATTCCGATGCCGGTGTCGCGGACGCTGACCACGACGCGTTCGTCGTCCAGGCGGATGCCGACATTCACCTCGCCGCCGGGCGGCGTGAATTTGATCGCGTTGGTCAGCAGGTTCAGCAGAATCTGTTTCACGGCACGGCGGTCGGCCACCAGCAGGATGGGCTGATGCGGCACGGATACGCTGATCTCAAGTCCACCCATATTGGCGCGGTCGCTTAAAAGGCGCACGCTATCTTCAATGGCGCCTGTCAAATCGACGCGTTCCAGGTTCAGTTCGAGCTTGCCGGCCTCGATCTTCGCCATATCGAGCATGTCGGAGATGAGATCGAGCAGAAGCTGGCCGGAATCGTAGATCAGCGTCGCATACTCCTCGTAGCGCTCGTTCCCGAGCGAGCCGAACATCCCGTGGCGCATCAAATCGGTGAAACCGATCACGGCGTTCAGCGGCGTGCGCAACTCGTGGCTCATATTGGCGAGGAAGCGCGATTTTGCCTGGTTGGCCGCTTCCGCGCGTTCACGCGCGGCCTCGGTTTCAAGCTCCTGTTCCCTGCGTCGTGTGACGTCGCGGGCAACGACGGCCAGACTTTGAAACTGCCCAGTCTTCTCGTCGTATACGGAGCGCGTCGTCGCCTCGATCCAGATATAGTGACCGGCGCGGTGCATCACCCGGTAGGTTGCCGAATTGGTTTCGCCACGCGTGGGAAGAATGGCGATTTTTTCCGCAGCCTCCCGATCGGCAGGATGTACGATCTGCTCGAACTTTCCATATTCGATTTCTTCAACCGTACGACCCAGAACGCGTTCCAGCGCCTGCGAGGCAAACAGCACGCTGCCATCCTCGTCATACATCAGGATGATGTCGGATGCTTCCTCGGTCATCAGGCGATACATCGCCTGCGCCTTCTCGCGCGCTTCTTCCGCCCTGACCTGACGCGTCACGTCGTGGCACACGCCCAGCACCGCCACCACGGCCCCGGACTCGTCAAGCGCCACCTCTCCCTGCGTATCGACGATCTGCGCAGTCGCCTCAGGGTCGCGCGCATGCGTGCGATAGGAAAAGGGCGAACGCGTTTCGATGGCGTGAACGATCGCGTCCCGCACCGCGATCTCGTCTTCGGGGAGAATCTGTTCCAGCAGCCAGTCGCCATCCGGCGCCTGCTCAGCCGGATCGATATCCAGCAGGCGGTACATTCCCGGCGACCAGTAGGTCGAGTTTGTTGCAAGATCCAGACGCCAATAGCCGAAGCGCGCGGCGCGCTCGGCAAGTTCGAAATGCGCGCGATCCGGCTCCCATTGCGCCGGGGCAGCGGCGACTACGCCGTCTTCGCTTGAAGTATCGATCGGCATCGCTTCGTCCGCATGAACCGGGATGATTTTCCGGAAGCATAAAGCTAGTCCGATCTTGTTAAACAAGGCTTGTGGGAATGTCGTACCTAACAGCCGGTTAATCGCTATCCCGGTGCGCCGGCGCGCTTTGCGAAGAACCAAGCGCGCTCGGCGAGAGGGCGCACTGCGGCTGCATTTTGCGCGGCGTTGGCGTTCGATGCCGTGCCGTCGCGCACACGCCCGACGATCCCCTGAAGGATTCCGGCAAGGCGGAAGAAGTTATAGGCCGCGTAGTAGTCCATATTCGGGACAGTCGGCCGGTTGGTGCGGCGGCAATAGGCTTCCGTGTATTTCTCCAATGTTGGAATGCCCAGAGCGGCGAGATCGGCGCCGAGCAGGCTTCCCGTTCCACCGCTCGTGGTCGTGCCTTCGGGCATCATCCACTGCATCAGGTGATAGGTGAAGTCGGCCATCGGATCGCCGATGGTGCAAAGCTCCCAGTCCAGCACCGCGATCACCTTGGGCTCGGTGGGGTGCAGGATCATGTTGTCGAGGCGATAGTCGCCGTGCACGACCGAGTTGCGCTCGTCCGCGGGCAAATGCGCCGGCAGCCATTCGATGAGCTTGTTCATCTCGTCGATCGTCTCAGTTTCGGAGAGCTGATACTGCTTCGTCCAGCGCGAGATCTGGCGGCCGACATAGTTGCCGGGTTTGCCGAAATCGGAGAGGCCGATCTTTTCGAAGTCGAGGTTGTGCAGTCTCGCGAGCGTCTCGTTCATTGCGTCATAGATTTCGCCGCGCTGTTTCGGCGTCTGATCGGGAAGCATCGGGCCCCAATAAATGCGGCCTTCGACGCATTCCATGACGTAGAAAATCGTGCCGATGACGCTTTCGTCCTCGCACAACAGATAGGGCTTCGGCACGGGGAAGCCGGTCGGATGAAGCGCGGAGATCGCGCGGAATTCCCTGTCCACCGCATGCGCCGAGGCGAGCAGCTTTCCCGGCGGCTTGCGTCGCAGCACATATTTCCGGTTCGGGGTCACGAGCTGATAAGTGGGGTTCGACTGACCGCCCTTGAACTGGCGCACTTCCAGCGGTGTCTGAAACCCATCGATGCGTTCGGCGAGATAGGCTTGGAGTTTTGCCACGTCGAAGCGGTGCGCCTCCCGCACGTCCTGCGTACCGGAGAACTTCTCCTGGCGATCGTCGACCGGCGCGGCGCTCATGTGAATTTCCTTTGCGAACCAATGGCATTCTGTCCGCCTTGGCGGCGCAAACAAGGCGTAAAGCGCGAGCTTTGGCCTTACAAACTGTCCTAGCGCTAACTTAGCTGCCAGCGATGCCGTTCACGCTCAGGGTTGCTTGGCCTCGGTCTTTGCCTGCTGCCAAAGCGCTTCCATTTCCTCAAGCATGGCGTCGGCGGTCGTCCGGCCCTGTTTCTCAAGAGCAGATTCTATCCATTTGAAGCGACTCACGACTTTGGCATTGGTCACGCGCAGCGCGGCCTCCGGGTCGACCTTCAGATGCCGCGCCAGATTGGCGACGACAAAGAGCAGGTCGCCAATCTCGCCCTCGACCTCGGTGTGGCCGGCACCGCCGCGATGGGCCTCGACGATCTCACCGGCTTCCTCCGTGATCTTGTCCAGAACCCGTTCAGGAGAATCCCAATCGAAACCGACACTTGCCATACGCTTTTGAAGTTTTTCCGCACGCAGCAGCGCGGGCAGGGCGCGGGTGACATCGTCAAGCAGCCCCTTCGTTGGTTTGGCGGCGCGTTCGCGGCGCTTGATTTCCTCCCAGGCGATGGTCTGCGCGGCCGCGTTCTCAACCACAGCGTCGCCGAAAACATGCGGGTGGCGGGCGATCATCTTGCTGGAAATGGCGGTGACAACATCCGCGAAATCAAAGAGCCCGCGCTCCTCGGCTATGCGCGCGTGATAGACGACCTGGAGGAGGAGATCGCCGAGTTCTTCCTTCAGACCCGGCCAATCCTTGTCCTCTATGGCGCCGGCGACCTCATAGGCTTCCTCGATCGTGTAGGGCGCGATGGTCTCGAAATTCTGCTCGATGTCCCATGGGCAGCCGCCCTTGGGGTCGCGCAGGCGGCGCATGATGTCGAGCAGGGCGTCGATGTTTTTGGGATTCGTCATCGCGCGATTGGACCGGACGCGCGCCCGCAAAGCGAGGCTCGACATTTGTCCTTGTTTGTAATTAAGTCTTAGTAGCATATTAGAGGGTAAGCATGGCACAGCAGTCATCACCGATCCGCGACGCGCGGGTGAACGCGGTTCTCGACGGTCTGCACAAACGCGGGCGCAGCGAGTTGCCGGGTGTTGTCGCGCACGTCGCGGGCCGCGCTCTACGCAGGCTCCTAACACGCAAGTCCGGCGGCGGCGATCCCGGACGCTTTGATGACGTCCGCTATTACAACGACAAGCTCATCTGCATCGATCGCGAGCAGGGCGCGCTGATCTATTTGCTCTGTCGCAGCCTCAAGGCCACGCGCATTGTCGAATACGGCACATCGTTCGGCGTTTCGACGCTCTATCTCGCGAGCGCCGTGCGCGACAATGGCGGCGGCACCGTAATCGGCACGGAGCTAGAGCCGTCAAAGGTCCGCGCCGCGCGGAAGAATTTCGAGGACGCTGGATTGTCGTCGCTGATCGATCTGCGCGAAGGCGACGCGTTGGAAACGCTGAAGGATTGCGGCGGACCGGTGGACTTTTTGCTGATCGACGGTTGGCCGAAGCTGGCGGCGACGGTTGTGACGCTTGTGGCGCCGCAATTGCGTAGCCGCGCGATCGTCCTGTGCGACGAGGCCGCCTATCGCGGCGTCGTGCGCGATCCGGCGAACGGTTTCGTCTCTGTGCATCTGCCACTTTTCCGCGGGACGGAGATTTCCGTGAAAGTGTGATTCGGAATTTCCGAATCACATCCGACCCGTAGCACCGATTCCTGGTGTGGGTTCCGAGCGTGTCACAAAGCGCGAATCGCTTTTTGTTCTCGCGCAATCCTCAACCGTCACGGCCGGAAAGGCCCGGCCATGACGGTGGTGAGGGATATGGATCAAAGCCTCGTCGCCGCCTTCTGCACGAAGGCGAAGATCTCCGGGTTCAGCGGCAGCTTTGGCGCGGCGGCGGGGTTTGCCATAGCGTCCTTCCACATGCCCATGATCTTCTGGCTCACCGCCGGGTCGCCCTGGGTGAACAGGCGCACTTGTGCCTGCCAGCGCCGCGCCAGATCGGTGGCGGCCGCGGAATAGGGATCGCCCTTGGCCATCAAGATCTTGGCTTCCTCAATTAATGTCTCCCAGCTCTTGCTAGCTTCTGCTTGGTCGAAGCTGCGCCGCTGAAGTGTGGCGCGCTCTTCCGGCGTGAAGTGCCTCTCGGCGAGGGGGTCGAAGATCGCTTTCATTTCCTCGTCGCTGGCTTTCTTTGTCATCGTCGTTTCCTTCGTGAGTGTTGCGAGGTCGTCGATGGAAAGATCCCGTCCGGACAAGAGCTTCGCGCGCGCTGTTCGCACGATTTCCAAAGCCTTGGCCACGCGCGTGCCTTCACGGGCGAGAACCCGTTCCTGAAGGTCGAGAACGCGGTCCAGCGCCTCGGCCCGAGCCACAGATTGTCCGCCGAGCAGCTCGCCGATCTTGGCGAGCGGCAGCCCGAGGCGCTTCAGCGCCACGATCTGATGCAGCCGGGCAATCTGGGCAGGGCCATAGACCCGCCAGTCGGCCTGGGTGCGCATCGGCGTGACCAGCCCGCGATCCTCATAGAGGCGCAATGCCTTGATCGAGAGGCCAAGCAGCTTGGCGGTCTCGGCGGGGCTCAGATTTGCGTCCTTGGTCGTCACGGCACGGGTCTCTTCACATCGACGGACAGGTTTCTGAAGGCGGACCTTAGGGACAGGTCAAGAGCCGATTTGCGGGCCGCCATATCCCATGAACGGGAAATGAACGAGACGTTCGAAGCGCGTTCAGCGGCAAGCCCGCAAGGTAGGGCCACGCGATATTCCTTGGGGCGGTGCTGTGCGAGATTTTTTGACCAAATTGGCGATCATCACGGGCTACGGTCTGATCGGGGGCGGCGCCGTATTGCTGGCTACGATTTTGCTCCAGTTGGAGACCTGGTGAGGGCGCGATCATCTTTCAGGCATCGCCGGTATTTATCGTATAATATATATTATGGGAAATAATGGGGCGCTTGTATACTTTAGACAGCAGGTACCAAATGTTGGAAAGTAAGGATATTGCGCTTGTCACCCCGAGGATGCGTCTAGAGGGTGCGGCGACACTGGCTGACCTGATCGAAGCTGGA
>Ga0265338_10000101_pt1 | contig 159323 bp, 134 predicted proteins | sample 42126metaG_FD_193579 | JGI IMG/M metagenome (GOLD analysis project Ga0265338, IMG submission 193579) | Rhizosphere microbial communities from Carex aquatilis grown in University of Washington, Seatle, WA, United States - 4-21-26 metaG | ecosystem: Host-associated > Plants > Roots >...
TTGCGTCGTTGGGGTCGTTCGGATTCAGGCCGTGGGCCTTTTCCCAGGCATCCGGAATTCCATCGTGATCGGAATCAACCGGCGCCGGCGCAGATTTGTATTCAGGCCAGGGAAAATCCGGCGACCCGAGCGCATCCTTGTCGTCCGTCGGTTCATCAATCATACCCGCGACGTTTCCACTGCCGCGTCCGGTATAGGTGGGACCCTTGGTCCCCATATAATGCGTAGTGCCCGTCCGCACCTCCTCGATGATCCGGCGATCAATCACATCTGACTTCGGGAAGTTTGCGCCGACATCCGCGAGGACATTGGTAAATGCTTCCCGTGCGGTTTGGGTTTTTACGTAGGACTCAAAGATGGGCTGATTGGTGCGCACTTGCCTTTCGTAGTCAGCGCCATTCTCAAAGGCGCTCCAATTATTGGATTCGTTGACATAACCCTCCAGGACATTGCCCGTCATGTAATACGCTTCGGTGCCCCATTCCGGATGGAGGGGATCAAGCTTTAACAGCCATTTCACGAAGGGATTTTTGGGATAGGGCTTGTAGTAATTATTGACGTAATTCATCTCTTTCACACCGCCGTCGGTCGTGCGGGCGGTCCAGTTATAGACCACGTTGTTGCGGACATCGAGACGGCCCTGATAATGGCGGCTCTTATCGAGCCCGCCGGCCAGGCTCCAATTCCGGTCCGTGCAATGGGCCAGCAGATTGTGATGATAGCTTCCGATATCGCCACTGATGGAGGCGGCAAAAGCATGGGTTTCAAAACTCCCGCGGTTCTGTGCATCATAGTGATAAGAATGATGCAAAGCCTCAGCCACAATGTTGCGTTGAAAGGTGATGTTCTTCGAATTGCGCGAGCTGGTGCCTTCGTCGGAACTCCAACTGATCGAGCAATGGTCCATGATACAATTATCACACGAGGAAAGGCCGGCGCCATCCATCGCTTTGCGCGCGAAATCGCCGATGCGAAAATGGACGTACCGGATGATCACATCATGCGTGCCGAAAGCTCCGGAACCAAAGTTTGCGATACAAATGCCATCACCCGGCGCCGTCTGGCCGGCAATGGTGCAATACGGATTATGCACTGCACAGGAGCGTTTAAGTTTGATCAGCCCGGAAATACGAAAAACGATCGTCCGCGGGCCGCTTGCCTCCACTGCCGCGCGAAAGCTCCCGGGAATGACCGCCTCGCCTTTGCCCGGGTCATAATCGTCCAGGTTCGTCACTTCCAGCACGCGCCCACCACGACCGCCCAGCGCAAAACGCCCATAGCCTTCGGCCGTGGGAAACGCGAGATGCGAATTGGTGTTTGAAATGCCGGAAGTCATGACAACCGTTTTGACTTCATTGGCAGGAACTGCAGCGGAAACCGCGGCAAAAGCCAGGGTTGAAAGAAGAGAATATAAGATGGTTTTCATTATAACGTGGCTTTCAGAAAAAGGCGCCGGGATGTGTGAACCACATCCCGGCGTGATCTAATCATCTTTGACGAGTTATCACCCGTTTCGGTTACGGATATTTCAACCGGAAGAAGGTGGCCGTATTCGACGAGACACTATTGGTTATCACCATCGAATTGGTCCACATCGATCCGAATACATCCTGCCAATTCGTAGCCAGCACACCCACCGACAACGGGGGTTGCAATTGTTGCAGCGTCCAGCCGGTATGATCGCTCGGCCAGGTCAGGCCGTTAAGTATCAGGCTATTCGTGCTATTGGTAGTGATCAGCGTCGTGACGTTGGGCAAGAACCCAATCGTCGGAATATTCGTCGCGACCGTAACGACCTTGATCACACCTTTGACCGTGACCGCGCTGATATCCCAGCCCAGGCCAAGGGCCGGGACGAGCGGATCAATGACCGGCCACGTATTCGTCGCCGTTCCGGTAAAGGCAATCGGAGTGCCAGCGCCAAGGTCTGAATTGAAGAAGAACGGGAACGACTGACCTGCCGTGATCGGAGCGCTTCCCACATTGACGATCTTAATGGTCGCGCCATTAAACGTCCGCGTGCTGGCGCTGCCGCCAAAGTCCTGGTAGCCGGAACCGAGCTGCGTGTACGTACCGTTATCATTGTTCACCTTGAAGATGTTGGTAGAGCCTTGTGCCAGGAACACGCGTGCCGGGAAGCCTGTACCGGTACCCTTAAAGATGGAGGAGGTTCCGACGCCGTCGCCACCCGGGATAAAGGTGGCACCGGAAGAGATGGTCAGGGTGCCGGTCATTTCAACCCAGCCTTCACCCGTGTCCTCAAAGGTGCAGCCGCTATTGATGGTCAGATTCACACCACAGTGGGTGAGGTCAACGCCCAGGAAACCACGATTGAGCAGGAACGCATTAGTCCCCCCAACCGTGCTGGAGCCAAAAGTCGTAAAGTTACCGTTCAGGCCATTCACGAGCACCCCGTTGTTTCCGACGGAGAATGATCCGCTGACGGTACCAAAATTTGTTACTATGCCACCAGTTGTGACAGCCAGGGTGCCCGCCAGAGTGGCGGTGGGTTCGAGGCTGGCCGTTCCAGAACAATTCACACTATTCAGGATTTTGCCTGAAAAGTCCATGGTCGCACCGGCAGCAATACTTGCGGAACCGATCTGCCCGCTGCTGTTTCCCAACAGGCTGCCCTGGTTGACCTGTACGCCAAACGCAGTGGTGGCATTTATATCCAGCGCGTTAATTCCTGTTTTGGTCACTATGGCAGAGCCCACGAAACTACCACCGCCGTTATCGAGGATATAATGATTACTATTATTTGTGAATAGCGCAGACGACAGCGTCATATTAGCATCCACTATGCTGATATCGGTGGGAATGCCGGCTGCGTCATCAAACGTCACGGAGTCCCCGTTATCAAAGTTGGTATGCAAGCCGGTATTCACATCCAACCAGTTTTTCACGGCGGGTGATACCGTCCAGGTATTGTCGGAATAACCACGCCAGACGAGATTCTTCGGCACATTCGCGAGGATCTGCAGGTCATATTGTGACCCGTTGAGGATCGTAGTGCCATGCAGGCCCGAAGGCATCACAATATTCGAGAAGCTAAATGCTGTTTGCGAAACAAATGAGATCAAGGGGACGTTGGTCGGAAAGGTAAGGTTCTGCACCGAAGCGATTTTCAGCTCACTACCCACGTTGGCGGGGACATTCAAGGTGGTCACATAGACATAAGGATTGGTTTTAGTGCCATCGATAAACAGCGTTAATCTTCCGCCGCTGATATTCAGCGTGTTTAGCGCCCGGGCCGGGCTGGCAATGGTGTTGGAAACCACCAGCTCCCCGCTATTCAGTGTGATTGCGCAAACGCCATTGTCATTAGTCACGCCACCAACGGTGATAGTGTTCGCCCGGATCTGGCCGCCGGTCATTGTGATTGTTCCCTGGGTTGCACCGTGCCCTGACCCTGTTCCGGTCGGTGTAACAAAACCGGCGTCCCAACCCATATCCAGGGTATTATTCACCACGAAAACGCCCGTTCCGGCCACCGTCAACGTGCCTCTGGCAAAGGAGTCATTGATGTAGGGCTGATAGCCCAATATCACTCTGTTCGCATTTACCAGGCCGTCGCTCATCTGGAAAGTCCCTTGGCCAGCGCCGGCTGGGGTATTGGTGTTGCGGGTCCGGCCCAACCACATCTGATCTACCAGCATGTCCACCGTCCCATTGTTAAGAAACACTACGCCATTCAAAGACGAACCGGCGGCGGAGACGCCTGAATCCACACCGGCCCCGAACAGAGTCATACGACCGCCATTCGTTCCACGGACATACAAGTATGGCTTGGGAAAGACGGCAATATTAGTAAAGACAGGTGCAAACCTGAGAGTGCCTGACGCCCTGGCCTGGCTAATCGCCATACTGTCGGCAACGATTGAGTTTGATAAACCAAGGTTGAAGATCTGCGCTGATCCATTGTTGTAATCATCAGCGTTTCGGAATAACGACACCGCAAACTGCAGGGCATTGGTGACCGTGTAATCACTGGAAAACAAGGAGCTGATCACGTTGGTCTTAGCCAAAGATACATTGACAAAATTCGCGCTCAGACCGCCTTGTTCAGCCAGAACCACATCTCCCGCGCCAAACCGTTTAACATTCGCCGTAAAATTGTCCAGATTGGTCATAATCACCGTCGTACCCGAGCCCCCGGTGTTGACCGCATTGATGGCAAAATCAGCGTTTTGATTGCTCACGACCAGGCCGGCGCCAGGTCCTTGAATATAAATTGTGGTCGTCTTACTGTTTCCATTTACGCTCTGAACACTGGCTCCAAAGCCATTTGTGCCGGTGACGGACAACGTCGTGCCCGGAGCAATGACCGTGTTTTGGATGAAACCGTTGCTATTCCGTAAATAGGTCAAAGAATTGAGGGCGACTGAATAATCCAGATAATTCGTGTCCGTCCCATCCTGGAACATCACATCGTCGCCGTTCGCAGGAATACCTGCGCTCCAGTTTGCCGCATTGTTCCAGCTAACTGCGGTAGGATCGGCGTTTGTCCAAAGCGTTCCAAAAACCATCGTCAAAAGGTTGCTGGAATAGGTGGCCGAGGTCACCGTATTGCTCGCCTGCACGGTCAATGGGTAAAGCCCCTTGGCCACATTGGTCACCGCCACCACCAGGGTTAACGTCGTTGTGTTGGTGAAAAGGTTGGCGGTAAAGGAAGCCGAAACCCCGGCCGGAAGGTTGATTGCATCCACCTGCACCGGGTTTGTAAAGCCGGTGGAAAGGATCACGCGAAATTGAACATTGGAATAAACCCCGCTGATATTTGCGCCCATAAACAGCTTCCATTTAGGGATAAATGGCCCCGCATTATCTGCGGTCACAGGCGCTATCGATAGGTTTTGCGCCCGCATCAAGCCAGGCATCAGGGCCAGCGCGATTATTAAAAACAGGCCAAAAAGAAAGCGTTTAGTCTGAGGCATGTATTTCATAACTGTTTAGTGGTTTGGTTGGTTTGGTAGGAATCGAACTAATTTCAAAAGGTTTAGATTAGCATCAATACACTCTGTCTGATTCATTACCGCATCCTCATTAGCCCCCTGATACCTGAAGCCCCCCAGCTTCAACAGCCCGGGGTTATTCATGCATCGAATGCCCCTAGCACGCCCTTTGACCTTAATAGCGCCGGGATGTGGTTCACACATCCCGGCGCGATCTAATAATCTTTAACGATTTATCAACCGTTTCGGTTACGGATACTTCAAGCGGAAGAAGGTGGCCGTATTCGACGAGACAGTATTGGTTATCACCATCGAATTGGTCCACATCGATCCAAATACATCCTGCCAATTCGTGGCCAGCACACCCACCGACAACGGGGGTTGCAATTGTTGCAGCGTCCAGCCGGTATGATCGCTCGGCCAGGTCAGGCCGTTAAGTATCAGGCTATTCGTGCTATTGGTAGTGATCAGCGTCGTGACGTTGGGCAAGAACCCAATCGTCGGAATATTCGTCGCGACCGTAACGACCTTGATCACACCTTTGACCGTGACCGCGCTGATATCCCAGCCCAGGCCAAGGGCCGGGATGGTCGGATCAATGACCGGCCACGTATTCGTCGCCGTTCCGGTAAAGGCAATCGGAGTGCCAGCGCCAAGGTCTGAATTGAAGAAGAACGGGAATGACTGACCCGCCGTGATCGGAGCGGCGCCCACATTGACGATCTTAATGGTCGCGCCATTAAACGTCCGCACGCTGGCGCTGGCGCCAAAGTCCTGGTAGCCGGAACCGAGCTGCGTGTACGTACCGTTATCATTGTTCACCTTGAAGATGTTGGTAGAACCCTGTGACAGGAGCACGCGGGCCGGGAAGCCTGTACCGGTACCCTTAAAGATGGAGGAGGTTCCAACGCCGTCGCCACCCGGAATAAAGGTCGCCCCGGGGGCGATGGTGAGGGTGCCAATCATTTCGACCCAGCCTTCACCCGTGTCCTCAAAGGTGCCGCCGGGATTGATGGTCAGATTCACACCACAGTGGGTGAGGTCGACGCCCAGGAAACCGCGGTTGAGTAAAAAGGCATTGGATGAAACAAGGCTTGTTCCAAAAGTCGTGAAATTGCCGTTCAACCCATTCACTAGCACACCGCCCACTCCGACCGTGAACGAGCTGTTGATGGTGCCAAAGTTGGTGGTCACACCAGAGTTGACGGATAGTGAGCCTACCATATTTGCAGTAGGTTCAAACGTGGTCGTGCCCGCGGTGGTAACGCTGCCGGAGATATTGCCGGAGAAGTCCATGGTGGTACCAGTCGCCGTGTTGGCGGACCCAATGGAACCCGCGCCGGTTAAGGTTCCCTGATTCAATTGGATGTTTAAACCACTGGTACAATCTATCTCCAGAGAACCGGAACCCGCTTTGGTCAGGGTCGAGCTGCCGACAATACTCCCGCCGGAACTATTAAAGATGTAGCTGCTGGCGAGGTTCGTGACTGTGATTGAACCAGGGAGCACTGCAACAGTCACGTTGACTGAAGGAGTTACTGCAGAATCATCAAAGATCACATTATCACCGGTACTGAAGTTGGTGTAAACAAGGGCGTTCAGATCAAACCAGTTCGTCGTGGTATTATCCCAACTGGCGCTGACGCTGCCTTTCCAGCGGAGGTTTTTAGGCGTACTCAAAATCACCTGGAAATCCTTTTGATTCAACACCACGCCGTCATCAACCACTGCCCCATTGATGCCGCTTTGGTTAACAAAGGCGGAGAAATTCGGCGCGCCGCCGGAGGTCCATTTAAAGAGCGGAATCAGTGTCCCATTCGTGAGAAACCCAGGATTCCTGATCCCCGCGACGGTGAAGGTACACGATCCAACGGTGATGAAGTTGGTCGCGTAAACAGCGGCAACTACGTTGGTGGAATTCAAGGTCAAGGTCAGATTGCCGTTATTGAACGTGATGGAATCAAGAAACTGCTTCGGTCCGGCAATTGTATTTGAACAATTTAACAACGAGCCGTTGGTCACACCGATCCAGTTATTGGCAGAAGACGTATAAGCCGGGCCACCCACATTGATCTGGTTGGCGATGAGCGTTGCACCTTTATCAAGTGTGATTCGCCCCCATTCGGTATTGCCACCCGAGCCGAGTCCGTTGATGTTGGTTTCCGCCGTGGATCCGAGCGTGAGCAGGCTGTTCACTTTAAACACGCCATTGGAAAGGATGTTCAAGCCACCTTCACAATAACCCGAATAGAGCGTCCAGTCATTCGTCCCTCCCGGGTATTGGCGGTAACCCAGATAGGCGATATTGGCATCAATGATTCCGTTGGCCATGCTAAAGACACCCTGATAATTCGGGTTTTGGCCGGATTCAATCACCGGACGGTCGCGGCCGATATAGAACTGGTCCACCAGCATATCGATGGTGCCACGGGTCAAATCAACCACAGCCTTTACATTGCCGCGCGTTGAGCCGGGTCCTGCTGCATCCGCCTCGGTAAACGTGGTCATGCGTCCACCGTTGGTGCCACGGAACAGAGCAAAACTATTTGAACGCGCAAAGATGGGATTGAACTGGAATTGAGGACGCTGTGCTGCGCCGCCCACCAAAATACTATCCGCAAAAAATGTGTTGGAGATACCCAGATTGATCAATGGAACCGTTGATTGACTGGAATTGCCGGTCAACGTGGAATCGATGGAGATCGCGTACTCACGATCCAGGGCATTCGTATAGTTATATGCATCCAAGAAATTCGCTTTCACAATGTTTGTCCGGCCAAAGTTGAAATTCGGCACGAATTTGCGGGGAAGACCTGCATAGTTGTTGCTATAAAAGTTATAAAAGTTTGGCTGCGCAATCCATGGGTCGCCGAGCCCTAATACCTTCACATTCGCGGAGAAAGTGTCCAGGGCGCTCATGTCGATGGTGGAGACAGTGTTATCGATCAGGGAATAAACATTCGCCGAGGTATTGTTAACCACGAGGGTCGCGCCGTTAGTTCCCACAACCGTCACACCGGATCGGTCAGTGATACCGGCTGTTTCGTCCATGATATCCCGCACTTGGGAGAACCCGCCGGGGCCGTTGATCGTCAAGGTCTTGCCCGGAGCGATCTGAAGATTATGCCAGCCATCCAGGGCAAAGTTGGTCGTTTGCGCAAACCGGAGCGAAGAGATCGTCATGTCATTGTCAACGAGGGTGTTGACCAAATAATTGGTGCTCACGGCGGTGGCCTGCAAATTGTTCGTTTGCCCGCCATATTCAGTGAATACGACGTTTGCGCCCGAAAGTGGAAGCGCACCACCCTGCCATTTACCCGAGTCAGACCATAGACCCGCGCCATCCGCCACGGCATTGGAACTGCCATTCCAGATATGAGCCACATCCAGATAAAACACAAAATGATTGGTCGCGCCGCCGGATGCGGTAATGGTCAAAGGATAGGTGCCTTCAGCCGTGGTGTTCGCAATTGTAAAATTCAGGCCCAAATGAAGGGTATTATTGGAATTGGTTCGCAACAAAGTGGCCGTAAAAGGTGTCGGCGGAGAGTCCCCGAGGTTGGTCAGGCTTAATGATACTCCCGACGGCAATCCGGTCACGTTCAAACTGATCGGCTGGATCACATTATTGCCAAGCCCGTCGGCGCTGAGACCGTTAGTGGTGTAAGGCACGTTGTTGGAAACAACCGTAAAGACGGCGGTATTCACCGGCACAGTCAGGCGGGTATTCCTCCAGGTGAAATTCACTGTTTGGGCATTCGACGAAAGGGCAAAAGCGAACAGTGCCATTATGACTATAAATAGCCCCGCCGAGGGGAGCCTCAGGCTGTGGTGGAGTTTTTTGTAATTTCCCCATCCCGCAAGATGAAGAGGTGTTGTAGTGTTGTATGAGTTGGTCATAACTTCGACTTTGTGGTTTTTTTCAGATCTATCAATGATACGCCGCGTGGTCTGCCATCCATTCCCAATCCCTGCTGGCCGAAAAAGGTGCGCTCGATCCATGCCGGGAATCCGGAAGAGCGGCGAAAATAACTGGAAAAATCGTAATTCTCGCTCTGGTGGGAGGTGTATTACCGCCGGTCTCAAGCCATTTGCGAATTTCACTATGGCCATCAGCAAACGAGAATTCCCCGCAGTTTCCATGATATGAGGCCGGTAAATCCCGCCAGTATTCACCGGTTCCCGAGACCGCTTCCGAAGCACGCGACGCGACAACATCAAACATAAAAACCGCGTCATTTACGCTATCCGCATGTTCATCAATAAAAGCAAAAGTGCTGGCCGGCCCGCAAACCACCAATTCCGTTATTTTTTGGGCATCCTTGCCGGACCCAAAATACGTTCGCCCTAAATAAGTGCCGGCTGTTACAGTGGGCCCAGAACCGCCGCTGCCCAAAGCGCCATCCAGCGAATAGCTTCGGGTCCGCGCCGAAATCCCAGCTCCAAGCTGCCCCGGACTCACATAATTGTCGGATGGGCATTTCCACGTGCCCGCATTCTGAACGTACCGTGACATCAAGGCTGTTGGGCCAATAAGTCCATTGATATCTGTATTTCCAGGGTCGGTTGCCGTCGACCAACTCATGTAGTTCAGCCCCTGATCAACCGCGCCGCCTGGATCCATTAATTGGTCCTCGTTATCGTTCTGATACATGAGCCACCCCAACGTCAATTGCTTGGTGTTGTTCATGCACGAAATTCCCCGGGCGCGTTCCTTGGCCCTGGCCAGCGCGGGAAGAATCATGGATGCCAGGATCGCGATGATCGCGATCACCACAAGCAGCTCGATCAACGTAAAAGCACCCAACACTCTGCTATTTTTGGAATTTCTAGTTTTCACAATCTAAACGCGCCTTTTCGAAGCACACACATACGACTTTAGTCCGTCAAAATTTCGGCTGTGTTACTTATACATTATCGCAATCTCTTAAGTTTGTCCATCCATCCGTCATCAAAATTATCTACATCCTCAAAAATGAGCCACTCGCGCAGGCATTATCAGTCGCTGATTAGTGGATGCTTTTAATCTTATAACGCACCCAATGGAAAAGCGTAAGCTAAAAAATGCCGAATAGTTTACGAAAATTGCTTAACACACTTCCCGCGAACGTCAAAAAAACAGGCCGGGACGAAACTGATTTTTCAATGAAGCGTTGCCGTTTTCCGGAGGCTCGTGAATACTGCATTCATGCGACCCTTGCACAAACATTCCGTTGGTTTGCATATCCTCTTGTTGCTTTTCCCGCTGCTAATGTGTGCCAGTGCGTCGGAATTCTGGGTCGCACCAAATGGTGACGACCACAATGCCGGAACGCTCCAAGCCCCGCTCGCCTCTCCGCAAATGGCTTTAAGAAAGGCCCGCGAATCGCGACGGCTCGGCCGCGAAACCAACGGGGCCGCTCACATCATCTTCTCCGCCGGCGTGTATCCGCTTAACGATTCCCTGCTCGTACGCCCGGAAGATTCCGGGACCGAAGCAAGCCCCACCATTTTTGAAGCCGCGCCCGGCACCGTGCCCGTCCTCAGCGGCGGCAGGCAGATAAACGGCTGGCAAAAATTCCACGGGCGCATCGCCGGGCTGCCCGATCCGGCGCGAAAAAATATTTGGGTCGCTGATGCGCCCTCAGTTGATGGTCGCGTCCTTGCGTTCCGCCAACTGTGGATCAACGACCAAAAAGCCACCCGCGCCCGCACGCCGAATGGCGACACCCTCAATCGCCTGGTGGCCTGGGACCGCACGAACCACGAAGCCCGCATCGCCACCTCCGCGCTGGGCAAACTGCGAAATCCCTCCGGCGTGGAGATGATTTTCCATCAGCAATGGGAAATCGCGTTCTGCCGCCTGAAATCAATCAGCATCAATGGCGAGATCGCGCATCTGCGATTCCTTGAACCTGAAAGCCAGATTCAATTTGAACATCCCTGGCCGCAACCCGTGATGTCCACCAACGGCAACGCGCCGTTCTTCCTCGCCAATGCCATCGAGTTTCTCGATGAACCCGGCGAGTGGTTCGAGGATCTCTCCGCCGGAAAAATTTACTATTGGCCGCGAACCAACGAAGACCTGACTAAGGCGGTGGTCATCGCGCCGGCCTTGGAAACATTGGTCCAAATTGAAGGCAGCCTCGACCGACCGGTGCACGACATCCAGTTCAAAGGCATCGAATTTGCCCATACCACATGGCTGCGCCCGTCCGATTCGGGCCACGTTCCATTGCAGGCCGGGATGTTCATGTTGGATGCCTATAAGCTTAAGCCAAAGGGCACGAGCTATCATGCCGGGCTGGATAATCAGGCGTGGATCGGTCGTCCGCCGGGCGCAGTCTCCGTTCACGATGCCGACCATATCACGTTCGAACGTTGTCGTTTCGAACATCTCGCGTTCTCCGGACTGGATTTTCAAAGCGGCACACACGATGACGTCATTGAAGGCTGCATTTTTCGCGATGCCGGAGGAAACGGCATCCAGTTGGGAAAGTTTTCCGATCCAGGCATCGAAGCGCACGTGCCTTACAATCCCGCCGATGAACGCGAAATCGCCACCCGCGAACGCATCGCCAATAATCTCGTAACTGATTGCGGCACAGAGGATTGGGGTGCAATCGGCATCCTCGTCGGCTATGGCCGCGAAATCTCCATCGAACACAATGAACTGTTTAAACTGCCCTACACCGGCATCAGCCTTGGTTGGGGTTGGAACAAAGCCACCAACTGCATGCACGACAATCGCGTGTTTGCGAACAACGTCCATCACATCGCCACCCGCATGTGCGACACCGGCGGCATTTATACGCTGTCACCCCAACCCGGCACCGTCATCGCGGAAAATTCCATTTCGGATATCCGCATGAGTCCTTATGTCTTCGACCCGGAACATTGGTTCTATCTTTATACCGATGAAGGCTCATCCTTCATGAGCATCCGTGACAACTGGTGTCCGGAAGAACGATTTTTGAAAAATGCTAACGGACCCGGGAATGTCTGGACCAACAATGGTCCGCAGGTATCTGAATCAATAAAAGCCGCCGCCGGGCTCGAGCCCGCCTTCAAAGATTTGCTCGAGCAGTAATCGAATAGAAATCCTGCGAAAACGCATCGCTTCGCCGTCACCAATCTGCTTCCCTTGACGTCACTCAATGAAAATGTATTTGCGATCTCTTTTTGCGTTCGTGTGCCTGGCCTGCAGCGCCGGCGCCGCTTTGACACCCGCTGGCCTGCGTTGCGAATACATCGCGAACCCGCTCGGCATTGATGTAGCCAGCCCGCGCCTGTTCTGGACCGTGCAAAGCGACGAACGCGGCCAGCGCCAGTCTGCCTACGAAATTCTCGTGGCTTCGTCCGAGAAAAATCTCATGTCTGACTATGGCGACCTCTGGGACAGCGGAAAAGTTGTTTCCGATGAGACCACCTTCATCCGTTATGCCGGGAAAGCACTGAAATCGTCACAACAGGTTTTTTGGAAGATCCGCGTTTGGGACAAAAGCGACGCACCCTCAGGCTGGAGCACACCAGCCAGTTGGACCATGGGTCTGCTCGAGGCCGGTGATTGGAAAGCCAAATGGATCTGCGCTCCCGCCGATACCGAAGCTCTGCTCTTGCGGAAAGAATTCAATGTGAAGCCCGGCCTCGTCCGCGCCATCGCCCACGTCACCGGACTCGGCCAATACGAAATGAATCTCAATGGCAGCAAGGCGGGCAACGATCTGCTTTCGCCCGGCTGGACGGATTACAAAACCACCGTGCTCTACGACACCAAGGATGTGACCGCGCAATTGCAGGAAGGCAAAAACGCCGTCGGCCTCGCGCTCGGCAATGGCATGTACAATGTCGTCCGCCGGAATCGCTTCGTAAAATTCACTGGCACCTTCGGCGCGTTGCGCGCCATCTGCCAGATACAACTCGAATACGCCGATGGCTCGACCGAAACCGTCGGCACCGACGACACCTGGCGCTGCACGGCCGGCCCCACGATTTTTTCCAATATCTATGGCGGTGAAGATTTTGATGCGCGCTTAAACCCCGCCGGCTGGGACCAATCCAACTTTGACGACAGCATGTGGCGCAACGCCGTCACGCTTGTTCGTCCACCGGGAAAGTTGCGCGGGCAAAGTGTCGCCGCCAATCCGCTGCGTGAGATTGAAATCAACCAGCCGGTTGCAAGTTACACAGTCGCCAACGGCGACGTCGTCTACGACCTCGGCCAAAACACCTCGCACATGCCGCGCATCCATGTCATCGGTCCGCGCGGCACCACCGTTCGCCTGACGCCTTCCGAGATCACCAACAAGGATGGCACCATCACCCAAAGCACCATGGGCGCCGGCGCGCGCGGCAGTTCGTGGTGGGAATACACCAAAGCGACCGATGAGGAAGAATCCTGGATGCCGAAATTCTGTTACATCGGCTGTCGTTACCTGCAGGTCCATGCCACGCCTGCCGCGGCTGACGGCAAACTGCCGGCGATCAAATCTCTCGAAGGCGTCGTGGTGCATTCCACCGCCCCGCCCGGCGGCGATTTCGAATGCTCCAACGATCTGCTCAATCGCACCCGCACGCTCGTGCGCTGGGCCCAACGCGCCAATATGGTGAGTGTGCTCACTGATTGCCCGCATCGCGAAAAACTCGGCTGGCTCGAACAATATCATCTCAATGGACCCTCGCTCCGTTACGAATTCGACCTCGCCAAGTTATATACCAAAGGCATGAATGATATGGCCGATGCGCAGCTCAAGAACGGCCTCATCCCGAACATCGCACCGGAATACACCGTGTTCGATGGCACCTTCCGCGCCGCCGCCGAATGGGGCGCGTCGTTCATCCTCGTACCGTGGCAGCAATATCAATTCGATGGCGATGCCGATCTCATCCGTCAGCATTACGCCGCAATGAAACGCTATCTGGCCTATCTCGAATCCATTGCGAAGGATGACATCGTGTCTGAAGGACTCGGCGATTGGTATGACCTCGTCCCCGGCCAACGCCCCGGCGTGGCCAAACTCACCCTGCCGCCGGTGACCGCCAGCGCGTTTTATTTTTACGACGCGAAAGTATTGTCTCAGTTCGCCGAAATTCTCGGCAAGACCGACGAAGCAAAAGATTACGCCGCCCACGCCGAACGCATCCGCGCCAGTTACAATCGAAAGTTTTACAACGCCGAAAAAGGCTGTTATGCCAGCGATTCACAATGCGCCAATGCCCTTGCACTCGTGCTCGGCATCGCGGAGCCGGAAAATCGCGACAAGGTCCTCGCCTCGCTCGTGCGCGATGTAGAGCGTAGCGACTACGGCATCACTGCCGGCGATGTCGGTTTTCGTTTCCTCCTCCAAGCCCTCGCGCAGGGCGGCCGTTCCGATGTCATCTACAAGATGATCAATCAGGATGACAAGCCCGGCTACGGCTATATCCTCAAAAAAGGCGCGACCAGCCTCACTGAAGCGTGGGATGCCAATAACAATTCCTCCCACGACCATTTCATGCTCGGCCAGATCATCGAATGGTTTTACAAAGACCTCGTCGGCATCGACACCGATCCCGCCGCACCGGGCTTCAAACGTATCCTCATCAAACCCCAACCTGTCGGCGATTTGAAGTGGGCACAGGCCGGTTACGATTCCATCCACGGAAAAATTTCCGTCCGCTGGGAAAATGCGGCTGACAAATTCTCGTTGAAGGTCACCATTCCAGCGAACATCACCGCCACCGTTTTCGTCCCCGCAAAATCTGCCGAGCAAGTCACCGAGAGCGGCAAGCCTGCTGGCCAGGCCAACGGTGTTAAATTCCTGCGCCAGGAAGGTGATCGCGCCGTGTTCGCAGTGGAGTCGGGCCAATATGATTTTCAGGCCCGTGAAGATTAAAACAATCCCAGTCCTAATGGTCAAATAGGCGCTTTTAACGGAAAAAGCGAGACTATTGATTAAGCATTCCTAATTCATTCTATTTTATTATTGCGTTTGAAGTCGGAATTCCCGAAGTTGGTTTCGTCGGAGGCACATCCCATTTCCCTATGAAAAAAATTCTATTCTATTTCATGCTGACGACCTCGGCGGTTTGTCTCCTGTCCTGCGCGACCGTCGACAAAGCCAAGGAACTTAATAAATCCTCCGTCGCTTGCGGCACTGATACCACCGTGTGGGAAAGTCTGCCAGCCAGCGAACACATTCCATACGACGTCACCCTCTCCATCAAGGCGAGCAAGTGTTTCCAAAGACTTCTGGTGCAGGACAGCGGCGGTAATTGGACCACGAACACGATCGACAAAGTCAAGGGGCAGGTCTATCCGGGTGCTACTAAGATCGTCCTGCAATGCGTCAGCAGCGATTTGCCCATTGCGAAGCATTGCTCCTACACCGTCCACGACGTCAGGAAATCCCCCACCGACACGACGGCCACGGTGAGCATCACCAACCTTGCGAGCATCGATTTCTCTTGTGGCACCACCAACGTTGCCTTCTCCACCACTAACACGGCCGGCGCGGAGGTCACCCTGCTTTGGAAGAATGGTTTGCCTTGCAACATCAGCTTGATCGCAGAACGCGCGCGCGGCGCCGGCACCGTCACCAACGTCTTTCTTCACAACAACAACCCGGACAACCAGCTCAGCACCATTCACGCCGTCAAGAAACTCTATGTCACCTGCGGCGGCTCCATGGGCAGCGGCCTCGATTGCTCCTATCAGATCGTCGAAACGGAGTACCCGTAACCGGAGGCTTAATCCATTTCACCTATGAAAAAGGTTCTACTCTATTTCATGCTGACCGCCTCAGCGATCGGTCTCCTCTCCTGCACCATCATTGAAAAAAGCAAGGAGCTCAGCAACACCGTGGTCACTTGCGGCAAAGAAGCCACCGTCTGGGAAAGTCTCCCGCCCAGCGAACATAATGCTTACGACGTCACCGTTTCCTTCAAAAAAGGCGATTGTCCCAGGACGCTGATCACCGAGGAAAAGGACGGCACCCGGACCACGAACCTGATCAGCAAACCCAAGGCGGTTACCTATAAACGCGTCACCAAAATCGTGCTGCTCTGTGGCAATGCGGAAATGCCCATGCCAGAGGGAACCTGCACTTTCATCGTCAGCGATGTCCGAAGTTCCCCCACCGACCCCACTGCCACCGTCACCGTCAATTCTTCCAACGTGTACAGCAATGCCCCCTGCAACACCACCGGTGTCATTTTCACCGCCACCAATACTACGGGTGCTGATGTCACTGTGCTTTGGCGATCCGGCAATCCCTGCACCGCCAGCATGATCGCCGAACGCTCGGGCGCCACCGGAACGATCACCAACAAATTTATTCACGATATCAAAACGGATAAAGAACTCAGCACCATCCGCAATACCCGCAAGCTCACTTTCAGTTGTGATGGTGGGGCCACCAGCAGCATGTCCGATTGCACCTTCGAAATCGTCGAAACGGAATATCCATAACGACTGTTTGTGATAAATTACCAGCGGTTGCATCCGGTGCGCCCTTGGTTTATATCGGATTCATGCTCGCATGAAATCCCTTACTGAACATCTCTGGTTTGAGACCCCGCATCGTCGCGATTACATCAACATCACTGACACCGTCGCGAACCTGGTTGAGAAGAGCGGCGTCAAAGAAGGCCTCTGCCTCGTCAACGCCATGCACATCACCGCGTCCGTCTATATCAACGACGCCGAGGACGGCCTCATCCACGATTACGATGTCTGGCTGGAAAAACTCGCCCCGCACGAACCCACCGCGCAATACCGCCACAACCGCACTGGCGAGGACAATGCCGATGCCCACATGAAACGCCAGCTCATGGGCCGCGAAGTCGTCGTCGCCATCACCAAAGGCAAACTAGATATGGGTCCGTGGGAACAGATCTTCTACGGGGAATTCGATGGACGCCGCCGCAAACGAGTGCTGGTGAAGATTATCGGTGAATGACACAAACGGGACCGCCGATTGCGTTGATCATTGCTTAGTAAGCGTCACAAAACAAACATCATTGTCCCGGATCTCAAGCGTCTCACGAACGTTTCCATCCGCCGCCACCTTGATGTTTTCCACACGTTCCGGCTTGCCGTCGCTCATCCCTTTAATTTTAGCGACCTGTGCTTTAGTAAGCTGATTCGGCGATCCGAAATCGAGATACGCAGCGTAAGCGTCGTTGGCGCGGTAGCCGACCCGATAGACCGCCAGCGAATATTGGCCCGCCGAAATGCCGGACAACGCCAGGGTCACCTTCGACTTCGGATGCGAAGGCAGGTCGCGTTTGTAGTAGACCTGGTTGTTCTCTTTCGTAGCGGGATGTGTCAGGGTGAAATCCCACACCAACACCTGCACGCCACCTGATTTATCCGTGCAAACCCATGAGGCGGCGTCGGAGGATTGCAATTCGGTTTCTCCCAGCCGGTTGAGAAATTGATACGCGTAAAACGCCGGCTTGTTGATTCCTTCGTAATTTACCAATCCAAACCCGCCGTGGAAGGGCGTGAACCGCGGACCGGCTTCCTCGAAAATGTCCGTGAACACCCAGTACGACATCGAAGCCACCGCCGTGCCGGCATTTTTGATCTTATCCAGGATGAAAGCAGCGCTGTGGTAACTGTCATGAATGGGATCGCTCGGCGTATAAGAGGCGCTCCATTCCGTGAAGTGCAGCTCGAGATTCGGCATGGCAGAGGCCTTGATCTTGTTGCGCGAGTCGATCATTTCGCCATAGATGGCGCGCGGATTTTGTGACAATACCGTCCCGTTCTGGCCGTTCTCATCGAGAAACCCCTGGTCGACCGCATACGTGTGCGTGGAGACGAAGTCTACGGGCGAACCATTGGTGGTACAGAACCGGATGAATTCAGGGATCCAGCCGCAACCCGCCGTCGCCGGTCCGCCGACGCGGTAAGCGGGCGAAACACTCTTGATCGCCTTCGCCGTCACGTCGTACAGATGGAAATAATCCTCTTGTTTGCCGGCAAAAAAACCGCTCAGATTCGGCTCGTTCCACACCTCGAAGTACCAGGTCCTGACTTCGTCCTCGCCATAGCGCTCTTTCAGATGTGTCGTGAAGGCGCGCACGAAATCCGCCCATTTGTTGAAGTCCTTCGGCAGGGTGACATTGCCTTTCCACCAGAAGATTGTTTGCCTACCACTCGCCAGCGCGGAAGGCATGAAGCCAAGTTCGACGAATGGCTTCATCCCGATGCCGTGCAGAAAATCGTAAAGTTCGTCGATGTATTGCCAGTTGTATTCCGGCCGGCCCGTTTTGTCCTCGCGATAAACCCCCATGTCGTCGCAAAACAACCCGTGCATGCGGATGTAAGTAAAGCCGCATTCATTGTGCACGCGGGTAAGCTGGCTCTGCCAATCAGCCCGGAGCCCTTCGTTCGCGCGGCCAGCTCCTACACACGCTTTGAACATCGTGTTCAACGGCCCTTTAACGTTGAGTAGATCAGCGGAGATGATGCGTTCCGGCAGATCGTTTGTGCCAGCGCCGGAAACGCACTTCGCAGTGGCAGCAAGGATGGTACAGGCCGTGGCAAACAATTTGAGTATCCGCTTCATAAAGGAAGTCCGATGGTTCATGGGTTCAATGGCAAACGCAAGTTTGCTGTGGGAAGCGGCCCATGGGAACAGATTTTCTATCGTGAATTCAATGGACGCCGCCGCAAACACGTCGTCATAAGATTATCGGTGAATGAGCTATCGAACCTGACCGATTTAAGATTTCATGGCCATTTTTCGGCCAGCTTGAGGTTCGCTGGCACTTCCGGAATAAAATCATTGGTCTCGAACTGCATACCCGATGACTGGCCATAATAGGTCACCCGCGCGGTATCAGGGTAATAGTTTTTCCCGTTGAACTCTCCTTTTTCGAAGGTCTGTTCCGTTTGATAAATGAAATGATCCGTTTTGCCGATCCAGAAGGTAAAAATGACAGAATGCTGCGGCAAGGTGACTCTGAGACGGTAACACTCCGTCGATCCAATTGCACCGTCATCCAGTCTTTCAATCCGGAGAGATTGTTCCTTCCGGGAGAATATCTCCGGAAAACCATCCGCCTGCTGGTTGAAGAACAGATAGGGCATGATATCCGAGCCCAGCGAACTATCAAGATAGAGCGAGTCGTATCTCGCCAAATGTTCTTCCAGAGTTGTTTTGATCTTATAGAGTTTGTTGGTTTCGGATGAATACGAAAATGCGTAGTCATCCGTGGCCCAACTGGTGAACTGCTGGATTTTCGTACCGTCCACATCCTCATTTTCAAACCGATAAACAAATGGGCGGGCCAGCCTGCCCGAAAATGTTACGATATGACGCGCGGTCGGCAATTGAATCACCCCTTCCCCCTTATAACTAAAAGTTGAAAACGACCTGTATTTGGCTTCCACCGTCTTTAGAATCTTCATCGCGGCCAAAAAATTTGCGCGCCTTTCAGAAACCACCACAGTCGTGGCCGTACCCGCTGCCAGCAGCGCAATCACCGCCACCATTACTGACGTCTTTGCTTTGGTCCATGCCATAAATTTCAATGCTCCTTTGATGAGGGTTAAGGTTGAAGCCGAAGCCGTCGCGCCTTTGGTCACCGCCATAGCAGTAGCCGTTTTGGCAAGCACCGCGGGCGCTGCCTGAACGGAATTGGCAGAAATGGCCGCAGTGACCATGGCTGCCGGGAGAACAATTCCGCGTTTCGCAAAAAATCGTCGCAATTTTTCCACCGCACGGGTCACACGCTTCTTGGCCGCTTCTTCATTCGCGCCCAAAGCATCCGCCACTTCGTCCAGGCTCTTGCCGTCGAAAAACCGCAGCACCACGGCATGACGGTCCGTCTCATTCAATCCGGCCATGGCCGCATCCAGCAGCGGGGCGATCTGCGGCCACACTTCCGATTCATTTTCGTTCAAAGTGGATCGCATGTAGGCCTCCTGTTCACGACGTCGCCGCCGGACCTCGCTGCGGATGTAAGTCACGGAAGTCAGCCGCGCGGTAAGATATAACCAGCCGGAAAGGATCACGCCCTTGCTCAACGTTCGCGATTTCCGGGCGAGGATGACGAAGACTGCCTGCGTGATTTCCGCCGCCTCGTCCGCGTTGCCGGTATGGCGCAACGCGACCGAATAGACTTTGCTCACATGCCGCGCCACGAGTTCGGCAAACGCGTCTTCCGAATCGCGTTCGACATATTCACGCAACAACGCGTTGTCATCCGAAGGCTGCATCTGCCTCTAGATGCCGCTCTTTGAAGAAAAGGGACAATATTTATTTACTCGTGCCAGACCAATCCCCGTCAATTCGCATCGTAATTCAGCTTCATCCTACGCGATTCCTTCGCTTCCGCTTCGGTGCCAAAATAGATGCCGCCAAAACCATGGTCATTGGTGGAATACAGCGAGATATGAGGCATGCCCGGCACCGGGTAAGGATCAATCAATTCAAAATCGCCTGCACCCCTTACGATGGTCTTTGTCTCATCTGGCCCTACCGGCACGTTCATATTAGTCCTGGTAGTGATATACAACGCCAGCAAGGCGGTGTCTGCGCTCACCAGATTGTAATGCCCGCGGACGTCGATCCTGGAACCAGACCGTACGACCGAAGTGATCGTTATTGAATCACCCCCGGGGAACGAACTGTTACCGATGGTGAACTGCCGCGCCTCGACCTCCTTGACCACCACCGTCGCTGTTCCAGCAGCGAGCAACACACTCACACCTGCCACGATCGCCATCTTTGCTTTTGTCCATGCCATAAGTTTCAATGCTCCTTTGATGAGGGTTAAGGTAGAGGCCGAAGCCGCTGCGCCGTGGGCGACCGCAACGGTAGTGGTCAGCGTCCCCAGCACCGCCGGGGCCGCTTGCACTGAATTCGCCGAGATCGCCGCCGTGAGTACCGCCGCCGGCACAATGATTCCGCGCTTCGCAAAAAATTTACGCAATTTCTCGACTGCGCGGCTTGCGCGCTTGCGCGTGGCCCATTCTTGGATGCCCAGCACTGCTGCGGCCTCCGCACTGCTTTTGTTCTCAAAAAAGCGCAGGGCCAGCAACGTCCGCTCTTGCGCGCTCAGCCTGGCCATGGCGTCTTCCAGCAGCGGCTCAAGCTGTTTCCAAACGGCCTCAGTGCTGGACTCGTTCAAGGTGGATTGCATGTAAGCCTCCTGTTCGCGGGCCTGTTGCTGGGTTTTGGTCCGCAGCAGTTTCATGGCAGTGAACCGCGTGGTTTCGTAAAGCCAGCCGGTCAGGATCGTTCCCGCGCGCAGGCCGGAAGCCTTCTGGGCCAAAATGATGAAGACCGCCTGCGTCACATCCTGCGCATCCGCCGGATTCCTCGTGAAGCGCATCGCCACGGAATAAACGAGGTTGATGTGCCGTGCCACCAGCTCCGCGAATGCCGTCTCCGAATTGTCGCGAGCAAATTCACTCACCAATTCCATGTCCTTCACATCGGCCATTTCATGATTATCCCCGACCACGAGTGAAATTGGACATTTTTATTTCGAATCACGATTGTAGCGCAGATTTTCAATCTGGCGTATCGCCGAATCATATTCGGCAGCCGTTGAACATCTGAATCACAAAGAAAAGTTCAAAGGTCATTCCCTGCCGTCCCCTCGCCCGGTCCCGCAAGTGCGGGAGGGAGAGGGGGAAGCTACCAACTAAATGCATTCAGCGCTTCCCCCTAAGTCCGCAAACGTTTATGGATTCCGCAACTGTCGTTCCGCTTCCAGCCAATGTTTCATCGCCTGCCCGGCGGGCTGTCCTTCCGCCAGCCAGATCGCATACGCTTTGGCCGCGATGTCCGATTCCGAGAGAGGACCCGGATCTTTCCGGACAGGTTTGGCTGGGGCCGCGCTCTTGATGGGCAAAGCGTTTTGTTTCACCGCCTCACGATTGGGGGCGGCCACGGGTTGGTTGGGTCTTTGAGTTTGAATCATACTGGTCTGCCTTTCTTTTTGCTTGGATATTCTCGATCCGGTCATGGCGCACGGGGAAAATGAAGCGCACACTCCCGTGAGCACAGGCGCTTCGTGTACGACTCGCCACAACTCCACCTCGCACTTTACACCTAAATCCGCAGTAACCAACCCTAATCGGCGCGCCTTGAGCCCCGCCGGGAATCGTTTCCAAGCCGTGGCCACACCGCCATGGAATAAACGAGGTTGATATTTGCCCCTCGTCACTTTTCCGGCGCGGCGATACGCGAGTCCTAAAAAATAAATCCCCCCTTGAATAACCTTGGAGAACCTTGAATCGTGCTCAGCTCCGTTCACATTTTTTAGGGTCATTGGTGGTTATTTTACACATTTCCATAGATTTGCTTGATCCGTTGTGCCCGCTCTTCTGGCGTCAGTTGCGGATGATTCAACGGTTTCTCCTTCACCTCTGTTTCCTTATCCCACCGGTCCTGCTGGATTACCAGTCGCGCCTCCCGATGATCATCCCGCCGCAGCCGCGACAATTGTTTGTTCACCTGGCTCAGCCGTTTCCAACGCTTCTCCGGGTCCGTCTCCTTCGCCAACAATCGGCGGGCCAAACCCGTCATCTCCGCCGCCACCACCGTCGCCAGGCAATCACTGATATCCGTCCCCTCCACTTCTTCGTCCAGACGGTCCGCCCGCGATCGGACCTGCCGCAACATCACCTTCTCCTGCCGCACCTCCCAGTCCGCGTATCCACCATGGCGCCAATCCGAGAGATTCTGATCATTCACCGGCCGCCCCTCAAACTGCGCCTTAAGAACCTCCTTCACCTCCGGCAACCCGTTCAGCCACTCGATCAGTGCCGACCCCATCTCCCCATTCTGCAACCGGGTATTCAACTCATCGCGGACCGCTTTGGGCAACCGCGCAATCTTTCCACGTCTAGCCATAAACTTTGATTTTATATTGTTTATTGTTAAACAATTATAGCCAATATAGACAAAAAGTCAAATAGTTTCTTTGGATTTTTCTCCTGTGGCGGCGGTCTATGACCGCCGGAGATTATAGGTTTGGCGTTCCACCTTTAGGCAGGACTGGTTCCCGTGAGGCAAGACTCCGTCGGGCCCTAACTGAACAATCCCAACGGGATTGAATCATTCAGCCCAGGGTTGGGACTTGCCACGCAGAAGCAATGCGAAGGCGGGGGCACGACCTACCCTGGGTAAAATACCAAACAACCTTCTCTGATTGCGCAGCTTCACGAAGTGAAAATCATATGAAAATGCTCGCTCGATTTCACACACATCAATAATGGTTTCACACACTTTCCCTGCAAAAATTGAAACCGCTTACGATTTCGAGAAAAACAATAACCTCAGTATGAAACCTTGCCGCTTAATGTGTGTGAAACCAGATCAAAAACTGTGTGAAACCGGCGAAAACTGTGTGAAACCAGTTTTGGGTCTAAATATTTACCTAAATCGTTTATATTCAAACCGCTTCGGCGTTTTTTTGCGTTTTTTGGACTGTGTGAAATCGAGCGCGCATTCTCACTGGCAAAAAAGGGAGTTGATTCACTTGCATTACGATGACTCCGGCGATCTCTAAGCGTTAAGGGCACTGGACACAGTTTGACGATGCACATCAAGCTTCTTAGCGGCTTCTGAAATGTTACAGCCAAGTATTTGGACCACATGTTTGATGTAGGCCGTCTTGATGTTCTCCAAAGAGCGAATCCCTTCTTTACTGTCGGGCAAGAAAACCTTCGGCGTCGCCTTTACTCGCTTGAGCCAGGTTGAAATCAAACTTCCAACGACGATACTATTAAAAGGTTTGGGCAGGAAACCGTCTGCTCCTTTCACTATAGCATCAGTGGAAACATCGTATTGCCTGCCACTCATCACAATCACCGGAGTTAGAGGGAAGTGTTCCTTACAATAGCTTAGGATATCGGCCCCACTACAATCCATTGAACCGCGTAGACTCCAATCGAGCAGGACAACACTCACTTTTTTAGTCTTCAAAATTTGGACCGCCTCTTTCACTGATGCAGCAGTGATGTTTGGAATATTTTCCCGGTTTAGGAAGATAGAAAGAAGACTGCGGATATCCGCCTCGTCATCAACCACTAGAACCAGATTCTCATCAGATGTTATCGTAAGATTTTTCATACGTATGGAGTTCAGCAGCATCCATGCCTAAAAAATCACGCACCATTCCTACGCCATTGCCTAAAAACCACTACACAATAAGGAAAATAGTGATGGATTTTCCGACCTAACATTGGATAAGGGAAGGGTATTTTTTGCCTAGTTTATGCCCCATTCACGATGATTTTTTCATCACCTATTACAGCATGATTTAGAAAATTTCCCTCTAGGAACAAATTTCTGCTTATGAAACGCACAAAATAAAAAATATTGAGTGGATTTCGCACCGCATATTGCGTTGCCGTTTTCTCGACAAAAGTGTTTTGGCATGTCCAAAAAGAAGGCGGTAAAAAGATAGTTAGGCACGGGCGTTTACGTCAACATTTTGGGCATAAATGCGAAAATACCTTGTTTTTATTGAGTCGTCTTATCATGGCACATTAAGAGCTAAAGGGGGGACTATGCTTTATAGTTCGAGCGTAGTACGCGTGCTCGGAGCTATCCTGCTGGGCGTAATGGGATGGTTCTCGGGAGTTTTAGATGGTTTTGGAGCGGCGGACCCGCCAGAAACCATTACGGAGGTGTTTACTCAATGAACATCACCGGATTTAAAAAAGGCAGTATAGAAGAGCGTCAAGCTCAGGAACGACTCAGGCAAGAGGCAGAAATTTTCGACCAACAAAAGCGGCAAGATATGATGTCGTTTTGTTTGGAATTTTGGTTCGGCGTAGCATTAAGAGCAATATTTGTCAGCACTTGTATCATCGCAGCGATAATTCTGATAAACAATTATCAGGATTATGCTCCTCTCATTGTAGGCGCGATTGCGGCTTTTTTTAATGATTCTCTAAAGACAATAATCACGGTTTATAAAGGCACGTTATTGCCTCGCCTCAAAACGAAGCTGACGCCCACCACCCCTATGCCCACTGTTCCAATGGCATCTCGTCAAAAAGACATTTCCCCCTCTCCAGCTTTCCCCTAACTTCCCCCCATGTTCAAACCCGCCGATCTGTTTGACCTGGGCCAGACCGAGCACGCCTCGCTCTTTGATGGCTGCGCCCATGCCTGGGACGCGCTCACCCGGATCAAGGAGTACATCGAGGGCCATCTCGAGCCGGGCCTGGACAATAAATGCGAGGGCGTCGCCTACATCGGCGAAAATGTTTTCATCGGGGAAGGCACGGTCGTGGAGGACGGCGCGATGATCAAAGGCCCGGCCATCATCGGGCGCAATTGCCAGATCCGCCACAACGCCTACATCCGGGAACACGTCCTCATCGGCGACAACTGCACCGTCGGCAATTCCACCGAGCTCAAGAACGCGCTGCTCTTCAACCAGGCCGTCGCGCCCCATTTCAATTACATCGGCGATTCCATCCTCGGCTTCAAGGCGCACATCGGCGCCGGCGTCATCCTCTCCAATTTCAAATCGTTCCCCGGGAACATCACCGTGGAACTCGATGGCCAGTCGTTCGACACCGGCCTCCGTAAATTCGGCGCGCTCATCGGTGACCATGCCGAGGTCGGCTGCAATTCCGTGTTGAACCCCGGCAGCATCCTTGGCCGCAATTCCGTGATTTATCCAGGTGTGAACTGGCGCGGCATCCTTCCTGCAAACATGATCGCCAAGAACCGGTCGGAGATCGAAATTGTGGTGCGCCAGCCGCGGGAATCGGGCGCGTAAATTAAGATTGGATTAAGCGGACCCGCCCCTTTTTGCTCCAGCCGAAGCAAAATAAATCCGATACTATTTTTGAACGCAGTTCCCATTGCATTATTTCCTTCTTTTTTTCCGACAATTTTGCTCTCGCGTGTCCAAAAAGAGGGCGGTCGCAAGGGGTGAAACCGAGGGGGTTTTCCGTCATGTTTCTGGGCAAAAACGCGAAAACCACTGTGATTACTGACCCATTTTGGCATGGCATACATCGCGCTAAAGCTGAGCCATGCTTTATGGTCCGAGTTTTAAAAGGGCAGTAGTCGGTGCGGTGCTGCTGGGCGCGATGGGGTGGTTCTCAGGAGTTCTGGATGGATTCGGCGCGGCCGATCCGCCCGAAAACTTCCTCGCCATGCCCACTGATGGTACCGCTCAATTACGCATTCTGTCGCCTACCCTTCTGGAACTAACGTTAGTTCAAGTAAAACAGCCTGATCCGGCCCCGCTTTCCCAATGGAATTTCGTCAACACTGCCGGAACGCTAGTAACGCCTGCTGGTTCAAAGTTCACCGTCACTGCTGATGGGGTGCCCATCACTGTTTCCGCGGTCGGCTTCAAACGCCGCGCGCTCTATGCGCCGTTGAAAGTCCGCGACCTGCGTGTATCCAGTTCCCTTTACCTCCAGCTTTCGTCATCCATCGCCTCCGGCGCCAGTGTCACCGTCCAGAACCCGGATGCGACTCTTTGGACGACTAACGTCTTTGCCGCCACCGCCGACCCGTTGCGCTACAGCCCGGCCATCCACGTGAACCAGGTCGGTTACATGCCCACCCTGCCCAAGAAGGCCATGATCGGTTATTACCTCGGCAGCCTCGGCGAAATGCCCATCGCCGCCTCCGGCGGTTTCTCGATCGTGGATGCCACCTCTGGCGCCACCGTTTTTTCCGGCACCCTCACCCTCCGTCCGGATGTCGGCTACAGCTACACCCCTATTCCCTACCAAAAAGTGTTGGAAGCGGACTTCAGTGCTTTCCAGACTCCCGGCGAGTACAAGCTGGTGGTGCCCGGCTTGGGCGCTTCATTCCCCTTTTTGATTGATGACGGTGTCGCCGCCACCATTGCCCGCACTTACGAGCTGGGCATGTATCATCAACGTTCCGGCACCAATAACGTGTTCCCCTTCACCCGCTTTACCCATGACCCCGACCATATCGCTCCAGCGCAGATCCCGGTCACCAACAGTTTCGTGGACTATACTTTGAGTCAGACTTCCGGCGGCCAGATGACCAATTGCGCGGCCAGCCACTTTCCGTTCGTCAACCAGGGTATGGTGGATGTCAGTGGTGGTCACTTTGATGCGGGTGATTACAGTAAATACACCATCGATGTGACCCTGCTCATCCATCATCTCATATTCACCGTGGACGCGATGCCCGGGGTCAAAGACCTCGACAACCTTGGTATTCCTGAAAGCGGTGACGGCATCAGCGACGTGATGCAGGAAGCCAAATGGGAGTCTGACTTTTTAGCCAAGATGCAGGATGCCGATGGCGGATTCTATTTCCTCGTTTATCCCATTAACCGGCCATACGAACTTGATATATTACCCGACCATGGCGATGCACAGGTGGTTTTCCCCAAAAGCACTTCGGCCACCGCCTCATCCGTGGCCGCACTAGCGGAAATGGCTTCGTCACCTACGTTCAAGGCTGCCTATCCACAAACGGCGGCGGTGTATCTCCAAAAGGCCATCCTGGGCTGGCAGTTCCTTACCAATGCTTTCGCCAAATACGGTCGCACAGGTGCCTATCAAAAAGTTACTTTCTACGGTGATACCTTCGGCGATGCTGATGAAGTCGCCTGGGCCGCTGCTGCGCTCTATGCCGCCACCGGTGACCCCGCCTACGATAACGATCTCCGTGCCAACACGCCCAACCCCAACAATGCCAATTACCGGCAATGGAGCTGGTGGAGCATGTATGGCGGCTATGGCTGCGCGTTCCGCGATTACGCTTTTGCCGCCCGTACCGGGCGGCTAGCGACCAACAAACTGAACGCCGCTTATCTCGCAGCTTGTGAAGGCGAAGTCCGTTTCGCCGCAACCAACGCGATGAATTATTCCGCCAGGATGGCTTACGGTTCAAGCTTCTCAGATGAGAACAAAGGATTGCGCGTCGGCGGTTGGTATTTCTCCGGTGAACAGACCTTCGACCTGGCAACCGCGTATCAACTGGAACCCAAAGCGGATTACCTGGATGTCATCCTCAAAAACTACAATTACGAACTGGGCTGTAACCCGTTGAACCAGTCGTTCGTCACGGGCCTAGGCTGGAAACGCCAGCGCGAGATCGTGGATCAATACGCGCAGAATGATTATCGCACCCTTCCGCCCTCTGGTATCCCCCTGGGTAATATCCAGGCCGGGTTCGACTGGTTGCAGAATTATGGCGGTGAACTGAGCGAGGTCAGTTTCCCATCTGATTCATCGAACACGAACACCTATCCTTACTACGACCGTTGGAGCGATACCTTTAACACCACCACGGAGTTCTCCACCTATCAACAGGCCAAGTCCCTCGCGGCAGCGGCGATGTTGATGGCCTCCAGTTCGGTCAAGACCCAGACCTGGCGGGCGCAAGTCGGCCTGGTGTCAGGCGTGCCCACCAATGCCACCCCGGTGGCGCAGCCAGTCACGGTCTCGCCCAATATCCCGGATCTGGATCTCAGCAAGGCGCGCATCGTCTGGGAAGCGCGCGACCAGCAACCGTACATCGGCTCCACATTCACATTTTCTCCCAAATATGCCGGGGTGCAGTGGCTGGAGATGGAAGCGCAACTGCCCGACGGCCGCCGCGTGTTCGCTCTCACTAACTTTTTCGCCGCTCAAGCAGTAACAAATGTTATCGAGAATTATCAGAGCACCTCACTCGCGACCGATACCAACGTCCTCGCGTGGTACACGCTGGATGGCACCAAAACGAATGCCCTCGGCACTCTTAATCCGGTGCAGTTCGTCGGCGGCATCTGGTACGACACCAATTCGTTCACGTGGAACAGTCGCCCCAACGGCGCTTGCGTGCGGGTCACGGATATCGGCCAATCAGTCTATCTCACTTTGCCCAACGCGGCGCTCTATCAGCCAGGCCAGACCAAAGCCATCTCGGTGGAAGCCATGTTGTATGTCAACAAGCTCACCGCTTACGGGCGCGGCAACGCGAACCTGATGACGCTCAACCGCTCCTGGAATACCCAGATCGCCTGGGTGGAAAACATGTGGATCACCGACCCCTATATCATGGGCGGCGCGAACATCATCGCCGACGCTTCCGCCATCACCAACAATTTCAAATTCGGCCAGTGGCAGCACCTTCGCCTCACCCTCACCACCACGAATTACTCTGTCAGCGTCAACGGCATCGTGACCACGAACGTCCCCAGCTCCGACCTCGCCAATTGGGCGGGCTCAGGCAACGTGACGTTGGAGATCGGGAATTTCGATGGCTGGGTTGACGAAATCGTCATCAAATCCTTTGGCACGCCGGCGGCGTCCTCAACGGCGTCCTCCACGCCTACAACCTCGAACTCGCCGCCGGCGTCCATTACTTCTTCCACTCCGCTCATGGGCGCGACCAATTATGTCGCTGCGCCCGCGCCGGTGGATAGCAGCGTGGTGGCCCTCTACCACTTTGATGACAGCCTGGCCGAAGCATCCGGAAGATTTCCCAGCGCCACTCTTGCCGGACTAACTTCGCTAAACTCGTCGAACCTTTTGTGGATGGCCAGCCCCTCCGGCTCCGCCTTGCGCTTCACCGATGTCGGCGATTCCGCCACCATTTCGCTGACCAATGTCGCCCTCTACCAACCCGGCCAGACCGGCTCCATCGGCGTGGAAGCCATGGTCTTCGTCAAACAGTTCAAGGCTTACAGCCGCCAATCAGCCAGCATCATCAACCTCGTGAAACGTTGGGACACGCAATTGTTTTTGAGCCAGGACATGTGGGCTACGTCCCCACAGGTCATCGGCGGCGCCCAAACGATTCTTTCCGCCGCCACGCTCGCCCCTTATCTCCAGACCAATTGCTGGCAGAAGATCAGCCTCCTGCTGGACGCCAACGGCTACAGCGTTCGCGTGAACGATTATGAAATCTTCCGGACCAACAGCACGGAAATCCTCAACTGGGCCAGCGCATCCGATCTCGCCCTGACGCTAGGAAATTTCGACGGCTGGATAGATGAAGTTGTCGTGCGTAAACAATTCACCACGCCGCCCGCAACCAATGCGTCCATCGTGGTCGTGACCAACAATCCATCCATACCCGAACCTTTGACGAACAGCATCTCGGGCATCACCAACGCCCCACCAGGTAATCCCGTCACTGTCAGCAATACCCCGGTGATCCCCGATCCTATCATCCCTGACCCCTCGAATCCCGATACCAATGTCGTCACCACGCCCGCCCTGCCGGTTGTCAGCATCGCCGCCACCATTGATACAACCCTCAAAGGCAGTGATACGCCCGGTCAATTCCAGGTGACCCGCCAGGGCGACACAACCTTGCCGCTTTCTATCTCGTTCGCCATCAGTGGCAATGCAGTAGCCGACACAGACTACGACTCTATCAGCAGCTCGATCACAATTCCGGCAGGGAGTGCCAGTGCAACCATCGACATAGATCCCATTCCGGACGACGTCACGGGCGACGCAAAGACAGTGACCCTGACCCTGGCTTCAACCACCGGTTACACGATCAGCACGTTAAACGCCGCAACTGTCACGATTGTTGACCTGCCGCATGTCAGGATTCTTCAACATCAAACCGTCAGCACACAGGCCGTGACGCAAACGACCACTCCGACGACCAAGTCCAAGAAATCCACTCCCGTGACCGTTACGCCGGCGCCACCCACCTCGGTGGATGTCCAGGCAGATGCTGCCGAAAATTTCTCCATCGTGTTGCAGGCGTCGACTGATTTTGTGAACTGGACCTCCATCGCCACCAACGCCCCAGACGTTGCCTTGGATTTTATCGATTCTGCCGCACCCAATCTGACCAGCCGCTTCTATCGCGCTGTGTATGTGTCCGGCAACGTGACGGGCAACAGCATCGCGGCCTCGGTCAATGTGAACAGCATAGCCGACGGAATAGTCGGTTTCATTAACGTCAGCGCACCCGCTGGTTATTCGTTGATCGCCAATCCGTTGGTAGGCTCTGAAGGCAGCGGTTTGGTTTCCACACTGCCGACCGGAACGCGTGTTTTAAATTTCAATGACGGCTCGGTAGCAGCGGTCGCGGTCAATACCTCGACCAAAAAGATCAAGGCTCCGAAAATCGGTTCATGGGGCGTGCCTGGTAAAAACTGGACCAAAACTACGGCTGCACCTTTGGACTGGGCAGAAACGATATACAATGGAACAAATTGGTCGAACCCCGATGTCCTTCCGGGACCCGGCGAAGGTGCGTTCCTTTTCAATCCCGGCAAGACTGCAGTTACCCTCACATTCCTGGGAAAGGTTTTACCCGCTGGCACGACCAACAACATTCCCTCCGGATACTCACTTCGCAGTTCGGTGGCCCCCATCCCTGGTCAATTGGATACCGCCCTCGGTATGCCAGTGGCGGTCGGTGACGTGGTCTACCGCTACGACAGCAAAAAAGGCTACCTCGTCTCCGTTTATGGCCCCACCGGCTGGACCCTCAAGCCTGTCCTTAAGGTCGGCGAATCCTTCTTCATCCAGAAGATGACACCCGCCAGTTGGACCAATTCCGTACCGAGTTCCGCGCCGACTTTTTGATCTCTAGGCGGCCGTTCAACATCAGGACGAACGGCGCGCACTTTTCTTGGCCATTTTCGCGCTCGTGCTATAATCCGCACGAGCGCGGTCTATTTATGAGAATCCTTTTTGTGCACGAGCGTTTTGGCGCCTTCGGAGGCGCAGAAGTCAACGCGCTCCTGACTGCCGCCGAACTGAAACGGCGCGGGCACGAAATTTCCCTCCTGCACGGCACAACCACCGGCAAAGCCCAGGCCGAATGGAGCGAATCGTTTTCTCCACGCTTTCCGCTGGCCGGCCCGTCATCGGTTCAGAAAGCGATTGCGGAGATCCAACCCGATGTCATTTACGTCCATAAAATCTCGGACCTCGACATCCTTCAGGCCTTGGTCGAATCCGGTCGCCTGCTCGTTCGCATGGTCCACGACCATGATCTCTACTGCATGCGCAGTTACAAATATCATCCACTCACCCGCAACATCTGCCACCGGCCCATGGGCCTGGCCTGCATGTTTCCCTGCGGAGCCAACATTGCTCGCAATCGCAGTGGCACCTTCCCTCTGCGCTGGGTGAGTTATTCCGGGAAGAAAAAAGAGCTCGAACTCAATCGCCGCTTTCATCGCATGATCGTCGCCGGCGATTACATGCGGCAGGAATTGTTGCGCAACGGCTTCAATGCAAACCGCATCGAGATACACGCGCCCGTTCCGCCTGATGACACAACGACCAGCACCAGTTCCTTTGCCGATACCAATCGGATCATTTTTGCCGGCCAGATCATCCGCGGCAAAGGCGTGGATTATTTGCTCCGTTCACTCGCAAAGATCCAGACTCACTTCACCTGTGAAATTCTTGGCGATGGTAGTCATCGTGAACACTGTGAACATCTCGCAAACGAACTCGGCCTGCTCGTAGCGGACACCCGAACCGATGCCATCTCATCTCACAGGCCCCTTGCAGAAACCTCCGAAACCAATTTACAGGAATCACGCCACGCGGTTTTCTTCCATGGTTATCTGCCACCGGCCCTCATGGATAAATTTTACCGCGATGCCACGATAGCAGTGGTCAGTTCCGTCTGGCCGGAGCCATTTGGCATGATCGGCATCGAAGCCATGCGGCGCGGATTGCCAGTCGTCGCCTTTGACGTCGGCGGGGTGCGAGAATGGTTGAAGGACGGCGAAACGGGCTTCCTCGTCCCACCCAAGGACTGTACACAATTTGCCACCCGGCTGGAGCAACTGCTTCGCGATAAGCTACTTGCCAAACGGTTTGGCAAGAATGGCCTGCGCCTGGCCCACGAACGCTTTGGCTTTTCAAATTATATCTCAGGGCTGGAGAAAATGTTCACGGAAGTGGCCAAAATGCCTCAAAACGGCACGCGAGCCGCTATTGCAGGGGCGGATGAACCTGCTAGATTCTAACAAGATGACGGACGAGGAAATCAGACAGCAACTCATGCATCGTTTTTCGACCGCCCGTCGCCCGCTCGGACGCTGGCGGCTGAACTTCTATGTCCTCTGGAAACGGATGTCCTGGCGCATCGTCGTCCAAAGCGCTTTGGCCGTGAAACGCGTCCTGGACATCATCGGCAGCATTGTTGCACTCCTTCTCCTTTCACCTCTATTTTTGCTCGTCGCCATTCTCATCAAGATTGAAGATCGCGGGCCCGTGTTCCTCGTGCAAAAACGCGTCGGCAAACATGGCCGCGAATTTCCCATGGTCAAATTCCGCTCCATGATAGTCAATGCCGATGAACACCTCTCCAAACTTCTCGCGCAGAACAAACACAAGGAAGGCATCACCTTTAAGATAAAAGATGACCCGCGCGTCACCAGGGTCGGGCGCATTCTCCGCAAACTCTCCATTGATGAATTTCCCCAGTTCTGGAACGTGCTGCGCGGCCAGATGTCTCTCGTCGGCCCGCGTCCCTGTCTCCAGCGCGAAGTTCAGCACTACACGCTCGAACAGCGCCGCCGCCTCGAAGCCACTCCCGGCCTCACCTGTCTCTGGCAAATCGGTGGACGCGCTGAAGTCGATTTCTCCGGCCAGGTTGCGCTCGACGTCCGTTATATCGAGAGCCAATCTTTTTGGGGCGATATTAAAATCCTTTTCAAAACCGTCCCGGCTGTTTTATTCAGCAAAGGCGCTTACTGAATGAAAGCCATTCTAATTTGTCCGGCTGAACGTCCTGCCGTTTCCGCCCTCGCGGAAACCGGACCGCTGGCCCTTCTCCCTGCACTCGGCAAACCGCTCATCGCCTATTGGATCGAACAGCTCGCCGCGCTCGAGATCGTCAAAGACGTGCGCATTCTCGCCGCCGATCGGCCCGAATTGATCCGCGCCGCCCTCGGCAACGGCTCGCGCTGGGGCTTGCGCATCGAAGTCGTTCCCGAACAACGCGAACTCACCCCGGCCGAAGTCCGCGAGAAATATCGCGTCAATCAATCTGAAGGCTGGGTCGCCGCGCCGCATGACGTCAATGTCGTGGAACATTTCCCCGGATTACCCGACCAGCCTCTTTTTACCAGCTACGCCGATTGGGTCGCTGCCGTGCGCGACTGGATCCCGTGCACTGATAAAACCAACCGCGTCGGCGTGCGCGAACTTCAACCCGGTGTTTTCGTCGGCCTCCGCACCCGCGTTGCGCCCGATGCCAGGCTCATCGCACCTTGTTGGCTGGGCGATTATGTGTTCGTTGGACCGCATTCCGTCATCGGCCCGGCAGCGGTTTTGGAGAACCGCGTTGTCGTTGAATCCGCCTCCGAAATATCGAATAGCCAGATCGGTCCCGAAACTTTTGTCGGCGCACTTACCGAAGTGAAGGACTCATTCGCCTCCGGCAACCTGCTCGTCAATTGGCGCAACAATTCGCGCGCCATCGTGCCCGACGATTTCATCATGTGCTCCCTCGGCAAACGTCGCCAGCGCCCAAAGGCCAGCGGCGTGCTTGGCCGCGTCCTCGCCGCGTTGCTCATGTTCATCACCCTGCCCGTCGCCGCGTTGATCGTGCTCATCGCCAAATTGCGCAACCGCGAGTCCATCCATGAATTTATCGCCGTGCGCCCGCAATTGTCATCCGCCGCGCCACCCAGCGAGACGTTCCGCTATTATCAGCTCGCGCCCGTGAAAGGTTTCTTCCGTTGTTGGCCGCAATTGTGGAACATCATCTGGGGCGATATCGCCTGGGTCGGCAACAGTCCGTTGAGCCCGGCGGAAGTCACCCAGCTCACCAATGATTTCGAGCGCCTCTGGCTCGCCGCGCCCATCGGTCTCATTTCCCTCGCTGATGCCGAAGGCGTTACCGGCCATTTCACCGACGAAGCCCGCGCCTGCGCCAGCTTCTACGCCGTGCAGGCCAACTGGAAGCTCGACCTTTCCATCCTCCGCCGCGCCTTGCTTTGACAACAGTCAAGCCTCACTGCCGTCTCTTTGGTAGGACTTCAATTGCCTGAAAAATGATAAGTCAATCAACCGTGTTTAACGTGTTTAACGTGTTTAACGTGTTCGACTATACGTTGAACTATGCCTTTTAAACTCGCCTAAAAGGCATAGTTCATTTTAACGCTATTTCGCCGTTTGTCCAGACCAAAAAACTTAGGAAAAACCTCCCCCGGCATCACCACTCGTCCTCTAAACCAACATCTTCACTCTCTCACATCCCCCGTCGCCGTGTCTTCTTCCCTCACCGCGTCTTCTCAAACGCCGTCCGCCAAAACCATTCGTTCCGTCCCACCAATACCAACAGCGGATTTTGCAACGCCGGCGTCAGCAACGCCCGCTGCAACCACTTCGCCCACGTCAATCGCCGCGCAAACGCCGCATCACATCCGTTCGCTATCGTCGCCTGCGCTTCCCGCCATGTCACCGCTCCCCGGCTCCACTCCACCAGCGGCCCCAGCGCCAGCTCCGCCGATTCAAACGCCATCGACATCCCATTGCCCGTCACCGGCGGAATCATCGTGATCGTGTCCCCCACACAACACTCATCCCGCCCCGCCGCCTGCTGCGGACGCAACGAAAGCCCCGCCACCGCGCAAAAAGAATCCTCATCGAACACCGCCTCCTTCAACCGCTTGCTCAAAAACGAATCCGGCTCCGCAAACAACCATTCCCGCCAATTGCGCGGCGCCGCTTCCCCATCGCGCCGCCGCAGCAACCCGCAAATATCCAGCTCACCCCGATTGATATAACAGATCCCCGTGTAACCGCGTTTCGAAACGTGCATCTCCAGGTCCGCCGCCAGCCGTACCCCGCGCGCATGGATCTTCAGGCCGAACCAACGTCCGCCATCGTTCGCCTGCGGCTTGCGCCCCGTCGCCCGCACCACCCCTTCGCCAAAATCCCCGCGCCACCGGCTGTTCTGCGTCAACTCACCGCCCAGCCGCGTGAATTCATTCGCCAACGCCTCATCCAGGTCGAACCGCGAAAGACAGATGGCCGGCGACGGCAATGGCCGCGCCGTCGTGGATTTGTTTTTGGAAAAAAATGCGACACTCCTCGCCCGCACCGCCCCGCTGCCTTCGATGAGTTCCAGCAAGCCCAGGCGCGCCAGCGTTTTTTGCCCGCGCCCGCTGATGAATTCCCCGCACACCCGATGCCGCGGATACTTCCCCGCCTCATGCAACACCACCGGCACCTTCTCCCGCCGCAACCCAATGCCCAGCGTCAATCCCGCCAACCCCCCGCCGATGATGGTCACCGGCTTCATGGCTTGAGCCATTGCGCCACAAACAAATGCGTAAAAATCTTCGCCCGCCGCTCGCTTAACTTCCAGCCCGCCTCCGCCGGCCATAGGGCCGATAATTCTTTCCGGGCAAAACCGCCCTGCGCGCTCCGCACCGCGTCATACCGCGTCACCGCGTTGCAGCCGATCAAACCCACCGCCCGCGTCATCACTAGCGATGTCCAATCCCGCCGCGTCTCAGTTGCCACGAATAATTCCGTGCGCGCTGCGATATATTTAAAAAGCGTCGCGACTTTTTCCGATGGGAAATGATGCAAAAATAGATTAGCGATTATCACGTCCGCCTCGTCCGCTTTCGGCAGCCATTGGAACACATCCGCCACCACCGCCCTGGCCGTCCAGCCGAATTCCTGGAACCGCGCCATCGTTTTTTTTGCGACCACCCGCTGCCGGTCCACCAGTGTCACGTGCACGTCCGGCCATTCGCGATACATCTGCTCCGCCAGCTTCAGCATGATCGTCCCATCGCCCGCGCCCAGTTCCACGATGCGGCGTGGTGCGGTTTTTACTTTGGACGCCAGCGCACGTTGCAACAACGCCGCGTGCTGCATCAGGCGGTTCAACCGGCGCAGGTCGCGCCGCGACCCGATCGCATCCGTATCGGCGGGCGACAGTTCATCCAGCAACTCCGGTTCAACCACCCGTTTCATACATTTCATTGGTAGGGCGTGCACTCCGTGCGCGCCGTCGTCCCTTGCCTTAACGCCATATTATTATATTCCCGCCTTTACTTTCCCCGGACAGCGGCTGTGTGCCACGCACCAGCCGCAGCACATCCATTCGCATCACACTTCAGGAATGTTTAACCATCATCCCTTGCCATCCCCTCGCCCCGTCCCGCACTGCGGGAGTGAGGGGTTCAACTGCTCGTGTCTTCCCTTCTTTTCTTCAGAACAAAATTATTTCCACGGTTACCGTCACCTCACGCCCCCGAAATTTCAAGCAGCGCCCCGTGACAACTGAACCCCGCCCCAAACGACGACATCCACCACTTTCCGTCCGGCACCGAATCATGCAACGCCGCCTCCAGCACGAACAAAACCGATGGACTACTGATATTCCCAAACTCCTTCAACACCGCCGCGCTATGGCACACGTCATTTTCCGTCAGGCGCAGACTTTCCCGCAACGCCACCAACACATCGCGTCCGCCTGCATGCAAAATCCACCCGGCAATCTCCTCACGATCCACTCCGGTCTTCAGCAGCGCTTCGCTGAACAACTGAGCCGCCGCCGCACCCGCCAGTTGGGGCACTTGCGGCGTCAGGATGTTGCGCAACATCCCGTTTTTATGTTCAAACCGTAACTGGTCGCGGATGTCCGTCTTCAATTCGGAGGTCCCAAATTTCCATTCCACTGCCCGGCGCTTCGCCTGCGGTTCGTTCGCCAGCACCACCGCCCCCGCGCCATCGCCAAAGAGACACGCGCTGATCAACACGCCCGGGTCATTATCCAGAAAAAACGCCGCGCTACAGATCTCCACGCAGATGGACAAAACCTTTTTCGCGCGACCCGCCGCCAGCAGTGCATCCGCCGTGCGCAGGTTCGGCAACGCCGCCCCGCAACCCTGTCCCACCAGGTCCAAAGCAAAAATATCCGCCCGCAATCCGACCTGTTCCACCACGTAACTGCTCAGTCCCGGGCAAAGATAACCCGTGCACGTGCTCACCAGGACCGCGTCGATGTCCCCCACCGCGCACTGCGCGTCCGCCAATGCCCGTTGCGCCGCCTGGCTGGCGATCGCCGGCGCATATTTGGCAAAGCGCGCTTGCAGCACATCCGGCGTGAGTTGGAAAGCCTCCGCCACTTTATCCAAGGCGAAGTGCCGCGTGGCGATGCCGTTGTCTCCGCACAGGACTTTTTGCAGGATGGCGCGCGAGCGCAGCGTGAGTTTAGAAAACGATTCCTCAGCCCGGAGGCTTTCCCAGCATTCCCTCTGTGTCAGCCGTTTCCCTGGTGCGGCTGTTCCTATCCCGATGATGAACATGGTGAAAATCTAGCGCGTAATCTCTTTACGCGCTACTGTTAGGATGCCTGAGAACGCCATTTGTTCCGGCTTATTTTATATCTCTTTTGTCCCGCCGGCCAAATTTCCTTGAATCCCATTTTTTTCAAAGGCAAATTGCACCCGCCGCAGTCCTGGACGAAAACGTTATGCTTATTTCCGACGACCCGCCCTTCCTTTTCATTCATGTGGATAAGGCTGCGGGTTCCAGCATACAAGCCGCCTTTCGCCCTTATGCCAAAGTGCCCACCCGCAGCCGCTGGCGCAAACGCCTCGTGATGCTGGGAGGCATGAATCGCCTCCTGAAGACAAACCGGCACCTGGAATTTCCCGAACATGTGACCGCCGACGTTGTTAAAAAATGCCTGCCCCCCGAAATGTATACACGCCTCTTCAAGTTCGCGTTTGTCCGCAATCCCTGGGACCGCATGGTTTCCAAATACGCCCACCTGTTACGCCGGGAACAACATCCCCGTCATGAGCGCGTGAAAGCGATGTACGATTTCACCGAGTTTTTGGAATGGGAACTGAAGCGCGCCGAGGCGTTGCAATCCTCTTACGTTTGTGACGCCCAGGGCAGGTTTATCGTCGATTTCGTCGGTTACTTCGAGCGATTGCCGGAACATTTCGCTCGCGTTTGCCAACACCTCAACCTGCAACCGGCGCTGGAGAACAGGAACACGTCGTCGCACAAGGATTATCGCACCTATTACACACCCGAAACCCGCGACCTCGTCGCCAAACATTTCCAGCGCGATATCGAATTGTTCGGCTACGGATTCGACGGCCTCCCCGCCACCGCCACCCCCAAAGGCCTGAAGTCGGACATCTGATTCCTTGGAACGCGAACGGTCCCCGCTCGCAGCACTTACCTTCGCGATTAACCGCCCGGGTCACATCTAAATTGGTAGGGCGCGTCACTCCGTGACCGCCGTCGTCCCCTCCTGCGGCGCTTTTCAAAATCAGATTCCAATTGTCATCCGTCATTCCCCCTCCGCCGCTTTTCCCCCGACCGCGCCCGTGTACCACTCGAACCTAAAAACTCGAAACACGAAACTTGCCCCCGTAACGCAAAACCGAAACACTTGCCCGGACACATGCGATACGCGCTTAAAATTTTAGCCTTCGGGTGGAGGTATATCAAAAATTACCGCGCGCGCCTCGCCATCGGATTGATCTGCGGACTCCTCTACGCCCTCTTGAACGGCGGTTTCGTCTGGGCCGTCAGCTCTTTGCAGGAACGCTTCTCCTCCAACAAGAAGGCGGTATCCATTGTCGCAGAACCGCAGGACCAGACGGTCCCTATCGGCGGCGAGGCCGTCTTCACGGTGGGGGCCACCGGTAGTCCCCCGTATTTTTATCAGTGGATGTTCAATGAGACCAACCTCATCGGCAGCAATACAAATGAGCTTTTACTTACTGATGTCCAACCCACCAATGCCGGACAATATTCCGTGATGGTATTGAGCATGACGGGGCATCGCTCCAGTTCCAATGCGTTGCTCATCGTGACCTCCGGCGCGTCCACTAGCGTTCCCACGGCATACCCGAGGTCTGGGCATGTCTTCATAAATCCAAACCTGCTTAAGGAAGCCGGCGCCAACTTGCGACAGGCGGCCGATCCCTGGTTGCCTCAGGTGGGCAACCCGGTCACCTGGCGGCACTGGATTTTCCTCCTTCTTTTCCTCCCCGGCCTGCTCGCCATCCGCGGGGCTATGGATTATCTCAGCAATTACCTCCTCGGCTGGGTTGGCGAATATGCCGTGCGCGACATGCGCCTGGATGTCATGGAGAAACTCAGCACGCTCTCGCTCGACTTTTTCACCCGTTCCAGCACCGGCGACCTGATCACCCGCATCAATGCCGACACCCAAAACCTTTTGCGGACGTTGCGCTCTGCCGGCCCGGATCTGATCAAAGAAAGCGTTTCGCTCGTGACGGTATTCGGCGCTCTTTGTTGGTTGGATTGGAAACTGACCCTGGTTGGACTCGCCATCATCCCCTTGTGCATCGGACCGGTTGTTTTCTTCGGACGCAAAGCCCGTAAAGCGATGCGCAGCGCCCGTGCCGCCAATGTCATCCAGACCAGTCAGTTGGTCGAACTTATCGGCGGCATCCGCGTCATCAAGGCGTTCAATCTGGAAAAGGCTGAGATGGAACGATTCAGGAAAAGCTCCAGGCAAATCGTGCGTGCCGACATGAAGGGTGTTCGCGCCAAGGAAGCCGTCGGCCCCATTATCGAAGTCGTTTCGACTCTGGGAGTGGGAATTCTGGTGTTGTATATCTTGTATTCACCCGGCTCGGCGAAAAATCTTCTGAGCTTCTTCATGGGCTTTCTGTTCTTTTTTCAATCCGTCAAAAAACTTTCCGGCATCCATATCTTATTTGAGCAGACCCATATCAGCGTGGACCGCCTCATGGACATTCTCCGCGAACAACCCAAGGTGGTGGACCCCATTGCTCCGCGTCCCCTTCCGGAATTCGCCTCCGGCATCACCTTGCACAACCTGGATTTCGGCTACCTCGAAAAACAGGTCCTCAGCAACGTGGACCTCAATATTCCCCGCGGATTCAAGCTGGGCATCGCCGGCGAAAGCGGTTCCGGCAAGACCACGCTCGTCAATTTGTTGTTCCGCTTCTACGACCCCACCAGCGGCGCTGTGAAGATCGACGGCCTCGATCTGCGCGAAATTTCCGTCAAGGACCTGCGCCAGCAGATGGCCCTCGTGAGCCAGGATGTCGTCATCTTTGACCAGACCGTCGCCGAGAATATCGCCGCCGGCAAACCCGGCGCCACTCGTGCCGAGATTGAAGCCGCCGCGCGCGGCGCCTTTGCCCACGATTTCATCATGCAATTGCCGGAAGGCTACGACACACGCGTTGGCGAACGCGGCGTCACGCTTTCCGGCGGCCAGCGCCAACGCGTCGCCATCGCCCGCGCTTTCGTCCGCAATGCTCCTATCCTGGTTCTAGACGAAGCCACCGCCTCATTGGATTCCAAGGCCGAAGCCGAAGTCCAGGTCGCCATCGACCGCCTCGCCGAGCATCGCACCGTCGTCTGCGTTGCCCACCGCCTGTCCACCTTGAAAGCCATGGATCGAGTCATGGTGTTGTCCGAAGGACGCATCGTGGAATCCGGCAGCTTTCAGGAATTGCTGGAAAAGAACGGCGCATTCGCCGCCATGGCCGCGCGCCAGGGAATTTTTACTTCCGAAGCGTAGCTTGAAATTAATCCTATCGAGGCCACCCTGCCTCCTGGGCAAATGACTTATTTGATTTCGGTCCTCATCAGCACTTACAACAATCGTGAATTCGTCGAGAAAAAGCTCGCCGGGCTACAGCAACAGACCTTGTTTGCCCAGGCCGAATTCATTTTCATCGAGACCGCTTCACCCACACGCGAAAGAGAATTGCTGGAACCCTTCTGCCGTGAACATCCCAATTGCCGGCTCATCGCCCTCGACGAGCGCAAAACCTTGTACGAAGCCTGGAACATCGGCTGGGACGCCGCCCGCGCTTCCCTCGTCTGTTATTCAAATATGGACGATGTCATGCATCCCCGGCTTTTAGAACTCGTCGTCCTGCACATGGAAAAAGAGCACTGGGATGCCTGTAGCGTGCTCATCGGCAAACAGCCATTGGACATTCATTCCAATGATTGGTCTCCGAGTCGCATCAGGAAACTGCAGCTTGCCAACAATCCCGGCCCCTTCACCGCCTGGCGCGCGGACCTGAAAAACCGCACCGGCCAATTTGACGGGAGCCTCGCTATTGCCGGTGACCGCGATTTTTGGGCGCGCATCAGCCATCATCGCCTGAAGTTCGGCATCGTACCCGGCCTGCTCTATCTCTATTCGAAAAGCCCCGGCCAATTATCCAAGTCCCCGCGTTTTCGGGATTTGCTTGAGAATGATCGCAAATTGATCGCGCAAAAATCCTATCCCCCGGGATTCCCTTCCGGCTGGAAACTCCGGCTGGCGCGTTTTAAGGTCGCCCGCGCAATTTTTCCAAATAAGTACATTGTGCCGTGCCCCTGACCACTGTCCGGTTCAATGGCTATGCCGAAAATTATGCCACCATAGCCGCAACCCTTTGCGCCAGTGGCGGGGACGTTCATATTGCCGCTGATAATATCGGTCCGCTGTTTCATTGATCGCTGCCTTTGCCGGATGGACCAACGGAAATTTCATTTCTGCCACATCGCGGTTCGCCAGCCGTGAATCGGCCTTGCGACAATTCGTTGCGTCCATCCCAAACCCGACATTTTTTACCAGGTTCACCGCCGGCAACGCCGATATCAACGATTGTCGCCAACACGCATAAGCCCAGGGATAATACCATGTTGGGATGGTGCGATCATAAGCTCCGTCAAAATTCGTCTTCCAGAGCAATGCGGAGCGCTCCGGCAAAAAATCTTCCAGCCAGCCACTTTCGCGCAATCGCGGCCAATCGGTCATCACGTCATCATACGATTGCCAGGCCCGCCGCCAACTTGCCCAACCCCAACAATGCGGATAACGCGAAAAATAATAACTGGCCCCGCAGTCAAAACCTGCTTCCTGGAAGTTGTCGCCGGAAATCGCGCTTATCCGGTCATCTCCTTCATAGCGCTCCAGCATCTCCGTGCAAAACTGGAAAAAACTCGGGTGCGGCAGACAATCATCCTCCAAAATGATCGCCCGTTCCACTTGCTGGAACGCCCAGGTCAATCCGGAGGCAACCCGCTGGCGTAATCCAAGATTCGTCTCCGCGTATTCCGCCAGCACGCGGGGGTTCCAATTGATTCCCTTTTCGATCAATGCCCGCACCTCGGCGCAGGCTTCTTTGTCCCCGGGCATATCCGATCGTGGCCCATCTGCGACCACCAACACCGTCCCTGGCCGGATTGTCCGCAGCAGTTCCAATAATTGGCCCAGTAATTTTGGCCGGTTATAGACCAGCAGGACAACCGGGGCGATTTGTTGTTCAATTCTCTCCATGTCCGCAGGCATGGTCATATAGCCCATGAGGCACAGGAAGCATTTTCAGGATCCACCAGCGAATACCGACAAGAGTCCCACAACCTGTTCTCTCAAAATGTCCAGGGACATGATTCGCGCGAACCCTTCGTAATCCCGCCACTCTGCTCGCCCCGCATCACTTAATAAATAGTCGATCGCCACAGAACATTCCTCCGGGCTGCCTTCTTTGATGGCCACACCCAGGTGATATCGCTCCAGTCGCTCATAGCAAAGGCCACCGGTAGAGACGATGACCGGTTTCCGGAACACCGCCGCTTTAGTCATCACATTGCTGCCACCCTGAAAATTCAGGTACGCAGTGAAGAGAATATCAGAGATGCACACCAGCCGGTTAAACTGGCCTTCCGTATCGATGCGGGATGCTTGCATGAGACAATTGTCCGGCACCATCGCGAGGAATTTCTCCAATTCATGCTTTTCCTCCTCATTGAAAGCGCCATCACGATATTGTCCCGCAAATAAAAAGAAAATGTCTGGCCGCTGTTTTGCCACCCGGACCAGCGTCAACAAACCTTTGCGCCGCTCTAACAGGCCCAATAACGAAACGACCTTCCGCCCTCGCGCCCGCTCTAATACCTCCTGCGCCAGTGGAAAATCCACGTCCGGCGGCGCCTCATCGGTCACATCTGCCAGTAGATGGATGGATGCTCCGGGAAATAACCCTCGCAATGCCCCATGTATCTTTTCATCCAGCACGCACCATCCTTTGCAGCTATTGGCGGTCGCCGGGTGGAACAGGCGCCTGGTTTGCCGCGCAGCCTCGTTTGGAGATTTTGGCTCCCGGTAAAAACGAGAGCTGATCGATAAAAACGCCCATGGCCTGCGAAACGTTCGTTCGAACAACCAAAGCGGCAACCAGCCTTTTTGCGGCACAAAATCTTCCAAATACATGAGGAACACACCGTCGATCCCTGCCTGCTCATCGGTCATCGTCTGCCGCATGTCCTTCGCCAGCGCGCGCCACCTCAACCATGCGGCGATCGGCATACTTATACTCTTTGGCAGCCATCGCAGCCGACGCGGCTTGTGCCCCGGATAGGCGCTGAAATTTACTGCGTGCTCCGCCGCAACGGTTTGATTGATCCATTCCGTTATCTCTTCAGGCTTTCTACAGATCGCGATGACTTTATGGCCCGCCTCCAGCAGCATCCGGCTGTAGATGCGGAAATAAGTCCGGAAATGTCCGCCCCGGGACCAGTCGTAAATATCGACCAGACAAATAACGAGTGCGGGCGCGTTCCTCATCGCGCAAACAATTCCGTCATGTGCCGGCCACGTCAAGCCCAACCGGGATCTTGTCTTTTCTATGTGCGGTCTTGTGCACAATGAGGCAGATTACGGTTCGTATATTGATCCTGCAATGACCCCGGCATGAAAATCGGTTTCCTCCTTTACGATTTCTTTCCCTTCGGGGGATTGGAACGCGACTGCCTGCGCATCGCTGAAATCTGCGCCGAGCGCGGACACCAGGTCTCTATCTGGGCCCGCAGTTGGCAGGGTGAACGCCCGGAAAACATCACCCTCCGCATCTTTGGCCGGCAAGGCCTCACCAACACTGGCCGGAATCACCACTGGCTCAAGCAACTGGCCGCTGCATTGCCAGCCGAAAAATTCGATTGCATCGTCGGCTTCAATAAGCTGCCCCACATCGATGTCTATTACGCTGCCGACCTCTGCTTCGCCGCCAAACTTCCCGATAAACCCCTTTGGTCCCGCTGGCTGCCCCGCGCCCGCCAGATTCTGGCGCTCGAACACGGCGTGTTTGATCGCGATGCAAAAACAGAGATCCTCCTGCTCACGGCACGCGACATTGCCACCTACCAGCAGTTTTACCGCACCCCGGCCGAACGCTTCCACGTCCTCCCGCCCAACGCCCGGCGCCGGGATATTTCCAGGGACCAGCGCGCCGACACACGCCGCCGCATCCGCGAGACCAACCGCTGGTCACCTGATGAAAACCTGCTCCTTTTCGTCGGCTCTGATTTTCATCGCAAAGGTCTGGACCGCGCCATACGTGCTTTCGCCGCGCTGGATGCAACCCACCGCAATCAGACGCAATTGGCCGTTCTTGGACAGGATAAACCCGAAGCATTTGTCCGCCTCGCGAGAGAGTTGGGAGTCGACGCCCGGGTCCATTTTTTTGGCGGACGCACCGACGCGCCCGATTGGATGGTCGCCGCCGATGTGATGGTTCATCCGGCTCGCCGTGAAAACACCGGTACTGTCATCGTTGAAGCACTCGCCTCCGGCTTGCCCGTCCTTGTCACGGAAATTTGCGGTTATGCCAACCACGTCAAAAGCGCCAATGCCGGGCGGGTCCTATCCGAACCGTTTTCACAGGAAGATTTCAACCGGGCTTTGCACGCAGCGCTTGATGCCGCCACGCTGGCACAGTGGCGGGCAAACGCGGCCGCTTATGCGGCGACCGGCGCAATTTTTGGCTGTCACGAACGCGCGGCGGAAATCATCGAAGCCATCGCGAGCCGGTCAATCAAGGTATCCTAGATTCCGCAGGCGCTCCTCAACCACATTAGAATCGGCGTCCGAATATTCCGGGGCCGGAGCCGCCGATGCAGCAGCCGCTGCCGCCACCGATTTTCCCGCCGCCCCCAATTCCTCTTCCTTCAACGCCGCCCGGATGACCTGGCCATCCATGTCCTCACCCGCCGGCAATCCCATCAGCCGCATCGCCGTGGGCGCGACCGATACAATCTCTTGCGGCGATAATTCCACTCCCGTCCGGATCGCCCGACCCCACAACGCCACCACGCCATCCGGCTCATGGCCGCCATCCCGTATCATATGCCGGTTTTGCGACGTCAATTTTTTCGACCGTAAATCCCGACGGAAACTCGGCGGTCCGTCGAAAGGTTTGCTCATGATCGCCACCAGGTCCGGTGCCATGTCGGCCTGCGCGCCATGGTAAAGCTCTTTACCGCGATAAAACTTCGCAAAAACCTTTTCGCCGGAATCTGCTTTGACCTGCCCCAGTTCTTCCACGAGCTGCCGGCACAAGGGCTCATACTCCGCTTCGGTCACGATCCCCCCCGGATATTTCCCCACGCGATTGATCCGCAAACCGACTGCCCGCGCCTCCAGGCAATCCGCCCATACCCGCGTCCGTCGCCAGTCCACCACCCCGAACTTCGAATCCAACGGCAGTTTCCATCGTGGGCGCCACGCCCGCGGAAAATTTCCCAGGAATATCCGGCTCGGACTCCACGCCGGCAACAAGTTCAGATGGCCTTGCTGCACCAGCCACCGGTTCGTGTGAAAAAATGTTCGTGGCACCGCCCCAAAACCATGGTCGGAAACCAGCATCACCGTGCATCCCTTTCCCGCCGCCTCCATCAACCGCCCCAACTCCGTATCGATCCGCTTGAACGTCTCCGCACAGCGCACGGCCAGTTGTTTTTCGATGCCCGTTAATTTCGTTTCCGCATCCGGTTCGCAAAATTTCCACGCGTAATGCTGCACCCGGTCCAGGATCAGCCACACCACCATGAAAAATTGCCACGGCTGCCGGCTCATCTGCCGGAGCGCCGCGTCTGTGTGCCGCACCATAACTTTTTCGTTGGCCTCGATGAATTTGAACATTTCCTCCCGAAAATGTTCCGTGCCATATTCACCCTTGGGATAACGCTCGATGTCCGCCGGCACATCTTTGAAATCGTCCGTCAATTCCGGTGGATAAACCGTCATCCCGCCCGCATCCGGCGCGAACGCATCGCTCGTGATAAAGCCATTCACCGGATATACCGGAAAGGACAATGGCACATTGATGACACCCACTTTTTTCCCGGCTTCTCCAACGCGCTGCCAGATCGTCGGCGCATGGATATCGCGCGAAATATTCAGCCGTTGCTGGTAATAATTCCCCGCTGGCGTGTGGCGGAAATGGTAGATGCCGTGCTTGCCCGGGTTCGTCCCCGTCACCAGGCTCGTCCACGCCGGCGGCGTCAGCGCCGGAATAGTGGAATTTAACACACCTCGCGCCCCCTCGCGGAGCATCCGTTGTAACCAGGGCATTTCCCCGCGTTGCGCGCGCGGCAAAAGATTCGTCCACGTCGCGCCGTCCAACCCAATGATCAATACGCGACCGGAATCACCCGGCGTTGCGGCTGCATTCATCCCCGCCATTTTGTCAGCGTTTCCGCAGCCTCGCCAACCTTTTCGACATCATTACACGCTGCCACGCCCGAATCAAAAGTGACTCACCTTGCTTCCCCCTCTCCGCCAAACGAATGTTTGGGGGAGAGGGACGGGGTGAGGTGGGGCTGATTGCTTCTCATTGAATGTTCGGCGTTCGATGTTGGATGTTGGATGTTTCCCAATCCTCGCTTCAAGATTGACCCACCCCTCCCTGCGCCTTCTAATAGTCCCCGATGTCCATCAGGGTGGAAAAGGTTTTAGTGATCGGGTTGGATTGCGCCGAGCCCTCGCTCGTCTTCGAACGCTGGCGCGCGCATCTGCCCAATCTCAACTCATTGATGGCCCGCGGCGTCCACACCACCATGCGCAGCACCATCCCGCCCATCACCATCCCCGCGTGGTCCTCCATGATGTCGAGCAAAGACCCCGGTTCGCTCGGCGTTTACGGCTTTCGCAACCGCAAAGACCACAGCTACGACGGCCTGTTCTTCGCCACCTCCACCGCCATCAAGGAAAAACGCCTGTGGGATATTTTGTCCGCCGCCGGCAAACACGTCGTCGTGATGGGGGTGCCCCAAACCTTTCCTCCGTCCCCGGTCAACGGCTCGCTCATCAGTTGTTTCCTCACGCCCGACCCCGTGAAAAATCCATACACCCACCCTCCGGAATTACGCGACGAGATCGATGCCGTCCTCGGAAAAAATAATTACATGGTGGACGTCGCGGATTATCGCACCGAAAATCGCGACCAACTGCTCCGCGAAATCTACCAGATGACCGAACGCCGGTTCACCCTCGCCAAACATTTCCTGAAAACCAAACCGTGGGACTTCTTCATGCTTGTTGAGATGGGCGTGGACCGCATCCACCATGCCTTCTGGAGATTTTTGGACCCCACACACCGTAAATTTGAACCCAACTCTCGTTACGCCAACGCCATTTTTGAGTATTATAAATATTGCGACCGGCTAATCGGCGAACTGCTCGCGGTCATTCCGCCCGCCGACCGCGAAAAAACCGCCGTCCTCGTCGTCTCCGATCACGGCTCCAAACGCATTGATGGCGGCATCGCCGTCAACGAATGGCTCATCCGCGAAGGGTTGCTCACCGTCACCGAATATCCCACCACACCCAAACCACTCGGCAAGTTGATGGCCGAAGGCAAGGTGGACTGGTCACACACGCGCTGCTGGAGCGAAGGCGGCTATTATGCGCGCGTCTTCCTCAACGTGCGCGGCCGCGAGCCCCACGGCATCATTGACCCGGCGGATTACGAAAAAACCCGCGATGAATTGATTGCCAAACTTGAAGCGCTGGGCGATGAAAAAGGCCGGCCCATCGGCACCCGCGCCTATCGTCCCGAGAAACTCTACCACCACTGTCGCGGCATCCCACCCGATCTCGTCGTCATCTTCGGCGATCTGTTTTGGCGTTCCATCGGCAGCATCGGCTATCACACCATCCACGTTTTTGAGAACGACACCGGCCCCGACGACGCCAATCACGCCCAGGATGCGATGTTTCTCCTGAGCGCCCCCGGCCTCACACCCGGACAAATTTCACCCATGGACATCCTGGATGTTGCACCGACGCTGTTGGGATTTTACGGCCTGCCGGTTCCTCCAGACATGCAGGGCAAGCGCCTGGCCCTCTAGCAGCTACTGGACCCGTTCAAAGACCGCCACATGCAGCGTATGCACGAACGGCGCCCGCGCAAAATCTTTCACCAGTTGAAAATCCGCGTGCTCAAAATATCCTCTGACCTCCGCCAGTGACGTCGCATACTTCGAAGGTTTTTTTCCGCCCATCGCCGCCTGCAACCGGCGTTTGACGTTCGTCACCGAAGCCGCGCTCAAGTAGGACAGCGCCACGTATTTTTTGGCCACCCGGCACATCTCGCTCACCGCCTGTTGCCGGATCTGCGGCGTCGGAAAATGGTGGAACAGCCGGAAATTAAAGACCGTATCGAACGACCGGTCGGCATACGTGAGATGCTCGATGTCCTGCTGCTCGATTTTGCATTCCAGCTTGTTCCCTGCGAAGTAGTCACGCGCAATTTCCAGCATCGGTCCCGAAAGGTCCGCCGCCGACATCCAGTAACCCTTTCGCGCCAGGTGCAGTGTCACGAACCCGCCGCCGCACGGAATATCCAGCACATGATGCGCCTTGGGGATCAAGGCGAACGCTTTATTCACCAGGCGTATTTCCGTCGCCCGGGGCTCCAGTTTCTTCGAGAGAAAATGGCTCAGCTCTTTTTCGCCGTAATAGCTCTTGCTGGAGTCGCCCGCCGGTTGATTGTCCATGTTCAATGTTCCGTCACCATGCTAACAGTTTTTGGCCGAAAGTCGTTCAAAATCATCCGCTAAAAGAAGTGCTGCAGATTTTTTTATCGCGTGCTTGCGCCTGCGGAGTTTACCCTCCGCACAGATGAGCATTTTGGATGAATTGAAATGGCGCGGTCTCATCGCCGATTGCACCGATACCGTGGAATTGACGAAAAGAGTCGCCACGCCGGTCACGCTTTACTGCGGTTTCGACCCCACCGCTGACAGCCTCCACGTGGGCAATCTCGTCCCGTTGCTGGCGTTGCGGCGCTTCCAATTGCTCGGCCATCATCCCATCGCCGTCGCCGGCGGCGCCACCGGTTCCATCGGCGACCCCAGCGGCAAGACCCAGGAGCGCCAGTTACTCACCCGCGATGTGCTTGACCACAATATCGCCAGCGTCAAAGTGCAACTCGCTAAATTGCTCGATTTCGACACGAAAAAAAACCCGGCTCGGCTCATGGACAACGCCTCGTGGACCGCTGGCGTTTCCTATCTGGATTTCCTGCGCGACATCGGCAAACACTTTTCCGTCAATCAAATGGTCGCCAAGGAATCCGTGCGCGCGCGCATGGATGACCGCGAGGTCGGCATCAGCTACACCGAATTCAGCTACATGCTGCTCCAGGCCTTCGATTTTTATCACCTGCGCAAGGAATTCAATTGCGAACTACAGGTCGGCGCCACTGATCAATGGGGCAACATCACCGCCGGCACCGATCTCTGCCGCAAAAAACTTGGCACGACAGCTTACGGTCTCACTTTCCCGTTGATGACCAAAGCCGATGGCACCAAGTACGGCAAAACCGCCAGCGGCGCGGTCTGGCTCGATCCCAAAAAGAGCAGCCCCTATCGTTTCTACCAATTCTTCATCCAGCTGGAAGATGGCGACGTCATCAAAATCCTCAAAATGCTTTCGTTCGCCGATCAGGCGATCGTTGCCGACCTCGAGCAACAACACACCGCCAATCCCGGCGCGCGCGTGCCCCACAAATTTCTCGCCCGCGAACTCACCGAACTGCTCCACGGCAAAACCGCCGTCGATGACGCCCTGCGCGCCAGTGAAATCCTTTTCGGTGGCGAACTTACTGGTATTTCCGAAGCCATCTTCAATGACATTGTTGGCGAGGTTCCCACCAAAGAGATCGAGAAGTCTAAATTAGACGGCGCAGGAATCCCGCTTGTTGAATTATTGGTTCACGCAGGTCTTTGCACATCCAAAGGCCAGGCCCGCAAAGATATCGAAGGCGGTGGCGTGAATATCAACAATACCCGTGAAACCAATGCCGCCCGCGCCGTGACGTCGGGCGACCTGCTCTTCGGCAAACATATCCTCCTGCGCAAAGGCAAAAAGAATTACGTCGTCGTCACCGCGAAATAGGTTTTACTCGTATTCTTCGCGGGTCTTCGCGTTCTTTCTGGCGCGCTGCACATTCTCCTGATATTTCCGGTCCATCGCCGCCGCGTACTCGACCTCCGGTCGCGACAGCGACATGATGTGCTCGTATTTACCGTCAAACGCGGGATCAATCGCAAGGATTCGCTTTGTGAGCGATGGGTGCGTCGAGGTAAAGGCCAGCCACGGGTCAAATGTGCAATTGGCGAAGTAGAGATGGCTCGCCGTTTCTGCGTAAACCGTGTCGAGCCGGCCCTGTTTAAGCAACCCGCCAATCTTCTTGAGCGCGCCTTCTATTCCGGCTGGATTGCGGGTGAACTCCACGGCTTCGGCATCTGCCAGCCGTTCGCGCTCGCGACAGATCGCACTTTTGATGACACGGCTCAAAACCAGCCCGGGCGCGCCGATCAACCAAAGCAAAAAAGCTGGCGCCATGAACAAAACATTCATGTTGTTCCCCGCTTGATCAAAAATCGATTCATCATCTCCTACTGATTCCGTGGCGCTATACAGCAGTCGCCGGGCAACGATGGTCGGCCAGATGAATCCATGCACCAGCACCATCAGCCGCATGTTGAGCCGCGTGTCCCCGTTCAGCACATGGCTGAATTCGTGGGCGGCCATCCCTTGCAATTCATCACGGCTCATCAATACCAGGCAGGCGCGCGTGATACCGATGGCGACATCGTCCCGCGAATGACCGGCTGCAAATGAGTTGATGCCTCTTTCGTCATCCAGCACGTAGACATCCGGCACCGGAAGGCCGGACGCGATGGCCATTTCCTCCACCACGTTGCGCAATTGAGCTTCCCGGAAGTCAGCTGAGTTCTTTTCAATAAGCCTGCCGCCCAATAATTCCGCCACGGCCGTCCCACCTTCCGAAAGCTGTCGATATTTGTAAATACAACCTGCCATGACGGATAGCAGCGTGCCGAACAGCACCCAGAAACCGATGAGTGGATGCCAAAGTGATCGCACATATGACGCCGGATGAACGATGGCGTCCCCGATTTGATTTATTACCCGGACGAGAAACGCATCCACTACGTCACTGGGAAACTCTTTCTGCGGTAGGTTGAGAAAGGGCTGGATCACCGAAGCGAGAATCAAGTAATTGACGGCCAGGACAACGACCACGCTAAGCACAAACAAACCAAGCAACCACTTAGTCTGCTTTTGGGCACGCGCCTCTCGGTCAAAAAAGTCCATGCGATTGACCAGCTATTAGCACATCCACCCACCCTGCAAAGAAAAAAGAGGCGGCTCGAGCTCATAGCCGCCTCTTTCACAACGGCTCTTCAGTCGTGAAAAGACTTAGAAGAACCTCAAATGAGCATAGGTCACTTCGCCCTCTTTTCAATAGAAAGTTTGCATTTGTTATTCACGCCGCCTCCGCTTTTAAGTGTCACACCCAAAGCATCATCGGAGCTGTTGTGAATAAATCATTCTACCAATCCTTGTGTGGATGGTCTGGATTTTCCGGTTTTTCTTTGCCGGGCGGCTGCATCACCAAGACTTTTTCATCACCCTTCTGCGCATCCAATAATCGTTTGGCTTCCTCCGGCGTCATCTGTTTGGCCTGTGCCGCTGATGCCTGCGGCTGCTCTCCGTCTTTCTTGTCTTCGTCGGATTTCTGCTGCCGGTCCTGTTTATCTTTCTGGTCCTGCGCCTGCTTTTGCTGGTCCGTCTTATCGCGATCTTTGGGCTGTTGCTTCGACTGGTCCTGTTTCTGTTGATCCTGCTTTTGCTGGTCGCCCTTGCCTTGCTGCTGTTGCTGCTTCTGATTCTGATTCTGTTGATTCTTTTGATCCGGCTGGTTTTGCTGTTGTTGATTTTGGTTCTGCTGCTGTTGGTTCTGGTCCTGTTGCTGTTGTTGCTGCTGCTGTTTGAGCAGTTCGTCCAGTTTTTTTAGTTTCTCATCGGTAGGATACAGCTTTAATCCGGCATCCACCAACGCGCGGGCGTTCTGGACATTATTCGTGATATAGGATTGCGCACCGCCGTGAAAAAATTCATCGGCGGATTGTCCGCGCACCAGGCCGGCCGGCCACAGGCTAAGGCCGCACAGACAGAGCAGGCTGAGCAGTGGTTGGATTCGTGATCTCATCTATGTCCTTCAACTTCTTCGTAAATTCTTCAAATTGTTTGGCCAACGGGTTCTGTTGCGCCAGGCTTTCCATTATCTCCAGCGCCCGATGATAATTCCGGTTCCGTGTCGCCGAATCCGCCGCCGTCTTCGCCAGCCGCGCCGCCTCACGCAATTGGATGATCTGCTGCACGCATCTTTTTGTGAAACCCAGGTTGAACTCGGCATCCGCGTCATTCGTGTTCAATTTCACCGCGCTCTGATAATTCTTCAGCGCTTCCTCCCAGTTGGTCTGCATCTCATCCAAATCTTTCGCGGACTGGCCCAGGCGAAACTGCGTGTTGCCCAGATTATAATACGCCGCTTGTTGTACCTGGATGTCTTGCGCGGATGCCGCCGTCGTGAACAGCTTGATCGCCGCATCGTAGTTCGTCCCGCGATACGCCGCCGCGCCCGCGTTGAACAGCAGGCGCATATCATCGGCTTTGTTGGTTGCCGCCAGCCGTTCATATTCCTTTTGCGCCTGGACAAATTTCTTATCCTGGTAATCCCGAAACGCTGAGGCGGGCGAACAAAACGCGACCACCGGCAAAAGGAATAAAATCAAAACCACCGCAACCTTCGCCGGGCCGGCCGGCGATTGCTGCAACCTCTTTTGTTCTGCCTCGGCAGCGGAAACCTTGCGCTCGGGAAAAAGGATCTCGATCAACAGCAGCAGGATCGTCACCGCCAGGAACCATTGAAATTGTTCATGATAACGCTTCACCAGTTTGGACGTCTGCTCTGATTTAGGCAGCGGCGCCAGGCCTTTTTCATAAAGGGTATCAATCGTTTTCGCGCCGCGCATCGGCAGATAAAATCCACCGTCCGTCGCGCCCGCAATCTGCCGGAGCAGGTCTTCATTCAGGTGCGACTTCACCACGTTGCCCTGGTCATCACGGATGTAATCGGTGTTTCCATTCGCGTCTGCGATTCGCAACAAGTCACCCTCCGCCGTGCCGATGCCGATGGTGAAGATTTTCATGCCCTCTTGCGCCGCGCGCTGCGCGGCCGCGAGCGCACCCTCATCATTGTCTTCGCCGTCCGTGAACAGCACCAGCACCTTGTAATTATCCCCCTCCTTGAAAGCCGTCAGCGCCGTGTCGATCGCTTCCGCCAGCGCCGTCCCACCCTGCGGAATGGTGTTCACATTCAACGACTGCACGCTTTGTTGGAATGCCACGTCATCGATCGTGAGCGGACATTGCAGATACGCCAGGCCCGCAAAAGCCACCAGCCCCAACCGGTCCGCCTTGGCATCCTGCATTAATTCCAGCGCGGCCAATTTTGCGCGTTCCAAACGGTTCGGCGCGATGTCCGTCGCCAACATGCTCTTCGAGGTATCGATCGCCACCACAATGTCCAATCCGCGCTGCTTCACTTCATCCCACGTCGAACCCCACTGCGGTCTCGCCAGCGCAAAGATAGCGCACACGACTGCGAGTACGATGCAGGTATAACGAAATTTCTGCCGCGCTGGAGAAATCCCCACCGTCAGCGCCGACAACAACCGCGCCTGGACGAATTGGGTCAAAAGCTGTTCGCGGCGCCGCATCGCCCACCAGAAAAAAACTACGAGCGCCGGCGGAACCACTGCCAGCAGCCAGAGGACTTGTAGATGCTCAAACCTCAAGGCAGCCTCCTCAGTGTCGTTTGCGCCAACAATACTTCCACCAACAACACGCTCAATCCGATGGCAATCAGCCATCCAAACAGTTCCCGGTGCTGCGTGTATTTGTTGATCGTCGCCTCGGTCTTTTCGAGCTTATCGATCTCCGCGTAAATCTTTTCGAACTTCTCAGCGTTATCGGCCCGATAATATTTTCCGCCCGTTTTATCCGCGATTTTCGTCAGCGTATCCTCGTCGATGTCCACCGGAACCATTTGATAACCCTGCCGCCCGAACATATCAGTCACCGGCATCGGCGCACTCCCTTGTTTGCCGACGCCGATCGTATAAACCTTCACACCCAACGCCTGCGCCGCATCAGCAACCGTGAGTGGAGGAACCTTGCTCGCATTATCTTCTCCGTCCGTCATGAGAATGACGATCTTGCTCTTCGATTGCAGTTCGCGCAACCGGTTCACCGCTACACTCAATCCCGAGCCAATGGCCGTCCGGTCCGGATTGATCGTGCCGATATCTATCCGGTCAATATTCGCCTGCAAAAAATCGTGGTCCAATGTCACCGGCGTCGCGATAAAAGCGTCACTGGCAAACACCACCAGACCGATCCGGTCATTGGGTCGTTTATCAATGAAGTCTTTAAGCACCGTTTTCGCCATGTTGATGCGACTCACCCGCTTGTCCCCCACCTCAAAATCCTCCGACCTCATGCTGCCCGAAAGGTCGAGCGCCACCACGATATCCACACCGCTTGCGGTTACCTTCGTTTCGCTGTGCGATAAGCGCGGCTGGGCCAGAGCGGTGATGAACATTGCCAGCACCAGCCAACGCAATGCCGCCAAAATCGCGCCGGCGTGCGAACGCCGCGCATGCGTCAGGTCCGCAACCAGTCGCACCGACGAATACAAAAATGCCGGCGAACGTCCCCGCCGCCCCTTCAGCCAGGCAGCCAAAGGCAGCAGCAATAGCAGCAAAAACAGATATGGATACGCAATCGTCATGCTTTAGGAAAGAACTCCTGCCGTTTCATCAGGCCATGAACGATAAAGAAACCACCCAAAATAGTCCCGACCGGGAAACCAAGGCAGAGAAAAAGCCCATATATCATCAGGAACCAAAAAAACCATTTTGCCCGATAACGGTTCGCCGTCAATGAGATCAAAATCAAAACCAGCCCGATAAGACCTGCCAAGCCACAAATGATGATCACAGCCAGTTGCTCCATCATAAGTTCCGTCATCATGCGTGTAATCTCTTCCGGCTTTAGATTAGCAGCATCGCTTGATGTTGGGGCCATAAGGTCAATCTGTCGGATAAAGGCAAAGACAAAGACAGCGGCGCAGACAACGGGAACCAGTTGCAATAAAACTCCTATTATCGCAAAGGTTTTCCCGTTTGATTTGGCCGCAACAGCCGGGCGGGCGACTTCGGCGGGTTTCCCCGTTGTGACAGATATCGCAGGCACCGGTTGTTCCTCCGATGTTTCGGTTTCCTCCACCAGCCTCAATGCGGAACCATGCAAATTTTTAAGTTCGGCCTCGCCCGGTTCATATTTCGCAAACTTCACCAGGTCACATTGCTCCAGAAATTCACCCAGCTTCTCCTTCTGCTCCTTCACCAGCAACTCTGAGTCCTGCAACTCGCGGAGAAATTCCTCCGTTGTCCGTTCCGGCGCACGGAAGGTGAATCGCTCCTCCAGGTACATGCGGGTCGTGTCAGAAACCAGGATGCAGAATGGTTTGGGTTGCGCGATGAACTCAAGTGCTTCCTGCAACCTCTGCTTCGCGCGGATATGCGCCGGAATTTTGGGCGGCAATATGACTCGCGAGCGCCGTTTGAGCCAGAGCCTCCACCACACAAACAACGCTATTAACACCACGAGCAGCCCGATGCCCAGCCAAAGCAGCCACCAATAATTGGGGATCTCCACCGGCGGCTTGATGTCGCGGATGTCATTCATCACGGCGGATGCTGTCGAATTCGTGCTCATCAACCGCGCATCCTCCGCCGTTCCCGCGTCTCAAAAAATCTCGCCAGCGCCACGTTATACGTTTCATCCGTGCGCAACTGGATGGCATCGATGCCCGACCCGCGCAGTTGCCGCGCCAGTTCTCCCAGTTGCTTCTGCTGGCGCGCCGCAAATGCCTCGCGCCCGCTCGCGCTGGCCGTGTTCAACTCCACCACCTCGCCCGTTTCCGCATCCTCCAACACCAATCGCCCCAGCACCGGCAATTCCAACTCGTAACGGTCCGTGATCTGCACTGCCACTACGTCATGCTTCCGGTTCACTTGCCGCAACATCGTCCGCGTTTCAGAGGGCAACGCGCCACCACCGTCCGCCGTGATAAAATCCGACACGACCACCGTCACCGCCTTGTGCGACTGCACTCGCAGAAAAAATTCGAGCGCTTTGTTCAAGTCCGTCCCGCGCCGCTTCGGCTCAAAGAACAACACCTCACGGATGACCCGCAGCACGTGCCCACGGCCTTTGCGCGGTGGAATGAATTTCTCCACCTCGTCACTGAAAAGAATGAGTCCCACCTTGTCATTGTTGCGGATCGCGGAAAAGGCGAGCACGGACGCAATCTCCGCCGCCAGTTCGCGCTTGGATTGCTCGCGCGAACCAAATAATCCCGACCCGCTGACATCCACGATAAGCATGAGCGTCAGCTCACGCTCTTCGACGAATTTTTTGATGAACGGATGATTCATCCGCGCCGTGACATTCCAATCGATCGCCCGCACGTCATCGCCCGGCTGATATTCGCGCACCTCGTCAAAATTCATCCCCTGCCCCTTGAACACGGAATGATACGCGCCCGCCAGCGTTTCCGTCACCACACGGTTCGTGCGGATCTCGATCTGTCGGATTTTTTTTAATATCTCGCGGGGAATCATGCGCTTGCAAAATGCCTCTGGCGGATTAAGTTTACTCCCATGAGTGCGACCGAAGTTTTTGCCGCTGCCAAGGCGCTGCCGCTCGATAAACGCATCAAGCTGACGCAGGAATTGTGGGACGACCTCGCCGGCAACGGAATTGACCCTGACCTGACGCCTGAGCAGGCCGCCGAACTTGACCGGCGCCTCGCTGCATTCGAGAAAAATCCGCACGACGGAATTTCCTGGGAGAAAGTCGAAGCCGACCTGAATAAGCGTTTCGGCTGGGAATGAGCTTGCCGGTCATTTTCAAACACGCCTCGCGCAATCCTGCAGAATTGGACCGGCGGCTGAAATGAAAAGTCCGCCAGCGTCTCCGTCACCCCACGGTTCGTGCGGATCTCGATCTGCCGGATTTTTTTAGGTATCTCGCGGGGAATCATGAACTAACCTCGATAGCCTGTTCCAGGTTTCCGCAAGTCATACTCACCACATAGGTGCGTTTCTTGAACGTATTCAGTCAACTTGTCCCAAACACGAAACATATCTCCCTTGCTCTTTACTTGTGAATACTCGGCTTTGTTGCCTCGAAAGCAGGCTAGGCAACCAAACATTCCATGACCATAAGGGCTATAATCCGAATGCGCGCAAGTGATACAAAGTTTCATATGACATCCGCTTGGCAACTGCTTATCCAATTCCAAAAGCTCGCCTTCAAACCACCCACTCTTACCTGTTGATTGAAAATTTAAGTCGCGGAATTTGAGTTGAAGTTTAACGCCTTCATTTTCCAGTCCACCTGTGGGACTGGGTTTGCCAAAATCGAGATGCGCTTTGAGCAATGCGTCTTCAAAACCACCTGAACGACTGACCTGAATTGGAAAATCTATATCAAAGCGGCAATCACATAGACAATTTTGGTGGAGCCGAAAAGATTGCAACGCTTCAGGCATTGTATTGGCAACGGGAGAGAGAGAATCCAAATCGTCCCCTATAAATTCAACAGCGCGAATCAGAATTCGCAACGTTGTGCCATCAGTCTGGAGCGATGTGGATATAATCCCATTCGCGTCCTGATAAATTGTTGGACAAGACTTCGTCACAGAATTGAAATGATTGAATAAAGGCAATTCACCAGTTCACGGCACAGGCAATTCATCAAAGATTTTCTGGATGACCGATTCGCTGGTCTTTTCCTCCGCCTCAGCCTCATACGTGATGGCCACGCGATGGCGCAGCACATCCATGCCGATGCTTTTAACGTCCTGCGGTGTTACGTAGCCGCGTCCTTTCAGGAACGCATACGCCTTGGCGGCCAGTGTCAGCGAAATCGTCGCGCGCGGCGAAGCGCCGAGTTGGATGAAATCCTTCACCGCGATCTTGTAATGGTCCGGGTCACGCGTCGCGCAGACAAGGTCCACAATGTAATCCTTCACCTTGTCGTCCACGTAGATGTCATTGATGACTTCGCGCGCGCGCAGGATTTGGTCAGGAGTGACCACCGCATTCGCTGTTGGCGTGCCGGAGGTTTTCGCCATCACTTCCAAAATCTGCCGCTCTTCCGCCCGCGTGGGATAACCGATCTTCAATTTCAACATGAACCGGTCCACCTGCGCTTCCGGCAACGGATACGTGCCCTCCTGTTCGATGGGATTCTGTGTGGCCAGCACCAGGAACGGTTCGTCGAGCTTGAACGTCTGGTCGCCGATGGTCACCTGCCGCTCTTGCATGGCTTCCAGCAGCGCGCTCTGCACCTTGGCCGGCGCGCGGTTGATTTCATCGGCCAAAATCAGGTTGGCGAAGACCGGCCCCTTGCGCGTCGAGAAACCGCCGGATTGCGGATTATAGATCTGCGTGCCCACCACATCGGCGGGCAGCATGTCCGGCGTGAACTGCAGGCGCGAGAATTTCACGTGCATCGTGTTCGCCAGCGATTTCACGGCGAGCGTTTTGGCCAGACCCGGCACGCCTTCGAGCAGGACGTGCCCGTTGGCCAGCAGGCCGATGACCAGCCGTTCCGTCAAATAATTCTGACCGATGATGACTTTTCCCAGTTCGGTGAACAGCGGATGCGTGAATGCACTCGCTTCCTTCACCGCTTCATTTATCGCGTTAATTCCTGTGCTCATGATTTGTTCAGATTCTACGGAAGGATGGACAGGCAAACCAGAAAATGCGTTCAAGCAAAATGAGCGGATGACGGCAGAAAATGGATATAACCCCCACAATCTCAGGCTTGAACGGTAAATGGAAAGGTTGTCTTTAAGGTTTTCTTGGTTATATTTCGCGTCCAATTGTGACAGCGACCTCGCGATCCTTCGTGGAGCACTTTCGGCGGATGCGCACAGCCTATGCCGTCCTGCTGGTGGCTTTGGCGGCGACCCTGCTCGCGGCCCATACGGTGGACGATTCCCAGGCTCCGCCCTATGTCGCCTGGCTGGTGTTGCTCGGCGGCCTTATCATTAGCGGACTGATGTTCGGTATGCTCCGGACGGAAATCGTTGCCCGCGCCCAGGCCGAACAGATCTCCAGCGAACTGTTAAAATCAAAAGCGGCCTTTGAAGCGGAAAAAGAACGCCTCGCCGTCACCCTCGAATCCATCAGCGACGGCGTCATCACCACCGATACCGACGGCAAAATCATTTCCATCAACAAAGCCGCCGCTGAATTGACCGGCTGGACACAACCGGAAGTCGGCGGCCTTCCCTTGTCCGATGTTTTTTCCATCCTCAATGAACAGACGCGTGAATCGGTGCCGAACACCATCGAAAACGTGCTGCGAGCCGAACGCGTGGTGGAACTGCAAAACTACGTCATCCTCGTAGCGCGTCAAAAAAACGAGCGCATCATCACCAGTAGCGCGGCGCCGATCCATGACCGTAACGGAAAGATCCAGGGCGTCGTGCTCGTTTTCCGTGATGTGACCGGCCGCCGCCGCAGCGAGGAGGAAATGGTGCGGCAAAGCAAATTGGAATCGGTCGGGCTGCTGGCCGGCGGCATCGCGCATGATTTTAACAATATCCTGCTGGGCATCGTGGGAAACATTTCACTCGCGCGGATGTCCACCCATTCAGCGGAAAAACTGTTGGAACGCCTGGATGCCGTGGAGAAATCCGCGTTGCGCGCCAGGGATTTGACGCAGCAATTACTTACCTTCGCCCACGGCGGCGAGCCCATCAAAAAAGCCACACAGATCGTCGCCCTCATCCGCGAGACCACCCAGGCCGCGCTGCTCGGCTCCAACGTCCAATGCGAATTCATCCTGCCGGATGAGACCTGCTCTGCCGATGTGGATGAAGGCCAGTTCAAACAGGCGTTCCGCAACCTCGTGGTAAATGCGATGCAGTCCATGCCCGCCGGTGGCAAGATGGAGATCCGCGTCGAACGCGTGGAATTGACCGAAGGCTTTTTGGCGCCGTTGCCCTCGGGAAAATACGTGAAGATTTCCGTGCGCGACCGCGGCCAGGGAATTCCCCGCGAAGAATTACCGAAGATTTTCGAACCCTATTTCGCCGTTCCCAAACGCCGCAATGGCCTCGGACTGGCCGCCGTATATTCAGTCATCCGCAAGCATGGCGGGCAGATCAAAGCCGAATCCGTCGTCGGCGTCGGCACCACCTTTCACATCTATCTGCCCGCTTCGGCGCCAACGACGGAAGAAGCTCCCGCGCCGATGGAGCAAGATAAGCTTTTTGGCCGCGGACGCCTGTTGGTCATGGATGATGAAGAAGATCTGCTCGGCATCATCAGCGAAATGTTGAATATCTTCGGCTACGAAGTTGAGACAGCCAGAGATGGCGCGGAAGCCATCGACATGTATCTGAAAGCGATGACTGGCGGAAAACCATTCGACGCCGTCATCATGGACCTTACCGTGCCCAATGGCATGGGCGGCCGCGACGCGATCCGCCGGTTGCGCGAACACGATCCCAAAGTACGCGCCATTGTTTCCAGCGGCTACTCGCTCGACCCGGTCATGGCCAATTACCGGCAGTTTGGTTTCGTGGGAATCATTCCCAAACCGTATCGCATGGAAGAATTGCGGCGCGAACTGGAAGAGGTGCTTTCAAAATCGCGCGACGCAAATTAATCCGCGGCGACGTTTCAGAAACTTACCAGCGCATCGGCCACATCGTGGCTGATCTGCGTTTTCAACTCCTCGACGGACGCAAATTTTTTCTCGTCGCGCAATTTTTGGACAAATTCAACTTCCATATCTTCCCCGTAAAGGTCGCCCTGAAAATTCAACAGGTGAACCTCCACGCGCAATTGGGGATCCGGCATCTCCAGCGTGGGACGCCGGCCGATATTCAGCACGGCCCGATGCCGCCCGCCACGCACCAGGGCATGCGCCGCATATACCCCGGTCGGGGGGATGACCAAACCGCTAAACTCAAGATTCGCCGTCGGAAAACCGAGCTTGCGGCCCACTTCATCGCCCCGCACGACTTTCCCCGCGAGCGAATAGGCGCGGCCCAGCATCTGGCTCGCCTCATCAAAATTTCCCTCGCGGATGGCCTCGCGTATCCGCGTGCTGCTCACGGCTTTTCCATCCAGCGCCACGGCCGCCATTCCGTGAACGGTGAAATGCAATTCGTCGCCCAGTTTGCGCAGCAGCGCCACGTTGCCGCCGCGCTGGTGGCCGAACACAAAATCCGCGCCCACGCACAGGCTCTGCAGATGCCCAAAATCCCTGGCCATCCCACGGATGAACGCCTCACCGGTTTGCTCGCTGAAATTTTTATCGAACGCGATCAGCAGCAGCGTGTCAGCGCCCAACGATTCAATGGCACGGATCTTTTGCGGCAGTGAATAGATCATCGGCGGCACATGGCCGGGCGCCACGATGGCATTGGGATGGCGGTCGAAGGTCACCACCACGGACGCCGCCTCGAACTGCCGCGCATCCGCAATGGTCTGCCGGATGATCTGCTGATGACCCAGATGCACGCCATCGAAGACACCGATGGCGCCGCACACTTTGCGGCGGTCAACCAACTCAGCTGCAGAATGGATGACTTTCATGCGCCGTTAATTATCGTCTCTCCTTACGCTGCCGCCAATTTCAAAAAAGGCATCACCCGTTTCTCCAATTGCGCGGCTGTGTAATTCAGCACCTCATCCAGCGGCTTCGCGTCCGCGACGTCGAACTTGCCGGACACCGTCCGGCGCAAGGTCGCCAGATGCGCGCCGCAGCCGATTTTTTGTCCCAGGTCATGGGCCACGCTGCGGATATAAGTGCCCTTGGTGCAGGCAAGTTTGAAGGTCGCCAGCGGCTCTTGATATTCCATGAAGCGAAAAGTGTAGATGTGGATCAAACGCGGCTCGCGCACTATCTCCACGCCCTGGCGCGCAAGTTTGTAGAGCGGCACGCCGCCCTTTTTGATGGCCGAAACCATCGGTGGAATCTGCATCTGGTCGCCCACGAATGTAGCCGCCAGTTCGTTGAGGTGGTCGAGCGTCAACATCGGCACCGGCAATGACGCCGTCAGTTCACCATCCGCATCGTAGCTGTTGGTTTCTTCGCCCAGCTTCATGGTTCCCTCGTACACCTTGTCATCACCCATCAACTTTTCAGAAAGTTTCGTCCCGCGACCCAGCACGATGATGAGCAACCCGGTCGCATTCGGGTCGAGCGTGCCGCAATGACCAACTTTTTTTATCCCGAACTGCCGGCGGATCGCATCCACGACATCGTGCGACGTCGGTCCGGCGGGCTTATCAATGAGAATAGCGCCATCCAGCGCGGTAAGGTCTTGCATGGCGATTATTTCGCGGCGCTGATCGCCTTTTTGACTGCTGCGATCACTTTGCGTTGCACCGAAAGCGGCTTGCCCGGAATCCGTGCTCCGGCAGCCGCCGGATGTCCGCCTCCGCCGAATAACGCGGCGATCTCATTCACGTTCACCTTCGCGTTCTTCGATCGCAAACTGATGCGGGTCAGCTCAGGCTCAATCTCCTCAAACACACACGCCACCACGACGGGCTCGATCGCGCGGATATGGTCGATCAATCCTTCCGTGTCGTCACTGTCTGAACCCGTGCGGGCGAAATCCGCTTTCTTGAGCCAGAAATAAGCGATGCGGTCGTCGTAGGTAAGCCGGAACTTACTGTAAACATGTTTGAGCAGCTTCGCGCGGGAAACGGGATATGATTGATAGACTTCGTCGCAAATCTTCGCGAGGTCCGCGCCACGCGCCACCAGGTTGCCCGCGATCTGCAGCGTGCGCGGGCGCGTGTTCGAATATTGGAACGACCCGGTATCGGTGGAGACAGCCGTGAACAGGCAATCGGCGATCGGCTTGGTGACCGGCCAACGCGCCGCACAGAGCAGGCGATAGATCAACTCACCCGTCGAGGCTTCCTTCGGCGACACCCAGTTCAAATCTCCATAGCGCGGGTTGCTCTCGTGATGGTCGATGTTGATCAACAGCTTCCGCTCGGTCACGCATTCGCCGGCCAGACCCAGCCGCGCAAAACTCGCGCAATCGGTCGCGATGACCAGGTCGAATTTCATGCCGCTCCTGGGCTTTTGCAAAAATCCTTCTTTATCGAGGAAGCGGTATTTGAGCGGGACGTTATCCTCATTCCAGCACACGACTTTCTTGCCTTCATTGCGCAAGGCGATCCCGAGGCCGACCTGCGACCCGACGCAATCGCCATCCGGACGGACATGGCCGACGATGCAAATGGTGTCGCTTTCACGGATCGCTTCGATGATCCGGGTGATGATTTGGGGGTGGGCTTTCATTGCGGATACCGCGGTCAATCCTCCGGCTCTTCTCGCGGTTGTTCGTCCTTCACTGGTGAAGTCTTTTCGAGGTCCTCGATGATCTGCAGCACGCGATTTCCCCGGATGACCGAATCATCCATGACGAACCTCAGCGCCGGCGTGAATTTCAAGACAATCGAACGCCCTACCATGCCCTGGATGCGAATGCGATGCTCGGTTAGCAGGGCGAATCCGCGTTTTTGCTGGTCTGCGCTGCCGAGGATACTGATGAAAACCGTGGCCGATTTCAGGTCGCCGGAGACATCCACTTCATTGACGGTGATCAGGCCCGCTTCATCAACGTGGAATTCGCGGCGGATGGTCTCGCCGATTTCGCGCTTCAAAAGTTCGCGCACGCGCTGGAGTCTCAAAGACATGGGATGATGGTGAGTTGAGTTTTGGGCGCGTGGATGAATTGGGCGCGGCGACCTGCCGCTGCAACTCCCGGGCGCTCCGCTGGTTTCAGATCATAGCTTGGCCGCCGTTTTTTCAATCGTGTAACTCTCGATCGCGTCGCCCACCTGAAAATCTCCAAATCCCTCGATGCGGATACCGCATTCCATCCCCGCGCGCACTTCGTTGACCTCGTCCTGGAACCGGCGGAGCGACTGGATGATGCCCTCGTAAATGACGTCTTTGCGGCGGCGCACACGGCATTTGCCTTTGACCAGGCGGCCGTTCGCGATGACACAGCCCGCCACCGGCGTGCCTTTGGACAACTCAAATACCTGGCGCACTTCCGCCGTGCCGATGACCGTTTCCTTGATGAGCGGTTCCAGCAACCCGGCCATGGAATCCTTCACCTGGTCGATCAATTCGTAGATGATCGCGTACAATTTGATCTGCACGCCTTCGTGCTTCGCCTTCTCCGCTGCCGTGCTGTCCACGCGCGTATGAAAACCAAGGATGACCGCCGCGGAGGCAGACGCCAGCGCCACATCGTTTTCCGTGATGGTGCCCACGTCGCTATGGATGATCTCCAGCGACACCTTGTCGTTCTCGATCTTCTTGAGCGCTTCCACAATGGCTTCCACCGAGCCTTGCGTATCCGCCTTCACCACCACCTTGAGCACCTTGCTCTGCGCTGCTTCCAGTGAAGCGAACAAATTCTCCAGCGTGACCTTGGAACGGTTCTCCTGGTCCAACGTTCGCATTTCATGCTCGCGTTGCTCCGCCAGTTCACGCGCCGCCTTTTCATCTTCCACCGCGCTGAATTCCAGGCCAGCCTCCGGCACGCCGTTCAATCCCAAAACTTTCACCGCGACGGACGGCCCGGCTTCCTTGAGTCGCTGGCCTTCTTCATTGATGAGCGCGCGCACGCGACCATAATGTTCACCGCACAAAATCACATCACCCACGTGCAACGTGCCTTTGCGCACCAGCACGGTTGCGGTCGGGCCGCCCGGGTCAATGCCGGATTCAATGACGTTGCCCTTTGCGCGACGCAAGGGATTCGCCTTGAGTTCCAACAGATCAGCCTGGAGCAAAATCATCTCCAGCAGCTTGTCGATGCCCTGCTTCGTCAGCGCGGAAACATCCACGAAAATGGTATCGCCACCCCAATCATCCGGCACCAGACCCTTATCCTGCAATTGCTGGCGCACTTTCATCGCGTTCGCATTCGGATGATCGATCTTATTGACCGCCACGAGAATCGGAACCTTCGCCGCCTTCGCGTGGTTCATCGCCTCGATTGTTTGCGGCATGACGCCGTCATTCGCGGCCACCACGAGCACGACGATGTCCGTGACATTCGCGCCGCGCGCGCGCATGGAACTGAACGCCGCATGGCCCGGGGTATCCAGGAAAGTGATCTGCGCCAGCTCGTTTTTGCGTTCGGGATGCGGCACGGCGATCGTGTAGGCGCCGATATGTTGCGTGATACCGCCGGCTTCGCCGGCCGCGACATTCGCCTTGCGGATCACGTCCAGCAACGAGGTCTTGCCATGGTCAACGTGACCCATGATGGTGACGACCGGTGCGCGTGGCTTCAGATCCTCCGGCTTGTCCTCCGTATCCAACTCCACCTTTTTGATCGGGGCATGAACAACACCGCCGCCGCGTTCACGTTTTTCAACCTCAAAACGGAAACCGTACTTTGCGCAAATTCTTTTGGCGATGTTCTCATCGATCGCCTGGTTCACCGTGGCCATCACCTTGAGTTCGATGAGGTCGGCGATGAGCTGAAAGGGCTTTTTCTTCAGTTGCTCAGCCAGTTCCCGGACGATGATCGGCGGCTTGATCGTGATGACCTGCGCGTCAGCGGGGGTCGTAAATTCCGGCTTGGCCGGCTGCGCGGGCCGCGGAGGCGTCGGACGCTGGCCTCCCGGAGCCATTGGTCCGCGAACGTTGCGGATATCCCCACGCCGCCCAAAATCCTGGCGCGGTTGGTCCTGGCGTCCCTGGGGCAATCTGACTCCGCCCGTTCCCGGCCGATCGTTACCCCGGTTCTCCGGAGCTCTGGGCGCGGGCTTTTGCGGCAATTGAATGAAGCCAACTTTTTCACCCACTCGCGGCGCGGCTGGCACTGGCGGCGGAGTCGGTTTCGCCACGGGCTTGGGAACAGGCGGTTCTTCCGCGGTCGGCGTCAAAGCGGGCATCACCGGCGCAACCGGCGTTTCCGGTTCAACGGCTGGCGCGGGTTCAGGCTCGGAAATCTCCGGCTTAACCTCCACGGGCGGAGGCGGAGGCGCCGTGATGATCTGGATTTTTTCTTCTACCGGCGCGGGTTTCGGTTTCTCGGGAGCGGGCCCGCCGACAAATCTGGCGGCAAGGTCGGGACGGTCTTTGAGGATTTCGCCTTCCAGCCATTCGGCGCTGATCTTATCGAGCGAACTGGACGGGACTTTGGCCGCAGCAATACCCAGCGACTTGGCCTTCACGAGAATTTCTTTGTTCTCCAGGCCAAATTTCTTCGCAATGTCGTAGATACGAACGGGCATAAATATTTTCTTTTACCAACCCACGATATGAAATCACGGAGCTCATATCAGGAGCTAATGACATTCACATTTTGTTGCTTCAGCAACATAAAATCATTAGGCAGCGGCGGCGTCTTCACCGCCCAATTGAATCTGGCGGCGTGCCGCTTCCGCGCGCACGGCTTCCAGGATCGACCCGGCTTGCTCCCCAATCTCAGGGATCCCCGCCAGGTCACTCACATCCGCCTGCAATAAATCTTCAATCCGTGTCAACCCATGATGCACCAGCACATTCGCCTGCTCTTTCGTGATGCCCGGGATCGACGCCAGCATCTCCACTGCTTCGGCAAATTTCTCTTCGAAACCCTTCGTCACGATCTGCTCGGCTTCGATGTCCACCTGCCAGCCCGTGAGCTTGGAGGTCAATCGCGCATTCTGGCCGCGCTTGCCGATGGCCAATGACAACTGGTCATCGCTCGTCAAAATTCTTACCCGCTTGCGCGCTTCGTCGATCTCAAACGCCTTCAATTTGGCCGGCGCCAATGCATTCGTAATGAACGTCCGGATGTCCGGCGACCACGGAATCACATCCACCTTCTCGTTGTTCAATTCGCGCACGATGTTCTTCACGCGCTGGCCTCGCAGGCCGACGCAGGCGCCCACTGGATCCACTTTGCTATCGCGGGAATAAACCGCCATCTTCGTGCGGAACCCGGGCTCACGCGCAATGCCTTTGACCTCGATCGTGCCGTCGTTGATCTCCGAGACCTCCAATTGGAACAGCTTCAGGACAAACCGCGGGTCCGCGCGGGACAAAATGATTTCCGGTCCGTGCGGGCCTTGTTCGACCGCCTTAACGTAGCACCGGATGCGTTCACCCACCTGATATTCCTCGATCGGCACCCGTTCGCGATTCGGCAACAGCGCCTCGTACTTGCCCAGGTCCACAATCACGTCCGAGCGATCAAACCGTCGCACCGTGCCGCTGATGATATCACCCACGCGGTCTTTAAATTCCGTAAAAATCAGCGACTTCTCCGCCTTGCGCAGTTGCTGCATCAGCGCCTGCTTCGCATACTGTGCCGCAATACGCCCGAAACCCGTCGGCGTCACCTCTTTTTCAATCTCCTCACCCACCACCGCGTCCGGCTTGATGCGCCGGGCGTCAAAAACCGAGATTTGGTCGTGTTTTGAGATTACTTTATCGGAAACGATAAGCTTCGCGAAGGCCCGGATGTCTCCGGTCTTGTTCTCGATGGCCACCCGCAGTTCACGCGCCGGACCTACCGCCTTTTTCGCCGCCGAAAGTAAAGCCTCATGCACGGCAGCGGTCAGGATATCACGGCTGATACCCTTCTCCTTCTCCCAGTATTCAATGACGGCTAAAAAATCGGCGTTCATAACTCAAAAACGGAATCCCCGTCAGGGGAACAAAAAAGTCGGCAGAATTAATCCTCCGACTTTGGCGCACCGGCTGAACCGGTAAAATCTGTTTCCGTTGTGCCGAATACTTTAATCAACTCCACATTACAGTCAAGCCTCAAATCCCGCCCCAAACCCATGCCTCCAGCCTCACATTCAGTATGAACTATCCTGGAGTTGGCTGGAGCTGGCTGGAGTTGCCTGTGACGGAAATTGCCGAAAATCGACGCATCGTATTATTGGAGAGAAGCTTGTGATAATTTAATGCCCTCAGGCCATTTTCCGTCGCAAAAATAAAAAATGAACCTAAATTTGGCTAAATTTACCTTTTTTCGTGCTCAGGCTCGTTTCGTTTCCAGGCGTAACTTTCGTTATTATCGTCACTATCGTTTCCATCACTTGGCTTCCGATGCCATTGCCACTGCGTCGGCGGGACGCAGCATCACGCACCTTCAACCGCGCGCATCCCGCACCATAATTTTAAAATGTCAAAGAACTAAAGCCAATTTACACATAAGTCAAAGTTTGTCAAATACATTCTTCCGCCAAGTGTTACCCATGTATTGAACCTGCACCATTCCCCTTGAAGCTTGGTGATTGGAGCTTCTCTGGAATTTGGAGTTTGGTGCTTGGAATTTCCTTTGCCAATATTCCCCATCGTGCATAGAACCATCATCGCCCTCCTCGCCACCATCACCCTGTTCCTACTCCCCGGTTGCTCCACCACTCCCAAGCCCGCCACCCCCACCGTCCAAACCGGCATGGCCCGGCGCGACCTTATTTTCTATTTCGGCGAACCCGTCCGCATCGAGACTATACCCACCGGCGGCGAAACCTGGTACTACCACTTCGCCCCCTGGACTATTGACCGCCACGACGGCGAAACCGCCAGCCAGGACCCCGATGAACAACCCACCGCGCTCTCCACCAGTTGGAAATTCACCAAGAACGCCAAACTCCAACCCATCCACATCTCCACCAACGGCCTCGTCATTGAGCCCCTCCCCACCGGCAAGATCATCCAGAAATAATCTCAAACCAATATGTCCTTCCGACGCGACAAAACAAAACCGCTGCGCTGGCAAAAGTGGTTGCAAATGCACCGCGATGAGCTGATCGCCTGCGGGGTTCCTCAACTCGTTTTGGAAGAAAAGGAGAACTGGACTTATTTTCTCGAGCACGGCTATTTCACTCCGGTGGGCAGCAGTCAACCAATCATCAATGTCGATAGGCTAAATATTCCTGATGCAAAGCGCCTATGCGCCTTCTTGGAAAATGATGATTTCCATCCTAACTCTGATGCACTCAACCGGCTTCAATTTCTTTTGAAAAGAGGGCCGCACGCCACCGGATTTTCATCGACACTTTGACCCCGCCCCTCAAAATCCTCTTCGTCTGCGCCATGAACAAACAGCGCAGCGTCACCGCTGAGCGCATCTATCGCGACGACGCCCGCCTCCAGGTCCGCAGCGCCGGCGTCCGACCCGATGCCCAGCGCCGCATCAGTGAAGCCGACCTGCTCTGGGCCCACGTCGTCTTCGTAATGGAGCGAGAACACAAAGTCCTCATCCACCAGCGCTTCCCAAATCTCCAACTACCGCGCATCGATGTCCTCGATATCCCCGACGACTTCGATGTGATGGACCCTCAACTCCAGGAGATGCTAAAAATGACCCTCGACCCCGAGATCAATCACCTGCTTGAATCGATGGATTGATTCGAGGTTAGGAGTTCCGTCCCGCAATGCGGGACGGTTTCCCCATCCGTGGTTAACCCATTTTGCACAGGAAGATTTGCTTTCCGCCCCAACCAGTTTAAATTTTGGGCGGATGACTCAACCGTTGGCTTTGGTCTACTACGAGAAATTATTGCCCGGCAGCCGCCTCGTGAACCGGCTCCAGGACATGCATTATCGCGTCCAGACCGTGGCCACCCCCGATGCCCTCCACGCCACTGCCGTCCAGGAAAAACCCCTCCTCATTTTCATCGACCTCCTCGCCGGCCACGCCGCCGTGTACCCTGCCATTTGTGAGGTAAAAAAGGACCCCGCCACCCAGCATATCCCCGTAATTACCTTCATTTCTGCCAATGCCAAAGAAACGGAGGCCTCCGCCCTCGCCGCCGGGGCTACTTTGGTGGTCGCCGAGACCGCGGTCCTCGATCAGCTCGCCCAAATCATCGACCAGGCCTTGCAGGTAATATAATACACTTATTAAGAGGCACTTGAGTTAGTAATCCAGATTGATTCACTCGCATTATTAGTTTTCGGCAAGTTGTTCTTGACCTGGTCATAATAAGTTTTTATCTTCGACTTAGATTCGAGGCGTAAATTCCGTAGAGCAAACATAACACCACCACTTTGGAAAGCGGTGTTTTTATGGTGTCAGGAAACGTATGGCCTCGTTATCAGGAGAGAAATGTATGGCCATTGGCAAGGTTAAGTGGTTCGACAACAAATCGGGCTTCGGGTTCATCATTCAAGATACTGGCAAGGACGTCTTCGTACATCACACACAGATCACTGGTAAGGGCTTTAAAACCCTCACTGAAGGAGAAGAAGTAAGCTTTGAAGTAATCGAAAGTGAAAAGGGCCTGAAAGCTCAGAACGTAGAACGGCTCAATCCGCCGCCCATTCAGGCGTATCAAACCGCTCCACAGCATCAGCCCCGGCATCGTCCGCAGGCTGGAATGTAGCAGGTAGTTCCGGCAGAGAGAGTTCCGCCATTTTCGTTGGTTTCCGACGAAAGCAGGGTTACCATACCCCCGTGCCGCCGGACCCTATCACCAGTCTTTACGTCCACGTTCCTTTTTGCGCGCAAAAATGCGAATATTGCGCGTTCTTTTCCGAGGCCTCCAGCGGCGACCTCATCAATCGCTACACCGCCGCCCTCATGCGCGAACTCGAGCTCGTCGCGCCGGACCTCAAGCCGCGCACCATTTTTTTCGGCGGCGGCACACCGTCCATTCTCAATCTGCGCCAGTGGGAACAGATTTTGACGACGATGCAGCGCCTCGGCCTGCTCGGCGCGGAGGAATTCACCATCGAATGCAATCCCGCCACCGTCTCGCTCGATAAAGCCAAACTCCTCCGCAGTTTCGGCGTCAATCGCATCTCCATGGGCGTCCAATCGCTCGATGAGAAACTCCTCGACCGGCTCGGCCGTATCCACAGCCGCGAAATGGTTTTCAAATCCTTCGATACATTGCGCCAGGCCGGATTTGATAACGTGAACATCGACCTCATGTTCGCCATCCCCGGCCAAACGATGGATATTTGGCGCGCCACGTTGGCGGAAGCCACCGCCCTGGGCAGTGAACATTTGTCCAGTTACGAAGTCATCTACGAAGAAGACACCCCGCTCTACGAAAAGCTCCAGGCCAAAGAATTTGATGTGGACGAAGACCTCGCCTGCGACATGTACGACGAACTCATCGCCCACGCCACCGCCGCCGGCTACCACCAGTACGAAATCGCCAACTTCGCGAGAGATGTACGGGCCAGTGCCGTCGACCCCATCAACTTGACGCAACACGCAACACGCAACACGAAGCCAGAAACCAGAAACAAAAAACCAGAAACAAAACTCCCGTCTTTGGCTTGCCAACATAACGTGAATTACTGGCGCGGCGGTTCCTACTACGGCCTTGGCCCCAGCGCCACCGGATACGTCCGCGGCCTCCGCACCAAGAACTGGTCCAACACCCAGCTTTACTGTGATCAACTCGAGAAGGGTAAACGCGCCATCGAATCCAGTGAAGACCTTCCGCCCCTCAAGCGGGCAGGGGAGATCGCCGCGTTCGGCCTGCGCATGAACGCCGGCTGGCCCTTCGACCAATTCCGCTCCACTACCGGCCACGACCTCCAGACCCAGTGGGCCGCCGAGATGGATAAATGCGTGAAACAAGGCTGGGGCGAACTGTCTCCCGATAATTTCCACCTCACGCCCCAGGGCCTCCGCTTCGCCGACGCCGCCGCCGAGTTATTTTTGCGCTGAGATTTCAAGGTAGGGCGGGCAGTCCTCTGCCCGCCGCGGATCGTGGTGAGTCGAACGATTTATCGGCGAGGGACGACGGCGCGCAGGGAACTGCGCGCCCTACCCATCCGTGTTTATCCGTGTCCATCGGTGGTTAATATGTTAAAATTTCCCCGTGCGCATTGGTTCGCTCCAACTCAAATCCAATCTGTTCCTCTCGCCCCTGGCGGGATACACCAATCTGCCCTTCCGCCTCGTCGTGCGGGAGATCGGCGGCGTGGGCCTGTGCACTACTGACCTCGTCAATGCCCGCTCACTCCTCGAGAAAAATAAAAAAGCCATCAAGCTCATCGAGACCCGCGCGGAAGATTCGCCCATGGCCGTCCAACTCTTCGGCAGCGTACCCGAAGAGATGCGCGATGCCGCGCTGTATCTCGAATCCATCGGCGTCGCCTCCGTGGATATCAACATGGGTTGCCCCGTGCGCAAAGTCTGCAAAGTTGGAGGCGGTTCCGCGATGATGACGGAGCTGGATAAAACTTCCGCGCTCGTCAGCGGCATGGTCAACGCCGTGAAAATTCCCATCACCGCCAAGATGCGATTGGGCTGGGACGACGACAATCTCACCGCGCCCGACCTTGCCCGCGCCCTGGAAGACGTGGGCGTCGCCGCCATTTTTGTCCACGGCCGCACCCGACAACAAGGTTTCGGCGGTACCGTGAATCTCGCCGGCATCCGTAAAGTCGTGGAAGGCGTGAAAAATATTCCCGTCATCGGCAATGGCGACATCATCACGCCCCAGGCCGCGAAGATGATGTTTGACGAGACCGGTTGCGCCGGCGTGAGCATCGGCCGCGGCGCGTTTTACAACCCGTGGATCTTCCAGCACACGCTGGAGTATCTAAATATTTGTAGTCGCGGCCGTGAGTCCGCGCTGACTTCAAGGGATCACGCAAAGAATAATGCGCCGACTAACGTCGGCGACTACGAAACAATTTTTGAACCCCCATTTGCCGAACGCGTTCGCGTCATGTGCCGTCATCTGGACGTGATGATTGAAATCTTCGGCGAAGATTTAGGGTGCAAGATGTTTCGCAAAGTCGCCCCGTGGTATTCCAAACGCTTCGGCCCTGTGCATCAGTTCAACAAGAAAGTCGTGCAGGTCTCAACGCGCGCACAATTCATGGAAGTCCTGGCGCACTACATCAAATGGCGCCAACAATTTTTGGATGAGCGCGGCGAACTCCTGCCGCGTTTTCAACCGCCCCCGATGGTCGCCTCCTTCATGCGCGACGAACCCGCCTCAACCATTCGCGAACACATCCCCGTCCCCAAAGGGCCGGTCGAAGTGTGGTGAACCGTTTTTGGAGTGCGGCGGGAAGCGCAGTGCCACGCCGCTTTGACAAGGCGGAAGTCTCTCTAAATCGGCTCATCGCATGGCATGAGAAAGCGGTGTCGACGCTCCGCTCTGCCACCGCACTCCAAAAAATCTTTTATACCTCCACCTTCGCATCCATCGTCACCTTTGCATTCAGCAAACGCGAAATCGGACAACCCGCCTTCGCCGCATTGGCTATCTCAATCACTTTATTTTTATCCGCGCCCGGGACTTTTGCGGTCACATCCAGATGCGATTCCGTGACCGTGAAACCCGCCGCCGTTTTATCCAGCGTGACTGTGGCCGTGGTGTGAATCGATTCCGGCGTGATGCCCGCTTTGCCGAGCTCAGCCGAGAAAGCCATCGAGAAACAACCGCTATGTGCCGCCGCGATGAGTTCTTCGGGATTCGTGCCCACGCCGTTCTCGAAGCGCGTGCTGAATGAGTATTGGGTGTTCTTGAGCACGCCACTGTCGGTGGAGATGCTGCCTTTGCCGTCCTTGAGACCGCCATGCCAGATTGCTGAAGCTTTACGTTGCATAAATTTCTCCTTGGGTTTGCGAGCGCGTTGTGCGCCCGATGGCGAAAACAGTAACGCGGGTTTTCAGTTTGTTCAAGTGAGGGATGATGAGCATCGCTTGACTGGCAGGTTTCCGCACTTAGACTCTCTGGCATGGTTAAACCAATTTCGTCGTCGCTCTAATTGCTATTGCTCATGAGAAAACCTTCGCGTCTGGTCATTTTTCTATCTGTCTTCATCGACCTCATCGGGTTTGGGATCGTATTGCCGCTGCTGCCGGTCTTCGCGGAGGATTCCGGCGCGCATGGATATATGATCGGATGCATCATCGGTTCATTTTCGCTGATGCAATTCCTGTTCGCACCCGCCTGGGGACGATTGTCCGATCGCATCGGCCGACGTCCGGTGATGCTCATCAGCAACCTGGGCGCGGCGGGGTCTTATGTGCTGTTTGCCATCGCTTGCGGGATGCAGGGTGAAATGGCGCTGTGGGGTATTTTGATCTCTCGAATTTTTGCCGGCATCGCCGGGGCGAATCTTTCCGTCGCATCGGCCTACATCGCCGATATTTCACCGCCGGAAAAACGTTCTGCAGCAATGGGGCTTATCGGGATGGCGTTTGGCCTGGGGTTCATCCTGGGACCGGCGCTGGGCTCTTTCAGTGTGAGCCTTTTTGGCCGGCCGGGAGCCGGTTGGGTGGCGGCGGCGTTTTGCGCGTCCAATTTTATCCTGGGCTGGTTCATCCTGGGTGAAAGTAAAAAACCGAATTCAGAACACGTGCCGCCGCGGCCAAAATTCACGCAATGGGTCCATACCTTGTCGCAACCCAAACTCGGCGTCCTGATCACGGTGTTCTTCCTCGCGACATTTTGTTTCACCTGCTTTGAATCCACCTTCACGCTCCTCTTGCGACATGTGTTCGGATACGATGAAAAGGACCATCGCGTGGGATATTTATTCGCCTATGCGGGATTGATCACCGCGATGTTGCAGGGCGGCCTCATCGGGCGGCTGGTAAAACGGTTCGGCGAACAACGCCTCATCGCCGCGAGCCTGTTCATCTATGCGGGCGGTTTCATCCTGTTGCCATTGCAAACGCATATGGCCGGGCTCCTGCTCGCTTTGGCAATTTTGGCGATCGGCTCCGGGGTAAATCGTCCAACAGTCTTCGGCCTCATCTCACTAAACTCCCCAGCGAACGAGCAGGGAGCAAACCTGGGTGTGGCGCAAAGTTTTGGCAGTCTCGCGCGCATTCTGGCGCCGGTTTTTGCCACCACCATCTTTTATGTGAAGCCGGCTTTGCCGTATTTCATCTGTTGCGGCATTGCGCTGGCGACCTCGCTGGTCGCCTGGGCGTATCTTTGCCGCGGCCAGCAACCCGTGACCGCTGTCCCCGCCAATCCGCCTCCGGCGTAAGCGGCTTCGGCCATTGGATGTTGGATGCTGGATGTTTTCCATTTCGTAAATTTTCTTCGTGTTCATCCGCCGTCATTTATGTTTAAATCTCCTTGTTCATGAACGAGTGGAACATCCAAAGCCGGGCCCACGCCTGCGAATCCTGCGCCCTGCCTTTCGCCGATAAACAGCATTATCATACGCTGCTCTTCGACGACGCCCCCGAACTCCGCCGCTCTGATATCTGCGAGTCCTGCTGGAAAAACGCCGAAGGCGCGCGCGACCGCAAAGGTTTTATCTCCCACTGGATGGGCATCTACGAAGCCCCCGCGCCGCAGGTGGACGCCATCCAAAAAGAAAACGCCGAGACGCTCCTCCGCAAACTCATCGAGCAGAACGATCCGAAGCATTTGCCGGCCGCCTACATCCTCGCCGTCATGCTTGAGCGCAAGCGCATCCTCAAAGTGAAGGAACAGGTCATTGTGGACGGCAAACGCACGTTCATTTACGAGCAACCCCGCACCGGTGATGTCTTCACCATTGTTGACCCCGGCCTGCACCTCGATCAGCTCGAAGAAGTCCAACGCGACGTCGCCATGCTGCTGGAACACGGCCTCAACCCGCCGCCCGCCGCGGAAACACCAACGGATCAACCGGCCGCTCCCACCGAAACCACGAGCGAACCGCCGGTCGAGCAAACCACTGCCTGACGCTGTGTCATCCGAATACGCCTTCCTCCAAACCCGGCTCGGCTACACTTTTCGCGACCTCTCACTCCTGCGCCTCGCGCTCACACATCCGTCTGTCGCGCACGAATCCGGCACCGCGCTCCTGCACAACCAGCGCCTTGAATTTCTCGGTGACTCCGTCCTCCAACTCGTCCTCACCCGCGAGCTTTACGACCGCTTTCCCGATTACAACGAAGGCCCGCTCACCAAAGGCCGCGCGCGCCTGGTAAACCGCCGTTCGCTTGCCTTTCACGGGCGCGTCCTCGGCCTCGGCGAAGAACTGATCCTCAGTCGCGGCGAGGAAACCGGCGGCGGCCGCGAACGCCCGAACACGCTCGCCGATGCCTTTGAGGCCGTGCTCGGCGCGATTTTTTTGGACGGCGGCTATGACGCCGCGCGCGAATTTGTCCTGCGCGAATTCCACAAGCCGGTCAAAAACCTCACCATTTCCTCCGATTTCGATAATCCCAAGGGCGAACTCCAGGAACTCCTGCAATCCAATAACGCCGGCTCGCCGGTCTACCAGATCATTTCCACCACCGGCCCGGACCACGACCGCGATTTCGAATGCGTCGTGCAGCACCACGGCGCCGAACTCGCCCGCGGCCGCGGCAAAAGCAAAAAAGAAGCGGAGACCGAAGCTGCCTTTGCGGCGTTGCAGATCCTAAAATTGAAATTCGCGGTGCCAAAATGAAAGTTGTTCCCGTGAAGGCAACAGTGCCCTTAACAGTTTTGGGCAGTGCGCTCCTTTTTGCTGCGGGATGTTTCACCCATCAGCCAGACCGCGAATCTCCGCACGATCCATACATCGCCCACCAGGAATGGGAAGAAACCAACGGCATGTCATGGCCCTCAGACCACACCTGGCCTGAAATGGTCATGACGCCCGGCATGGTGATTTCCGCCCAAACACCCCAGGGCGACATCACGATACGCGCCGCAAAGGATTATGAGCGGTTTTACACCTGGGATGGCGCCACCCGTGCAGCCAAACTGTGGCCGCGGATCACCCGTTGGCTGGGACATATGGGCGCTTATTATCCCGGGCCGGGAAACCATTGGAAAACTAACCACGGTATTACGCGGGGCGTTCTCGAAGAAGGCATTTTATGGTTCAAAACCACTGATGACGCCTTGCGATGGATCAACCGCCGCAGCAGCATGGGATTGGCGTGTGTTTTTACGGACGATGGCTTATTGGTGACATTTGGCCGCGTTCCGGAGCGCAAACAATTGAATGTAGAAGTGTGGCAGGTCATGGTGGGCGGCGAAAAACCGCACCGCCTTCCCGGCAGCCAAAACAATTTGATCTCCGTCACGAATACCAATGAAAACCCTGTTCCAACTCCACCGTAAAGCCCTCATCGGCGTCGTCCACCTCAAACCGCTGCCCGGCGCGCCGCGCTTTGGCGGCAAGATCGCTGACATCATCAAATATGCCGTAGCCGATGCCCTCGCGTATGAACGCGGTGGGGCGCACGCCATCTTCATCGAAAATTTCGGCGACGTGCCCTTCACCAAAACCAATGTCGCGCCCGCGACCATCGCGGCCATGGCCGCCGCCGGTTGCGCCGTCCGCGCCGCCGTAAAATTGCCCATCGGTTTCAACGTCCTGCGCAACGACGCCCGCAGCGCCCTCGCCTTGTGCGCCGCATGCGGTGGCGATTTCATCCGGGTCAACGTCCATAGCGGCGCGATGCTCACCGACCAGGGCATCATCGAAGGGGACGCCTACCACACCCTGCGCGAACGCACGCACATCTGCCCGCGCGCCGAAATCTTCGCCGACGTCCATGTCAAACACGCCGTCCCGCTCGGCGATTGGAGCCTCGAAGACGCCGCGCACGACACCCTGGAGCGCGGCCTCGCGGATGCACTCATCGTCTCCGGCGTCGGCACCGGCAAAGCGGCTGACATCGCCGACGTGGAAACCGTCCGCCATGCCTGTCCCGATGCGAAGATATTGCTCGGCAGCGGAGTGAACCTCGCAAACGTGAAGGAGTTTTTGCAGATCGCCGATGGCGTCATCGTGGGCTCGTCATTAAAACGCGATGGCAAGTTGGCAAATCCCGTGGATGCCAAACGCGTCGCTGCGCTGGTGAAGGCGATGCGCTGATCCCCCATTGGATGTTGAATGTTCGATGTTGGGTGTTTCGCAATTCATCTATTCTCAAGGCCCGTAGGGCCGACATCTTTGTAGCATCAACGCCCACAACAATAAGAGCTCCGTAGGAGCGACATATTCCGAACTGGATATGCCGCTCCTACGGAGCTCAGTTTTCTAACGCCGTTATTCTACAAAGATGTCGCGCCTACGGCGCTAAATACCGACAGGAAGAAACGCGCGATTAAACTTTCCGCAATCAATGTGGCGTAGGGAAGTTGCTGCGCCCGGGGACGGGCGCGCTCCATCAATCAAAATCCGAACAACTCATGAAGTAATGGCAGCGGGGGCAGCGCAGTTTGCATTTCTCATTATGCAATTCATGCCCGCACCGCGGACACCAGCGCCAATACTCCGCGACTTCACCATCCGGCGAAACCGGACAGGTCTCAGGCTGGGAATTCTGGTCAGGAACATCCGCCACGCCGGGATTTTATGAGGATAATGTTTAGTAGCAAGTTCCTCGTGCGTTGGTAGGGCGGGCAGTCCTCTGCCCGCCGGGGATTCTGGTGAGTCGAACGATATATTGGCAAACGACGACGGCGCGCAGGGGACTGCGCGCCCTACCAACCGCCCGCCTTCCCATGTCACCCTGAAAATGCCCGAACTTGACACCCCACATGTCTGTTCCACAATTCGCCCGAATGAATTCTCAAGTTTTGGTCACTGGCGCCGCAGGTTTCATCGGCTCCCATGTCTGCGCGCACCTCGTGAAACGCGGTTACACCGTCATCGGACTGGATGACCTCAGCGGCGGCTTTCGCGACCACGTCCCGGCTGGCGTCAAATTCATCGAGGGTTCCGTGGTCGATACCAAGCTGGTCAACAAACTCTTCGCGGAACATAAATTCGACCACGTCTTCCATCTCGCCGCCTATGCCGCCGAGGGCCTGAGCCATTTCATCAAGCATTTCAATTACACCAACAACCTGCTCGGCAGCGTGAATCTCATCAATGCTTCCGTGAACCATGACGTGAAATGTTTTGTGTTCACCTCGTCCATCGCGGTCTATGGCCGCAACCAGTTGCCGATGACCGAGGACACCGTCCCACAGCCGGAAGACCCCTATGGCATCGCCAAGTACGCCGTGGAACTGGACCTCAAAGAGGCGCACGAGATGTTCGGGCTCAACCACGTCATCTTCCGCCCGCACAATGTCTACGGCGAGAACCAGAACATCGGCGACCGTTACCGCAACGTCATCGGCATCTTCATGAACCAGCTCATGCAGGGCCAGCCCATGACCATTTTCGGCGACGGCTCCCAGACCCGCGCGTTCAGTTACATCGACGACGTCGCGCCGGTCATCGCCGCCTGCATCGAACGCCCGCAAAGTTATAACCAGATCTTCAACGTCGGCGCGGACAAACCGTATTCCGTCAACGAACTCGCCACGGTCGTGGCCAAAACCATGGGCGCGAAGGTGGACATCAAGCACCTCGAAGCGCGCAATGAAGTGGTCCACGCCTATTCCGCCCACGAAAAGGTCCAAAAAGTTTTCGGCGACCTCATCAAGAATGTTTCCCTGAAAGACGGCGTTGAGAAGATGGCCGTTTGGGCGAAAAAAACCGGCGCGCGGCAGGGCCAGGCCTTTGCGGGCGTGGAAGTGCGCAAGAAAATGCCGCCGTCCTGGGCTGCGCTCCTGAAAGATTGATGAACACTCCCAAAAATGACGGTAACTCAATGAAGGTCCGCTTCATTTCGCTGTTCATTGCCGTGGCGTTGAGCGTCACGTGGTATTACAACGTCAAGCAATGGGCCGTGGGCGTGCCCGGCAATGCGACCAATTTTGTCACCTTCTACGCCGGTTCCAAGACCGCGAACCACATGGAAAGCCTCGGGGTCTGGCGCGCGCGCATCGGTGGCTTGTGGATCACCGGCAAACTTTTCGACAGCGTCGTTATCAATGGCCAGATCAATATTGATGATTACAAGGCGGGGAAACTCCTGTTGTTGAAAGTGGACAAACAGGAAGGCGAAAACGCTTACGGCACCTACGTCTACAAAGACGCCTATGAGAATGTGTTCGGGCTCTACCACGCCTGCTGGTTGTTTGCGTTCTTCGTGGTGCTGATCATTTTCCTGGAAAACCCGCTCATGGTCATGTTCGGCACGCTGGCGGGGATGTTTTACACACTCACACCCGCCGCCGTTTATTATTCCTACGCCTGGGACATGCCGGCGATTTTCTTCTTCACGCTCGGTTATTTCCTGTGGCGCCAGAAACAATACAACTGGATGCTCGCGGTCATCTTCCTCGGCTGTCCGTTCAAGGAAACCACGGCGGTCATCGCCATCCTGTATTTCTTCACCGACATGCCGCGGAAAAAACAGTGCCTCTATTTCGGCATCGCGGCGGTCATGACGCTCCTGCAAAAGATCGTCATCATGGAAGCCTACTATCACACGATGACCGTGCTGACCCAAAACCTCCATTCCGCTCCCGAAGATGCCAAGGGCCTCGCCGCGACCACGCTCGGCCAGAACCTGAAGGAATTCTTCACGCTGAAATGGAACCATTTCATTTTCGTGAACGCCGGCACGCTGCTCGTCTCTTTGTGTTTGCCCGCCCATAACAAAGTGCAATGGGGCACCAAGGCGTTGTTGGGAGCGTTCTTTGTCTGCCAGGCGCTGGCGGGCTCATTCAACGAATTCCGCATCATGCTGGAAGCTCTGCCCATCGCCCTGATGGCCATCGCCGAATATTTGAACACCCTCATCCCGCAAACCGCCGGAGCCGCCAGTCCGCTCAAGCCTCAGCCGAAAAAACACTGAACCGGCCTTATTTCTTGTCCACCTTGGGCACACCGAATCTTAACATGTGCTTCACCTCGCCCCAACGGCTGGGGCGCAGCCGGAAAAAACGCAGCATCCAAAAATCTCCATGCACCCGGAATCCCTTGATGCGCTTCCGCCATGCGCGCACGTGCGGCAGCATCTTGAACGCTTCAGCGACCGCGCCGATGTACGATTTGCGCACATAACTCCACCGCCGCACCAGCACCAGGCAAACTGCCGCTTCCGCCGTCAGCAGCATCAAGTGCGGTATCAACATCAGCAACAGGAAGCTATGGGCGTTCTTCATGATGAACAGAACGCCGTTGCGGTTCGCGAGAAAGCGTTTGAAATCCGTGGTGCGCGCCTCCACATGCTTGGTGCCGCCCGCGGGATTCGCCACCGCCGCGCCGCGATGATGCACGATCGCATCCGGCACGTACACAATGCTGCCCCCCGCGATCCAGACGCGCCACGAGACATCCGTCTCATCGCAATAGATCAACAGCTCCGGCGCGAACCCGCCGATCTTGCGGAACATTTCCGTGCGCACCAGCAAGCTGCAACCCGGCGAGGAGAAGATGGTGCGCGGCCCTTTTGGCTGGTTCATCACCGAGGTCATCCCAAAAATATCCAGCCCCGGCGACCCGGCGTTCTGAAAATGGTTGTCGTCGTAATCCAGCACCAGCGGCGAGGCGCCATCCGCGTTGGCCGCGACAGTGCCCTGGTAAAGTTTTTCCAGGCAATCCGGCTCCAACCACGTGTCGTTGTTCAAGAACAGCACGAACTCGCCGCTCGCCACCGCCGCGCCGTTGTTGTTTGCGCCGCAGTAGAAAAGATTCGCCCCGTTCTGCACCACGCGCCCCCGGCCGGTGCGTTCCAGCCATTCCGCCGCGAATTTATCCGAGCCGTCGGCGGATTTGTTGTCCGTCACGATCACCTCGAGATGGTCGAACGCCGTTTGCTTTTCGAGCGATTCAAAGCAACGCGGCAGCCACTGCATCCCGTTATAATTAAGAACGATGACGCTGATGATGGGTCGGGGGGCTGTCACAAATGGGTCCATGACGAGTGCGGCGCACCGCGAACGGGGGCGCGCTTACTTTTCCCGCAAAATGACGGCGAGTGGTTCCTCATTGCGCAAATAACCGATGTATTCTACGCCGTAACCGGTACGCTGCAAAAAATCTTCAAACGCTTTGTGTTCGCCCTGCTCCCATTCCGGGTAATTGAAATATTCATCGAACACGATCACCGTGCCCGGCTTCAAACGTGTCTCGAACGTTTCAAATATCGTTTTGGCCGAAGAATAGATATCGCTGTCCACATGCAGGAAACCGACCGTGCCGGGATGTTTCTTCAAAAAGCCCGGGATGGTTTCATTGAACCAGCCAATGACCAGCTCCACGTTTTTGCGGACTCTCGGCGGCTTGGGCACGTTAAAATCGCCTTTCTTCCACACATCAAGCCACGCCTCCGGCAATCCTTGAAACGCATCGAACCCATAGACGCGCTGGGTCGTTTTTTTGGCGATGTGATTGATCGATACTCCCATGAACACGCCAAACTCACAGATGAGCCGGTCGCCCGAGACGTCTGCCCGCTCGAAAGCTTTGTCCAGCAACTCCTTTTTTGTTCCGCACGTGGGCAATACGCGCAAATGTTTTTCTACAAAATCAACCGTCGTGGCCAAGGCCCGGCGCTGGCGCTCCAAAGGAATGTTTTTCAGTTCCTGATTCCGGGAGAAATTCAGCCAATGCCGCACCACCAAGGAAGTCGCTACGACCCCTTTGAAGAGGAATTTTCTGGTCCTGAATCGGAGAACTTTGAGCATATGTATGTCCGGCCATAAAACCCCAAAAGTCATTAAAAGAAAAGCTTTGTTTTCCCCCTTTCAGCCCATAAGTTCCTGCTCACCGATTATTAGAATGGGCATATTCAAAAAGTTTTACCTCACTCTTCGCGAACAAGGCCGGTATCCCCTGAATCAAAGATCCTCTTTGCGCGCGGCGTGGGATTTTTCGGTCGCACAAGTCGCGGCCCGGCTCATCCCCGGCGAGGTCTGCGTGGAGTTCCCTAACGATACGAAATTGATCGTTCCGCCCCACATGAAAGGAGCCTCCCATTTCATTTTTCCCGGACTCTGTGAATTTGGAGACATGGGCTTCGTCCTGCATTTTCTTCGTCCGGAGGATCTGTTCACGGATGTGGGGGCCAATATCGGCGCCTATACGGTTTTGGCGGGCGGAGCGATCGGGTGCCGCGTCGTCTCCTTTGAACCTTCGGCAAAAACGTTCAAGTCGTTGCTCACCAATATCCAGGTGAACGGCTTTTCCAGCCGCGCCACCGCTTACAACAAAGCCGTGGGCCGCGAGCCAGGGACATTGAACTTTTCTGAGGGATTGGGAACAGAAAATTTCGTCCAAACCGGCGGCAATGGCGCGACCGGCAATACGGTGGAAGTGACTTCCCTGGACCATGCGCTTGGCCAAAGCGACCCGGTGCTCATGAAGATCGACGTGGAAGGCTTTGAGACGGAAGTTATCGCAGGCGCCGCATCCGTGTTAAAAAAGGAATCGCTCCAGGCCTTGATCATCGAAAAGAACGAGAGCGGCTCCCGATATGGATTTGATGAAAGTAAATTGCATCAAACGATCATGAGTTTTGGGTTCAAACCTTTCTGCTATTCTCCGAAAACCCGCACGATCCAGGAACTGCCGCCGGGAATGCATGGAAATGTGGTTTATCTGAAGAATTTTGAGCGCGCCCGGGACCGGGTGCGTAACGCGCCTAAATTCCAATATAAAGGTTTTTCGATCTGATGATTTTGGCGCTTTCTTTGGACCCTCGGGAATCACTGGTTCCGATAATCGTTGACGTTGTTTCCCCAGCCCAACGATATTAAAGCCAATCTATGCCGGAAAATTGCTCCTATCTCATTTCGGGTGGCGCAGGTTTCATCGGGTCGCACCTCATCGACCTGCTGCTCGCCGACCCGTCCACGCGCGAAATCCGGGTCCTGGATAATTTTTCATCCGGCCGCGAGGAGCATCTGAAACATCACGCCCACGATAAGCGCCTCAAGGTCCATAAGATCGAACTCCTGGAACTCGAGAAGATCGTTCCCCACTTTCAGGGCGTTGATCAGGTGTTCCATCTGGCCGCCAATCCAGACGCGCGCTGGGGCATTGATAACACGCGCCTCGACCTCGAGCAGGAAACCATCGTTACTTACAACGTCGTTGAATCCATGCGGCGAAGCGGCGTGCCGCGCATCGTATTTTCCAGTTCCGGCACGGTCTATGGCGATGTGGGCACCACCGTGACGCACGAAACGCTCGGGCCTGCGTTGCCGGTGAGTCTCTACGGCGCGGGCAAAGTCGCATCGGAAGGCCTCATCTCCGCGTTCTGCGGCACGTTCGGGTTGCGCGCCATCATTTTGCGTTTCGGCAATATTGTCGGCGAACGCACCACGCACGGCGTCATCTATGATTTCATCCGGCAACTCGCCAAAAAATCGAGCGACCTCACCGTGCTGGGCAACGGTCACCAGGCGAAGCCTTATGTGTATGTGCGCGACCTCGTCGGCGCGTTGAAATTCGCCGCGCAGAAATGCGGCACGCTGGAGAAAGGCAAGTTCGATGTCTTCAACGTCGCTCCGGAAGGCGGCACTTCCGTGCGCTTCATCGCGAATGATTTGATCGAACAACTTGGGTTTAAAGGTCACACGCAGATCCATTACGGCGACACTGCCGGCGGTTGGGCGGGCGACGTGCCGCAATCGCGCATGGATTCTTCGAAGATACAGAAGGCCGGATTCAAACTGCCGCGCTCCTCCGATGATGCCGTGGGCTATTCCATCAGCCGCATCCTCGAATGGCTGGGCAAACGCGGTGAAGCCCAGGATGGCTTGCGCCTGCCAGCGGACGCGAAGCTGAATCTGCGGTTCAAGTAAGACGGGTCACGCGGTCTCGATGACCTTGATAAATTTCGCCTGCGTCGCTTCCCAGGAATTTTCCCGGCGAAAATCCGCGAGCGGCATCTTGTCTAAATAATTTTCCCCGGCGCGCATTTTCAGGATTTCATTTTCCGCCGCCGCCTGGAACGCCGCCAGATCAAACGGTGGCGCGTACCGGACAAAATCGCCGAACAACGGACGGATATTCGGAATGTCGTACGCCAGTATCGGCGTGCCGCAAATCATCGCTTCGCCCACCACGCGGGGGCTGCCTTCATGCCGGCTCGGCAACAGGAACAACCGGCTCGATTTCAGCAGCCGGATTTTTTCCTCCTCCGACACGAACCCGCTGAAGGTCACGTTAGCCTCGATGCCCAATTCCTTCACGCGCGGCAACAATGCTTCGCGCAGATTCCCGATGAACAACGCCTTAAAGTTTTCCACACGCTTAGCCAGATAAGCCAATGTCGCCAGCAAATCCTCCACACCCTTTTGCCGGTGCACGCGCCCGATCCAAACGGTGTCATACACACGCGTCTGCGCTGGAATAGCATCCGCCGTCGCAAAATCAAATCCGGAAACCAGCGTCCGTTCTTCCGGCTTAAATCCTAACCGTTCTAGACGCAGCTCCATCAACGGGTGCAGGTAAAAAATGTGCTTATTCGCGCATTTCGCGAACCGGCGCAGCGATCGTTCCTGGCTCGCCCAATAATGCAGTGAGGCCACGCGCATCGGGTCCACGTCCGGGCGGCTCGCCGTGATGATCTGCCCCAGTCGCGGTGCTTCCATGTGCAGCACCATCATCTTGCGCTTCGCCGCACTGCGTGACAGCGGCAACACATCAAACCAATAATCACTCACCGCGTACGCGACATCCTGCGGCCCGATCTTGTCGAGCAACCGCAACGTCTGACGATAACGCCGGTAAAAATCGCGGAACATGGCGAACTGCCCGCCCAATCCGCCCTGATTCACCTTGCCCATCGGCGCATCATCCGTGAGCGTGACGTTGCCAGGAATCTTGTGTTGCGCGAGGACTTCCTTGAGCGCGTGTCCGCCGAAAAAATTCAACTCATGCCCCGCGCGCGCCGTGGCGTCCGCCAGTTTCAGGAAATGGATATCCCCGCCGGCGATGCCCGTGCTGAAGATGCCGTTGACCAGGAAATGAACTTTGGTGCGCACTGAATTTTCAGACCGTCATTTCTTCGATTCTTCTTTGGGCTTTTTCGGAATCGGCATGCTTTTTGTGGAGTTCAGCTCTTGTTTCACCTGCAACTCGGCGATGAGTGTTTTGTCTTTGCCCCGCTTCCGATAAGTCATCACTCCCCATGCGTTGCCCGCCACACTCCCGATACTCGTGGGCAGATGCCACAGCCAGCGCGGGTCGCCATCGCGTATCAATCCCAAAAACGTGTGGTAGACCGGCCCCACGAACGTCACACAGTAAAGTCCCGCCATCCACAACGGCACCGGCGGCTTTTCCTTCATCCAATTACTTTTCGCCTCCTCCTGCACGCGCAGGAAATGCACCGTGGCGCGGCGGCGTTTTTTGATGAAGCCCCACACGGTCTGGATATAGTAATGATGCACGCCGCGTCCGCGCACCCGCAGCCATTCGCGCTTGCCTGCGCGCATAAGGTTCATAGCGGCATGCGTATCTTGAAAATGATCCCCCGCTCCAACCGATTGCAAATCCGCGCGCCGGAAAACAAATCCGTTCGCGCCCAGCGGATACGACAACGATCCGCCGCGCAATGTCCATCGCTCGATCTCTCCATCGCGCGCCACCAGCTTCGGGTTCACGCTCATCAACCAGCAGATGGGATCGCTGATATGCAGCAATTCCGTCAGGTAACCGCAGAACGGCGTCATATCCGGTGAGGACGGATAATAAGCCTCCACGCCCAGCGCCTGCGGATTTTTCGCCAATGCCATCACCGCCAGCTCGATATAATCCGGATGCGTGATTTCATTATCCGCATCCACAAAGACGATGTACTCACCCGTCGCATGGCACACGGCGAGCCGTTTGCCTTCTTCCATGTTTTTGCCGTCATCATCGAGCACCACCGCGCCATATTTTGCGGCAATCTCACGCGTGCGGTCAGTAGAATGCGCATCCGCCAGGATGATCTCGTACCGGTCACGCGGATATGTCTGTCGGGTGATAGAGGAAAGCACGTTATCCAGCAGTGCTTCGACATTGAGTGTGGGCATGACAAAGCTCACCTTCGGCAAGGGAGATTTGCTATCGGCGCCCGATGTCATGCGCACAGTCTAGCGACGGGCAGGGCCGATTTCAAACGCGGTCGCGAAATTAAATTGGTCGGGCACGCCCCGATGTATAAACTGTTTTGAACATTGAGTATGAAGAGCGCCACGGGCCTGACCTTTGAACTATTGAAAAGCGGCTATGACCCCTCGCAAATCGCCGTTAAACTGGCTTTGCGCAAGGCGTTGGAGGGCTGCCAGAGCGTCCTGGACGTTGGCTGCGGCGCGGCGCCCACCATGCGCCAGCTCGGCGTGCCCAGGTCTGTCGGGTTCGAAGGCTATCAACCCTCCATCGACCTGGCAAAGAAGTTGAATACCCACGATGAAATGATCAAAGGCGACCTGCGCGACCTCAACGCGCAGTTCCAGCCCAAACAATTTGACGCCGTCATCGCCATGGATGTCATCGAACACGTCGTTAAAGAAGACGGCCTGCAACTCATGAAAGACATGGAACGCATCGCCACCAAGCGCGTCGTGTTGTTCACACCCTGCGGATTTCTGCCGCAACGGCAAGCCGCTAATGACGACCTCCAGGCGCATCTTTCCGGCTGGGAACCTGATGAGATGCGGGGTTACGGCTACAAGGTGGTCGGCCTGCTCGGGCCAAAATCATTGCGCGGTGAATACCATTCTATCAAAGGCCGCCCGCGCGTGTTCTGGGGAATGGTTTCCTGGCTGGGTCATGTGTTTTCCACCAAGAACCATCCGGAAAACGCGGCCGCCATTCTGTGCGTGAAGACGCTTTCGTGACCGCACGAACGGATTATTTTCCAGGCCGCACGTGGAATCCCAGGCTGAACGGCTGGAAAAAGGAAGCCGCGTAGGCCAGTCGCCAATACCACAGGTACTTCTGGAAACAGCGCACAAACGTGACCTTGTGCTTCCCAAGGTCTGAACGTCCCACAAACCGTTGCGACACATCCGGGATAAACGCCACGCAATGGTCGTGGTTCCAGCCCAGATAATTCAAGATCCAGTTGTAGTTATTGGGGATGGTGATGAATACCTCGCAACCCCATTCCTTCACTGCGATCGCCATTTCATTCATGGCTTCAAAGTGATAATTGCAATGCTCCAATGTCTCCATGCAGATGATGACCTCGGGGCGATAATCAGCAATGATCTTGTGCAGCTTTTCGATGCAGCCCTTTTCGCTCAGATTCAACGGAAAATCCACATCCGGCTCATTCCGGGCATCCAGGATTTTGTATTCCGAAGCGCCCTCACCGATGCTGCGGTACAACTTCGCGAAGGTACTCTGGCTGGGATCAACTTTTTTGAAGGTAAGCGGCCCGCGGACTTGTTTCGGAGCGGGCGGCATCCCCCGCCCACCAATGTCGAGAGTGCGTTTTCCTTTGGCTACGCCGCGCGCGTAGACAAGCCTGTCGTGCAATTCTTTATCGATTTCCATTTTGTAATAGGGCAGGAGTCTGCTCTAAATCACCCGCTCGTGCAACGGCTTTCGTGGCGGAAAAGTATTTCGGAGGAGACAAGAACACTCACCGAAAAGCCATGATAAAAAACATTTTGAAAGATTCGACCAGTTTATCCCGAGCTTTTAAATGCATATGCATGAACACGTGAAAATCCCTGTTAAACATGCGGATGCTATTTTGTCCCAGGGATGAAGCGCATATTTTGGGGTGAAATTCACGCAAGTTATTTGTTCTCAACCAGCTTCACTCCCGGTTTTGTGCTGCACATGTTGCGTGGTATGCCCGTTGCTAATTTGTCACAAAAGTCAGCCCAAATTCATCAATAATGGCTTGTTTTACGTAAATAAACTCCATAAAGTCGTGCTAATTCAGTTACGCTCAGGGTTTATCGTGAAGAAGGATGCTATGAGAACATTTCAAAACCTATCCACTCGTTTGTTTTTATCCGTTCTTTGGCTCTGCATAGGCGCTGGCCTGTTGCACGGTCAAGCCGTCCCAGCTCCCTCTGGCCTGGTTTCCTGGTGGCCGGGCGAAGGCGATGCCACTGATATTGTTGGACCCAATAATGGCGCACTGCTAAACGGACTGGGCTTTACCACGGGAAAAGTTGGCCAAGGCTATAATTTTGACGGGGTTGATGACACGATTTTAGTGCCAGCTTCTGAATCTTTGAACGTCGGCGCCGGCCCTGGCTTTACTCTGGAATGCTGGATCAATCCCACCGATGTGGACAACCAGCATCCGCTGTTCGAATGGATGGGTGAATCCAATAATCTCACGGATCTGGGCGTACTCTTCTGGGCACCCGCAGGCGATGCCAAAACCCTGTGTGCAGAACTTGGCCCTGGATCCGCCCCGATGACATCCCCGGTCGTTCTGCAAACCAATGTGTTCCAGCATGTGGCTCTGACCTATGATAAAGCCTCTGGTATCGCCAAGATCTATTACAACGGAGCGCTGGTGCAGACAGCCAGCCTGGGCGCTGGTTTTATCCCAAAAACCAGCAATGCCTTGCTGATAGGCCGCCGGATGTCGATCGATAATTGGTACTTCTCCGGCATCCTCGATGAACCCAGCCTTTATGGCCGCGCTCTTACCTCCGACGAAATCGCCGCCATTTATAATGCCGGTACTGCGGGCAAAATTCCTCCGGCACCCACACCTCCTTCCATCACCACCCAACCGGTTGATCAAGCAGTTGGCACCGGTAGAAACGTGACGTTTAGCATAATTGCCAGCGGCTCCCATCCTTTGTCTTATCAATGGTCCAAAGATGCCAGTACCATCACTGGCGCGACCAATGCCACTCTGACACTGCTCAATACGCAGACCAACGACTCCGGCGCTTACTCGGTCACCGTCACCAATCTTTACGGCTCTACCAATAGTTATACTGCCGTTCTCACCGTGACCAATATTATGCAGCCGATCATTTCCGGCCTGGTCTCGTGGTGGCCGGGCGAAGGAGATGCCAACGACGTGGTTGGTCCCAATAATGGCACGCTGATGGGCGGACTCGGCTTTGCCACGGGAAAAGTCGGCCAAGGCTTCAATTTTGACGGGGTTGATGACACAATTTCCGTGCCGCCTTCTGATACTTTGAATGTCGGCACCGGCCCTGGCTTCACCTTGGAATGCTGGATCAATCCCACCGACGTGGACAACCAGCATCCTCTGTTCGAGTGGATGGGTGAATCTGACAACCTCACCGATATCGGCGTGATGTTCTGGGCGCCGGCGGGAGATCCAAAAACGCTGTGTGGCAACATCATCGATACTGCTGCGCAATCCCACATCATTACTTCGCCGGTGGTCCTTCAAGTTGGCGTCTTCCAGCACGTCGCTCTCACATTCGATAAAGCCTCTGGCATCGCCAATATCTATTACAACGGAGCCTTGGTGCAAACGGCCAGCCTGGGCACCAATTTCACCCCGAAAACGAGCAACAATTTGCTGATCGGCCGCCGGCATTCAATAGATGACTGGTATTTCTCCGGCATCATGGATGAGCCCAGTGTCTATAACCGCGCTCTTACCTCCGACGAAATCGCCGCCATTTATAATGCTGACGCAGCGGGCAAGGCCCCACCGGAACCCACACCGCCTTTAATCGTCACCCAGCCGGTCGATGAGTCGGCGGCGGTCGGCAGTGGTGTATCGTTCAGTGTCACTGCGACCGGCTCACGGCCACTCAGTTATCAATGGTCCAAAGACGCCAGTACCATCACGGGCGCGACCAACGCCACTCTAACGTTGCTCAACTTACAAACCAATGACTCGGGTGCTTACTCGGTCGCCGTAACCAACCTTTACGGCTCGACGAACAGTGCTAATGCAAACCTTACGGTCACCAACATCGTCAACGGTCCGCCGCCGACCCTTGACGGCATGGTTTCCTGGTGGCCCGGTGAAGGCGATGCCACCGATGTCGTTGGCCCCAACAATGGAACCTTGCTAAACGGCCTGGGCTTTGCCGCCGGTGAAGTCGGCCAGGCCTTTAACTTTACGGGCACCAATATGGCGGTTCGCGTACCGACCAATGCAAGCCTCGACGTCGGCAGTGCCGGAGGGTTTACCGTCGAATGCTGGATCAATCCTGCAAATGTCTCTCTGAACGGTAATGTGCCCATTGTGGAATGGAACGATGACACGTATTGGGGCGTCCATCTGGCCATCAACTATAACGGCGGCCCCGGTAATATGTACGCCAATGTGGTCGATAACGGTGGTGGCTGGCATTTCATCAACTCAGGTGCCGGCCTCATCACGGGTAACACCTGGCAGCACGTCGCTTTGACCTACGACAAGGCCAGCGGCATCGCCCGCCTTTACCGCAACGGTACGGTGGCGGCCGAGGCAAATCTGGGCTCCTACACTGCCCGCACCAGTGGTCGCAATCTCTATATCGGCCGCCGCGTAGCGCCGATCGGTGATGCGAGCAATACCTATATCGGATTGATCGACGAAGTCTCCTTGTATAACCGTGCCTTGGGCAGCAACGAAATTGCCGCCATCTACAGTGCCGGCGGCGCCGGCAAGACGAATGGTACGCCGGGAATTCCTCCCGCCATCACGACGCAGCCGGCCAATCAAACCGTGCTCGTGGGTAGTGATGTGTCATTCAGCGTCGCCGCGACCGGTGCCGAGCCGCTGACATATCAATGGCACAAAGGTATGACGAACATCCCGGGCGAGACCAACGTGTCACTCACGTTGTCCAATGTGCAATTGGCCGATGCTGCGATCTATCGCGTGACAGTGGCCAACCCATACGGTTCCATCTATAGCTCGAATGCCGTGCTGATCGTCACCAATCCCCCGTCCGCCCCGCCGGCACCGCTTTCCGGCATGGTTTCCTGGTGGCCGGGTGAAGGCGACGCCAATGACATCGTCGGCACCAACAACGGCGCATTGCAAAATGGCCTCGACTTCGCAGAGGGTGAAGTTGGCAAGGCCTTTAACTACACCTCCAACACCATGGATGTCCGTGTGCCTGCCAGTGACAGCATTGACGTAGGCAATGGGGCTGGCTTCACCGTCGAACTCTGGGTCAACCCCACAGCTGCGCCGCTCAATGGCAATGCCCCGCTGGTCGAATGGAATGATGACACCTATTGGGGCGTCCATCTCGCCGTCAATTACAACGGCGAACCTGGTAACCTCTATGCCAACGTCGTGGACGACGGCGGCGGCTGGCATTTCATCAACTCCGGCGGCGGTGCCTTGACCAGTAACATCTGGCAGCATGTGGCCCTGACCTATGACAAGGCCAGCGGTGTTGCGGTCTTATACGTCAACGGCGCCATCGCCGCCCAGGAGAACCTGGGCTCCTACACCCCGCGCACCGCCGGTCGTAATCTCCACATCGGTCGCCGCGTCGCACCGGCTGGTGATGCCGATAATACCTTCGATGGCTTGATCGATGAAGTCTCCTTATATAACCGTGCGTTGAGCGGCGACGAAATCGCCTCCATCTACAATGCCGGCAGTGCGGGCAAGAGCGGTCTGTTGCCTCCGCCCGCGCCCAGCCTGGTGAACTTGAATCCGATCCCCTTGCTGAGCATCTCGGCTGCGGGCAACGGCAACCTCACGTTGAAATGGCCGTCCTGGGCAGGCGACTTCATGTTGCAATCCGCCGACGCGACGGCACACCCGGCCTGGTCGAACCTGACCGTTACGCTCGAGACCAACGGTGACAGCATCGAAGCCACCGTCCCGGCGGCGCCGACGCCCAGGATTTTCCGCCTGCAGAATCCCTGATCCAGCGGAATAAGCCTTCTTCACCGGCGTCGCAGATTTTCTCTGCGACGCCGTTTTGGCAAAATGACTGGCGACAACGGGGCGGTTTTCCTACACTTCGCGCCCAATCATGGAAAAAGTTTTTATTACCGGGGCGGCGGGATTCATCGGCAGCAGTCTCGCCGACCGCCTGCTCGCTGATGGCCGGCACGTCGTCGGCTGGGACAATTTCTCCACCGGGCAGGAAAAATTCCTTTTGCCCGCCAAAAACAATCCCCGTTTCACCCTGGTCCGCGGCGATAACCTGGACCTGACGGCGTTGACGAAGGCGATGGCTGGTTGCGACACGGTCTTCCATCTCGCCGCCAACGCCGACGTGCGTTTCGGCCTCGAACATCCCGGCAAAGACCTCCAGCAGAATACGGTCGCCACCTTTAACGTGCTCGAAGCCATGCGCAGCAACGGTATCAAACGCATCGCCTTCAGTTCCACCGGCAGTGTGTACGGCGAAGCCGAAACGATTCCCACGCCGGAGGACGCGCCATTTCCCGTCCAAACCTCCTTGTACGCGGCTTCCAAGCTCGCCTGCGAAGGGCTCATCGCCGCCTATTGTGAGGGTTATAAATTCGAGGGTTACATCTTCCGCTTCGTTTCCATCCTCGGCGAACGCTACACGCACGGCCATGTCTTCGATTTTTACAAACAACTCGTCGCGCATCCGGACCACTTAAAGGTTTTGGGCAACGGCACCCAGCGCAAATCCTACCTCTACATCCAGGATTGTGTCGGGGCGATCTTGCACGTGATGGGCCTCGCTACGGCCAAAAAGGCCAAACACGGCGTCGAGATCTACAACCTCGGCACCGATGAATATGTGGAGGTCAACGATTCCATCGGCTTCATCTGCGCCGCGCTCAAGTTAAAACCACGACTCGATTACACCGGTGGCAACCGGGGCTGGGTGGGTGATAATCCGTTTATCTTTCTCGATACCCAAAAGATTCGCGCGACCGGCTGGAAAGCGTCGCTCACCATCGAGCAGGGCATTGTGCGCACGCTCGAATGGCTGCGCCAAAACCAGTGGGTCTATGAACAGCGCCCGCACTAAGACCGGATGAACATCGTCATCACAGGCAGCAGCACAGGCATCGGGAAATTTCTCGCGGATGCGCTCGCCGCCAAAGGCCATGCCGTTTGCCGCATCGCCCGATCACCGCAGCCGGATTTTTCCATCCAATGCGACGTGGCCGATTGGGCCGCCCTGGAAAACGCCGCCAAAATTGTGGCGAAAAAATGGACTTCCATTGATGCGCTGGTCTGCTGCGCCGGCATCCAGGAACCCATCGGTCCCGCGATGGAGATCGACCCCGCTGCCTGGCGGCGTAACCTTGCGGTGAATCTCGACGGCACGTTTTTCGCCCTGCGTGCCTTCCATCCGTTGCTGAAAAAAACTTCCGCGCGCGCCAAGGTCATCTGTTTTTCCGGCGGCGGCTCTACCGGTCCGCGTCCAAATTTTGCCGCCTACGGTATTGCCAAGACCGGCGTCGTGCGACTCGTGGAAACTTTGGCTACCGAATGGAACGGCGAATCACCTGACATCAATGCCATCGCCCCCGGCGCCATCTTCACTCGCATGACCGAGGAAGTCCTCGCGCGCGGCGCGACCGGTGCGGGCAAAAAGGAATTTGAACAGGCGTCCAAACTTCCGCGCGACAATGCCGCACAGCTCGCGAAAGTGCTCGGGTTGATCGAATTTCTGTTGTCGCCGCGCAGCAACGGCATCACCGGCAAACTCATCAGCGCGCAGTGGGATCCGTGGGAAAAACTGGACGAATTCAAGCACGACCTGGCCGGCGACATCTACACCCTGCGCCGCATCGTGCCCAAAGATCGCGGGAAGACATGGGGAGACAAATGAATTACGCCATCATCGGTTGCGGATTGATCGGAAAAAAACGGCTCGCGGGATTGCCCGCCGGCTCAAAGCTCGCCGTCGCGTGTGACACCAATCTGGTGCGCGCCGAGGAACTCGTGAAGCTCGCCGGATCCGGCCGAGCCGTCGCCGATTTCAAGCAAGCCGTAGCGGATCCGCACGTGGATGCCGTCATCGTGGCGACTATCAACAACGCCCTCGCACCTGTCACGGCCGCCGCCATCCGCGCGGGTAAGCATGTCATCGTGGAAAAGCCCGCCGGTATTTCGGTGAAGGAACTCGATGAATTGATTACGCTTGAGAAGAAGCACGGCGTTTCCGTCCGCGTTGGCTTCAATCATCGCTACCATCCGGCTCTGCAAAAGGCGCGGGAAATTTTTGATTCCGGCATCATGGGCGAATTGATGTTCATCCGCGGGCGCTACGGCCATGGCGGTCGCATCGGTTACGACAAGGAATGGCGCGCCGACCCAAAGCTATCCGGTGGCGGCGAGCTCATTGACCAGGGTATCCACCTCATCGACCTCGCGGGCTGGTTTCTCGGCAAATTCACGAAGATTGAAGGCCACGCGCCGACTTATTTCTGGCAGATGCCGGTGGATGACAATGCGTTCTTGAGCCTGCGCACGGCAAAAAACCAGACCGCTTGGCTGCACGCCAGTTGCACGGAGTGGAAAAACATGTTTTCGCTCGAGATCTATGGTCGTGTCACAAAACTGTCGATTGATGGCCTTGGGGGCAGTTATGGCACGGAGAAACTAACCCATTACCAGATGAAGCCGGAGATGGGCATTCCGGACATCAAGACCTATGAATTCACCGGCAAAGATGAATCGTGGCAGATCGAGATGGTGAAGTTCGAGGAAGACGTCCGGCTCAAGCGGACGCCCGACGCCGGACTTGCCGAAGCGCACGCCGCTCTCCAGATTGTGGAAGCCATTTATCGAAAGGCTGATTGAATTTATGATTATATCTAGATCACCACTTCGCGTGACTCTTGGCGGCGGCGGCACCGATTTGCCTTCGTATTACGAAAAATTCGGCGGTTTTCTTATCGCAGCGGCCATCGACCGTTATGTGTACATCACGCTCCACGAAAATTTCACCCCGGACCTCATCGTGAAATATTCGCGACTCGAACGCGTGGAAGAAGCGGCGAAGCTCGAACATCCGATCATCCGCGAATCGTTCGGCATGCTCGCGTTGAGAGGCCAGGGCCTGGAGTTGACCTCCATGGCGGACATTCCGGCGGGCACAGGGTTGGGCTCCTCCGGCAGTTTCACCACCGCGCTCCTCAAGGCGTTGCACGCGCACAAACGGGATTTGATCCACCCGGCGGAACTGGCCGAGCAGGCGTGCGAGATCGAGATCGGCCGGCTCAAGGAACCTATCGGCAAGCAGGACCAATACATCGCGGCCTACGGCGGCATCACGTGTTTCAAATTTTTAGAGAACGGCAAAGTCGAGGCCTGGCCGCTCAAGATCTCGGACGAAACGCGCGACAATCTCGAAGATAACCTGCTGTTGTTCTTCACCGGTTACTCCCGCAGCGCCTCCGCCATCTTGAAGGAGCAGGACACCAAATCGAAATCGGATGACAAGTCCATGATCGAGAACCTGCACTACGTCAAAGACCTCGGCTTCCAGAGCCAGGCCGCCTTGGAATCCGGCGACCTCGCCGAGTTCGCGCGCCTGATGGACGTGCATTGGCAGCGCAAAAAACAGCGCAGCGGCGGCATGAGCAATCCCAAGATCAACGAATGGTACGACCTCGCGATGGCCAATGGCGCGCTCGGTGGCAAACTCATCGGCGCCGGCGGTGGCGGTTTCCTGATGTTTTACGCGGACGACAAATCCAAGCTCCGCAATGCCATGCGCTCGGTGGGCTTGAAAGAAGTCCGCTTCCGTTTTGACTTTGAAGGGACGAAACTCGTCATCTCGTGAGGAAGCCGCTCGACATCCCCATCGCCATTCTCGCGGGCGGGCTGGCCACACGGTTGCGCCCCATCACGGAGAAGATTCCCAAATCCCTCGTGCCGGTGGCGGGCAAACCGTTTCTCGCCCACCAACTCGAATTACTCCGCGTTCGCGGCATCAAACGCATCGTGCTGTGCATCGGCTATCTCGGTGAGATGATCCAGAAGGATTTCGGCGATGGCTCGGCTTACGGAGTGCACCTGGATTATTCCTTTGACGGCCCCAAGCTGCTCGGCACCGGCGGCGCACTCAAACGCGCCTTGCCGAAGCTGGGTGACGAATTCTTTGTGCTCTACGGCGATTCTTATCTTCCCATCCAGTACCGGCCGATCGCGGAATTTTTCCAGCTCAGCCGCAAGCTTGGCCTGATGACGGTCTATCGCAATGAAGGACTTTATGACGCCAGCAACGTCGTGTTCGCCGACGGCGAAATAAAAGTTTACGATAAGAAAGTGAAGCTGCCGGAGATGCGCCACATCGATTACGGATTGAGCCTCTTCAAATCATCGGTGTTCGATGCTTATTCTGCTGACCAGCCCTTTGACCTCGCCGAAGTGATGGGCCGGCTGGTGCGTGAAAAACAGCTCGCGGGCTATGAAGTGCCGGAGCGGTTTTATGAGATGGGCTCGCCGGCAGGATTGATGGAACTGGAAGAATTAATCACCAGCGGACGCGTAAAATGACGCCGCCCGGCGTCAGGAATTAGGGTTTCACTTTTTCTCCCATTGTGTTTTCATTCCTGCATGAGCTTTACCAAACAATTTCTGGCCGAGGTCCAACAGGTCACTGCGCAACTTAATGAAGCTGCGATTGAAAAATGTGCGGACGAGCTTGCCAAAGTACGCGAGCGCGGCGGGCGATTGTTCATCCTCGGCGTCGGCGGCAGCGCGGGCAATGCCGGTCATGCCGTGAATGATTTCCGCAAGATTTGCGGTTTTGAGGCGTATGCACCCACGGACAATGTCTCCGAACTGACGGCGCGCACGAACGACGATGGCTGGCCGTCCATCTTTTCCGAGTGGCTCAAAGGCTCACGTCTCGGTTCAAAAGACGGCCTCCTGATTTTCTCCGTCGGCGGCGGTAATCTGGAAAAGAATGTCAGCCCGAATCTCATCAGCGCTATCCAATTGGCCAAACAAGTCGGCGCCAGCGTCATTGGCATTGTGGGACGCGACGGCGGTTATACCGCCAAAGAAGCGACGGCGTGCGTCATTGTCCCGACGGTGAATCCCGACCACGTGACGCCGCACAGCGAAGCGTTCCAGGGCGTCGTCTGGCATCTGTTTGTCTCGCATCCGCGCTTGAAGAAAACGCAAACCAAGTGGGAAAGCACGAAGTGAAAGCAGGAACATGTCGCGCTGTTTTCCTGGATCGCGACGGCGTCATCAATCGCGCGTTGGAACGCGAAGCCAAGCCGTATCCGCCCACCAGCCTTGCTGAATTTGAAATCCTTCCAGAAGTTCCTAAAGCCTGCAAACGCCTGAAGGAAGCGGGCTTTCTTCTCATTGTCGCCACCAACCAGCCCGATGTGGGACGCGGCACGTTGGCACAATCCGTCGTGGAAAAAATCCATGCGCACATGATGGCGCAGTTGCCGATCGACCGTGTGGAGGTCTGTTATCACCCAGGCAAGGGCGCATCTGACTGTGATTGTCGCAAACCAAAGCCGGGCATGCTGCTGCGCGCGGCGCGTGAACTCGGCATTGACCTGGCGCAAAGCTGGATGGTGGGGGACCGCTGGCGGGATATCGATTGCGGCGCTGCTGCCGGATGCAAAACGGTCTTCATTAATCGAGGCTACGTAGAAGAACTGAGGAAAAAACCGGATTTTTCCGCTCGCAATTTGTCTGAAGCAGCGGACATTATTCTACACGAGTCGGCCTTGTAACCTGTCTGTTCATCGGCGACCGTATTTATTATGCGCACATTAAAAGACTTGAAGGTAAGGATTTTCGCAGACGGCGCCGACAAGGCCGGCATGCTGAAGATGAATTCCGACCCGCTCATCAAAGGTATGACCACCAATCCTTCGCTGATGCGCAAGGTGGGCATCACGGATTTCGAGGCGTTCGCGCGCGATATTTTGCAGCACATCACCGAAAAGCCGCTCTCGCTCGAAGTCTTCTCCGACGAATTTCCGGAAATGAAACGGCAGGCGTTGAAAATCAAGGATTGGGGCAAGAATGTTTACGTCAAGATCCCCATCACAAACACACGCGGCGAATCCGCCCTGCCGCTGATCAAGGAACTGGCGAACGAGGGCGTGAAGCTCAACGTCACCGCCATCCTCACACTGGACCAGGTGCGGGGCGTCGCGGGCGCGTTGAATCCCAAAGTGCCGTCCGTGGTCTCGGTTTTTGCGGGACGCATCGCGGATACCGGCGTGGACCCGGTCGGCGAAATGATTGAGAGCAAGAAAATATTGCACGCTCTGCCCCACGCAGAACTGCTCTGGGCCAGCGTGCGCGAAGTGCTGAATATTTTTCAGGCGAATGATTGTGGCTGCCATATCGTGACCGTGCCGCATGACATCCTCGGCAAGGCCGCTAAAATGGCTGGCATGGGCTTGAAAGAGCTGTCACTCGACACGGTGAAGATGTTCGCGGCCGATGCGCAGGCGGCAGGATTTTCACTTTAGCGGATGATGTACGGCAGGGAATTATCTACCACCTGGTAAACCCGGGTCGGCGTGATTGCGCCCATCAAATCCAACAATTCCTGGCGGGTGCCTTTGATGTCCTTGCCATCGAAGCGATAATATTCCAGGTGCCGGCCCTTGATGGCGGGATTCTCGATGAGCGTATAGGGGTTGCCAAAAGGCAGGTTGGTTTTGTTCAACGTCGGCGCTTCGATGACGATCTGCTGCGAGACCTTCATGGCGGTGGCCAGATGCATCAAGGCGGTATCCACACTCAGGAACGCATCGCAATGGATCATCAGGGCGGCGGCTTCCCGCAAATTTTTGCTGGTGACCTGGAACACCGAATCCCGGTCGGTCGCCGCCAGGATTTTTTCGTGGTCAACGGCTTCCTCGGGTCCGCCGAACAAAAGCACGCTGACATCCTTCCGCTGCTTGTTCAAGCGGCTGATAAGCTCGATGTAATTCTCCAACGGCCAGCGTTTGAGTTTTAGATTTTTGGTGCCACCCGAACCGACGTGGATGCCGAGCTTCTTGCTCCTGGTCAGCATCTTGTCGGCCACGAATTGCTCTGCCCATTGGTGCTCTTCCGGCGTCAGGAAGACCTGCATGTCCTGAAAGCCTGTCTGCAACTGGGCGCCGATCAACGGCAGCAGGGCGGCGTTGTTCTGGATGGTATGCAACTCGTAATTCTGGGGCACGGTGCTGTTCACCAGTTTGCGGTCGAGCCACCCAAACGTTTCGTACTCGTGGCTGATACGCAATTGAGCGCCGACGATTTTGGCGACGATACGGTAATGAATGCGGGTCTGCGGGTGCGTGTTGATGGACACGTCATATTTTTCCCGCCCTACACTCTTCAAAAATTTATAAGCCTCCAGTTTTCCCGCGGTGATGAGGTTTTTTTGATGGATGCGGTTGAGATGCGGGTTGCCCTCCAGCAGGTCTTTGGAGCCCTTCCATAAAACGAGCGCATCGATGGTGGCATCCGGAAAATTTGCGCGCAACTCGTGGATGAGCGGCGTGGCCAGCAGCGTGTCACCGATGCCGGCGAGCGAAATGACGAGTATCTTCATACATCATCAAAGCCGCGAAATCTTTTGCAGCAGGGAGGTGGTGGACCGCCCGGGCACGAATTCGACGATGATGATCCGGCCGCCGCTTTTTTTCACCGCGTTCTGCTCGTCCGCCGGAAGCATGTCGAATTTGTAATCGCCGCCTTTGACATAAACGTCCGGCTCGGCGCGCTCCAAAAAGCGGGTGGCCGTGCGGTCTTCAAAAATGCAAACGCCATCCACGCTCTGCAGGGCGGCGATGACCGCGGCACGGTCCTCGGCACAATTCACCGGGCGTTCCGGGCCTTTCAACTGGCGCACGGCTTCATCCGCATTGATGCCCACCAACAGGCCGTCGCCATGATTCCGCGCGGATTCGAGATAAGTGACGTGGCCGAGATGCAGGACGTCAAAGCAGCCGTTGGTGACGACGAGCTTTTTGCCGCGCGCCCGGAACGCCTTGCGCCATTCCGGCAACCCGTCCCAGGTGATGATTTTTTCGCGGAAGTTCACTGCCCTATTTTGATCCATTGGGTTACTGCCCGCAACGCCGTATTAACCGCCGCGCGCCCAAAACGATTCCAGCGTGTGGATGAGTTTTTCCGTGGGAACCGGCTTGGTGAAAACGGGGGATTCTACTTTGCGAAGGAATTCCTGGAATTTTTCCGCGCTGCTCTCGCCGGTGATGAAAATGAACCGCCGGAGCAGGTCCGGCTTCACGCGCTCCACCGTCACATAGAATTTATCTCCGTCGAGTTGCGGCATCTTCAGGTCGCAGATGACCGCATCGATATCCTGATTGAGCACGTGTTTGAGGGCGACGACGCCGTTGGGAGCCACGGAGACGGAATAATCGCCCGACTCCAGCAATTCCTTGTAGGACTGGGCGAGCTGCTCATTGTCATCCACAATGAGGATGTGCCGCTTGCGATTCGCGTCAGGCTTCGTCTTCATCCGGCCTTGTTATGCGCTGAACACCGCGGCTGGTAAAGAAATTAAACGCGCGGCGTTACCACTTCAATTCCTGCAAACGCCGTGCGACCTCGTCGGCATTGGCGCGGCTGTTGAAGGAGCTGATGCGGAAATAGCCTTCGCCCTTGGAGCCGAAACCGCTCCCCGGCGTGATGACCACATTCGCATCATGCAAAATCTTGTCGAACGCCTGCCAACTCGTGACGTCTTTGGGCGTGCGCACCCAGATGTACGGCGCGTTCACGCCGCCAAAAACTTTCAAGCCGGCTTTTTTCGCGCCTGCGCGCAGAATCTCCGCGTTGCCCAGATAAAATTTGATCAGCGCGGCCACTTGTTCTTTGCCCTCCGCCGAATACAACGCCTCGGCTCCGCGTTGCACCACGTAGCTGACGCCATTGAATTTGGTCGTCATCCGGCGCGACCACAGCGGGTGCAGCGGTTTGGATTCGCCGGTTTTGGTCACGGCCTGCAGCGCTTTGGGAACCACGGTGAAGGCGCAACGGGTGCCGGTGAAACCGCCGTTTTTGGAAAAGCTGCGGAACTCGATGGCGCATTCGCGCGCGCCCGGAATCTCGTAGATGGAATGCGGCATGGCCGGGTCGGTGATGTACGCCTCGTAGGCGGCATCGAACAGGATGATGGCTTTGTTCGCCAGGGCGTATTTCACCCAGGCTTCCAATTGTTCCCGCGTGGCGGCCGCGCCCGTTGGATTATTCGGCGAACACAGGTAAATAACGTCTACATGCTTTTTCGGCGGTTCGGGAATGAAGCCATTCGATGGACGACACGGCAGATAGACGAGTTTGCCGTAAGCACCCGCCTCGTTGGCCTCGCCCGTGTGACCGGCCATCACGTTCGTATCCACATACACGGGATAAACCGGATCGCTGATGGCGATCTTGTTCTTCGCGCCAAGAATATCCAGGATGCTGCCGCAATCGCATTTGGAGCCGTCGCTGACAAAAATTTCGTCATCGGCCACGTCCATGCCGCGATCTCGAAAATCGTTTTGCGCGATGGCATGCCGGAGCCATTCGTAGCCCTGCTCGGGCCCGTAGCCGTGAAACGTTTCGCGGGCCCCCATCTCATCCACCGCTTTGTGCATCGCGGCGATGACGGCGGGCGGCAGCGGTTCGGTCACATCACCGATGCCGCAACGGATGAGCCGCTTGGCGGCGTCAGGGTGCGCATCGCAAAAAGCTTTCACGCGGCGACCGATCTCAGGGAAAAGGTAACCGGCTTTCAGTTTCAGGTAATTGTCGTTTAAATAGGCCATGAATTTGGATCATTAATGCAAAATGCCGGACTGGACGATAAAGGAATAGGCGCAGCGAGGCAAGTCGGTCGAGGGAACATCCAAGCATCAAGATCCAAATGAAGAAGGTTGCGGGACGGCCCAGCGGATATCCCATCACCCCCCCAAAGTGGTCGGAATTGGTCGGAATCACCCTGAATCATCCACATCGCGCTACGCGTTTTGGAGTGCTCCAGCCCTGGAGCTTGTCCCAGCCCCCGACCCTCGAAAGCATCATTTTTTGCTCGGATTAAGTCGGATTGACTCGGATTGAGTCGGCTACCGCCCCTCGCCCCCGGCCTATGGCCGCTCGCCTCAAAGTAGAACCCCCTTGATTTACCTTGAGAAGGGTTGAGGCTCCGTTTGGAGTTCCGTCCCGCCCAAAACTTCCCTCCCGGGCCGCTCCACACTAAATTTAACTCCGAATAACTCCCTTCAACTCCCCACAACTCCCTGATTTGGCGAACCGCAGAGAACAAAGAACACAAGCCGGGGATTTTTTTTAGCACGATTAACCACGAATAAGCACGAATAACCACCAACCTCAAACCCCGACCTCTTTGGTAGGAATTCGGCTTTCCGTCCCGCATTGCGGGACAGCTCTTCTCGACCCATCTAATCCCTCATCGAGAACCGCGTATCGCATATCATTTGTTATACTATGTCAAAGAACTAATTGCTTATTTACCATAATAGTCAAACTATGTCAAATAAAAAACACAGAGGATTTAACCACGGATGGACACAGATGAACACGGATACTGGAAAAGAAATCTGATTTGCGGCGGTCTGCTCCCGCAAAGCGGGACCGCTACGAGTTTAAACCCTCTGGACACCTCATTCTAAAAGAGCTATCCCGTTTTCCATGAAGCGTGACATTGACCATATCATTGATCGACTCAAGGCAGAGTTACCCGGAGTTCAGATCACGCAGTTGCAGGTCTCTCATCCTGAGGCAGATGATGACGGCCTTTGGTTCATCAAGATTCCCGGCAGAACCGAGGAAATCCAAATAGAGTCGCCGTATGGTACCTGCCCATTTATTATTGAGTCGGGGTTTAGCAACGACGTGTTTCACGGACATACAGTGGACGAGGTCGTTGCGACGGTCAGGCGTTTATATGCCTAACCAAGCACGACAGCGAACACCCGTTCGAAACCAGGGCAGACAACTCCAACTATTTAGCCATTAGCATCATCCATGTTCACGCCTCTTCAGTTTGGTTTTATTGCGGCAGGAGGTGGGGGACGTTTTATCCCTGCGGACACTCCATTATGGATCAAGCTGGTGGTTGGGCTTTCTTTACCTGCTGTGTTGATTGTGATCGCAATATTCAGGTGTAGGGGGCCGAAATAAGAACTGTTTGGTTCACACCGATTCCCGCGTAGGTGGGGCGGACAGGAATGCAGGATGCGGGATTTGATTGGCGGCGGTCTGCCGACGCGCCGCTACTAGTTTAAACCCTCTGGACACGCCATTCTAAAAGAGCTATCCCGTTTTCCCAAAAGGATGACAACATGATCACCTCAATTCACACATTGATTTATTCCGACGATGCCAACGCAACGCGGGCGTTTCTGCGCGACGTCCTGGGGTGGAAGTGCGTCGCCGAGGAGTTCGATAAAGATTGGCTCATTTTCAAATCGGGGCCGAGTGAGTTGGGCGTACATCCGACTCACAGCGAATGGGAAGGCAAAACCTACGACGCGCCACGTCACCATTCGATTGCGCTGATGTGCGACGACATCGATACGACGGTCAGCGAATTGCGGGCGAAAGGAGCCCAGTTCCGAGGCCCCATCGAGCAACACATTTACGGCCGTGTTGTCATGCTGATCGTGCCGGGCGCGGATGACATCCAGTTATATCAGCCGGCTCACAAGCTCGCTTACACCCTCTAGCACGCGGGTGAGCGCGACATTGAGTACATGCAGAACATCCCGATCTTCGTCATCATCTCTGCCGTGCTGCTTGTAATGGGCGGCGCTTTGCTGTTTGCTGCCTGTAGGCTCTGGCAAATGACCGCATGCCATGAGAATTGAAATGCTATCAGCCATCACGACCGATAACGGAAGCATCAATCTCCATTTAAACCCTATCGTGGGACTTATGGTGATCGCCGTCATCTTGATTCTGTTCGCAATTTTGGCGTGGGGCGGCTTCTCCATCTTTGCCAAATTTTTTACAGGATGGAAAACCCTGGCGCAACGGTTCCCGGCAACCAATGTTCACAAGACCGGCGTAAAAATATTCAGGCCGGGACGGAGACTTTGACGCCCCTTCCTGGAGTCGTCCATTTCATCTCGATTATTTTTTCACCATCGAAATCGCGCAGGAAGGCCTGCTCATCGCCACCTGTTTTTGGTGGTGCTCCCCCATCCTCATTCCTTGGGGCGATGTTCAAAAAGTTGATGATACCGAAGTGTTAGGAACATCAAATGTCAGTATTTCTGTGAATTACGGGAAAGAGAGGCGAGCGACGTTTGGTCTTCCAAGGGAAGCTCTGGCGGCCATCCAGGAGAGCGTTCCTGCAGAAAAACTGCACAAAACAGAATCCCTTTCCCAATTGATAAAAAACCGCATGAATCCTGATAATACCCGCTGAAAGGAGCTTTGGAACATGCCACATGGTTTTTTTACCGTTGAACAATGGAAATGTCCGCAGGGCAGCATGACGTCGGGCTGGATCCCAATTCTTCGCCTGGACGCTTATCAGTCTTTGACGAAAGCGATGGCGGCTCTGGAGAAACGTGGCAAGCCGGGTCTCTTCCGCGTGATGCAGATGCAGCGATGTGTCTGGGCCGAAATGGAAGAGGGAAAATTACGGCTGCACGGCTCGCACGCTTCTTCACCGAAAAGCCTGGCCAGGATCGTGGAAATTTTTGAGCGCGAAGGCGGTCGCCGACCGGTAGCGAAGGCGCGGGCAGACCGGGCCGCAGCCAAAGCGAAGCGAGTCAAAAAATGACGACAGTGCCGCCTAACCGTCCGCTGGCTCGCAGAGCCGAAACATGAAACACCTCATCAAATTTTTCGCCCTCGCCAGCGCGCTGCTCAATGTGTTTGTAGACCAAGCCCACGCCTCAACCAATTGGGTCCAGGTAGCCAAGGACGGAAAAGGTTTTGTTCTCTCACCCTCCGGCCAGCCGTTCACGCCGTGGGGATTCAATTACGACCGCGATTCCAATTATCGCCTCATCGAGGACTATTGGGAAACCAACTGGCCAACCGTGGTGCAGGATTTCGGCGAGATGAAACAGCTCGGGGCCAATGTCGTCCGCATCCATTTGCAGTTCGCCAAATTCATGAAGTCCCCCACTGAGGCGAACGAGACAAACTTGGCGCGATTGCGACAACTGGTCCAGCTGGCGGACAAAGACGGGCTGTACCTGGATCTCACCGGGCTCGGGTCTTATCGCAAGCAGGATATTCCGGGCTGGTATGACACGCTGCCAGAGCAGGTCCGCTGGGCGGCGCAGGCGCGTTTCTGGGAAGGGGTCGCCAAAACCTGTGCCGACCAGCCGGCGGTCTGGTGCTACGACCTGATGAATGAACCGGTCGTCTCCGGTGACAAGCGCAGTGACTGGCTGGCTCCCGAAGCGATCGAGAATCTCTATTACGTGCAGTTCGTGAACCGGGACCCCGCCGGACGCGAGCGCGCGGACATTGCGCGCCATTGGACCCATACGATGGTGGAGGCCATCCGAAAACAGGACCATCGGCACCTCATCACCGTCGGCCTGTTGGCGCTTGAACTTGGTCCGCCGGAAGATTCCTCTGGTTTCGGGCCGACTCAGGTCGGCTCTGACCTCGATTTCTTCGGTGTTCATCTCTATCCTGAGGCCGGCAAGTTCGGCCAATGGACCGATATGCTCGCGCGCATCACCAAGACAGGCAAACCCGTGATCATCGAAGAGATTTTTCCTTTGAAGTGCGATACGAAGACGTTGGGGGACTTTATCGAGCGCACCCGCGGCCTCGCTTCCGGCTGGCTCGGATTTTACTGGGGCAAAACGCCCGCTGAATTAAGCCCGTCACAAAAGCCGGCCGAGCAGCTCACACTGCAATGGCTTGAATTGTTTCAGCGAATGAACCCGAATCACCAATGAAAACAGAGCAAGAGATTTTGACTTGAGTTACCTATGGCGACGATTGAAATTTTGGGATGGAAGGATTTCGTTGGAGGAACGGCATGGGATACTCATGCCAAATCCGAACTCAAAAAGCGGCTTCGCGCCGGACTCGATGCGCCCCTGCACGAGATCAAGCGTCTGGCGCAACAAATCCATGCGCGTCAGCTTGTGTCTCTGCACCGCGTTCGTGAGGAAGCCCTTCACGGTCTGACGCAGATTCTTCAGACGACAGGCGCAGAGATGCGCATTACGCTGGAGGACAGCAACGATGAGCGGCTTTTTAAGAAATTGCCAAAGCGATGAAGGCGGCTTTCAACCATGCGCTGCTGCGATTTGGGAAAGCGCGAAATCGAGATTGCAATGACTTGAGTAGTTTCAGCGAATGAATCCGAATCACTTATAAAACCATGCGAATTAATCTGACAAGTTTGTTTTTCCTTTTGGCATTTGTGGGCGGCTGCGTGAGCGATCCATCGCATCAGGCAATGGATAATCGGGTCACACCGATAAGATTATCCGTTCTTCCACGGCTTGGCTCACGCTTTCAACCGGGCATTCGGACGGACCACCTTGAGATGACCTCCAGTGGTTCGCTGGACCCGGCCTATTGGGCGATGCTGAACGGCACAAATTTTGTGGTAGCCGTATCGCAGGATAATTTAGTTCGATACCTCGCGACCACGGATGCGCGTTTCTCCACACCTGAGGGTATTCACGTCGGTTCGTCGCTGTCATCGGTGCTCGCCGCCGGTGCCGCCCCTCTGATGGCTGAACCTGGCTGGGGTTTTCACACATTGCTTCCTTCGCGTTGGTCAGTTGCTTTCACAAACGGCGTGGGTTTTTCGGATCCACCTTTGCCCGAAGATGCCAAAGTTGTCTGGATATTTCAGCGTTGAGGCAGCCTGATCAACATACCACGCGGGTCATTCCAACCATTCACCTGCGCCTTACTTCATCAGCCCGGCGGGTCCAGCGGTCATCGCAAAAACAACGCCCGCACTTTGGTTTTTGCTGGAATACAAATCAATGGATTCGACTTTGAGGGAAGGCTGCGGATTTTTAATGGCCGTCAGGCTGAAAAGCAGCGGATGTTTTCCATCCGGCGTGAAAGACGAGCCGGTCCAGCCCACTTTGGTATCGGGGCTGGTGGGGTTCACGTTCTTTTTGCCGCCCGGGGTATTGAAGTCGACCGTGTCGATGCCGTAACGGATCGTGTTGGTCGCCGATTCGCCATTTTCGTAACGGAACACCAGGTCATAGACGGGGGTGTTTTTTTTCGAATTGAAAAAGGCGCAATGATAAACGTAAAGGGTCTCAAACTTCTCGTGGACGGCGATCCCCAAAACCTCTTCGGGAAAGACATTGCCCATTTTGGCATTGCCCGCGCCCCACAGATAAATCATTCCATCGATCTGGAGCGGCACGTGGTGGAACACTTGAAATTCCCAGGGTATTTCCCCCCAATAACCCGGGTTGTCCTCAAGAGCTGAGGCGGGCAAAGCATAATGGCTGGTTAGATCAACCGGTATGACTGTGTGGTTGGCGATGGCGCGTTCCGCGCTGGCGATCATCAACCGGTTGGCGATGCTGTCCCGGTTGAGATACAGCGTTATCCCAACCGCCCCCAGCACCACGGCCACGGTTCCCCACACGACTGCCTTTTTTGTCCTGGTCCATCCCATGGTTTTCGAGCCGGATTTTACAACGGCTTTGATGGTCTTCAATGTTAAAAGAGCGGACCTGAAATGAGTGAGTTCTTAGGATCAAACTCCCGTTTCCGCCACCAAAACCGGATATCATTAAGCCCATATTAAGTCCTTGATGACCATAACTGGTCATAGACCGTAAACGGTTCCAATGGTCTAGTTTATGGTAGAATTCACTCATAGCCGGATATTAATCGAGATCGCATGACTGTCGCCATGAATGCTGCCTGCTGGTTTTGTCGTCTGCGCCGGTTTTTATTGGTTTTGGCGGCGGCCTTATTATTTCATCCGGCCCTGGGCAACATTCAGGGTGGGTGGACGTCACTTGTCACCACTCCCGTCACTACCGGCAACGAAGTGTTCGGCAGCCAAACGGATCGGTATCTGGACAACGGCATCCTGCACGTACTGCTCTCACCGAATGGCAGCGTGGATTCCATCAAATATCTTAAGCCGGGGTTATCCGGCACACCCAAGACCAACGGCGTGGAAACGGTGAGCCAATCGGGCGTCAACTTCGGCAATCACACGGCGATCTATTATTACTGGTATCCCGACGGCAATGGGGAATGCACTTATTACACCACCCTCACTTCACCGACCAATATCGATATCGGCTTCCTCCGCACCTACAATCCAGCGACCGATTCCGTGGCGGCGCACGTGGAATTGCGCTACTCCCTGGGCCAGGGTAATTCCGGCCTCTATGGGTATATCGTCATGCACCACCCGTCTTCCCTGACCAATAACGGCGTCAACCTGACGACCGGGTTCATCCAATGCCTTTGGCCCACGGCGCATGACAACACGAATTTCTATTTCGAAAACTCTTATGTGGATGATGGGGTGAGATATGGGTTGAACCTGAACGGGGAATTCCAAAAGCGAAACGGTTTGCAGCCAAATTTTTATGATGTGTGGCACACGGTCCCTGTGGTGGCGACCAATATCCCGCCCGAGATCATCCAATATACGACGGGCGTTTTTTCCGGCAGCACGAACGGGAAATATTCCTACACGTTCGACTATCCGCAATTGAGCAGCTTCGGCATGGCGAGCGATACAAACAAGGCGGGCATCTGGTTTGTGGCGGGTGGCCACGAGTATCAAAACAACGGCCCGACCGCGAATGAGTATTCCGGTGGCATCGGTGGACTGATTACTTTTGAGCCGCTCATCGCGCATTATGGGAACACGGGACTTACGGTGAAGAGCAATACGGTGTTCAACAAGGTCTATGGCCCGTGGTTGTTCTATGTGAATAGCGGGACGAATGGCATCGATTGCTGGGCGGATTCCAAACGACAGGCGGCGGCGGAGAAACAGGCGTGGCCCTACACCTGGTTGACAAACACATTTTATCAGGCCGTGACCAAGCGCGCCATGGTCTCCGGCAAATTGGTTATCAACGATCCGTTGCGGCCACAGGCGAATGCGGCAGGCGCCTGGGTGGGGTTTGCTGCCCCGGATGCAGGGGTCGAGAACGCCGGCGATAACTGGCAGTTGCAATCGGATAATTACCAGTTCTGGACGCAGTGCGCTGAGGATGGTTCTTTCACGCTGCCACCGGTCGCAACCGTCGGGCCGTTCGGGACGAATTCAACCTATGGGTTATACGCGTATTGTGCGGGCACGAATGGCTCGGTGGGCGAATTCCGGTCGGGGCCCTACACGTTTGATCCGGGTACAGTGACGAACCTGGGTACGCTCACATGGACGGTGCCACACTGGGGCAACAGCATCGCGTGGGAAATCGGCAATCCCGACCGCTCGGCATCCGAGTTCCGGAACGGCAACAAATCAGCGATTCCAGCGATGTGGTTGCATGAAGATTTTCCGAACCCGATGTATTACACGGTGGGCAGCAGCAGTTGCAGCAACGATTGGAATTATTTCCAGGGGATCTATTACACCAACGGCACGCAGGTGGCTGACGCGATCGGTCGCAATATGGTCTGGACCATCCAGTTTGTGCTGACGAATCCGCCCACGACCGGCAATGCCACGTTGAATATCGCTTTTGCCGGCGCGTACCAGGCAGTGGTGCGGATGTGGGTGAACGACACAAACATGAGTACCGCAAACGGTGCGTGGTCGGACATCACCCCGAATGTTCCCACGGGTGCCAATACGCTGATACGCTCCGGCGTGCACGACAAATACGGCATCAACCACACGAACATTCTCATGAGCAAATTCCACGCGGGCACTAACACCATCACCGTGACCCAACGTCGCGCCACCACATCGACTCCGACATACGTGATGTACGATTACCTCAATCTTGAACTGCCCACGCCAGCTGCGCCGCCGATAGTTTCAGCGACGGCGGGAGACGGGCAGGTCGGGTTGACCTGGACAAGCATGCCCGGGGCGACAGGTTATAATATCCGGCAATCCTCCAACAATGGCGGGCCTTATAGCGTTATCGGCAGGAACGTGAGCGGCATCACGTTTACCAACACCGGGTTGGCCAATGGGACCGTTTATTATTTCACTGTGAGCGCGACCAATTCCTTCGGGGAAAGCGGCGTGTCATTTCCGGTGAGTGCGCGGCCCACGTCGGGCACTCCGCCGCAAATCAATCCCATTCCCGCGCCCCCCAGCAACCTCCGCGTCACCTGGCCACAGGCCAATACGGGCTGGATGTTGCAGGTGCAGACCAATTCACTGGATACCGGCATCGGCACCAACTGGATCTCCCTGACCAATTCAGTGACGACCAATGACGTGACCATTCCGTTGAATAATGCGGACGGGAGCGTCTTCTATCGATTGATCTACCAGTGATCGTCTGCTTTTGGATGCCCGGCGTTCGATGTTGTTGAACGCTGTCTTTCATCCGTGTCCATTCGTGTTCATCCGTGGTTTAGATTTCCGCCTTCTGCCTTATTCATTCCTCCTTTGCTTTCAAAATCGTCTTTCATCGGAGCCGGAAATTTCGTTCACTGCCTGCTGTGAAGAAGTTTGCCACGGTCACAGTCATCGGGCGCGATAAGACAGGGGTCATCGCGAGGGTCACCAATTTTCTCTTTGAGCAGCACGCCAACATCGAGGCGCTGGAGGAGCAGGTCACGCGCGGCCAGTTCAGCATGACGTTGCAGGCGTCGTGGAAGGACGGCCAGCTCGACCCGGTGCTGATGCAACGCGGCCTCGCCGACCTGGGCTTCGCCCTGAAGATGGAGATCAAGGTGCGCTTCACGCAGGCCAACCAGCGCCAGCGCGTGGCCATCCTCGTGACGCGCGAGACGCATTGCTTTGATGGCTTGATGCGCGCGTTCAAGGCCGGACAATTCAAGCAGGCCGAGCCCGCCATCGTCATCGGCAACCGCCCCGAGTTCGCCGCGCTGGCCAGGGCGCATAAATTGCCGTTCGTCCACATTCCCTGGACCGAACGCGCCGAGGCGGAAGGGAAATTGATAAAACTCCTGGAGCAACACCACATCGATTTTCTCGTGCTCGCGCGGTTCATGAAGATCCTCTCGCCGAACGTCGTGTGGCGCTTCAAGAACAAGATCATCAACGTGCATCCCTCGCTGTTGCCCAGTTTTCCCGGCGCGCAGGCCTATCGGCAGGCTTATGAGCACGGCGTGAAGATCGCCGGCGTCACGGCGCACTTCGTGAGCATGCACTTGGACGAAGGCCCCATCATCGCGCAGGAAAGTTTTATCATCAAACCGGACTGGAGCCTGAAAGAGATCGTCGCCGCCGGACAAAAGCACGAAACCAACGTGCTCGTCAAAGCCGTGAAGCTATACCTCGCCAAACGGCTGGATGTCTATTGGGGCACCGTGAAGCAGGTGTGAAGACATTCAGGTCAATAAAGCGGTGGGGGAACGTTTTATTTGTCATTTATATTGCCGGGGCCATTTTTTTCCTGTTGTCGATTGAAACCACTTTTAATGGTGGTTTTGATCTGACCATTCGATGGCTATCAGCCCCAATCGCCATAATCGTTTTTGGTTGCGCCTATTTCTATCGCCACGAAGCCAAGTCACGTCTTCGTTTATGGATAGCGGCATTAATATTGTTTCCAATTCTTGTCATTTTCTCGTGGCCTTACCTTGTTGCAGCGAACTCCATCTGCGCACCCAAACATGCCATAGTTTTCAAAGGCCCTATCAGGAGCAAAACCTCTAGCGGCGGGCGGTTTATTTCCTGCCAGATCACAATTCAAAATGAAGAAACCGGCAAAGAGGTAACTTTTACTGTTCCAAAAAGCATCTGGGACAATTATGCGATCGGTGATGAATACCAGGAAAAAATATACGTGGGTCGCTTTGGCATTCCGTATCGGTGGAGATTTTAAACAGCCTTTGCGGGCTTGACTTGCTTTCCATTTACGGCGGAAATGCCCGCATGATCACTCGAAGAGATTTAGTCGTCGCCGCTATTGCCGTTTTCACCACCGTGGCCGCCATCGCCGCCGTGGAAACCGCCGCCAAACCCGTCCTGCACTCCGCCGTGTTTAATTGGGCGGACATGAAAGCTGAAACGAAACCATCCGGCGAACGCCGCGCCGTGTTTGATTCGGCCACCATGACGCTCGCGGAATTGGAATGTCACATCACCACCATCAATCCCGGCGAATCACCGCACGCGCCGCATAAGCATCCCGAAGAGGAAATAATGTTCCTCAAAGAAGGCACCGTAGAAGAGATGCAGAACGGCGTTACCAATCGCGTGGAAGCGGGCGGCGTGATTTTCTGCGCGTCCAACGAGATGCACGGCATGCGCAACATCGGCACCAAACCCGCCACGTATTTCGTCCTGAAAATCTATCCGCACGATTTGCCCAAGGCGGATGCGGCCCCGGCTCCGGCGAAGTGATGCCTATTTGGGCGCGGGAACTTTGTAGATGTGCGGATGCAACACGCCGACGAACGGCAGGTTGCGATAGCGTTCGGCAAAATCAAGTCCGTAGCCCACCACAAACACATCGGGAATCTCAAAACCCACGTAGTCCGCCTGGACTTTTTCGATGCGACGCGAGGGTTTATCCAGCAGCACGGCGGTCTTGATGACGCGTGGCTTGAGCGCGCGCAACTTGGGGATGACGCGGCTCAACGTCCGTCCGGTATCGAGAATATCATCCACCAGCAGCACGTCGCGCCCGCGCACATCCAGGCGCAGTTCCTTGGTGAAAACCAGTTCGCCGGATTCCGTGCCCGCGCCGTAACTGGAGACGCCCATGAAATCCAGGCGCAACGGCAGTGACAACTGGCGGATGAGGTCGCCAAGAAACATCACCGTGCCGTTGAGCAGCGACACGATGGCCATGTCACGACCCCGAAAATCGCGCTCGATCTGTTTGGCGATCTGGTTCACGCGCACGGCGAGCTGCTTGTCGGTGATCAAAACGGATTGGATGTCGCTGCGCCAACTGGCCGGCGCGGGACGAAAAGATTTTTGGGAGATGCGGGGGACTTTCACAGCTCAGATGTGTTTGGAATCGTCGTGGTCTTTGGTCGTATAACCGCTGTCCTGCCGTTTGAAATTCACTTCGTTCTTCTTCACGTACGCGGCGAAAACATCATCGGCGCTCATGCCCAGCACCTGCGCCATGCTGATGAGAAAATGGAACAGGTCCACGACCTCCACCCGCGCGTTCTGCTCATCGAACTTCTGGTATTTGGCCCACCATTTCCACGGGACGCTGTCGGTCAGTTCGGCCATCTCCTGGGACATGGCGCGGGAATAGTTCAGGATCCACTTGGTTTTCTCCTCGTCGCTCATGCCATCGGTGTGGACCCCGATGCGTTCGTTGAGGGCTTTTTGCATTCGCCACAGTTCGCGAAGTTGGTCGGCTGGTTGCATGGGCGGGAGAATATAAGAGCCGATTCCCCGACGCCAGCAGTTAGAGAGTGGCCGATAAAAACGCTGCCGGTCTGAACTTCGTGCTTTGAACTTCCCGCGCCCAATCGTATAACAATTGCATGACGCTTCCGGTTATTTTGAGCAATGGCGGGCCGGTTTTTTGGTTGATCATGCTGACCGGCGCGGTCGGCATTGTGGTGTTCATCGAACGCTACTTCCATTGTCATCGCGCGCAGATCAACTCCACAGAATTCATCAGCGGCGTGCGCACGGTGCTGAAACGCGACAACGTGGTGGAAGCCATCTCCATCTGTGATGCCACGCCCGGACCGGTCGCGCGGCTCGTGAAGACCGCCATCCTGAACCGTGAAGGGGGACGTGAACGCGTGCGTGAGGCCATTGAAGAGGCGGGGCTCGCGGAGGTTCCCCGATTGGAAGCGAAATTGAACCTGCTCGCCACCATTGCCCAGATCGCCCCGCTGCTGGGATTGTTCGGAACAATCCGCGGCCTCATGATCGCCTTCGAAAAAGTCCATGAAGCCGGTCTCTATGCCAACGTGAATGGTTTGGCGGATGGGATCCGGCTGGCGCTGATCTGCGCCGGGGCCGGCATCGCGGTGGCCATCCCGGTGCACGCGGGCTACAACTACCTCGTGAGCCGGGTCAGCTCCATCGTGCTCGATATGGAGCGCGCCGCCACTGAAATCGTCAACATCGTCAGCGACCAAAGCAACGGTTCAGGACAATGAAGTTCCAGCGAAACCTGCGCATCGTCCAGGGCCGATTCGACATCGCGCCTTATGCGACGGTGTTTTTCCTGTTGATCATGTTCGTGATGCTCCTGTCGCTGGTGCCCACCCCGGGATTGCCGCTGCAGTTGCCCCAGCTCGCCTCGCCCACCGATAACGATGCGCTGCCAGGAACGGACCGGCCGACCATCAATGTGGCGGTGGATGCCAGCGGGCAGTTTTATTATGATAACCAACTGGTCGATGAATTCCATCTCCGCGCGGACCTGCGGGCGGCGGCGGGAAAATCACCTGAACCACTGACGCTGGTGGTGCAGGCCGACAAATCGGTGGCGTATGAGAATCTCGTGCGGCTCACCATGCTCGCCCGGACGGCGGGCATCACCAACGCCCTGCTCGCAACCTTACCCCGGCCCTAGCGCGACCGCGATCTGCCATGACCATCGCCGAACCCACCGGGAAATCCTCCACCTGGCCACACCTGGGCTGGTGGATGGCGGTGTTGCTCGTGCTGGTCCTGCAGTTCGGATTCATCTTCGCGTTGGGTAATCGCTCCGAAAAAGCGCCCCGCCCCAGACCGGCAGCCCCTTCGCTCCAATTGCGCGCACCCGCACCGGACGAATTGATGAACTTGCGCGACCCGACCATGTTCATCCTTCCGCATCGCGAGGGCTTCTCAGGCCAGGCGTGGTTGCAGGTGCCGCCCTTGCCCGTCCGGACCTATACCTGGACCGAACCGGCACAATGGCTCGATCTGCAGGCGGAAAAACTGGGCGGAGTTTTCCGCGAATTTATGCAGACGAATGATTTTGCGACCCAATTTGATATATTTCCGCAGCCAGCGCTGTCCGAGCCGAACGTGCCGCCGCCCGCGCCGCTGGTAAGCCATTCCTCCCTGCAGGTTAAAGGAGACCTGGCCGGACGCGCGGTCGCCTCGCAGCCGGATTTGCCTTCGCTGCCCGGGTCGGACCTGCTGGCCAATAGTTCCGTGCAGGTGTTGGTGGATGCGAACGGGAACGTCTTGTCCGTGGTTTTATTTCCGCCGGGAAGCGGCTCAAGCGAGGCCGACCGCAGCGCGCTTGACCTGGCCAAATCGGTGCGCTTTGCCCCGCTCACACCACGGAACGGCGGCCGATCGCCCAAAGTCACGGTGGGAACCATCGTATTCGAATGGCAGACGGTTCCGGTGACGGATAGCGGTTTGAACAAATAGTATGTCAGACGCCAACCTCATGTTGCTTTACCTGTTGCTGGTGCTCGCGGGCCTCGCGGTCGCCGTGATCTACGGGGAAATGCGGCGGCGCAGATTTGAACCCGTGCCCAGCGAGGATAAAATATTCCGCTGCCGCAATTGTGGGTTGGTTTATACGGATGACGCCGACGTGGACCGCTCGCGTTGCGCACAATGCGGCCAGATGAACGACGCGATCGAGTTCTAGAGCGGTCTAAGAAATATTGCGGCCGTCCGGTGAGAAAACAAAGTGAGCGGTCTTTTTGGTTTCGTTTCGCCTCAGCTAAACACCGGAAAGGAAATCAGGAACGTCGAACCTTTGCCGGTTTCACTCTCGATATCGATCATCCCGCGATGGCCTTCGATGATGCGTTGCGTGATGGAAAGCCCCAGGCCGGTCCCGTGTTTTTTGGTGGTGAAGAACGGCTCGAACAACCGGCCCAGGTTCTCCGCCGGGATACCGGAACCGTTATCGGCGATGGTCACCCGGACACACTGGCGGGGCGGATTGGTCCCACTGGACGGTTCGAGAACCAGGTCCGTGGCCACGATCAACTTTCCGCCCGCACCCATGGCCTCGATGCCGTTGAGCAGGAGATTCACGAAGGCCTGTTGCAGTTGATAATCGTCGCCTTTGATCGTGTCCACGGAGGCGTTGAACTGGCGTTGAAGCGAAATCTGTTTGCCAATGAGCTGCGATTGGACGGTGCGCAACGAATGTTCCAACACCTCATGCAATTGCATGGCCGAAAAAGCCGAGCGCGGCGGCGCGGCGAAGCGGAGCAGCTGGCCGACAATCGCATCGATGCGCGCCACTTCCCGGCGCACGATGCCGGACAATTCCGCATCCGAATGTTTTTCCAGCAACAGGTCCATGAACGTCTTCACCGCGACAAGCGCGTTTTTTATCTCGTGGGCGGTGCTGGCCGAGAGCGTGCCGATACTCGCGAGCCGGTCCAGGCGCCGTAACGTTTCCTCCAGCCGCCGCGCCGGCGTGATATCATGGAGAATGAGCGCGGCCCCCCGCTTCTTCTTCGTCTTTTTGGTGTGCAGCGGCGTGGCGCTGATGTTCAACGTAATGCCGCCGCGTTCCCGCGAAGTCAAAGCGATCTCATGTCCCTCGACCGCCTTGCCGGAGGACGAAACTGATTGGACGATCTTCCGTAAATACGGCGGCAGCGCCCGGGCTTCGCGGTCGATGATCTTATCCGCCTGCAGGCCGGTTATTATTTCCGCTTGATGGTTAAAAATGGCGATGCGGTTTTTCCCATCCACGACGATGATCCCCGCAGCGAGGCAATTTTGCAGGACGCAGAAGAAATTCTGCGCCTCCTGGTTCGTGTCCGGTTTGTTTACGACTTTCATTCAAATTCCCGGTCAACACTTGATCGCTCCCCATGCGCTATTCAGTTCATGGAAAGCGACCTACCCGATAACCGAAAGCCTGTTCACACGCAACCACCATCGGCAAATATAGCCAGATAATTCCTTCCGGTGTGCCTGTCTTTTTTTTGGATGAAACCCAAATTCATGGATTTTTGTGTCTCGGCATAGGACAACCCGTGTGGTATAATGCGTAATCACCTACAGAAGCGGAGCTTGCAGGCCCGCACAGCATAATTGGCACTAAGAACGCTGGCTTCCACGAACGAGGTTCTCGAGGTTTATGAGCACAACGCGAAAAACAGTCCGATTTCGTTCGCTGGGAAGCGAGCTGGTGGGAGAATTGTTCCTGCCGCAGACCACCGGGCCGGCGCCCGCGCTCATCATCTGCCACGGCGCAGGCGAATTCAAAGAGAACTATTTTGAGCTCTGCGAATTTCTGACCGCGCGCGGCGTGGTTGCCCTGGCGATCGACCACCATGGCCACGGCGCCAGCGAAGGCACCCGATACCATATCAAAATGAAGGAATGGTCCGCCGACGTTTCCGCCGCCATCGATTTTCTCCAGACCGTACCCGGCGTGGACACCAAACGCATCGGGGCCTTCGGCCTCTCCTCCGGCGGCACGGCCATCCTCGAAGCCGCGCTGGTGGACCCGCGTTTGCACTATCTGGTGGTCCTCGATGGCACCGTGCGCAATTCATTGCCGATCGGCATGACCATTTTCCTGAAATCACTGGTCTATCTCGGCCATGTGAAAAAATTTATCACCCGCACGGATCTCCGTTTGCCGCTGGCCAAGATGGGCAAATTTAATTTCGCTTCTGATCCCGAGATCGGCAAAAGGCTTGAAGCCGACCCGCGCCTGGTCGCGGCCTTCATGTCATTCCCGTTCCCGGGTGGGGCAGAAGCATTTTTCGTGGATACGTTGAAACGCGCTTCCGGCATCAAGGCCGCGACGCTGATCATCTGGGGCGAGGACGACACGCTCGATTCACCCGAAAGTGGAAAACTTCTGCTGGCGGCGCTGACTTGCGAGAAGGCATTACACATCATTCCCGGCAACGGACACGTGGGCCACCTCGACCGAAACCGGGACAAAGTATTTGCTTTAACCGCAGAGTGGGCGTTAAAACTTCGTTCGTGATCATCGCGGTGCAGACGACCGCAGGGGAAATCAATGGCATTCAAAATCATCGAATCGGCTTCCGCCAAGGCTCTTGGACAACAAGAGAAATGGGCTTTATTGTCGCCGTTCCTGATCAAACACGGCCGCGAAGCGCTGGCCTACGCCACGCTGCAATCCGGCCTGGAATATTTCATCGATGAGCACGGTTACATCGCCTACACAACGGTGCAGCATCCGGTCTTTTCGCGGAAGCCCAAGCAGATAACTTTTTCCGACCCGGTCTGCGCCATCGAGGATTATCCGAAGATCATCCGCAATTTTCTCTCCGTGAATCCACGCGCTGTCTTTGGCTGCGTCTCCGAGGCCTGCGCGGTCGTACTGCGCGAAATGAAATTCAAGGTCAATTGCATCGGCTACGAGGCTGAATTGCCGGTGCAGACCTACAATACCCGCGGCAACTGGAAGGAGCTGGACATGATCAAACGCGCGCGCAACGAGGCGAAGCGCGAAGGCCTCATCGTGCGCGAAGAGGAGATAGAAAAAGTGGACCGCGAGGCATTGCTTGCCCTCTCCAATCGCTGGATCGGCGGCAAAAAAGTCAACGACCGCGAGATCTGGATCTATGCGCGCCGTCCGGTGTTCATGCACGAAGAAGGCGTCCGTAAATTTATCGCCTACGACCGCGACAATAAAATCGTCGGCTTTGCGTTCTACGACCCGATGTATCGCGACGGACAGGTGTTTGGTTATTCCGCGAACATCCTGCGTTGCGACGAAAGCCGCTTTGGCCGCCTGGCCACCGCCATCCACATGGAAGCGATGGAAAAATTCAAACCCGACGGCGCGGCGGTCCTGAACCTTAACCTTTCGCCGTTCATGAAATTGGCGGAAGGCAAGTACAACGACGATTTCGGCTCGAAGATTTTTTTCAAGTTGAGCGCGAAGTACGGCAACGCCATCTACAATTTCCAGGGCCTGGCGTTCCATAAGTCCAAATATCGCGGAACAGAAAAATTCCTGTATTTCGCCTCCAGCAGCGCGATGCCTTCAAATGATATTTATCTCGCGTTCGTTTCTGCCGATATAACCAGGTCGTATTTTAAGACACTCGGCCAGCTCATTTGGGGCATGGTAACTGCTAAAAAGAGCGCCAGGACCGAGTCACCCAAAGCGTGACGGACGACAGTTCAGGCGTCCGTTTAGGATCGAGAACGTATGAAAAACACTGGAAAACTGATAATTGCGTGGGCAGCCCTGCTGCTTTTGCCGGGTCTGTTCAGAGCCGTCGCAGATGAAATGCCGGACGCTCCAAAATCCGGTTTGGAGCGCTGGGCCTATCAGGATTATATGTTTGGCGATTGGGGCGGCCTGCGCACCGACCTTTCCAAGCACGGCGTGGACTTCGAATTTTTCTACGCCGCTTCCGGCCCCGTGAATCTGGATGGCGGCCTCAAGCGCGGCGGGATCTACCAGGGCGCGTTGCTGATGTCGATGACGCTGGATTCGGAAAAACTGCTCGGCTATGAAGGCGGTCAGTTTTACATGAGTTCATTGTGGCTGAACGGGGAAAAACCATTTTCCGATAAATACGTGGGCGACCTCAACAAAGTGAACCTCCTGGATTTCCCGAACGCCGCACGATTGTGGGAGGTTTCCTATGAACAAAAGTTTTTCAATGATAAGTTCTCCGTCAAGGCCGGTGAACTTTCGATCGATCACGATTTCATCGTAGCGGAATATTACAACAGCATCGCTGGACTCACGCTGCTGAACCAGACGTTCTTTTACCCCACGATGGCGTTCAACGTGTGGGACCAGCCCTTTTTCCCCAAAGGCAATCATTCACTCGCCTCCACTCCTTACGCCACGCCGGGCATACGGTTGCGTTATGATCCGTGCGACCATTTTTACGTGCAATTCGGCGCTTATGGCGGCCAGGCTGATACCAGCGACAGTGGCACGGACTGGAGCCTCCGGAGTAAATCCGGTGCTTTGCTATATTTCGAAACCGGCTTGAAGATCAACCAGGCCAAGGAAGACCAGGGCCCGCCGGGAAATATCAAGCTCGGCGGCTATTATCATACGGATGATTTTTACGACCTGCACGATGGCGCGTACGGAGCCTTTGACAATGTGGCGCTGGCGATGACCGGAATGAAATTCAGCGACATCTACGCTTCTGTTTACGGGTCGGCCCCGAAGGCGTTCACCGACCCGCGCAAATACAGCGGCAACTACGGCCTGTATCTGCTCGCGGACCAGACGCTCTGGCGCGAAAAGGGCAAGGACGACCTGGCGCAACAAGGTCTCGTGGGCTTCTTCCGGCTGGGCTATGCGCCGCCGGACCGGAACCTCGCCGATTTCGGCGCGGACGGCGGTTTGGTCTACAAAGGACTGATCCCCGGACGCGATTATGACACGCTGGCCATCGCCGGTTCCTACCTGCACATGAGCGATGATCTGCGCAAAGCCCAGCGCGAACTTAATACCTTGTCGGTTGATGGACTGGGCCAACCCGCGCCGTTCACCAAACTCGCGGACTATGAAGGCGTGCTGGAGATCAGTTACAAAGCGCAATTGACCGCGTGGTGGACCTTGGAACCGGACATCCAACGCGTGTTTCACCCGGGCGGACGTGTGCAGGCAGCCACGCCGGATGCGTGGGTGTTCATCATCCAGACCACGTTGCGGTTTTAATTTTGGTTCTCATTTTGAAACGGCGGGCGATGGTTGACAATAAAGCTACCATCGCCCTGTCGTAATGAGTTATTGGTATGGTGTGTTCATAGGTGTCGGGCCGTTTTTTAAATTATGGAAGCTGTCGCCGTCAAAGAAAGTGTGGTAACCGGGCAAAGCAGCCAGGGCGTTGAGATCCGCGCGAACCTGGTGCGCATGACGCGGTACCTGGCCGTCTTCGAGATCTACAATCCCACGCTCGTCCTGCGCACCTCCGAGGTCATCAACGATTTCAAGATCATCGTGCGCGACCGCACGATCTATTCCGGGCGGGCGGTCGTGCGCAGCCTGATGAATACGGGGCTGGCGGCGATCTGCGAAGTGACGCTGAACGAAAGCTCATGGTCGGACGTGGACGTCGGCTCCGACAATGTCCACAACGGAAAATTCGCCCAGGATTTCCAGTCCTTCATGAACGACTGGCAAAAACTTTATAAGATTTTGCCGGAATTCAAGGTGGTCATCGCGGACATGCAGAGTTTTCTTTCCGACCTAAAACTCTGGCTGGACCAGGTGGAATTGAGCCTGCGCGCGAGCCCAACAGAAAGCCAGGCGGCGCTGGAAAGCCATATCATCCACCAGTTGCAGGACTCCGCCGTGCCGGTGGTCAACGAATTGTTCGAACGCTTTGAGGCTATCTCCAAAAAAGTAGAGGACGATTTGCGGCCCGCGCACGTCGCTTTTGGCAAACGCCAGTTGCATCCGCTGTTGTTGTGTTCGCCGTTCGTGTACCGGACCTTTGCGAAACCGCTCGGTTATGCGGGCGATTACGAAATGGTCAACATGATGTTCCGCGACCCGTGCGAAGGCGGTTCGCTGTTCGCGAAAGTGGTCAATGCCTATTCGTTGCAACTGCCGCCGATCGTGGCGCACCGCAACCGAATCACTTACCTGACCGAAAAATTGATCGAAGAGACGTGGCGGGGCATCCGGCAGAAACGCACCACGCGCATCTTCAACCTGGGCTGCGGCCCGGCCCATGAGATACAACGGTTCCTGGCCAAGAGCGTCCATTGCGACCACGCCGAATTCACGCTGGCTGATTTCAATGAAGAAACGCTGGCGCGGGTCAACCTGAACCTGTCCGACCTCAAACGACGCCATGGCCATCGGACGCCCATCCATTGCATCAAGAAAACGGCGCACCAGATCATCAAGCAGGCCGAAAGGAAGGTCCAGTTGCCGAAAGATGAACAATACGATTTTGTATATTGCGCCGGGTTGTTCGATTACCTGTCGGACCGCGTTTGCCGGAAGCTGATGGACGCATTTTATGACATGCTCGCGCCGGGCGGATTGCTGGTGTCGACGAATGTGGATGTGCATCCCAGCGTCAATGAGATGGAATATTTCCTGGAGTGGCATTTGATCCATCGGAACACGGAACAGATGAAATCCCTGGCGCCGGAGAAGGCGAACCCGGACAACGTGCGGCTGGTCCGCGACGCAACGGGCGTAAACATTTTTTTAGAAGTGAGAAAAGATGCCGGAGAACGATAAACAACCGATCCATACAGAAGTCCTGCAGACTTATGAGGATTACGAACGCCAGATAACCCTGCGGCATCTGGAGATCGGCTGTTATCTGGTGATGGTCCTCATGCCCTTCGGCGTGTGCCTCGATTACTTTGTTTATCCGGACAAGGTCCGGCTCTTTTTTGAGCTGCGACTCGTCTCGTCGGCCATGGCGTTCTGCGTTTTATTGTCGTTGCGCTCGAAGTTCGCCCATCGGCATCACCACCTGTTAAGTTTGATCATCGCGTTGATCCCGGCGTTCTTCATCTGTTGCATGATCTATGTGAAAGAAGGGGCGGACTCGCCTTACTATGCGGGATTGAACCTGGTTTTGTTCTGCGTGGCGCTCGTGATGAGATGGACAGTTGGGCTAAGCGTCGCCGCCTCACTCTCGGTCATGATCATGTATCTGGCCGCCTGTTTCGGGGACGGCTCGGTGACCAAAGACCATTTTGGCGAGTTCATGAACAACCTCTATTTCCTCGTGCTGACGGGGGTGGTGGTCGTGGCCGGGGGCCGGTTGCATCGCGGGTTGCGCATCCGCGAGTTCATGTTGCGCTATGAATTGGATGAGAACCGGAAGGCGCTGGAGGTCAGCCTGCATCAGCTTAAAGAAAATGAGACCCAACTGGTGCAATCGGAAAAGCTGGCATCACTGGGCCGCATGAGCGCGGGCATCATCCACGAGATCAACAATCCATTGAACTTCGCGACGACCGGGCTTTTTACCCTGCGTAAAAAAGCGAAGCTGCTGCCGCCGGAACAACAGTCGGATTATACGGAGATATTGACGGACATCGAAGACGGGGTGAAGCGCGTGCAAGCCATCGTTTCCGACCTGCGCACGTTCACGCATCCCAACACCGAACAACTCGACCCCCTGCCGATATCCGAGATCCTGACGCCCGCGCTGCGGTTCCTGAGCAATGAATTGCGCGACCGCGTGACGATTGAACAAAATTTCTCCGCGACCCAGACCGTTTATGGGAACAAGAATAAATTGATCCAGGTGATGGTGAACCTGCTGCAGAATTCTCTCGATGCGGTCGGCGAAAAAACGTTTAATAACGGCGAAAAAGCGACGATATGGATAGAAGGCCGGGAAGAAGGGGGACGCAGCTATCTTTCGGTGCGGGACAATGGTCCGGGCATCGACAATGAACATGTGGGCAAAGTTTTTGATCCGTTTTTCACGACCAAAGATGTCGGGGAAGGGATGGGACTTGGCCTGAGTGTGTGCTATAAGATAATGCAGCAATATGACGGGCGGATATCGGTGAAGACCGAGCCGGGGAAGTTTTGTGAGTTTACGCTGGAATTTCCGGCCAAGGGGTGACAAAAGTGATTTGGATAAAAGCATGGAAAGCTATTACGATTATAAAAAATTTGCGATTCTCTACGTTGACGATGAAGAGATGTCGTTGAAGTATTTCACCCGCGCTTTCAGCGACCAGTTCCGCATTTACACCGCCCCCAGCGCCCAGCAAGGCCTGAAGATTTTGGAGGACAAGCAGAACGAGATCGGGCTGCTGATGACCGACCAGCGGATGCCCGGTGAAAAAGGGGTATGGCTGCTGGAACGGGCGCGCCAGTTGAACCCGCATATCATCCGCGTGCTCGCGACCGCGTATGCGGACATGGATGCCGCCATCGCCGCGGTGAACACCGGCTCCATCTACAAATACGTCACCAAACCGTGGGACCCCGGCCAGCTCGAACAGACCCTTAAGCGCGGCATAGAATTTTTCCTCGTCCAACGCGAACGCGACCAGTTATTCCGCGAGAAGATGTCGGTACTCCATAACATGATGATCGCCGACCGGATGGTGAGCCTGGGCTTGCTCGCGGCGGGCCTGAGCCATCATATCCGCAACTCGCTGGTGGCGGTGAAAACGTTCCTCGACCTGGCGCCGGCCAAGATGCATGAGGAAAAAGCAACCATCGATGGCTTGCGCAACCCGGATTTCTGGAAGGATTACTACACGAACGTCCAGGGCCAGATCGGGAAGATCAACAACCTGCTCAAAGACCTGTGGACCGCCTCGGAAAAGCCGGGCTTCGATTTCTCCTCCAAGGTGCAACTGCGCGAGGTGGTGGAATCCAGCATCGGGCAGTTGAGCAAGGAATTGGCGGCCAGAAAGATCACGGTGGACAACGCCATCCCGGATTCCCTGCCGGAAATGCACGTGGACAAGGGCAAGTTTTACCGGTTGTTCGACCTGTTGCTAAAAGACGAAATTGCCAGCCTGCCGGAGGGTTCGCGCATCACGTTTTCCGCCCAGGCGGTCACGAATTCGACGTCCGAGCAGACCATCCAGATACAGATGCATGACAACGGCCCGGGCCTGCCCCAGGAAGCCCTGCGGTTGATCTTTGATCCGTTCGTCGTCCGCAGCGACAGCCCGGCCGAGTATGGTATCCATCTGATGGCGTGCTTTTTTATCGTGCATCATCATGGTGGAAAGATAGAAGCGCGCAGCGAAGACAAACAGGGGACGACCTTCACGCTGAGAATGCCGGTGAACCCCGCCACGGCGCCCCAAGCTGCTAATGACCAGGATTTTCTGCAGAAAATAATCCTGAACGATAACCTTTGGGAAAAACTGATTTCCCAGGATTAGAGCAAAAAGCTCTGAACCAACCTTTCTTGCCGTCAACAACTTGCGGCGCGCCTACGTATTTTTCCAGATTCTTTGTCGGTATTCGTCAAGGTTGTGCTAAATTGAACCGTCTTTATTCTTTTCAGTCTAATTGGTTTAAGTTTGGTTTGACCAATGGCGCGGTCTGTGGATTATGTAACTGCAATGGCAGTTGCAACCCATATTCCCCGCCTGTCGTAAGAAGTAACACATAATGAAAACTTTGCTGGTGTTGGCGCAACATCCGGGTTTGGCAGAAACGATTCGTACGGGACTTAACCCGGACCAGTACCGGATCGTCCACCGGGCAACCTTCGAGGAGTCCGAACCCCTTCTGGCTCATGGCTTAGTGAACGCGTGCATCCTGGACGTGGAATTGACGAGCGTGCAGGCCGTGTGGGTGCTGGAAAAGATCCATCGCGCCGCGCCCCGGATTCCCCTCATCGTCTATACCGGCGCCAAACAATGGGAATGGGAGGAAGAAGCTTTTTTACAAGGGGCCACGCATGTGTTGGCCAAACCGGTGCGCGCCCGCATGTTGGGCGCTTTATTGGATCGGCTCTGGGTGGAAACAGCTAATCGTCCGGCGGTCACCACATTACCCGCGCCGCGTGCGGAAGCGTCACGGCCGGCTGAGCCTGCTCTGGGTAATGGCTTCGCCGCTTCCACCGGATTGCACGGGTTGGGGGCGTTGCGCGGATTTTCCGCCATCCTCATCCATTCGCTGGATGCGCAGGCGATGCTGAAACAATTTCTCCTGCTCATGCGGGAACTGGTGGGGATCAATCGCGCCGCTATTTTCCTGCGGCATCCGGGCACGTGGGTCAGCAAAAATCCTGATTTGAGTGATGCGCGCCGGATGAGCGCGGCTTGCGCCATCGGGCTGGCGCCGGGCTTGTTGGGCAATTTCCAGCTCTCGTTCGATACGGGTGTGGGCGGGCAGATCTCCAAACTGGGCCGCATCCTCCGCCGCAATAGCGACGAAGCGCGCGACCCGGAAACGCAGAATGAATTTGAATTGCTCGGCGCGCAGGTGGCCGTGCCCATCCTCGACCGCGAAACCATCATCGGCGTGGCGGTCTTTGACGGCCATATCACCGGCGAGTCGTTATCGAATGCCGAACTGGAACTGATTTTCCATCTGCTCGAACAGCTCGGGCTCGCGGTGAAAAACATCTGGCTGCACGACCAGCTCTCCAGCAATCACGAGATGCTGGCGAATGTGTTGCGCGAACTCAGCAGCGCGTGCGTGGTGGTGAGCCGCGACCTCGCGGTGTTGCATGCGAACAAGATTGCACGCAAATATTTTGCACCGGGCGGACGCCGCAGCGGCGACCTGGAATACAGCGACCTGCCCCACACCATCGGGACCAAGGTGTATCAAGTGCTCAAGACGGGCGCTTCTGTACCCGCCTTCAAGCATGAGCCCGACGGTCCCAATGGCACGATTTACAGCGTCACAGTGGTTCCGCTCCAGTCCACTGCCGGTGGCCTGCCGGATTCGGTGCTGTTGACGGTGGAAGATTTGACGCAGAGCGAACAGTTGCGCCGGTTGGAGATGGAGACGGCGAACCTGCGCCTGGTCAAGACGATGGCGGACCGGCTCGCGCACGAGATCGGCAACGCCATGGTGCCGCTCTCGACGCATCAACAATTGCTCGCGGACAAATACAAGGACCCGGAATTCCGCGCGTCGTTGAACACCGCGCTGGCGGATGGGGTGAAGCGCGTGACGCGGCTCATCAACCAGATGCGTTTCCTCGCGCGCGATTCCTTGATTTCGCACGAAGCCTTCGCGGTGGAACCGCTCATCGAAGAGGCGTATCTCGAGGCGCAGAAATATCAGCCCGTCAAAGCCGCGCAACTCAAGTGCGATAATGACGAGAATAAACCGATGTTCGTCACCGGCGACCGCGCCGCACTGCGGCACGCCTTGAGCGAAGTGATTTTGAACGCGTTGCAGGCGAATCCCGCGAACCCGAAGATTGATGTGCATCTGCATGACGAACCGGGCGTCGGCACGGCGCACGACATCCAGATTGATGTGGAAGACAACGGCACGGGCTTCAGTCCCGAGGCCGCGCAAAAAGCTTCGTCACCCTTCTTCACGACGCGCAACGTGGGCCTGGGCCTGGGCCTGACCGTGAGCCGCAAGATCATCGAGACCCACAAAGGCCGGTTGGAGATTGTGCCGCCGAAGACCGGGAAGTCCGGGGTGGTGCGCATCTCGTTGCCGATGGAAGAGACGAAGGGGTGAGGGGCTTGCACAGAAGGAAACGAAGGGCGCGAAGGATGAATTAAACATCCAAGCGCCAAGCGTCCAACCTCCAGAGAAGTTTCAAATCCCAAACTTCAAATTCCAATCGGAATGACGAAAGGGTGAGGGGAAGAAATCAGGCGTTCAGGTGGATTTCTTTGTTATGGGAGCCGCGTCTACGAACCTTTCTCAACACGGTTGAAAATTGCGTCGAACTCGGGCAGCCTCATTCAGTGACCATGCAAAAGGACCTCGCTGTTTTTGAAGGACACGAAATCCGGCGTATCTACGATGAATCGACCGAGACGTGGTGGTTTTCGGTGGTGGACATCGTTCGCGTGTTGACACAGCAACCAGATTACAAGTTAGCGCAGAACTATTGGAAAGTTCTAAAACATCGTTTGAAGAAAGAAGGGTCTGAGGTGGTTACAAAATGTAACCAACTGAAAATGGCCGCCGCCGACGGCAAAAAGTACCTGACAGACGCGGCCACTGCTGAAACCCTGCTACGCCTTGTCCAAAGCGTCCCCAGCCCCAAGGCCGAGCCGATCAAACTCTGGCTGGCCAAAGTTGGCTATGAGCGGATGCAGGAAATGGCCGACCCAGCCCGTTCGCTCGAGCGCGCCCGGGAGACCTGGCAAAAACAGGGACGCAGCGCCAAATGGATCGAGCAGCGGATGACCGGACAGGAGACGCGCAACAAGCTCACTGATTACTGGGCCACTCACGAAATCAAAAAGGGTGATGAATTTGCCATTCTCACGAACATCATCCATCAGGAATGGTCCGGGGTTGGGGTGCAGGCACACAAAAATCTTAAAGGACTTAAGACCGAGAACCTGCGGGACCACATGAGCGAGGCCGAATTGATTTTTACCGCGCTGGCGGAATTATCCACCCGACAGATTGCCGAGAGCGTGGTCGCTACCGGCATGGTGGAAAACACTGCCGCTGCCAAAACAGGCGGGCGGATTGCCAGGAAGGCACGGCTGGAACTGGAGGCAAAAACCGGACGGAAGGTGGTCACTGATGAAAGTTATCTGCCCCCATCGGCTACCGTCAAAAAAATCAAATAAAGGCCGGTTGGAGATCGTGGCACCGAAGACCGGGAAAATCCGGCTGGTGCGGATTGCGTTGCCGATGGAAGAGACGAAGGGTTAACGACAAATTGGTAGGGCTGCGCTGCTGCGCAGCCCAAATATCAGGCGTTGCCTTAACAGTAATTCGGGAATTTACCCCAGCGCGACATCTTTGACTTGAGCCGTTTGGGAAACGGTGAAAGGAATTTTGCGCAGCAAAAGGCCCGCAAGGGCCTGGTGAGCGGGCGCGAACGAGTCAACAATCATCACATCTAAAAACGGAGTTATTCGGAGTCAAATTTATGGGGGACGGTGAAGGGAAAAGTTTTGGGCGGGACGCCCAAAACAACCCGCTAGACGCGGTGCTACCCCATTTCAAACTGATTAAACCACTTTAACATGCTGGACGACGACGCGCAGGGGACTGCACGCCCTGCTACCTTCTATTAATTCGAGGACGAAAGACGAATCTGATCTCAGAAGCTCCATGTTAACTGGTAGTCCAGGGACTGGGAAATGGTCGTGAGGTGGTCGAGGTAGTTGGGGACATTTTCCGGGGGGACGTAGTCTGCCAACGATTCGTATTCGAAGTCCATCACGAGACGACGTCCGTAACAACTGATGTGTTTGCCAAAGACGAAGGCGGGGTCGTTGATGGTTTTGTCCACGCGCTGGCCGGGCCAGGCGAATGGCAGGGTGACCTCGGTGTGCTGGATGAGGTGGTTGGGGTGATCCACGGCCAGCGGCATCTTGCGATCTTTGTCGAACGGCTTGCTGACGACGGGGTAGAACATGACGGGATAGAAGGAGAAGCTGTAGTCCCCACCACGCTCCGGTTTTCCCCAGGCGTCGTTGATGGTATAATACTCGGTCACTTGGATGCGATTGGCCTGTTCATTGTCGGTGTAGCTGAGCTGGTCGGATTGGCGGATGCCGGAATAGTAGCGCGAATAGAAATCCAGATAGCGTTTGCCGACGGCATCGGGCGAGGTGCTGCTGAACTGATAACGCATGCGTTCGGCGTCCAGTCCTTCGGCGACAGTGACGACTTTGAGGTCCGCCGGCTGGCCGCGGCCTCGCAACGTGAAATATTCGGAGACAGTCGTGCGTGAACCGGCGCCGGAGGGGATGACGGTGAGGCCTTTGGTGGCTGGGGCGATGACGAGGCCACGCTCGAAGGGCGGCGGCCGATAGTTGTCGAGTGTGCCGGCCTGGTGCACGGTGGAATCCAGCCAATAACTGCGTCCCTCGAACCGGATGTAGGAGATGGCGTGGTCGAAGGCATTGGCGGTGGGCAGCCATTCATCAAGCTGATGGCGCGCACTGGTATTTACGAGCACAGGATAAGCCTCGACGCCGAGGGCGCGCAGGATGGTGACGAATAAAAAAGTTTTGTCCTTACAATCGCCGAAACGGCGTTCGAAGGTTTCCGAGGCGGGACAGGGCCGGGTGGCGCTGACGCCAATCTCAATGCCGAAATAGCGGACGTCATCCTGGACGAAGTGGAGCGCGCTGATCACGCGGTCTTCCCAACGCCCGAGCCGGCGCCATTCCTCGATCTTTTGCTTGAGGGCGGGCGAGAACGGGGTGGTGTCCGTGAACAATTGCAACGCCCATTGGTTCACGGCGGCCCAGGTGGGAAATTCGGTGAGCTGCACATAGGGGTCGGGGTCGTACCAGGCGGGTAGGGAATCCTCGAGGGGGAGCGCGGGGAGTTGTTTGAAATCCCAGATGAACTCGAAGCCATCGGCGCGCCGCACGGTAGCGGGTTTGACCGAACAGAGATGATTGGTGAGGTAGAGCCCGCGCTGCGCCGGCCAGACGAGGCGGGTGCGCAGGCGGTCCACCGGCACGCGGAGTTGCACGGGAACCTGGTCGTAGAACCGGCCGGAGAGGACGGGGTTCACGCCGCGCAAGGTGTAGGCGTAGTCCACGATGTCGCCGGCGCGGACGTCATCAAGCACGGCGACGGCGTTTTGACGGCCAAAGATCATGAGGTCGCTGAGCTCCGGTTCCTGCTGGATGAGCTTGAGTTTGTCGCGGCTGAGGCGTTCGAGGCAATTGGTGCCACGCCAGATGCGGATCCAATGAAAGTCGAGGGTTTCGAAATCGGGCTCGAATTCGACGGTGACCATGGAGCCTTTTTCGACGCCGGAATAATTGCGGATCTGGCGGGCGAGGTGGATGAAGCGCTCGTTTTCGGCGACATTGATCTGCCGGTCCATGAGCAGCAGATGCTGGTCTTCGCCGAGGGTTTCGGCGGTTTTAGCCGGCCGCGAGAACATCAGCGGGGCGACCCAGGCGGAGGGGGGGCCGACGGTGCATTTTTCGGCCGGGCCGGACTGTGCCGGGGCCGGCCAAACAGCCATGAAAACGGCCAGCCACCCAAGGCCATTGCGAAGCCAATTCAGCGACATTGCCAAGCAGCAAAATCGTAACGGCGCAACAACGACGAAGGAAAGCAGAAAGCGCAAACCTTTCCGCTTGAGGCTGTCGCGTAATTTTGTAGGATGACGTTAGCTTGACTTGTCAGCCGTGATGATGCTTTCTGACAAGGCAGAAGCCCTGACTGTAAGATGCCGTCCACACCAACAATCGAAACGGACCTGCTTAAACCCAACCCGACCGCGCCGAAACGTCGCGGGAAGTTGCTCATCGTGGATGACGAGGAAGGCCCGCGCCAGTCGGTCAAAGTCATCTTCAAAGACGATTACGATATCCTGATGGCAGCGGACGGCGCCACGGCGGTGGAACTGGCGCAGCAGAACCGCATCGACGTCGCCGTGTGCGATATCCGCATGCAAGGCATGTCGGGCATCGAACTCCTGGAACGGCTGAAGTACGTGGACCCGGCCATCGAGGTGGTGATGATGACGGCGTTTGAGACAACGGACACGATGCGCCAGGCGCTGCGCTTGCGCGCGTCGGATTACATCAACAAACCTTTTGATATCGGCACGATGCGCGCCGCGGTGGCCGCCGCGATGCAACGCCGCACGCTGGAGAGCGAGATCCACAACAACGCGGAGAAGTTGCAGCAGTTGTTGACGGAATTGCAGAACCAGAAGATCGAGGAGCAGATCGCCAACGCGCGCGGCGATATCTACGCGAGCATCATCCATGATATCAACGGGCCGCTGACGGTGATATCGGGATTCATCCAGATCTTGAACGAGCGCATCTCCACCACGCCACGGATCGGTTCCGAGGACATGGATTTCGTGAAGGACCGGCTGAAGATCATCACGCGGCAGGTGACGAACTGCATCGAGATTTCGCGCCGGTATCTGAGCTTCCTGCGCCGGCAAACGGACGACGCGCCGCGCGTGGGCGTGAACCAGTTATTCAAAGACCTGGAGCATCTGGTGCAGGTGCATCCCGCCGCGCAGAGCAACGAATTTGTGGTTCACCCGCTCGCGCACGACATGGGCGTGAAGGTCAATGGCACGGATGTCATCCAGATTTTGCTGAATCTCACGGTGAACGCGTTCCAATGCTCGCCGCAAAATCATAAGGTGGACATCACCGGACGGGTGTTGCACGAACCGCTGAACCTTGGCGACATCAAGGACGGCCCCGACACGCGTTACCTGAACGTGGAGAATTTTTTCAACGTGGCGCCGATCGTCGTGTTGTCCGTAGCCGACAATGGGCCGGGGATTCCGCAGGAGATCCTGCCGAAAATTTTCCAGCCGTATTTCACGACGAAAGGTCCGCGGCAGGGCACCGGCCTGGGGCTCAACATCGTGCATCGGCTCGTGAAAGAGGCCAAAGGCATGTTGCAGGTGCAGACGCGCGTGGGCGAAGGCACTACTTTTTCCATCTACGTGGCCGGGGCGAAGTTGATCTCCTGAATCAGACGGTTCGTAACCGGGTTTGTTCCGTCATTTCTCAAAGATATTTCCGCAGAGGAGATCGATGCCTCGAATGTCGTATCCATTTGGATCCCCGAATACAGGGAAATTGGCCGACACCGTGGCGGCCACCCGCCCATCCGCGCGATTAAAGGACACACTGTTGTCGGAAAATAAAACGTTCCACCCACGGGCCTGGCTATGGCCGAAGTTGATGGAATCTGCGTTGACCGATCCGTCTGGATTCCAGCTGAAGGGATCGATAAAATCCAAACCGAAAACCACGCGACTTTTAAGATTACTGGATTTCACATAGAGGCGGTCGGTGCCATTCACCCATGGGTTGTAGATATAACTCGACCTGACGTTGCCGGGGTTGCTGCCGCTGCCGTCAGTGGTCAGGAGCGGCTGATAAAAATCGGCCCCGATAACCGATCCTTTCCCATTCAAACCAGGACAATAAAACATGCTCCCATTGCCGGCCAATCTTTCAGGGTACAACATCCCAAAGTTCCGCCAGAAGGTGCCTGTATGAAAAAAATTGCCGCTATCCGGATCATCGGGAGCCGTTCCAGCATCCCACGTTTGGGAAAGGTGAAAATTGGGTCGGGCACCATCAAAGAAAACCCAGCGAGTATAATAGCCACCCATGATACGATTAACTGGATTGGATCCGATCTGAGTGATGGGATAAGCCCCATTATAATGTTCAGCGTACACCGCAGTGCCCAATCCCAACTCTCTCAAGTTGTTGGCGCACGAGGCGCGTTGGGGGTGGTCTTTGGTTCCGGCCAGCGCCGGGGCCAGCATCACGGCCAGGATGGCGAGCATCGCGATGACCACAAGCAATTCGATGAACGTGAACGCGCTGGTCGGTTTAGCAGAGGTTTTCATGAGTCAATGTGTGCCCATGAAGTACTCGGAGGAGAACTGGCGGTTCTTTCAAGATATTTGCAACGCAGACCGCCGTTCAAAACCTTTCAAAAATCAATTTCGCCAGACTGCAGATGCCCTGGATGTCTTCGGTTGAACTCAAAGAAGCTGAGTTGACTAAATATACCTGCCTCGTGCGAAAATCCGCCCGGTTAAACACCACGCTGTTATCGGAAAACAGGATGTTCCACCCCACAGCCTGGCTATGGGCAAAGTCGATTGATTCCGGGATGGATGTCCCATCCGAATTCCAGATGGTGCTGTCCATATGATCCATTCCAAAAACTTTTCGGCTTTTGAGATCACTGATTTTCAAATAGAGCCGGTTGTTATTGCTATCCACCCAGGGGTTATAGAGGTAGCTGCCCCTGACACTGCCAGGATTATTGATATCCGACGACGTGGTCAGGAGCGGTTGATAACCTGAAGCGCCGAGAAAAGGATTTTTTGCGGTCAGCGCCGGACAGTAAAACATGCTGCCATCGCCAGCCAGCTTCTCAGGATATAACATCCCAAAGTTCCGCCAGAAAGTGCCGGTCTGTGTGTTCGCCGGCCCGCTATCAGGATTATCGGGCGCTGTGCCCGCATCCCAGGTCTGGGAAAGATGAAAATTGGGCCGGTTGGCATCATAGAAAAGCCAGCGCGTGTAAAAGCCTCCTCTGATAAGATTGATTTGATTACCGCCAGCCTGCGTGATGGGAAATCTGCCATCGTAATGCTCGGCGTAGGTGGTCGTGCCCAATCCCAGCTCTCGTAGATTATTCGCGCACATGGCGCGTTGGGCGTGGTCTTTGGTGGCGGCGAACGTCGGCGCCAGCATCACGGCCAACACCGCCAGCACCGCGATGACCACGAGCAATTCGATGAGCGTGAATGCGCCGGACTTTTTAGCCGGGATCTTCATGGGTTAACGTATAGTGGCCGTTTCCGGCCCAAATTGCAAGCCCACCCGCGCCCGACAGGCGCTAAGAGGACACACTCGCAAAGGCCTCATCCAGCACCGCTAGCAGGAAATCCGCATCCGCCTGCGTGATGCACATGGGCGGCGCGAACCGGATGGTCTGACCCCACAATCCGCCTTTGCCGAGCAGCAAGCCCATGTCCTTCGCGGTCTCAACGACCTGCGCGCACTCAGCCGACGCGGGCGCTTTGGTGGTGCGGTCTTTGACCATCTCGATGCCGAGCATCAAGCCTTTGCCACGCACATCGCCGATGACCTTGTGTTTTTCTTTCAACTTGTTCAGCCCGGCGAGAATGTACGTGCCGAGCTTGTGTGAGTGGGCCTGGAGATTTTCCTTCTCGATGACTTCGAGCACGGCTTTGCCAATAGCGCTGACGACGGGGTTGCCGCCGAATGTGTTGAAATGCACTTTGCCGACGAGCGATTGCGCAATCTTCGGCGTGGTGACGACCGCCGCCAGCGGCCAGCCGTTGCCGATGCCTTTGGCCATCGTGACGATGTCAGGAATCACGCCCTGCGTCTCAAATCCCCAGAAATGTGTGCCCGTGCGGCCAAAGCCGGTCTGCACTTCGTCCGCGATGCACACGCCGCCAGCGGCGCGCACGTATTCATACGTCTGCTTCAAGTAGCCCTGTGGAAATTCCACGAACCCGCCGACGCCCTGGATGGATTCCGCGATGAACGCGGCGACTTTGCCGGACGTGGCGTAATCGATGACGCTCTTCACGTCGTCCGCATATTTTTTCCCGGCCTCGGCATCATCGTAACCGAACGGACCGCGATATTGGTACGGCGCGAGGGCGTGATGCACGCCGAAGCTGTGGGGCACGTTGTACTTCCAATTGCTGTGCGCCGTGACCGCCATGGTGGAGGCACTGCCGCCGTGATACGCGTTGCGCAAGGCGATGACGTCGTAATTGCCCGTGCTGGCCCGCGCCATGAGCAGCGCGAGGTCGTTCGCCTCGGAACCGGAGTTCACGAAGTAACACATCTTGAGGTCGCCCGGCATTTTGGACGCGAGCTTTTCGGCGTAGAGCGTGACGTTGGGCTGCAAATAGATGGTGGTGGAATGCGTCAATAGTTCGGTCTGCTTGATCGCCGCCGCCGTCACATGCGGATGGCAATGGCCCACGCTGATGGTCACGATGCCGCCCAGGCCGTCGAGATAGCGTTTGCCGGTCTCGTCCCAGACGTACTGCATGGAGCCCTCGACGACCATGATAGGCTTCTTGTAATAGAGAAAGATTCCCGGATTCATGAACTGCTTGCGCTTGGCGAGCAATTCGTCGAAGGACGGTCCGGTATAGGGATGCGGTTTATGGTTCGTCGGGGGCAGCGGGATGTTTTTCATACGTCAAACGCCTGTCGTTTTTATCTTCTTTTATATTTTAGTTCGTTGAAAGGGTGGCTGTTTCGCATGAATTGTTCAATGCCGAACTGTGCTTAGGCATTGTCGTTAGTGGTTTGATCCATACTGATTTTGGGCGACTTGCGAAACCCGGGGACAACAGCACTCCTTAATTGCCTTTGCGCCTGTTTTTGGCCACGCATGATCAGGGACGCAAACGCCACCCGGGTGATTTTTTTACTTGGATCAAGTCGGATTAGGTTGGATTGACCGTTTGGAGGTCCGTTTGCACTACGGGACGGCTTCCGGGTCTGTGTGCCTCGGCTTGCCACGTTTCAGGTGGTGGCTAGTTCCAAAAGAAGATTGTTTATTTTGGTTGGTAATGGTGAGTAAAGGCCGGTATTACCAACCAAAAGGTTGGTAAAAAGCCAAATTTACCGGGTACTATGGCCCCTTGGCGCATCCCTTACCCTGTCGCCACTTGCTCCTTGGCCACTGGCCAATAGCTCAAGCATGCTTTCATATTTAAAAGAACTAGCCGAAACTATACTAAATTGTAAATGTTTGTCAAATTTTTATTTAAACAATTTGAACCCTTTTTTCACTTAGCCTTTCGGCGCGATTTTTCGCAACGCAAGATAGATGGCAAAGGCGAGGCCGAAGCCGATGAACCAGGCATAATTGTAAAGGTGCGCGAGCGATTCGGGAACGCTCGTGGCGCTCAACGCGCCGATGTTCACCAGAAATCCCGGCAGGCTCGGCAACGCGCCGAGCACCAGCGCAATCACTGCCACAAAACTGAAGCCGCCGGTATAACAAAATTCACCATTGGCGTTGTAGAGCGCGGCGACATTCAAACGGCATCGGCGATAAACAAAATAATCGGCGATGAGAATGCCGCCGATGGGTCCCAGCAGCGCGCTGTAGGCGATGAGCCACGTGAAGATGTAGCCCCGCGGATCGGCCACCAGTTTCCAGGGCATCATCAAAATACCGACGAACCCCGTGATGAAACCGCCGGTCCGAAAAGAGATTTTGCGGGGCGAAAGATGCGAAAAATCATTGGCGGGACTTACAACATTCGCGGCGATGTTTGTGGCGAGCGTGGCGAGACAGAGCGCGAGCATCGCGAGGATGAGCACGGCGGGGTTGGTGAAGCGTGTAAGGACGTCCACCGGGTTCCAGATGGTCTCGCCGAAAATGATCATCGTGGCCGAGGTGACGGCGACGCCGATGAACGAATAAAGCGCCATAGTAAGTGGCAAACCCAACGCCTGGCCGAGGACCTGGTCCTTTTGCGTTTTCGCGTAGCGCGAGAAATCCGGGATGTTCAACGAGAGCGTGGCCCAAAAACCGATCATGCCGGTGAGCGCGGGGAAAAAGTAGGACCAGAATTGCCCGGCCTTCGGTTGGCCCGCATCAAAAGCGGATGGCTGCGAAAGGATCGGCCCAAAGCCACCAGCTTTGCGATACGCCCACCAGAGCAGCAACAAACCCAGCGCGATGAGCATGGGCGCTTTGATGTTCAGCAAAAAGCGGATGGTATCGATGCCGCGATAAATGACCCACATGTTGATGCCCCAGAAAAACAGGAAGCACAGAAAATGCGGGAAAGTGATGCCAAACATGTTCGTCGCAGGGGCGGGATTCCAGTGAAAGATCGTGACGCAAATCTTGTAGATGGCATCGCCGCCGATCCACGTCTGGATGCCGAACCAACCACACGCGACCAACGCGCGCAAGATGGCGGGCACATTCGCTCCGAGCGTCCCAAACGAAGCGCGGCAATAGACGGGAAAGGGGATGCCGTATTTCGTGCCCGCGTGCGCGTTGAGAATCATCGGGACGAGCACGATGAGGTTGCCGAGAAAGATGGTGAGCACCGCTTCCCACCAGTTCATGCCGCCGCCGATGAGCGAGGACGCCAGCATGTACGTAGGGATGCACGCCGACATGGAGATCCACAATGCCGCGAAACTGAGCATGCCCCACTTGCGCTGCGACAGCAGCACCGGCGCGAGGTCGGAATTGTAGAGCCGGCTTTGCGCGATATCGAATTCGACATCGGGCGCGTTGGCAGCGAGGCCGGTGGGGGTGGACATAGTTAGAAATGACTCGGCTTGCGCTGGAGAAATTTACCATGGCCATGTTTGCCCACGAATTTCCCATCACGCGCGGCGACCTGGCCGCGCACGGTGACCACGCTCGGGCGGCCTTCAATCTTCCAGCCTTCGAACGCGCTGTAATCGAGGTTCATGTGCTGCGTTTTCACGGAGATCTTGCCGCGATAGTTGGGGTCGAACACCACAAGGTCGGCGTCCGTGCCGGGCTGGATGGTGCCTTTGCGCGGGAAGAGGTCGAAGGTCTTTGCCACCTGCGTGCTGGCCGCGTTTACCATCGTGTGCAGGTCGATCTTGCCGGTCTTCACGCCATAGGTGTAGAGCAGGTTGATACGTTCCTCGAGCGACGGGATACCGTTGGGAATCTTCGTGAAATCATTTTTGCCCATCTCCTTTTGCTTGCGGAAATCGAACGGGGCATGGTCGGTGGCGACCGTGTTGACGAGGCCGTCGCGCAAGCCATTCCAAAGAACCGGTTGATTGCTTTTATCGCGTAACGGCGGCGACATCACGTATTTTGCGCCTTCGAACTTCGGTAACTCCGCGTAGGTCTTATCGATCGTCAAATACTGGATGAGCGTCTCCACGGTGACGCGTACGCCGCGCTGGCGCGCCGCGATGGCTTCCGCCAGCGCTTCCTTGCAGCTCAGATGGACGATATAGGTCGCCGCACCGGTGAGTTCGGCAAAGGTCATCAGATGATGCACGCCTTCGGCCTCGACCTGCGGCGGCCGGCTGACTTCATGAAATTCCGGACCCGTCTTGCCGGCGGCGATCAATTCCTTGCAACGCTCAGTGACCAGTGTTTCGTTCTCGCAATGTGCCGTGACAATGACGCCCAGTTCTTTCGCGAGCTTGAGCGTGCGATATAGTTCCGTGTCATCGATGCCGAATGCGCCTTTGTACGCGAGAAAGATTTTGAACGAGCTGATGCCGCGCTTCACAATCTCGCGGAGTTGTTTCTCCGTCGTGTCATCAAACCGCGAGACCCCCATGTGGAACGAAAAATCGCACGCGGATTTGCCAACCGCCTGCTTCATCCACAACTCAAACCCCGCCAACGTGTCATCTTTCCGCGCCGGACAACACATCTCGATGAGCGTCGTCGTGCCGCCCACCAGCGCCGCCTCGCTGCCGGAGATATAATCGTCTTTGGAGAATGATCCCATGAACGGCAGGTAGATGTGCACGTGCGGGTCGATGAACCCGGGAAAGACAAATTTGCCGTGCGCATCGACAACCTCCGCGCCCTTGGGCGCAGCGATGTTTTTATCGATGCGCGTGATGGTTTCGTTTTCGCAATAGATGTCGGCGATGTAGCGTTCGCTGGCGGTTACGATTTCGCCGTTTTTGATGAGCAGTGACATAAATTCTTAACCACGGATTAACACGGATACACACGGATGAGGAGAACAGATTTTGGTTTCTGATCCGTGTTCATCTGTGTCCATCCGTGGTTGAAATTATTTCTTTTCCGTGTGCCAGATGTCGCCTTCGCCATAGCTGAACCACCGGCTCGTGGTGACTTTTTGCTGCGTGTAAAACTGGACGCCCTCGCGGCCTTGCATGTGCAGGTCGCCGAAAAAAGATTCATCCCATCCGTTGAAAGGAAACCAGGCCATGGACGCCGGCACACCGATGTTGATGCCGATCATGCCGGCCTTGGCGCGATGTTTGAACTCGCGCGCGGCCTTGCCGTTGCGGGTGAAGATGGAGGCGCCGTTGCCGTACATGGATTTGTTCGCCAGCTCGATGGCCGCATCCAGGTCTTCCATATGCATCACGTTGAGAACCGGCCCGAAGATCTCCTCCCTGGCGACCGTCATGCCGTTCTGGACGTGGTCCAATATGGTGGCCCCGACGTAAAATCCATTGGGCGCTTCACTGACCTTTACCCCACGGCCATCGGCGAGAACTTTCGCGCCCTGCTGTTCGCCGATGCTGATGAGCTCGCGCACGCGGTCGCGATGCTGTTTGGTGATGACCGCCCCCATGTCCGGCTGCGCCTCGCGGTCAGTCGGGCCGACACGGATGCGCTTTGTGGCTTCAACGAGCGTGGGCAAAACAGATTTCTCGGCGGCACCCACGATGACGGCGGTGGAACCGGCCATGCAACGTTCGCCCGCGCAACCGAAGGCGGCCTCGATGACGCCGCGCGTGGAGTTTTCCACATCGGCATCCGGCATGATGATGACGTAATTTTTTGCGCCGCCGTTGGATTGGACGCGTTTGCCGTGTTTGGTGCCGACTTCGTAGATGTACCGCGCGATGGGCGTAGAACCGACGAATGAAATCGCTTTCACCCTGGGATGCGTGAGCAGCGCGTCCACCACATCGCGTCCGCCGTGGACGATGTTGAAGACGCCTTTGGGTAATCCGGCTTTCTCGAGGAGTTTGGCGATCTTGATGGCGGTGAGCGGGACTTTTTCGCTGGGCTTGAGGACGAAGGTATTGCCGCAGGCAAGCGCGATGGGATACATCCAGAGCGGGACCATGGCGGGAAAATTGAACGGCGTGATGCCGACGCAGACGCCGAGCGGCTGGCGGATGGCTTCGCAATCGATGCCACGCGCCATATTCTCCAAAACCTCGCCCATCATCAGCGACGGGACGCCGAGCGCAAACTCGATGACTTCCATGCCACGCTTCACGTCGCCGCGCGATTCCACCAGCGTTTTACCATGTTCGCGCGTATTGCTGCGGACGATTTCCTCGAAATGCTCTTCCATCAGCATCTTGAACTTGCCAAGAATGCGCGCACGTTCAACGGGAGGTGTTTCCATCCACGCAGGAAAAGCAGCGTGGGCGGCTTCGACAGCGGCGTTCACATCCGCGACCGTGCCGATGGGGCACTCGGCGATGACATCACCAGTGGAAGGATTATAAACAGGTGTGCCGGCAACTTTTGGCGTGAGCCATTCGCCGCCGATATACATGGGGCAGGGTTCTAATGTATGCGACATAAAATATTACCGCGACAACGCTTGTGATTGTTTCACGAAATCATCCCCGCTCCATTCGCCGTCGCTTTTCACGACTTTCGTCGCCGCAGCAGCCTTTTGCGCGGCTTTGCGGTCGGTCTGGCGTTTCACGAGGTCGGCGTGGGTGGTGAAATAATCGAGGCTCTTGCCTTTGAAATCGGCCAGTGTTTCGAATTTATGTTTGGCCATGAACGCGAGCAATTGTTCGCACATGGGCTTGACGTGCTCGTAACCGAACTTCATCACGCCGGTGCAGACCTGCACAGTATCGCCGCCGAGCAGGATGAATTCTGCGGCGTCATTGCCGGTCTCCACGCCACCGATGGCGGAAAGTGAGCGTCCGGGAAATTCTTTGCGGATGAGTTGGGCCACTTCCATCACCATGCGCAACGCAATGGGTTTCACGCAGCGCGACGAATAACCGCCGGGGGTCGTGTACCCTTCCACGTTGGGTTCAGGCCGCAACGTGTCGAGGTTCACACCCATGACACAGCGGATGGTGTTGATGGCGGCGATGCCGTTCGCGCCGGCTTTGAGGGCCGCGCGGCTGGGGTCTTCGATGTGGGTGACGTTCGGCGTCATTTTGGCCCAGACCGGGATTTTGGCGGCGCTCATCACCCAACCCACGACTTCCTTGAGGATATCCGGATTTTCACCCATGGCGGCGCCCATCTTGCGTTCGGGCAAGCCGTGCGGGCACGAAAAATTCAATTCAAAGGCATCCACGCCGCAAGCCTGGCACCGCTCGACGATCTCGATCCATGATTCCTTGCGGAATTCCTCCATGATGGAGGCGATGAGAATGCGGTCGGGGAACATGTCCTTGCACTTCTTGAACTCGTCCTCCCAGATCTTGAACGGGCGGTCGCTGATGAGCTCGATGTTCTGCCAGCCGATGATCTCTTTGTTATCTGCGGAATGGAGTTTAGCGTAGCGGGGCGTGACGTTGACGACTTTGGAGGCATCGAGACTCACCGTCTTGGCGATGACCGCGCCCCAGCCTTCCTGGAAGGCCTTGGTGATGACGTTGAGGTTGGTTCCAGGCGGGCCGGAACCGATGACGAACGGATTGGGAAGTTTTAAACCATCAACGGTGGTCGCTAGTGTCGGCATAATGCTCCTTTAGTTTTACTCTCTACAAAGCGCGGTGAAACAGCCAGTGTTTTTTGCGGGAGGAAGCGCGGTCTGAAACCGGGGATCTGATGGGTCTCCGTTGCCTGTCCGAGGACTGATTGACATAACTTCTTCCGCGCCCTGTGCGCGTTGTGCTTTTTTCTTATTCCGACGCCAGCCTAGTAAAGCCACCAGTAAAATGGAAGCAGGAAAATAAACCCCGCAAAAGCTGTAGTTGAATACGGCTAATGGACTGCCGCAGCCGGTTCGTTCACCGGCACCGCAAAAGGGAGATGGCCCTTCCCCCACCGGAAAATGAAAAGCGCAATCCACGCTGTGGCCGTAAAGATGACGAGCACCGGCATGATGCCGCTGGAATTAAAGAGCCCCACACACGAAGAGGTGAGGGCTGCCGCACCGATCTGCAGGAAGCCCAGCAAGGCCGAAGCACTGCCGATATTTTTGCTAAACGGCGCCAGGGCCATCGCAGCCGCATTGGGATAGGTCAATCCCAGGCTGGATAACAAAATGAACAACAACACCAACGTGGCGGGCAACCCGAACCAGCCGAAATGAGTGCCCACCAGGAAGATCACCGAGGCGATGCATTCCAGCAGGATGGCGCCATGAAAAATCTGCGCGCTAGTGAACTTGCGAAGGAGCAGGATATTGAGCTGGTTGCTGCCGATGAAACCGACCGACAACCCGGCGAAGATGTAGCTGTAGACCTTTTGGGTGACGTGAAAGCTGCCCATGAAAATGATGGGTGAGCCCGCCACATAGACCAGCACGCCCGCGAAAGAAAACGCGCCCGCCAACGCAAAGGTATGGAATTGCGTGTTCTTCAGGATGTAGAGGAAATCGAGAAAGATGGGTTTAGGCCGCAACGAAATGCTGGGGTCGGGCGTGTGGCCTTCCGGCAAAAAGAAGAAAACGACGGCGATGAGAATAAAAACCAGGATGGCCAGCACTGCGAAGACCCATTGCCAGCCGAGATAAGCGGCGATAAAACTGCCGATGGTCGGGGCAAACAACGGCGAGACGCCGAGGATGAGAATCAATAGCGAAAGGATTTTTGCGCTTTCATTCACGGGGAAGAAATCCCGCACCATGGCCATTGCGGCCACAGCCGCCGCGCAACCGCCGAAGGCCTGGAAACAGCGAAACACCATCAGGGCCTCCTTGGTGCGCACAAACATGCAGGCCATGGACATGGCGATGAACAGTACGAGACCGAAATAGAGCGGCCGTTTGCGTCCGAAACGGTCCAGGAGCGGGCCGTAGATCAATTGGCCAATGGCCAGCCCGATGAAATAACTGGAGAGTGAGAGGGAAATCTTGGCCACCGTCGTATGCATGACATCCGCGATCTGCTGGAACGACGGCAGGTACATGTCGATGGCCAGCGGACTGATGGTGGACAGTGCGCCCAGCATCAAAATGATAAAAAAGCGGTTTTTTATGGGGTGTTTCGCGTCCATTTCGGACTGTGACACTGCCACTAAATTGAAAAATTGCAAATCGCGGCTTGCGATTTCGATGACGGCGATGACTATTAATTACAGGTGGTTTTAACATGATAACCGCATGAATATCTTAAATCCCAAACGCCCCATCGCCGACCTCAAGGAACTCCGCGCGCTGACGGGCGACGAAAACGGCGCGCAGCGGGTGGCTTTCACGCCGATGTGGGTGAAGACGCGCGCGTGGCTGAAACAAAAACTTTCCGGACTGCCGGTGGAGATGCACACGGACGCGGCGGGGAATTTCTGGGCGACGCTGCGTGGTGAATCGGACAAATGCCTGCTCATCGGCGGACACATGGATTCCGTGCCCAATGGCGGCTGGCTGGATGGCTGCCTGAACGTCATCACCGGCGTAGAAATTTTGCGACGCATCAACACACAATACAACGGCAAGCCGCCGGTGACGGTGCGGCTGGTGGATTGGGCGGATGAAGAAGGGGCGCGGTTCGGGAAAAGTCTGTTTGGCTCATCGGCGTGTTCCGGGAACCTGGACATGGACGAGGCTCGAGGCTTAGTGGATAAACAAGGTATCACCTTGCCGGACGCATTGAGGAATGTGGGCATAGATTTCGAGCGCGTGAAGGACTGCGGCGAGGAATTGCACAACGCTGACGCGTATCTGGAATTGCATATTGAGCAAGGGCCGGTGCTGTTGGATCTGGATCTTCCGCTGGGGGCGGTGCTGGGAACGTTTGGCGTGGAACGGCATGCGATCACGTTTCACGGGCAGGCGGCGCATTCCGGCAGCACGCCGATGAACCGGCGCAAAGACGCGTTCCTGGCGGCGGCGAAAATGAGCCTGGAGAGTTACAAGATCGCGGAGCGCAGCGGACAGGGCGTTTGTACCATCGGCTCATGCACGACGAAGCCCGGCATCGTGACGAGCGTGGTGGAGGAATGCCGTATCACGCTGGACCAGCGGCACCTCGACGCGGAAAAGCTTTCGGAAATGTTATATGACGCGAAGGCGACGAGTGAACGATTTGCGAAAGAGGGCAATGTGCGCGTGACCTGGGAACGCCTCTGGCAGATCGCGCCGCGGCCCTTTGATGACGAACTCATCGCGCTGTGCGATGAATCCATCCGCGAGACGCACAGCAAATCACATCGGATGCCGAGCGGGCCGTTGCATGACGCGGCGGAAGTGGCGGCGTCAGGCGTGCCCACAGTGATGATGTTTGTGCAAAGCCTGCATGGCATCAGCCACAACAAGATCGAGGACACGAAGGAAGAACACCTGGAGCTGTGCGTCACGGCGTTTGACAAGCTGGCGGAGAAGACGATGAAGTGGATACTGAAGCGCGAACGATGAAGCCACAGCCCAATCTGCCAAAGATTTTTCACCTGCGATTTGCTCCGGAAATATGGAGCCCATTATTTCGTCTTTGCAATTTTGTCGGGCTTGCATTTCCCAATAACCGTGATGCATACGACGGATTAACAGCTTGTGAGGGTCATTTAGACAAGGTTCAGGTTTTAAAACGAATCGCTGAACGTTTGCTTCCCGAACTTCCAAAGGACCTTGAAGAACTTGATCAGCGTGGCGCATCGCGCAACTTAAATTCCCATGAATATGCCGCCCTTTGCGAAACGATAATCTGTGAACTTTACTCAAGTCTCGACGGGCTGAGACAGTTTCTCTATGGCATCTATCGGCACGTCCGCAAAGTTCAGAACTCGTCTAACGAGAAACTTTTCCGTCATGCAAAAGAACAGGTCTATGGGCCAGAGTTTTCGGAAGCAATCCGATTAGAGCTGGCACAAGCATACGATACTTGGTTTCCGAGGCTCCGAACTCTCCGCACTGAGTTAACGCATGGTAAAGTCGGCTCGTGCCATCTTGACAGTCAAACTGGCAAGGTTCGGTACTTTAATGATGGTTTGGGAAACCAGAGACGCGTATTTGTGATCGAAGATGTTGTCGCTGTTCTGAACGAATATGAGACTTACGTTACACGCTTGCTTAATGCGATAGCTGCTCAATCATTCGAACAAGTTGAGAAAAAGCCATATTTTCAAATTTGCGGCATCTATCTTGGTCGAATTTACGCGCGCATGGTCAGTCCCTCTGTAAACATGACTTTTCAGGATGGTCATTGCGCTTCATGGGACTGGTTTGAACAAGAAAAGGCCTTTATGTGCCCAATGATATCGCGTTGTTCCGCCTACAAGTCAAAGTGGCCAGGTGGCTCTAAAGCAGCACTCGGCGTTTAGCCCGAAATTTATGATTCGAATGCGCCAGGTTCACAGCGTCTATCGAGATGAGCCAAAAGTCGCAGCACTGCTACGACGATTGCTACGGCCCCATCACTTGATAAACTGGCAGAGAAGACGATGAAGCGGACCCAGAAACGCGAACGATGAATATCGCGCTTGTAAATGGAACAACAATACATAGCCGACTTGGTTTCCTTGAGAAAAGGAATCTCTCATAAAAACCAGAACTATTGGATTGAACGATTGGCCAGCGAACTTCCGTTAGTTGTTGCAAAAGCATCTGGCTCGGTTAATCCGAGAAAGCGCGGCTTCAATTTGGATAATCCATTTCGAGCGCAAAATTTTAGAACTCGGAACACATGTGAAACTGAATGGGAAGGATGGTGTCTAGATAAATGGAGTATTCGGCGCGACCGAAAAACATCTAAACCAATTAATGGCGGATGGGATCGGCTTGTTGCACGCCAAGTGCCGTTAGAAATTCCGCAATTCCAACGAAACTTATTTACTGCCGATTTGCTAGGCATTGCCGCAGACGGCTATCCTGTGGTTATTGAGTTGAAAGGACATATAAAGCAGTCCGCAGTTCTTGCCTTAATCTTGCAGGCACTAGATTACGGAATTCGCCTGAGAGAAAGTTGGGTTTACTTCTATAAAGAGTGGCAGGAGGTTCTTTTGAAATATAATTGGCCTACAGTACAATCTTATCCACATCGCGTTTATCTGGTTTGCGCCGCACCTTCGGATGTTTGGAAACATGAAAACTCGCATCGTTTGGCTCCGAATTTAACACACTACTCCCAGCTTAAAAAAACGTTAGACTCTTGCGGCTTTCCATTATCTTTAGCGTCTTTAAGCAAGAGGACCATAAACAAAACAGGTCTTGGTATAGTCGCAAAAAAATTTGATTTTAAAGAGGCACAGGAACAATGACCCTCCCTCAACTTAACGCGCTTTCACGGGAGGAATTTGTCCGCGTGGTGGGGCCGGTGTTTGAACATTCACCATGGATCGCGGAGACGACGTGGGCGAAATGCCCGTTCCACAGCAAAGAAAATATCCATGCGGCGCTGTGTGAGACGGTGCGACAGGCCAGTAAAGAAAAAAAGCTGGCGTTGATCTGCGCGCATCCGGACCTGGTCGGCAAACTCGCATTGGCGGGCCAGCTCACGCGGGAATCTACCGGAGAACAGGCGAGCGCGGGGCTGGACCGGTTGACGGCGCGCGAGGTCGAGTTGTTCCAGAAGAACAATGCGGCGTACAAAGCGAAGTTCGGTTTTCCGTTCATCATCTGCGCGCGGCTCAACAAAAAGGAGGCGATTTTGGCGGGGTTCGAGAAGCGCCTGCACCATTCGCGCGAGAATGAGGTGAAAACGGCGCTTGAAGAAATTTTCAAAATCGCTGACCTTCGCCTCAGGGATTTGATATCCACTTGATATGCCTGCCAAACTCAGCACCCACGTATTGGACACGGCGCACGGTTGCCCGGCGGCCGGAATGAAGATCGAACTGTGGTCGATCGAAGGCGAAGACCGCACACTGGTCATCGCGGCCAAAACTAATGCCGACGGGCGCACGGACACGCCCTTGCTGTCGGCCGATGAGATGAAGGCGGGCCAGTACGAGATCCTTTTCTTTGTGGGGGATTATTTTGCCGCCAAATCGCAAAACCTGCCGAAGATACGTTTCCTCGATAAAGTGCCGGTGCATTTCAGCATCGCGGATGCGCACGCGAGTTATCACGTTCCTTTGTTGTGTTCACCATGGAGTTACTCGACTTATCGTGGAAGTTGAAATGAACTTCGCCCGGCTTTTGATGGAACGTTGTGATGAGCTGGGCGCCATCACGGATGAGCCGGGCCGCATCACGCGCACGTTCGCTTCGCCGGCGATGCGGCGCGCCAACAAGCTCGTGGGCGCATGGATGCGCGAAGCGGGGTTGCAGGTCCGCGAAGATGCGGCGTTCAATCTCATCGGGCGCTGGAACTCCACCCAACGCGGCGCGAAAACTTTCCTGCTGGGCTCGCATCTTGACACGGTCCGCGACGCGGGGAGATATGACGGGCCACTGGGCGTGTTGACGGCGATCGCGGCGGTACAATCGCTGAAGGCGCGCGGGGTCGTGTTGCCGTTCAATGTGGAGATCGTAGGTTTCAGCGATGAGGAGGGGGTGCGTTATCAAACGGCTTATCTGGGAAGTCGCGCGTTTGCGGGCACGCTCACGGCGGCTGACCTGGCGCGCATCGAGGAGAAGCAGATCGTCAAGGCGCGGCGGAATCACAAAGAATTCCTTGGATATGCGGAGGTGCACATCGAGCAGGGGCCGGTGCTGGAAAAACATAATCTGCCGGTCGCCGTGGTGACGGCCATCGCGGGGCAGAGCCGCTTGCGGGTGGAATTCCATGGTACGGCGGGACACGCCGGGACGGTGCCGATGCCGATGCGGCACGATGCGCTGGCGGGCGCGGCGGAATTTATTTTGGCGGTTGAATCGCTGGCGAAAAGCAAATCGGGGCTCGTCGCCACGGTGGGAAAAATTGAAGCCATGCCCGGAGCGAGCAATGTGATCAGCGGCAAGACCGCGCTGACGCTGGATGTGCGCGACCAACAGGATGCGCGGCGGTTGGCGGCGGTGAAGGCGTTGCGGGCGAAAGCTGGAGCTATTGCGAAGAGGCGCGGGTTGAAATTGACCTGGACGCCGGTGCAGCAAACGGCGGCGGTGCAGTGCGACAAGACGTTGACGCGGATCTTTTCAAAGTGCGTGGCGCGGCGCGGGCTCACCGTATTGAAATTACCGAGCGGCGCAGGTCACGACGGGGCGGCACTGGCAGCGATGTGTCCCGTGGCGATGTTGTTCGTGAGGTGCAAGGGTGGCATCAGCCACAATCCGGCGGAGTCGGTGAAAGCGGCGGATGCGGGGGTGGGGGTGGCAGTGTTGGCGGAGTTTGTGGAGAGGTTGGCGAAAGAATATGCGTGAGAGGTTTGTTAGTTCGATCATTGCGCTACCCCTCACCCTGACCCTCTCCCCCGGGGAGAGGGAACAGCGAGCGGCTGCTTCATTTTATTTGGGTGAGTATGCAGCAAATTCAGTCGCACATAATTCCGGTGTTCCTGATTTTGAACAAATCGCGACGGTCATAGACCGTCGCTACAGGTGATGAGTAAACTTGATCTGATTCTGCGGGGAGGAACCATCGTTACGCACGAAGGTGAACGCGTGACGGACATCGGCATCGCTGATGAGAAGATTGTCGCGCTCAAGGACAACCTTTCCGAAGCCGCGCACAAAGAGTTTGATGCGCGCCGTTTTCATATTTTTCCCGGAGTCATCGATGCGCATCTGCATTTCAATGAGCCGGGGCGCACGGAGTGGGAAGGACTGGAGACGGGTTCGCGCGCATTGGCGGCGGGCGGCGGGACGATGTTCTTCGACATGCCGCTGAATGCGCATCCGCCGACGTGCGACGTGGAAAGCTTCGAGCTGAAGCTGGCGGCGGCAAAGCAGAAGTCGCTGACGGATTTTGCGCTGTGGGGCGGATTGGTGCCGGAGAACATCGAGGAACTGGAACGGCTGGGCGATTGCGGGGTCATCGGGTTCAAGGCGTTCATGTCGAACAGCGGCATCGAGGATTTTGCGCGGGCGGACAGCAGCACGCTGCGCAAAGGGATGAAGCGCGTGGCGAACACGGGGCTGTTGGTGGCGGTGCACGCGGAGAGTGAATCGCTCACGAGCAAACTGTCGGAAGAAAAAATCAAGCGTGGACGGACGAGCATCCGCGATTACCTGGATTCGCGACCGATCGAGGCGGAACTGGAGGCGATACGGATGGCGATCGATATCGCGGGGGACGTGGGCTGCGCGCTGCACGTGGTGCATGTGAGCAGCGCGGAGGGGGTGGCACTCATCACGGCGGCGAAGAAGCAGGGTGCGGATGTTTCGTGCGAGACGTGCCCGCATTACCTGACGTTGATAGACCGCGACGTGGAGAAACTGGGCGCGGTGGCGAAGTGCGCGCCGCCGATACGGTCGGATGATGAGCGGGAACAGTTGTGGGAGCGCGTGCTGGCGGGCGAGGTGACGACGGTCGGGTCGGACCATTCGCCGTCGCCGCCAGAGATGAAGCGGGATGCAAATTTTTTCAAGGTGTGGGGCGGGATCTCGGGCGTGCAACACACGCTGCCGTTGTTGCTGACCGAAGGACACGGGCGGCATCATGCGCCGTTGAAGCTTATCGCGAACGTGCTCGCAGAAAATGTGGCACGACGGTTCAAGATTCCGGGCAAAGGAAAGATTGCGGTCGGTTTTGATGCAGACCTGGCCGTGGTGGATCTGGAAAAGAAATTTACCGTGCGCGCGGTGGATTTGTTTTACCGGCACAAGCAGAGCCCGTATGTAGGCCGCGCGTTGACAGGGCAGGTGGTTCAGACCATCCTGCGCGGCAGAACGGTTTTTGCGGACGGCCAGATTGTTTCAAGGGAGCATGGCCGGCTGATAAAACCTCAACGTTGAAAAATTATGTCCGACTTATTTGGCTTCACGCGCACGACGGTCAAACCCCTTTATGCACTCCTGACGCCGGACGGCTTTGTGCTGAGCCATCTGCCCGGGTGGAAGAATGCCGCGGTAGTCATCAACATTTCGCCGGTGATGGGAGCGCGTTTCACGCAGATACAGATTACGCTGGACGCAAATGGTGTGGGCGAAGGTAACACGGGCGGGTTCGAATATTTTTTCTATGTCCTGGACGGCGCGGGGACCATTTCGACGGGTGGCAAAACGCATAAGCTCGAGGCGGGCAGCTATGTTTATCTGCCGCCAAATTCGGACATGCAGGTCAAGTCCACGAAGGCGAAGCTAAAGCTCCTAATCTTCCAGAAGCCTTATGAAAAGTTGGGTTCGCTGACGAGGCCGGCGCCGATCATCGGGCAGGAGAGCGAGGTGAAGGGGCAGCCGTTCCTGGGCAACGACGATGCGCGGTTGCAGGTGTTGCTGCCGGACCGTCCGGATTTTGACATGGCGGTGAATATTTTTACGTATCAAAGCGGCGCGACGCTGCCGTTTGTGGAGACGCACATCATGGAGCACGGGTTGTTGATGTTGAAAGGACAGGGCGTGTACCGGCTGGATGCGGATTGGCATCCGGTGAAGGCGGGGGACGTGATCTGGATGGCGTCGTATTGCCCGCAATGGTTCGTGGCGATGGGCAAGTCGCCGGCGAGCTATATCTATTACAAGGACGTGAACCGCGAACCGATGTCATGAGCAAGACGTTGAAGATTGATCGCGCGCGGTTACAGCGCGAGCTGGATGAACTCTCACTTATCACAGAGGGCACGCCGCCGGTGGTGACGCGTGTATTATTTTCCGAGGCGGATCTGCGCGGACGGGACTTTGTGAAAAAATTGTGCCGCGAGGCAGGACTCACGCTGCGGCAGGATGCGGTGGGGAATATTTTTGCGCGCTGGCAAGGTACCGACAAGAAGCACGCGGTGGGCACGGGCTCGCACATCGATGCGATCCCCAACGCGGGAAAATTTGATGGCGTGGTGGGTGTGCTGGGAGCGATCGAGGCGATCCGGGCGCTGAAACGTTCAGGGTTCAAGCCGACGCGGAGCGTTGAGTTGACTGTGTTCACGGCGGAGGAGCCGACGCGATTCGGGCTGGGTTGTTTGGGCAGCCGGATGCTGGGCGGGGTGTTATCAGCAGACAAAGCGGCGCGGCTGGCGGACCGTGAAGGGAAAAATCTCGCGTACTGGCGGAAGCGTGGTGGGTGCAAAGGCGATTTGAAATCGGTGCGACTGCCGAAGAATGTGTATGACGCGTTTGTGGAATTGCACATCGAGCAGGGGCCGATTTTAGAGCAGAAGAAATTGGACATCGGCATCGTGGAGAAGATCGCCGCGCCGAGCACATTGCGGTTGCAACTGACGGGTGTGGGCGGGCATGCGGGAGCGACGTTGATGCCGGGACGGCGCGATGCAGGACTGGCGGGGGCGGAGATTGCGCTGGCGGTGGAACGCGCAGCAACGACGACGGGGAGTCCGGACACGGTGGGGACGACAGGGATTTTCCGCATCGAGCCAGGCGCGGTGAACAGTGTTCCGTGCAAGGCGTACCTGGAGATTGATTTGCGGGACACGAATGTGAAGACGCGCAATGCGGCGTTAAAGGAGATTGAGGCGGCGGCGCGGGCGATCTGCCAGCGACGGAAGATCGGGCTCGTCATGGAGCGGGTGAATATGGATCCCCCGGCGATTTGTGACGCGCGGCTGGTACGGACGGTGGCGGAGGTGTGTGGTGAATTGAAGATTTCTTGCCGGCGGATGATCAGCCGGGCGTATCATGATTCGCTATTCATGGCGCAGGTGTGCCCGACGACGATGATTTTTATTCCGTGCTACAAGGGTTACAGTCATCGGCCGGATGAATATTCATCGCCGGCTCAGATCGAAAAGGGTGTGCGGGTGCTGGCGGAGACGCTGGCGCGGGCAGCGAACGGTTGAGCGAGAGCCACAGCGCGGCATCATATTTTCCGGCCTCTCATTTTCAAAAAAATAATTCAAAAAGGAGGAGAAATTACTTTCTAAAAAATTACTCTGGACACATCATAATTAAAAGCATTAAAATACCCGAATTACGCGACCTTAATTCGGGTATTTTATATTGTATCCCACTGCTGTCCAAATTAGTGGAATTCGCTGGTTAAGAACGTTGTTTTCATTGGTGATTGTGGGCTGATTTATCAGATTTGAAAAGTCGGTTGTTCCGGGCGCGTGCAGGATGCTGTCCAAATTAAAAACCCGGTGAATAGGCGTCAATCCGAGTGTTTTCGATCACAGCTGACATGCTAATTTGGACAGCAGTGATTGTATCCACAGTTATTATTTTCGGATTTAGATCCAAAGAAGTTAGGCCGATTGCCCCCCCCCGCGTTTTGAACGTCGCGCCTTTTACCGCAGGTGCGGATTGTTTTCAGCTAATGAGCAGCAAGCGGGGTGGCTGGCCGGGTTGATCTTCGGGAGCGCGATGGAGGCAGGGCGGGACGGGACTACCGGGATAATCGAGCGTGATGCGCCAGAGGTTGCCCACACCGAAAGAAAAAGGGCGCGCTGATGCGATGGGGGCGTAGTGGAGGTCGTAGCAGTTTTCTTTCAGGTATTCCCGGAACGCGTCGTTGTCGTCACCGCCAAACTCTTTGAGAAGTCCGGCGCGGGTTTCGGGAAGGTCCACGCGTCGGAGCGCCTCTTCGTTGCGCAGGCCTTCGCTGGGCGAGCCATGATAGGTGCAAAGATAGGTGTCCGCTTCGACCGGCGCACTGTCAGCGTGGAAAGAGTAGACGTCGGTGGGTACGAGACCGGAATCGCGAGGGTATTCGGTGATGCAATTGAGGACGGGATCAAGGCCGTGAGCCTGGAGCAGCCGGTGGTCGGCAAGAAGCTGATCGATGGCGGTGCGGCCCGCGGGGCTCACAGGGAGAGCGAGTAGCAATGCTTCATCGAGAGTGATGATGCCTTTGTTAGCGCCGATCTTCGCCACCACTTCGGTGAAATCACCGGGCAGCGTGCGTTCCCAGCAGAGGGCGTTGACGCCGTCGGCGAAACGGGTGGTAACCAGTTCGTGGAAACTTTTCACCCGCTGGATGCGAGGATAGTCAATGGGCAGGCGGAAAGGTGTCATGCGCGCGTGGAGATAATATCAGCATGTGGCCGCGAACAAAAATGTTCCCTTTGAGGAATATTGATTTCGTTGTCACGGCAACGCAAGTGTGCCAGATTGTTGCGGACAGTCCGACTTGGACTTCGTTGCGCGAGCGTAGTTTAAGATCAAAACGCGGCCTAACCATGGCTGAAATAGCGGTTCAATCCCGTTCGCTCGCTCCATTCCAAATAACGGCGAAGCCGGAATTTACTTGCCGAAAACGGGGTTATAATTAGTCTAATATGGCGTTTGGACGCCAATGTAGCTCAGTGGTAGAGCAACGGTTTCGTAAATCAAATCTGACCGTTTTTCAATTTACGCGATTTTCTTCGCAAAACTCATTTTATATCGGCCAGCAAAGGGTTTTCACGCTTTGCCCTTGTGCACGAGAGTGCATAAAAATGCACTGGAATGAAAATAAAACGTCCCGCAAACGTCACGCGGTTTATTGCTTTTCTAAGACCATTAAGGAGGCCACCCGTCAAGCTCTTGAGCAATCGCGCCCCCTTCTCGCTCAGCGTGTCGCCGGGCACATCCTTGCCGACAAGGACGCGTTTACCGATGAACGCTGATGTCTCAAACCGCCCGCCCAGGTGTTTGGCCCGGAGTTGAGCTACTTGTCCTTCACCGAGAATCTTTTCGACGATGGTGACCAACGTGCTTTTGCCGCCACCCGCCGCGCCCCGCAAAACCAGCATGCCATGACAGGTATTGGGTCCTAGCAACATGGATCCGAAATATTTCTGAGCCAGACTGATATCAACTTCCACCAGTGCCGAAGTGAGCAGTTCTTTCACAAACCGGGGACATTTCGCGGCGAGGTCATAATTGATTAATGAACTGACCCGGAATGGATACTTTGCGTCATGGGACAAGAGTTTTGGCTTCGCACCGCGTAGATCCAGAACGCCATTCGCCACATGTAACAAACCCGTCGTTTCCTCGCTCGCAACATCCACCTGGTAAGGCTGGATCATCTTGCTGAGAGAATTGAACTGAGAGTTCTTCAATGATTGCGTGAAATGCACCGCGTCCCACGCAGCGCCGAGCTTTAGCAATAGATCCCCAAACAGGCGCCGGACCTCCACTTCATGGATGGTGAGCCACAAGCCCTGACAGGCATTATATCGTTCATAGATCTTTAGCGTCGGATTATACCTGACGAGATGGTCGCTCGCGCATTTGACAGCCACAGCTCTCTCATTCAGGCAAACCTTGTCGCCCGGGGCCGCCAGAAATGGCGGGCCGTATACGCTAAAGACTGGGTCGTCCTCGATATTGGGCAGGATCTTCTCCGACTCGTTCTCTTCTGAGCCGGCGAGAGCTTTATTTCCAACCCGTGCTTTTGATGCCCGACTCTTTGCAACCAATCCTACGGATTTTTTCTCAACTACGCTTGAAATTGAATGTTTATTTATCATTTAAATTAGGGCAGGGGCCGAAGCCCCTGCCCGATGTGGGTTATAGCTTTACCGCCAACAGATCAGCACCGTTCCTGGGAGCGGTCTCACCCGGCAACGTCGGAATCTTCCAGCGTTTCGAGCGCTTCTGTCCTGGCCATTCACTGACACGGGCGTGCCATCGATTTACCCAAGCGAGGTGTTGCTTGAACGAACGCAGGTCAGCCCTCCTTCTTTTAGCAGTTTCCTTGCGGGTCTCCTTGGCTTCAGGAAAGTTTCTCCTGAAGATCGCCTCGCGCATTTTCAAGAATTGCGCCTCCGAGGTGAGGGATGCATCCGGCCACAGGTGCAGCAGGTCCTCAAAGTATGGCGATGCGATAAAAACGGCAGCGCAGATGGGGCACCGCGATACCAATGTCGTGCACAATCACTATAAAGCTCTCATTCTGAAATCTGACGCAGACCGCTTTTGGGATTTAAAACCCACCAACCAGTAATTAACTAGTTCAGAAAACGTCGATAAAATCGGGTATTCGTATCTTGAGTTGAAGCCTTTGTGTTCTGGCTCTCAACAGCGGCAAGCATTTTTTGTTGGAATTAAATGTGCCTTTCCAGGAACCAACCTTCGCTTCCTGGAACCAACCCTCCAATCGGTAGCCGCTTTTGAGGCGACAATAGAACTAGGAAAAACAGCCAAAATTAATGCGCTAGGGTTGTGCCTGCGAGATGCAAAAGGCCAATCGAAACAACGAAGGTGCATGGGTGACGCGCGAGGATATCGCACGCCATTTCAGTATCTCTTTGCGTACGGTCGCGAATTTTCAGAAGCGACGCGTCCTGCCGTTTGTGAAGATTGGTGGCCTCGTTCGTTTCAACGTTAAGCGTTGTGAGGAGGCCCTCACCAAGTTTGAGTCCTTGTGCATTTCAGAAAGTTAATAAAAGCATATGAAAGTTAAGAAACAATCGAAAGTCTCGCGTAAGGCAATCGCCCCGGTCGCTGGGGCCATTTGCAGCGCGGCGGAAACACAAGCGGTGGTCAGTGCGGTCATGTCGGTCAATAAAAACGGTTCGGAGAAAAAGGTTCTTATTGGTAGCAGGGTGGCGGATCAAAATTCTGAGGCGGCGAAGAAAAGAAATTATCTGTTGGATGATTGGAATGGCGGTGCCTTCACGGTCCAGCGAAATAATTTCAAACATAAGAGCTTGTCGAGCTGGAGCGCGAATCCTGTGGTGGGCTGTATGCACGCATGCCCGCACTGTTATGTTTCGGAAATTGTCCTGAAACAAAAGGCAAAGCTAGCAGAGTTCGGCGTGCAAGATCCGGATGGGGAGTGGGGAGATTACGCCTTCCTACGCGTATGGCACGAGGAGAAATTTTTGGCCGCATTAAAGCGAGCTGAAGCGATACCGTCCAAGGATCTCAATGCGGATGGCAACCGTGCGGTTATGTATAGCACAACAACGGATGCCTACCAGACGTTCCGATACGGGAACGCTGACTTCCGCGACGAAAAGAATGCGCAGCTAAAGACAATGCGCCGACGCTCGTTGCAGTTGATCCGTGATGAATCGACGTTGAATGTCCGCATTCTCACCCGAAGTCCTTTGGCCAGGCAGGACTTCGATTTGTACAAATCATTTGGCAACCGACTGATGTTCGGCATGTCGGTGCCTACGCTCGATAACGACTTGTCCAAGGCATATGAACCCCACTCACCAGCACCCACTCAACGTCTTGCCACGTTGAAGGCGGCCAAGGATCAGGGGTTGAATGTGTTCGTTGCTATCGCGCCGTTGTTTCCGGATTGTGACGATGAGGACATCCGCCGCACGCTGCAAGCCGTGAAAGACCTCGGCGTCATGACGATCTTCGTCGAACCGATCAACATTCGCGCCGACAACGTTGAACGTATAGCCGCGATTGGCCGACAGTACGGAAAGAATCTCAAGCTGGATGTGTTTGACTCGCTGGAACGCTGGCGTGAATACGCGTATGACCAACTCAAATTGGTACAACGCATCGCCCGCGAGTTGGGGATTGCCAAATGATAAGAACCAAATGAATGACGCAATCCATTATGAGGCCAAAGAACGATTTTCGCATCGCCTCTCAAGCCTTCAAGATTTATGCGGAAATTCTTTAAGTCCACGATGGGACCATGAGGCAGTGGATACTTTTGCAACCATTCAAATAGTGCGTCACACATTTCCACCACGCGACGTGATCTTTTTTTTGCCACGGAAGCTCCCACCACAATTGACCTTTCAGAAAGTAAAACGGCAGAAGAATTCAGGCGCAATAATTCAGCCGACCGTAGCCCAGCGAACAACCCCAATGCGATATAATGCAGGAGCCCATGGGAGGCAGCGTTCTCCAATAAATCGCGGGACTGTTCAATCGTGAATATTTCGGGCTCCTTATCTTCGGATTCGGGCCTGTCGATACGTTCAATGATATTTGAACCGACCCATTTGTTTTTTACCGCGAAATTATAAAGCTGGGACAATTTCGTGAGATAATTGATTTTACTCCGGGGCGACCAATCTTCCCAGTCGTCCAACCAATCTTTGATTTCTTCTACAGTTATCTCACTCAGTCGCTGATTTGGGAAATCGTCTGAAAATTTATTAAGCCGATTCCTAAGGTCAGTGACGGTTCGTTCCCGGCGATTATTTTGTTCCGCGCTCGTCACCATTTTGTCTACGATTTCGGAAATTAATGGAGACGTGCGGTATGCGATAACGTGATCCAAGTAATACTGCGCGACTTCCGTCAACGTCACGCCATGTTTTTTTACGAGCTTTTCAGCCCTTATGGCGTCCTCCCTGGTGGAGGTCGGTAGCATCACGGCCTTTGCCCCTAAGTTGTTTTTCTCGGTCCGTTTTAATTGGGCATAGATCAAAGCGTCGTCCTCCGTCTTGAATGAACGACGTTCCCGCTTCCCATTAACCAAACCCAAATCAACCACGTAGCTGACTTGACCAGTGCGCTGCTTCCGGCTATACACATTAGGCCATTGACGTGGTTTTGGTTTTGAAGGTTTACGAACACGCTTTAATCCCATAACATTGCCAATGTGTCACGCAAACGTCACGCGGTCAAGGATTCGAAATGATTGAATCCACGAAGAAGCTAATGTTTGCAATGGATAATGCCAATGTAGCTCAGTGGTAGAGCAACGGTTTCGTAAACCGTAGGTCGTCGGTTCAATCCCGACCATTGGCTCCACTTTCAAGTGGGGAATTTCCAACAGGTTGCGAAAGCAGGGCGGCCAAA